>Ga0308160_10004979_pt1 | contig 13983 bp, 8 predicted proteins | sample PhyFR1_FD_201036 | JGI IMG/M metagenome (GOLD analysis project Ga0308160, IMG submission 201036) | Phyllosphere microbial communities from UC Gill Tract Community Farm, Albany, California, United States - DLSLF.R1 | ecosystem: Host-associated > Plants > Phyllosphere > Unclassified | place: USA...
CGTCGCTGGCGGGGTCGTAGTAGTCGACGTTGCCGCCCGTGATCGGGAAGGCGAAGGAGCCGTCGGTGAAGGTCGCGGTGCCGACGACGCCGGGGGTCAGGCCGAGGCTGGTGAGCGCGTCGACGAACGACTGGTCGACGGCGACCTGCGTGTCGACGCCCTTGCTCAGGTCGGGCAGCGACGCGACGGGGGTCGCGGCGGCGCTGGGCTCGGACGAGGCCGAGGAGGAGGACGAGCTCGACGAGCCGGCGTCGGACGAGGTGTCGTCCATCGAGCAGGCGGCGAGCGAGAAGACGAGTGCGCCGGAGGCGACGAGGCCGAGGCCGACCTTGGTGATGCGCTTGCGGGTGAAGGCGTTCATGATCAGGTCCTTTTCTGTGGTTCCCGGTGGGGTGCAAGGGATTCGCCACCGGGACCGACACGGATTGGTCCCGCTCGTCGCTCTCAGGAGACGGTCAGGTGCGGCAGTCCGCACCGCACCCGGCACCGCCTCGGAGGCCGGGCCCGCCGTAGACCCGGAGCGCCCCGGGCGCGACCTCGACCGTGACGGGCAGCGCTCCGATCCGCTCACCGTCGGCGTAGGCGACGACGTCGCCCGACTCGATCACCACCCGTCGGGCCCGGTGGACGTGCACCCGCGGGTCGTCGAGGTGCGTCCCGGCGGCGACCCGGGCGAACAGCCGCACGAACTGCAGCCGGGTGAGCCGCTCGACGACGAGCACGTCGAGCAGCCCGTCGTCGAGCCGCGCGTGCGGCAGCACCCGCATGCCGCCGCCGAACGACTGGCCGTTGCCGACGCTGACCAGGGTGCCCCGCACCTCCGATGCGACGCCGTCGATCTCCAGCCGGTACGAGAGGTGGCGCAGCGCGAGCAGCTCGAGCGCGAGCGCCAGGTCGTAGCGTCGACGGCCCCTCGGCCAGCGCAGGCGGTTCGCGCGCTCGTTGACGACGGCGTCGAAGCCGGCCGAGAGCATGCAGCCGAACCAGGTCGACTCGTCGCCGCGCGTCACCCGGCCGGCGTCGATCACGGTCGCGGGCTGCTCGAGGCGGTGGACGAGGAGGCGCGTGGCGGCCGCCACGTCGTCGTGCGGCAGCCCGAGGGCCCGGGCCATGTCGTTGCCGGTGCCGGTCGGCACGACCCCCAGCCCGACCGGCGTCCCGGCCACGAGGTCGACGCCCAGGGCGACCATGCCGTCCCCGCCGACGACGACCAGGGCGTCGGCGCCCCGGTCGAGCTCGCGGCGGACGGCGTCGACGAGGGCCGCGTGCGACTCCTCCTGCAGGGGCTCCACCGTGTGGCCCGCGTCGCGGAGGGCGGCGACGACCCCGTCGCCGACCCCGCGGCGGCGGCCGGTCGAGGCGGAGGGGTTGACGGCGACCACGAGGCGGAGCGGGGGCATGCCCCTGATCATGGCACCGCGCCTCCCGCGGGCCAGCGCGCCGTGCGCGGCCCCCGGCCCACCTGGCATGATCGAGGGATGACGACCACGACGACGCCCGCCGCCTACGAGCCCACGATCCGCGAGTCGCCGAACCGCGCGCTGGCCCTGACGATCGGCACCGTCGTGCTGTTGCTCGGCGCCGTCGGGTTCTTCGCGGAGGACATGGGCTCGTTCGTCAGCACCGAGGGCGCGCCCCTCGGGCCGTGGAACGTCAACCCCGCCCTCATCGTCATCTGGGTGCTGACCGGTGCCGCGCTCATCATCGCCGGTGCCTCGGGCCGTGCCGCCGCCCGCTCGATCAACCTCGCGGTGGGCGTGCTCTTCGTCGTCTTCGGCGTCGCCGGGTTCCTGGTGCGCGACACCGAGGCGAACTACCTCGCGCTCAACCTCGGCGACGACGTCACGCACCTCGTCTCCGGCGCGCTGCTCGTGCTGACCGCGGTCGGCGCCGAGCGTCGTCGCCGCCGCTGAGCCGCAGCTCCCGGCGGGGCCGCCGCCGCTGAGGCGCACGTTCACGGCTGGCTCCCGGGCGCGGCCCTGGCCGACCCGCACCTCCCCGGCTATGGTTAGGCTCACCTAACCGGCCTCGTGCCGGGTCGCCGACCGGATCGGAGGTGGGAGCGATGTCCGTCGTCATCCCCTTCTCGCAGGCCCTCCGTGAGCGCACCTCGGCCAGCGCCTCCGGCGTCGACGCGGGCTGCTCGTTCATGACCGACCTGATGACCGGCCGCGGCACCCGCGACGACTACGTGCAGATGCTCGCGCAGCACCACTTCGTCTACGAGGCCCTGGAGCGCGTCGCCGAGCGGTGGGCGGGCGACCCCGTCGCCCGGCCGTTCCTGTCGCCGGCGCTGACGCGGCTGCCCGCGATCCGCGCCGACCTCGAGTTCCTCCTGGGCGAGGGGTGGAGGCGCCGCATCGAGCCCCTGCCCGTGACGGCCCGGTACGTGGCCCGCATCGAGAGCGCCTCCGCGTGGGTGGGCGGGTTCATCGCGCACCACTACACGCGCTACCTCGGCGACCTGTCGGGCTGCCAGATCATCCGCACGCTGATGCAGCGCCAGTTCGGCTTCGAGACGAACGGCGTCGGGTTCTTCCTCTTCGCCGAGATCGCCCGCCCGAAGGAGTTCAAGGGCACCTACCGTCAGCAGCTCGACGCGGTCGACTGGACCGCCGACGAGCGTGAGCGCGTGATCGACGAGGTCGTGGTCGCCTACCGCTTCAGCACGGAGCTCTTCGTCGAGCTCGCCGCCGCGAAGGCCGCCGCCGCCGCGTAGCGCGCCCGCGCCCCTCCTCGCTCACGAACCCCGTTCTCGCACGCGAACCCTGCCGCGGCGGGGTTCCCGTGCGAGAAGGGGGTGTCTGCGGGAGCGGCGCGCTACGCGGTCGCCGCGTCCTCGGCGGCGCGGATCGCGGGCACGCGCGTCGACTGGCTCATGAAGCGCCGCACGTCCAGGTCGACGATGATGTCCGCCGGCCGCAGCGGCCGCGTCAGGTGCAGGCCCTCGAGGGTCGTGATGCGGCTCAGCGCGACGTAGGTCTGCCCCGCGCTGAACACCCGCGACCCGAGGTCGACGACCGCGCTGTCGTACGTCTTGCCCTGAGACTTGTGGATCGTCACGGCCCACGCCAGCCGCAGCGGGAACTGCGTGAACTCCGCCACGACGTCCTTCTTCAGCTGCTTCGTCGTCGCCGACCACGAGTACGCGAACTTCTCCCACACCGCCGGCTGCACCTCGTGCTCCTCGCCGTCGACCTCGACGAAGACCGTGTCTCGCACCTTCGTCACCGTGCCGGTCGTACCGTTCACCCAGCGCTGGTCGGGGTCGTTGCGCAGGAACATCACGCGCGCCCCCGGCTTCAGCTCGAGCGCGTCGTCGGCGGGGTAGGCCCGGCCGCCGAACTCGCCGCTCACCTCGGCGCGCGCGGTCAGCACGCGCCCGGGCAGCCGCTCGAGCTCGACCTTGTTGATGCGGGTCACGGTGTCGTTGCGCGTCGCGAGCGTGATCGCCGAGCCGTCGGTCGGAGCGGGCCGCGCCCCGGCCGCGTTCAGCGCCCCGGCGATCTCGGCCGTCACGCGCCCGTGCCGCACGGCGTTCAGCATCTCCTTGAAGTCGCCCGCCGTCTGCCGGTGGATGAACGCCAGCTCGTAGATGCGCAGCGAGGCCTCCTGCCAGACGTGCGCGTCGAAGAACCACATCGACCGGTAGTTGTCGCGGAAGTACGACTTCTCCTCCAGGTCGCCCGGCACCGGGGGCAGCTGGTACGGGTCGCCGAACAGCACGACCTGCACGCCGCCGAACGGCTCCGAGCGGCGCTGGCGCGCCTGGCGCAGCGAGCGGTCGATCGCGTCCATCAGGTCGGCGTTGACCATCGAGACCTCGTCGATGACGAGCGTGTCGATCGTGTTGAGCAGCTTGCGCAGCTCGCTCTTCTGCTCGATGTCGTGGTCGGCGATCAGGCCGATCGAGAGGCGGAAGAGCGAGTGGATCGTCTGCCCGCCGACGTTCAGCGCCGCGACCCCGGTGGGCGCGCAGATGACGACTTGCTTCGAGGTGTTCCACGACAGGTGGTTGAGCAGCGTCGACTTGCCGGTGCCCGCGCGGCCCGTCACGAAGACGTTCTCGCGCGAGTTCTCGATCGCGTCGAAGACGGCCTGCTGCTCGGCGGAGAGGGCGACTGGCACGGGCGGGACGACCTTCCGGGGCACGAGGCTGATCAGGGGCGAGGGGGAGGCGCGGCGAGGCCGGGGCGACCGGCCCCGGCGACCGCGGCCGGAGCACCCAATCTACCCGCGACTCCTCTCGGGCACGGCTCCCCGTGACCTGCTCCGACCTATGCTGTGGAGATGTCTTCTGCTGTGGGGGAGAGGAGACCCGCTCTGCGCCGGTGGCCGTTCGTCGCGATCTGGGGCGGGGCCGCCCTCCTCGTCGTGATCGGGTTCGTCGTGACCGTGTCGGCGCTCAACGCGACCCTCTACGGCGCCGCCGGCTTCGCGCGCGGCTACCTCGACGCCGTCGACCGCGGCGACACCTCGAGCGCCCTCACCCTCGCGGGCGTCGAGCAGACCGACGAGCTCGAGGACTCCCTGCTCGACGTGCCCTCGCTCGGCGGCCTGGACGACGTGCACGAGGTCTCGCAGCTCTCGCTCGGCGACGGCACGCGCACGGTCACCCTCGGCTACACGCTCGACGGCGTCGAGGGGCAGTCGCAGTTCGTGCTCACCCGGGCGGGCACGCGGTTCGGCGTCTTCCAGGCCTGGCGCTTCGCGCAGCCGCCGACGGCCATCCTCAGCGTGACGCCCGAGCACGACCCCCGCTTCACGGTCGACGGCCGCGTCGTCACGACCGCCGGCGGCGACGTCGCGACGCGCTTCACGGTGCTCGCCCCCTCGCGCTTCGAGCTGTCGCACGAGAGCACCTGGCTCGAGGCGCCGACGGTCGAGGCGAGCGTGCTCGGCGTGGGCTCGACCTCGTCGGCGACCGTGGCGACCGTGGCCCGCGCCTCCTTCGCGGAGGAGCTGCAGGGGCAGCTCGACGACCAGCTCGACGACACCTGCGTCACGCAGTCGGTGCTGCTGCCCGCCGGCTGTCCGTTCGGCCGGCAGGTCGACGACCGCGTCACGAGCGACCCCGTCTGGTCGATGGTCGAGCACCCGCAGCTCGCCGTCGTGCCGTCGGCGACGCCCGGCCAGTGGCTCGTGCAGGAGACCCCCGGCACCGCCCACCTCGTCGTCGAGGCCCAGTCGCTCTTCGACGGCCGCCGCTACACGATAGACGAGGACGTCCCGTTCACCGTCAGCTACCAGATGACCATCGGCACGGACGACCAGATCACCTTCCAGTAGCGCGCCCGCGGCCGGGGGGAGTCGCGGGTCGGCCGCCCGGCAGGGCTCCCGCCCCGGTCCCGGCGAACGCCCCGGGTCCGCATCGGCCGCGCTGCCATACTGTGCCGATGATCCCGGGCGACGAGCAGGCTGGCGCGCTGTCGGGGGCCTCCGCGGCCCCCCGAGCAGCCGTGACGCTCGTCGACGTCGCCGCCCGCGCCGGCGTCAGCCTCAAGACCGCGTCGCGCGCCGTGAACGGCGAGCCGCACGTCGCGGAGGAGACGAGGAGGCGCGTGGTCGAGGCCGCCGACGCCCTCGGCTTCCGCCTGAACAGCATGGCCAGCATGCTGCGCCGCGGCATCCGCTCCAGCGTGGTCGGATTCGTCACCGGCGACCTCGCCAACCCGTTCTACGCGGCGATCGCGTCCGGGATCGAGCAGGAGCTGCGGGGCCACGGCATGCAGCTCGTCGTGGCCAGCACCGACGAGGACCCGGTGCGGGAGCGCGAGCTGGTCGACGAGCTCGTCTCGCGCCAGGTGCGGGCGCTCGTCGTGGTCTCGACCCGCGCCTCCCACGCGGAGCTCGCCTCGGTGCAGGAGCGCGGCGTCCGCGTCGTGCTCGTCGACCGCCCGCCGGTCGGGCTCGAGGCCGACACCGTGCTGCTCGACAGCGTCGTCGGAGCCCGCACGGCCGTCGAGCACCTGCTCGCCCACGGGCACCGGCGGATCGGCTTCGTCGGCGACTTCTCGCGGCTCTCGACGCACCACGAACGCCTCACCGGCTTCGGCGAGGCGATGACCGCGGCGGGCGTCGACGACTGGCGCCGGTGGGTGCGCGAGGACCGGCACGACGCGGCCTCGGCCCGCTCGGGCGTGAGCGACCTGCTCGCGCTGCCCGAGCCTCCCACCGCCCTCTTCGCGAGCAACAACCGCGTCACGACGGGCACGCTCTCGGCGCTGCGCGGCCTCGCGGTGCCGCCGGCGCTCGTCGGCTTCGACGACTTCGACCTCGCCGACGTGCTCGGCGTGACGGTCGTCGCGCACGACACCGTCGAGATGGGGCGCCAGGCGGCGCGGCTCGCCCTCGCGGCGGGGGAGCCCCCGCGGTGCGTCGTGGTGCCGACCCGTCTCGTGCCGCGCGGCTCGGGCGAGGTCGCGCCCGGCGTCAGCTGGCGCTGACGCGCCGCCGCACGCCGCTGCTTGCCTTGACGAACCACGTCCTCGCAGCCGCACCACGCCGCGGCCTGGTTCGGCGGCGAGGACGTGGTTTCTCGTCGCGGCCGCGACCGGCGCGGGCCCGGCGGAACGGCAGAGACCCCCGTGCGGGCACGGGGGTCTCTGCGGTCAGGGTGAGCGGGGCGGCGGGACTCGCCCGCCGCCCCGGCCGCTAGGCGTCGTCGCCGACGGCCAGCAGGTGGCGGCGCCGACGTCGCGCCGCCTCGATCGCCAGGGCGAGCGCCCCGGCCGCGAGCAGCACGCCGGCGACGAGCCCGCCGTCGACCGGCGACCCAGGCCGGCCGCCGGTGTAGGCGAGCGATCCGTCGTACGAGCCCGGACGCAGCGGGGCCACGCCGGTCGCGGACGGTGCCGTGTCGACCACCGAGAAGGCGACGCGGACGGCTGCCTGCGACGTGCCTCCCAGGGCCTCCACCTCGTGGGCACCGGTGACGGCGCCGGCCGGCACGGTGAACGAGCCGCTGACCAGGCCGTCGGCGCCCGCGGTGAGGGTGCCGAGCGCGATCGGGTCGCTGAACAGCGTCAGCGAGACGGTCTCGCCGGGCGCGAAGCCCGCGCCCTCGACCGGCACCACCGTGCCGCGCGTGGCGGAGTCGGCGAGCACCCGCAGCGACGGCGTCCACGCGCCGGGGCCGCCGGGGTTCCCGGGCTCGCCTGGGTTGCCGGGGTCCCCGGGGTTGCCGGGGTCGCCCGGGTTGCCGGGGTTGCCGGGGTTCCCCGGGTCGCCCGGCTCCTCCGGCTCGACCGGCGCCGCCGCGACCGTGACGGTCGTCGTCGCCGAGGCGCTCGACCGCCCGTCGTCGGCCGTGACCGTCACCGTGTAGGTGCCCGGCAGCGCGTAGGTGTGCGCTCCCGAGACGACCCCGCCCGCGACCGTGCCCGCGGTGACGGCCGTGCCGTCGCCCCAGTTCACGGTCGCCGTGACGGTGCCGTCGGCCGCGTCGCCGACGCCGCCCGCGATCGTCGCGAGCTCGCCCGCGACCTCGACGCCCGCCGTGCCCGTGAGGCCCGCGGCCGTCCCGGTCACCACGAGGTCGGCCGGGGCCGCGAGGCGCGTGCCGTCCGTCGCCAGTGCGAACACGTGGATGCGGCCGGCGGCCCGCGGGTCGCCCGTCTGCACCGGCAGGGTCAGCGAGACCGCCGTCTTGCCGGTCGGCAGCGTGACCGGGGCCGTGGCGTAGACGCCCGCCACCGCGCCGTCCGCGCCGTTCGCCCCGTTCGTGCGGCCGTCCGAGGTCGCGACGACGACGTTGCCGAACGCCGGGGCGGTGACCCCGGCCGTCCAGTCGCCGAACTCGATCGGGAACGGCTGCGTCGAGCCGTCGTCGAAGGTCAGCGTGCCGACCGTCTGCTGGGCACGCTCGTTCGCCGTGCCGATCACCGACAGCTGGGTGACGTCGTCGCCGAGCTCGAGCGGCAGCACCTGGCCGGCGCCGGTCGCGTTGTCGGGCTCGCCCGCCGGGATCGCCGGCAGGTCGAACGTCAGCGCGGTGCCGGGCACGGCCACCGTGGTGCCCTGCACGAAGCCCTTCTCCGCGAGCGACTGCCGCTTCAGCCCGTTCTGCAGGTAGTCGCAGTTCGCGGCCTGGCCCGGCTCGCCGAGGCAGACGCTGTCGAAGGCGCCGACCAGCGAGGGGGCGGTGCGGGTCACCACGACGTCGGCCGTGGTCGACGCCGACTCGGTGCCGTCGGTCGCCGTGACGATCGCCGTGTAGGTGCCCGGCGCGTCGAACACGTGCGCCGGGGCCGTGACGTCCCAGCCGCCGAGGGCGGTGGGCGTGAGGGCCGCGCCCTGCGGGCCCTCGCCGTCGAGCCAGTCGACCGTCGCAGTGAGGCCCTCGGGGGCGTCACCGCCGCCTCCTGCCCCGCCGGAGGCGCGGGTCACGGTCGCGACGGAGCCCGAGAACTCGGCCCCCGCCTCGCTCGTCAGGCCCGGCTTGCCGGTCAGCGTGAACTCCCCGGCGGGTGCCGTGGTGTCGGCCATCAGCTCGAGCTCGGAGAGCGTCATCGCCCGCCCGTCGGTCGTGCCGGTGGCCGTCAGCCGGTACCAGGTGAACGGCCGCGGGTCGGTGACCGTGAACGGCCTGGTCTGCAGCGCCGACGGGAAGGTCTGCGCGGCGCGCTCGTCGAGCGGCAGCCAGGTGGTGCCGTCGGTCGAGCCCTCGAGGGCCCAGCCGGTGGGCGCCGCCGAGCCGGCGGGGCCGTTCGTCAGCGTGTAGCGCGAGACCGTGACCGGCCCCGACGCCGAGCGCCAGGTGACCGCCGCGTCGGGCGCGTCGAAGGCGACCGCGGTGCGGGCCGAGTCGTCGGCGAGGCGGTCGACGACCGTCCCGTCGCTCGAGCTCAGCACGCCCTGGCCGGCCGTCGTCGCGTCGACGAGGGGCACCGGCACCTCGACGGGCTCGGGGGCGTGCGCCGCCCACGTGCTCGGCCGGGTGCCCATCGTCAGGTCGAGCACGCCGCCGGCCGCGACGTCGTCCTGGCTGAGCGAGACGGTGTCGATCGCCGCGCCGTTCAGCCGGGCCGACTGCACGTACACGGCCTCGTTCGAGTTGCCCTCGGCGCGCACCGTGAACTCGCGGCCCGACCCGAGGTGGATGGTCGCCTCGTCGAACAGCGGCGAGCCGATCGTGTACGAGTCGGTGCCCATGGCGAGCGGGTAGAAGCCGAGCGCCGAGAACAGGTACCACGACGACATCTCGCCGTTGTCCTCGTCGCCGGGGTAGCCCTGGCCGATGTCGCTGCCGACGAAGAGCCGCTGCGTGATCTCGCGGACGACGCGCTGCGTGGTCGCGGGGTCGCCGTTCGCCGCCGAGACGTAGGGGATGTGGTGCGAGACCTGGTTGCTCATGCCGAGCTGCCCGATCCGGACGTCGCGCGCCTCCAGCATCTCGTGGATGACGCCGCCGTACCCGCCGGGCTTGTCGGCGTCCTCCGGCGTGGAGTAGAACTCGGCCAGCTTGGCGTCGAGCCCGTCCGAGCCGCCGTAGAGCGCGGCCAGGCCGGCCACGTCGAACGGGGCGTGGAAGGCGAAGTTCCAGCCGTTCGTCTCCGTGTACGCGCCGCCCCACGACTCGGGGTCGAAGGTGTCGGGCGACTCGGCGAAGGTGCCGTCGGCGTTCCGGGCCTGGAAGAAGCCGACCGCGGGGTCGAACAGGTCCACGTAGTCGCGCGACCGGTCGAGCAGCCAGGCCGACTCCTCCCTCAGCTGCCCACGCCGCGCCTCCGGGGTGGCCGGGTCGTCGGCGAGCGCCGCCGCCATCTGGCCGAGCCCGAAGTCGTTGATGTTGCCCTCGAGGCCCCACGAGACGCTCTCGCCCGTGCTCGACGGCGTGTAGCCGAGGAAGAGCGACTGGTCGAGGCCCTTCCGGCCGACGCCGCTCTCGGTGGGCTGCACCGACGCGTTCTTCAGTGCTGCGTCGTAGGCCTCGAGCGCGAGGTCGCCGCTGACGGCGCCCTTCAGGTAGGAGTCGGCGAACGCGACGTCCGAGCTGGTGCCGGTCATGAGGTCGGCGTAGCCGGGGCTCGACCAGCGCGCGATCCAGCCGGAGTCGCGGTACTGCTGCACGAAGCCGTCCATGAGCTCGCTCGCGACCTCCGGGTAGAGCATCGAGTAGGCGGGCCAGACGGTGCGGTAGGTGTCCCAGAAGCCGTTGTTGACGTAGATCTTGCCGGCCTTCACCTGCGCGTTCGTCGTCGTGTCGGTCGCCGCGCCCTCCTTCGGGGCGACGGGGCTGGCGTACCGGTAGTCGGGCGCCGAGGCCGTGCCCGTGTTCTCGAACTGCGAGTTCGGGTACATGTTGAGGCGGTAGAGGCTGCCGTAGAGGGTGGCCAGCTGGTCGTCGCGCGCCCCCTCGACGGTGATGACGCCGAGGCGGTCGTTCCAGAGCTGCTCGGCGGCGCCGCGCACCTCGTCGAAGCTGCGGCCGGTCACCTCGAGGTCGAGGTTGCGCGTCGCCTGCGCGGCCGAGATGAACGACGTCGCGAGGCGCAGCTCGACGACGCCGGCGGGGCTGTCGCCGCTCGGCGCCGTGGCGTCGAAGGAGGCGTAGCGGGCGCCGTCGCGGTCGCCCGCCGCGGTGCCGACCGAGGTGGGCGTGCGGTCGAACGTGCCGGAGACGAACATGCGGCTGGCACCGGTCGAGAGGCCGGAGCCGTTCTCGACCCAGCCGCTGACGCGGCCGTCGGCCGAGACCGTGAGGCCCGAGCTGCCGGCGACGCGGTCGACGATGACGCTGCCGGCCCGGGTCGTGCTGCCGGGGTCGGTGCCCGCGGTCTCGGGGAAGGCGAAGCGCAGCACGGCGCCGTGGTCGGTCGGCGTGACGGCGGCCTCGAGGCCGCTCGTGGTGGCGACGCTGTAGAGGTCCGGTCGCGCGACCTCGGCCCCGTGGTCGAACTGGAGGGCCCGGGTGGCGAGCGAGGCGTCGGGCGCACCCGCGCCTCCCGCACCCGCGACGGTGGTCGACGGGAGGATCGCGAGCTGGTTCCGGTCGCCCATCCACGGGCTCGGCTCGTGCGAGACGCCGAGGCCCTGGAGGCGGGGGAGGTTCTGCGCGTCGTTGCCGCGGGCGTAGTCGTACAGCCACGACTGGCTCGACGCGTTCGTCATCGGGGTCCAGAAGTTGAAGCCGTTCGGCACGGTGGTCGCCGGGACGTTGTTGCCGCGCGAGAAGCCACCGGTCGCGTTGGTGCCGCGGCGCGTGTCGACGTGCTCGACGAGGCTGCTGCCGTCGACGCGGGCGGGCGCCGGGTCGAGGTCGAGGTCGTCGACCCAGCCCTGGAAGCGCGTGTCGGCCGTGCCGCCGTCGTTGTCGTAGGTGAACAGCACGCGCTCGACGGTCTGGCCGGCGAGGTCGCCCAGGGGCACGCGGACCGAGTTCCACTGGTCGGCGTACAGGATCTTCGCGGCGCCCTGGTCGGCGGCGGAGGTGCCGCCGCCCTGGCCGTCGACGACGCCGTCGGCGGCGCTGACGAGCGAGCCGTCGCTGAGCTGCAGGTCGACCGCGGCGTAGGTGGCCGGGTACTGCAGGTCGCCGCCGAGCTCGGGGAAGACCTTGTACGAGAAGACGGTGTCGTCGCCGATGAGCAGGTCGAGGTCGTCGTAGAGCACGTTCGTCGCACGGGCGGGGCCGTCGGTCGTGTGCTCGCCGGCGTATCGCAGCGAGCGGGTGCCGCTGAAGCCGGCGCCCGGCTTCATGTTCGGGCCGCTGACCGGGCCGGTGCCGACGACGGTCACCATCGGGCCGGCCGGAGGCGCGGTGTCGGTCCCGTCGCCCAGGCTCCAGTCCGCGAGCTGGGTCAGCCCCGCACCGGCGTTGGCCGTGATGTCGAGGCGGTACGCGTCGTACGCCCCGGGCGTGGTGACGGCGTACTCGTTCGTGGCGCCGCGGCTCGCGAAGGTGATGCCGCTGAGGGTCGTGATCGGCGTCCAGGTGGATCCGCCGTCGGCCGAGCCCTGGAGGGTCACGTCGCGGGGGTCGCGGGTGGGGGCGTCGCCGCCGCTGGTGAGCGAGAACTCGGCCGCGGTCTGCGGCGAGTCGAGCAGGTAGGTGATCGAGGCGGTGCGCTCGAAGGCGAGCCACTTGCTCGCCGCGTTGCCGTCGGTGAGGTTGATCGCGACCTCGCCGGGGGCGTTCTCGGCGGTGGCGGTGACCTCGGTCACGTGGCCGAGCAGGCTGCCGGCGGGCAGGCCGGTCGAGCCGGAGACGTTCTCGCTCGGGGCGACCGAGGCCGACCCGGGGTCGACGTCGGTGAGGGGCGTGCTGGCGAGCGGCTGCGCGTCGGCGGCCTCGAAGCTCGTGCGCCAGTCGCTGCCCGCGACCGCGGCGGCGCGGGCGTCTCCGCCGCGGGCGTCACCGGAGCTGCCGGAGCCGCCGGAGCCGCCCGGTGCGGCGGCCGCGGGGCCGGCGCCGGTGAGGGCACCCGTGACGGCCAGGGCGATCGCGGTGGTGATCACCCCCGCCCGTCGTGCCTGCTGCTTCGCGGAACTCCGCCTCCAGCTCGCGCCCCTGCGCTGCTGCTCGTCCGTGCGGACACGACCTGACGCCATCGTCACTCTCCTGCTGTCGACCCGTGATCGGGGGTGCGGCGGCCCGGGGGCCTGCCGCCGGCCGCTGGTACGGCCGAGCACGACGACGACGCCTGTCATCGATGACAGCGTTGTCATGCACGTGTTCTTTCTACCCCCGCCCGGGGGTGGTGGTCAAGGCCGGCGGCGCGTGCCGCTGCCCGGCGCCGCCCGAGCCGCAGCACGCGCCTCGGCCGCGCGCGCTCGCCGCGGCGGCGCCCGGCGCCGCCCGGCCGCGTCGCGCACGGCACGGGGCCGTCGAGGTGCCTCGTCCTGGGACCTCACGTGCGTCGGGGCCCCAGATGGAGTCGTCTCGTCGTGGCAGCAGGCTCGCGCTGCTCGTGTCGCCGCCTGACGCCCCACGTCGTCGCAGCTGAACCAGGCCGCGGCGTGGTTCGCCGGCGAGGACGTGGTGCCTCCCGCGCTGCACTCCTCCGCCGCACCTCGCCCGGCGTCGGTCGCACCCGCTACCGTCGCCCCATGGTCAGCGTCGCCGACAAGCCCGCCCTGCACCTCACCGAGCCGCAGTGGGTGCACTACCTCGAGACGGTCGCCCACCCCGACGGCGTCCGCCTCCTGCTGCGCAAGAGGTCGTCCGTCCGCGCCGGCATGACCTGGTCGGAGGCCCTCGACGTCGCGCTCTGCCACGGCTGGATCGACGGCCAGTCGCAACGCGTCGACGATGACTTCCTGCTGACGGCCTTCCAGCCGCGGCGGCGGTCGAGCCCGTGGTCGCAGGTCAACCGCGAGCACGTCGCCCGCCTCGTCGCGGAGGGCCGGATGCTCCCCGCGGGCCAGGCCGAGGTCGACCGCGCGGTGGCCGACGGCCGGTGGGAGGCGGCCTACCGTCAGAAGGACGCGGTCGCCCCGCCCGACCTCCAGGCCGCCCTCGACGCCGACCCCGCGGCCGCCGCGCACTGGGCGACGCTCACGAAGACCGTGCGGTTCCGCACCTACTTCCGCCTCGCGGCCCTCAAGCGCCCCGAGACCCGTGCCGCGCGCGTCGCCGACGTGGTCGCCGCCGCCGCCCGCGGCGAGCAGCACTACCGCTGACGCGGGCGCCCGGCGCCCCGCCGCGCGCCCGGCGCCCCACGCCCGGCGCCCCACGCCCGGCGCCCCGCGCCCCGCGCCCGCCCCGCACCGACGACGAACCCCGTCCTCGCACGGGAACCCCGCCGCGGCGGGGTTCGAGTGCGAGAACGGGGTGTCGGGAGCTCCGCGCAGGCGGCCGGGCCGGCCCCGGGGGGCCGACCCGCGCCTCCTACCGGCGGCGCTGCTTGCTGTACACGTCGAACGCGACGGCCAGCAGCAGCACGAGCCCCTTGATGACCTGCTGCCACGCGGCGTCGACCGAGAGGATCGACAGCCCCTGGTTCAGCACGCCCATCACGAGCCCGCCGATGACGGCCCCGA
>Ga0308160_10004980_pt1 | contig 13983 bp, 19 predicted proteins | sample PhyFR1_FD_201036 | JGI IMG/M metagenome (GOLD analysis project Ga0308160, IMG submission 201036) | Phyllosphere microbial communities from UC Gill Tract Community Farm, Albany, California, United States - DLSLF.R1 | ecosystem: Host-associated > Plants > Phyllosphere > Unclassified | place: USA...
TTACACCCTATGAAGAAAACACACCGTTGTCCCGCCCACATCGACCACTAAAGCAGTCTCTTTCCTTGGTCCACCACTAGCCCATGATGCTAGGAAGTTTGCGCCTCTCATTGAGTTCGTCGGACCCGATGAAAAAGTTTTGATGGGGAAACTGACTACTTGGTCGCATGTCATTAATGTCCCGTCATTCGAGGTCAGGAATAAAGGGCAATCGAGCTGGAGTTGGTGGACGGAATCGACGAATCCCGCTACCACCTGAGCAGCGTAGGAGAGAAGGGAAGCGTTGAGAATGGTAGCATTCTCTCGTTCCAGTAGGCCTTTCCATCAGTATTATCCCAACTCGGGAGAGACAGGGACGTACCGATATTGGCTACTTCTTTCCCAATCGATACCTTGACGCCCGGACATTCTTTTTGAACGATTGCCCTGACAACCTCTTCATGCTTGGCGGTAAAATCAATAGGCGCGTAAACGGCCGAAATCGCTACAGCCTTGATACCCTGTTTCTTGATCTCTGCACAAACTCCTCTAATCTCGTTCGTGTCGATCTAAAATCAGCTCGTTCCTGTCTAAGCTCCACTGAGACGTACTTGAGAGATCTCCTTCCCATCCACCTGAATCCCACCTTCCACCAAGAACGCAGGACCCTCCAACACCGCCCTGAGCTCATAAGGGAATCCAGCAAAGGGTGGACTTAGCCTCGAATAAGGTCCGCATAACCGGATGACAGCAACCCTCTCGAGTTTCTCGGCATTGCGTTCAATTAACGAATTCACAAATGATGTGGTACCGATTGCTATAGCTTGAATTCGTGATTTATCAACTTTTGCTTTTTCAAGTGTAGCTGCTACGGCATTTTGGATACCGAGAGTAACGTCTGCTGTGGTTGTTGCTTTATGTGAAGCGAGGACAGGGATAGGGGCGCCGGGTGTAAGGTCGAGGATTACTGCGTCGCTATCGTATCAGCTCTTGTCCGAGGAATATAGACATACGTGTTGGTACCTCCAACATCTACACCAATCCTGAGAGTCTTGTGAATCACTGTCATCGAGTAGGAGTGTCAAGGTTGAAAGGCGAATTGTAGATGTGAACAAGATACCCAAGGATCAAGTCAAGTAGTCCAGCCCTCCACTTCGGGAGCTTATCGCGACGCCCCCACTTTTGGTGGGCGCTTACAGGATTTCGGCCGCTGTCTATCCCCGCTCTTGTCCGATGTCTCCGACGACAACTTTCATCCCGACTATACGGACTGACGCACTAGCGCATCAGGCCTGAGGCTGGGTGCATTTCTTCTACGACCGCTGTAGCTGCGAAGATAGCAGATAGGGGCGTAGGGATGGTGATGAAATGATTCGCCATTTTACTTAGCGGCAATTGATTTCCGCCGAATTCCCCGATAAGCTTGTGGGCGGCAATTGTAAGTCACATTATACCGAGATTCATTCCGACGCTTGTGGAGCAAGCAATACGTTTGCAGAGTTCAGGAAAGGTCGGGAGCAATGAAATGCATCACTTCCGACTCTCCTTCTCGAGTGGGTATGGTCGTTCGTTCCTACCCCCACTTTGATCGACCAAAGTGGAAAGTAGAAGATAAGAGATACGCCAAGTGCAATGATTGCTAGTCTAGCCAAATCACGTATATCGTACAGCTAGCCCACTTCATGCTACTCCCCCGTTGGTCACTTGACTTGACACCAGTATCCTTGTATCGTATATAGACCTGAGTCATCTCATTGACCCGACAGAATGCCCGGCCCCAAGACTCAGAAGATATTAGACAAGCTTGTCGTACCGCAACACAAGGGTGAAGCAGAAGTATGGCACAACTCCAGATGGGCAAGTCACCATAACTTCGAAATTGGCTGTATGTCGTCACTGACATCATAGTTGAATAGAGATACAGTCCCTCTCCCGCCTTCCCGAAGAACATGGGGACCATGGTCATTCGTCGGTTTCTGGATCACAACCGGAGTAAACATCTCAGGATGGACAGGTGGTTCTGCACTCTTATCGCTTGGTCTCACCGTCCGTACGTATGATATTTGGTATAGAGCTGAAAATAGAACAAGCAATGATATCCGCTGTGATTGGGCAGCTGCTGGTGGCTGCTTGCGTGGTCATGACTGGGCTTTTCGGAGCAAGATGGCATGTTGGGTTTCCCATGTGGAATAGGGTGGTCTGGGGTTTGAGGGCAAGTTACTTCCCGCTCGCTAATCGGATCGTTCTTTCATTTACGTGGTGTGCCAGTACGTAGACCTCTTTATCGGTCGTGCGGAGTGTAGTACTAAGCCTGTAGCTCAAGCTTGGTTCGGTGGACAAGTGATGAAGACTCTGCTCGGTTCCATGTTCCCCTCCATTTACCGTAAGTCTCTCAGTCTTGTGTGTCAGTCAGGACTGACCCATCGTAGGAATGAAGAATGTCTTTCCCGCCTCGACAGCAATGGAATCAGCAGACTTTCTCTGCTTCATCCTCTTTCTCTTGGTCTCCCTTCCGCTCATTATGATCCCTCCCGAACATTACAGGAAACCATTCCTGTTTACGGCATTTACATCGACCATAACCGCTTTTTCCATCTTCTTCTGGTCGCTTGCCAGAGCTAAAGGTGGTGGGCCATTCATCAATGAGAGTGTAGAGCAGATTACCGGGGTTCCGGCTGCTAAGGGGACTTATCTTGTTTGGTATATGAACATATTGGCGTGAGCTGATGAAAAGGGCGATCTTTTATGGTATATCATCACAAATGGGTCAGATCGTTGCTGGTGTAAGCGTCTCCCCGATCCTGATCGCCATCATTCACTCATGACAGATCTTGAACATGTCCGACTACTCCCGATTTGCCACCAAGCCGAAAGACCAGATTATATCCCAAATTGTCATTGTCCCAGTTTTAGGTATCATGACCACGGTTATCGGGATCATCTGTACATCCACAGCCGCTCAATTTTACCCAGACAGAGGACTACTTTGGGAGCCCTATTCCCTGCTGAGGGCTATCCAGGAAGAGGGTGGAGCTGGCGCCAGGGCAGCTGTTTTCTTCGCTTGTACGTCACTTAACCAACTTCGCTGCGGTACTGTACTGATGGTCAGCATTCGCATTCTTGATTGCTCAGTTTGGGATCAATATCGCTGGCAATGCCATTTCGGGCGGAATCGATCTAGCGTCAATGTTCCCGAAATACATCAACCTGAAGAGGGGAGCTTACATAGTGAGTTGCAGAAAGAGAAACGGAAAAATGAACAGATTCTTACTTTAGACTACCGCGATGGCTCTTCCAATGTGCCCATGGGCGCTCTTATCGGGCGCGACGGTCTTCATCAGCGTCATGGGCGGCTATGCTACCTTCTTGGCGCCTATCTGCGGTCTCATGGTCAGCGATTACCTTCTCGTGCGAAGGGGTAATGTGAAATTGAGCTCTTTGGTCAGTCGTCTCCAGTACGATTGGCATGTGTTGACGTTACAGTACGTGTGCGATCCTAGTTCGGTATACTTCTACTGGAAGGGTGTCAACTGGCGAGCACCTGTCGCCTGGGCTTGTGGGGTCGCACCGCTATTCCCTGGCTTCCTGGCGACTGTCTCGACGGTCACGATCCCGTTGGGTCTCCAAAGGGTATACTACCTTTGTTTCCCACGTACGTCTTCCGAAATAGGTGTAGGACTAGACTAACGAGTAGTTGGGTTTATACTCTCCGGTACAATCTACTTCACCCTCTGCAAGCTCTTCCCACTTGAACGAACGGACGAAGTGGACGAGCACGACTACTTTGGTACTTTCGGGTAAGACTGCTCGATGAGAGAGAGAATTTTAGCTGACCGATAGCGAACCATACCTGGAAGACGACGTGGAGGGCGCCGTCATCAAGAATGCGCTGGAGAAGGTCATGTCGAAAGAGGATATAGTCGGCGAAATAGGGGTTTTCCCAGTACGAGAGTAATTCTGCCGGTGTTGGTGGAATACATATGTCGATGGTTTCTGGATATAGAGTTGTCAGATAAGTTCGTAGGTTATTGTTTTCGAACTGAGCAAGTGGATAATGTCGGCCGATATCTTCATTCTATCAGTATATCGGGCGACGAGACAAAAGGAATTCAATGCAAATAACAACTTGAGATCAACTCAGAGGCTACTACAGACTATTGACGGTGTAAGGAAACACGGGCTACAAACTAAGAGAAATCATTCGACAAAGGGTGAAGCAAAGGACTTTAACATTTATTCTGGATGCGTGAGCTCAATCCTAAAAGAACAGACCGCCCCCCTATCGCGTTTGACATACCAAAGTGATATAGTACGATTTTCAATCGCCGTCAATAGGTTCACATTGGGAATACTTGATAGAGTCTGAAATCAGCTCAGGCTCCCAGGAGATGATCTGAACTGACCGCCACCAAGTTGAATGGTGACCGGCGCGCCAGCGTCCATGCAGCCGTCCTGCCTAAATCGGTGAAGACAGACCTTTCTCTTCTTTTTGACCATGCTAAAATGGACAGCTTTCATTCCAGAATAATCACGACAGTTGTCGTTATCCAGGTTGTATTCGGTTCCGATTTTCGAACATTCCAGGTCTACAGGTTAGTATCGCCTTTGTACCCAACTTTTGGGGAAGATAGCTTACCGTCTGAATAGAAGACCTTGACTTTAGCGTGGGTAGCGCTCATGAGAGAGAGGAGCGTGAGAGTCAATGTGAGTCTCATTCTACAAGTGAGCGACGTTCCTTTGTTCCGCAAACATGGCATGGGGAGTTACCTCAATGCAAATACTGTATGAACGGTGAAGTAAGAGTGAAATGAGCTGGCGGCAGTATGGGTGCGGTGGTGTGAATTACAAGCTACTTATACATTACTCAAGTGGCAAGAACTGGTATTTGACTGAGAAGGACTCGGTGATCAAGGGGCAATTGCGGTGACAAAGGGGGGATTGCGTCGATCAAGCCTTACGACTTCGGATACATTGGCTGATCCGGGGGGGATTGGAAGATCCAAAGCGACGAGAGAATCACCCTAACCGATCATAATATTCATGGCTGCCGCTTCCTGTCCATTGCGGCGAGACGTTTCTCCAGCTCCCCTTGGCTGAAACCTTCTTTGTTACCTCTGATCACCATATCCAGCTGAGTCTCGGGACAGTGCTATCTGTCAGTACCAAGCTTTCACGTGTTTAGCCTACCCCTCCAGCCGGTGGTGGATCCGTATCCAGATTAGTTGGAAACGAGTATCCATCCGCAACAGCCTTCAACAACGCCTCAACCCTTTTCTGTCCCAGCTCCTCACTCGCACCCCCTATAAGCACAGGCCAGATCGTTTCCATTATCTTCCGCCTATCCACACTCTCCATCGGCTTTCCCCAGCACGCCGATATCTGAAGCAAATTCGCACTTCTGTTGAAGTCTTTCGTCCGATTCTCTCCTGCGGCATGAAAGAGAGCTGGATTGAAGAACAGCCCGTCTCCCTTCTTTAAGGGAAGCTGGACCATCATTTCGTTGAACACTTTGACAAACTCTGGATGCCGGTAAGCGACGTAGCCGTTATCGAAATGTTGGGAGAAGGGGAGTAATTGGGTAGGTCCAGATTCGATTGGCATGTCGGTGTGAGCGATTGCGCCTTGGAGAGTAAGGAGCTGTGAGGCGATCTGGGAGATAATAGGGAATCTGGCAGCGGTATGTTCTGCTTGAAAACCGAGATCTACATTACATGTCAGCGTCGTCTGGTTAGCGAACTTACGATAATCACGATGTGGAGCTTGAGCTTTCCCACCCGGTTTGACTATATTTGTTTGAGTGGTCATTGCATATCCAGGTCCGAGCCACGCCTCACATATAAGATCACTACCATCAGTCTCACCAGATCGATCGGAAGCCTACATGGCCTCATTCGCAAAGTACCGCACGAATCCCTCCGGATCAACTTGGGCAAACTTCTGGAAACTGTTCCAAATCCTATCGTTCGCTCCAGCGGGTGCGAAGTGATCCCCCTTCTTTCCAGTCTCTTTTTCCTTTTCGATGATACGGGCGAACGCTGCTTCGGCTCGGTCGATCACATCGTGTTCCGCTGATGGGATAAGGTTTCTGACCACAAAAACACCCGGACCTGATAGAAGACAATAGTGTAATTCGTTCATTGCTTTGTTCCGGTTCGCCGACATCAAGGTGAGGGTATCGTAAATTGGGACATTCGCCGATACCGAAGACGAGAGGGGATAAGTGGAGTTATCGGTCTTTTGGGAACCTGCTAATTCAGCTCTATTATCCGAGAGAGTGCAAGTATGACTCACAGGTCTGCTTGAATTCCTCAATGTCTTGGACCGTGAACTCTCCTCTGAGCCTTCCATTTCCTTGAGTCCGGCTAAAGATCGGGGGTAGTTTGGTGTTTACCGGCTTATCGCCGCCAGTGCTCGACTCCCCTCCATTCGACATGACGAGTAGTGCTCCCGTCCGGAAGTCTATATAGCTCGTCTCGATCGCCTGCGGGACCGAGTGGGTTATTCGTGGTGACAATGCTCATGGGGACCATGGCATTATATGTTTCCAGAAGTCCGACGTGAGAATACCCCGAACGAAGCATGATCTGATTCGGCTGGTTAGTTTAGGCTATTTAATCGGTTTAGCCGGGTGAGAAATATACCGAACCAGCCAATCAACCACGCCCTATTGACTGCTCCTCACCTCAATCCTGAGATAGAACAAGCAGAGCACACACCCCTGGCCGGTCAATCGCAAGGAAATCTAGCGACCTCGCCTCTTTGATGAATGTCAACTCCCCGACTATCTTCAAACACCCTTCAAATGAGCCCCAACGCCCCGAAGGAAGCACCGGTTGATACATGTGATCAATGCCGAGCTCGGAAGGTATGTCAGTCTTGCCGAGACCTCACAAATCTGACGGAGTAGGTCAAATGTATCATCCCGAACGAAGAGGCTGGTCCAAGCTCGCCTTCGAAGGACAAGGGATCAGAGAAGACGACGTGTCAGAGCTGTAAAAGGCGGGATGAGCCATGTACCTACGAGTACAGATATAAGAAGTCGGGGCGGCCCAAAGGGTCTTATGCGTAGGTCCTACCTCTCTACAGTACATGAAGGTACCGAATGGTATAGCTATAGTGCAAGCCCAGCTCCAAACAACATCCCAATAGCTGGAAGTAGTTTAAGAAGTAGTCCGAATTCAGCTTCAACAAGTGAGATGTGGTCAAGGTGGTGGATAAAGGATGTTGATAGGAAATCAGACCCAACTCTTACAATAGCATCTTTCGCAAGGCCGCGGAGCTGACCTAGTAGGAAACGACCGTCAACAGCTACAAAATCTCCATCACCCAAACGCCAACGGCTCAACAGCGACACGACCAGTTTCACCTTTCCCCCTAATCCCACCTCTCAACATGCCATCTCCCCGTTGTTCAACACTGCACCTACGCATAGTACACCTCAGTCCGCATACGACAACTATGGACCCACTTTCGGATCGATCTTTGGATCGGCTCGACTCGCTCTTGATCCCCCTCCTACCTTGTCATTCAATTACAACCTACCATACGATGCTCAATCACCATTCCCCCAAGCTCAAGCAAGTAGTCATAATGTCCACATCGACCCCTCGTCTCTCAATGTCGCTGGAGGAAGCTCGATAGGCGGGCAGGATTGGCTATCAGTCGAACCCCCCATACGAGATACGGGACCGATATTATCGACAGATCCACATGTCCCGTTTCCGCAAATCGTGACTTTCGCTACTTGGGAAGCAGTCGGGTTCTTCCTGTCCCTGCATATGCGACATCAACATGTCTTGACGCCTCTGGTCCATCAACCAAGCTTTGCTAGGGATCTACTGCATCGGAGGGATGTACATGACGAGCCTTTCAGGGGGTTGCTTTTGAGTATTGGTAAGTCCTCTTTTCTCGTGCGCAGGGACTTGGCTAACTCTCAGTGGCTTATACGTAGGCCAACACATCGAAGTAGGCAAGGCTGATAGAGCAGGATCTGTCAAGTCCCAATTCACACACTCCTAGATCAAATGCCCCGTCCGGAGCTTGAATCGCTCTGCCGGAGATGCCATCGTGGAAGTCGAACCATACAGATCCGACACCAAATGCGACCCAACAAAATCACTCTCGCGTCGACCGTCTTGTAAGCTTCAAATAAACCTATCATGGTGTGAGCTGATGGCAGTGACTGGATCTCCAGTCAGGCGATTGGTCGAGATGCTCTACGGGATGCACTAATGAGTGATATTCGTCGTCTCATATACTCGTTGGGGCTACATCTACCCAACCCGCCTGGTACACCATCGTCGATCGATCTGGAGATTGGTCGTCGCCTTTTCTGGGAAGCCTACGCTTGTGACAAGTAGGTCCACCATTGGTCAGGACGTACCCAATTCGGCTGACATGTAGGACAAACGCGCTAAACGGCCACCAAGTAAATTTCCCAGATTTCGAAGGAACCCCACCCCTCCCACTGGAGGTAGATGACGAGTACATTACCGCTGAATCGATTCTCACCCAACCGAAATCCCGACAATCGTTCATGTCTGGCTTCATAGCGATTTCTCGGGTATTCCAAATCCTGAGTCAGGCAATAATGCGTCAAAGGACCTTACAGATGAATCATAAAGCCGGGCCGGATCGTAATACATTACTGGAGTGGATTGGGGAGACGACGGAAGAGTTGAGGGAGGTCATGGAAAAACTGCCGCCCCTGCTGAGACATGACTATGGAGGTGCGGATGATGGGGAGATTCATTCGATTTATGCGACTCAGCAGGCGAATATACATATTACTGCTTTATGCTTGGAGCTCTATCTCGTGAGATCATCGAGACGAGAAATAGGAGGGTGCTGATGGGTAGCTCGAGTTCAAGGCGGCTATAGCCCAGGAGGAGGATCTGGTGGTAAACCGGAAAGCGATCGCCGAGAAGGCGTTCAAGCAATTGTCGACGTGAGTTCATGTCACTAGCGAGAAGAGCCGAGCTAATAATCAGTATACCCATCGACTGCATCGCTTCCAACGGAGAGAGCATGGTAATATACCGTTTCTCATCCCGAGAAGAGAGCTGACACGCAGCGAGGCAAAGTCCTTCGGGTGATTCTAGCTCTTCTAGACGAAGACAACTCCCAGCAATTCAGCTCGGAACTATGGGATTGGTGGAATATGGTAAGTCATCCTGTTAGACATAGCTGACGGCAGTACTCCCGGGTTCAGTTCTTGCAGGTCATTCCGGAAGGTGTCAATGACGCTACGGCTCCGCAATCACCACATGTTTGAGCGGTCTTATGCGATACATGTTCTGCCTCAACTAGCATCTGGGCGACGTATGTTGAAGCAACGCATGAAAGGCTTGAAGCATCGTCGAGGAGTTGGTCATCGGCGAGACCGACTTTTCCCCGACACATGCATACTACACTCGCCGCTCTATACGGCTTGAGATTAATGCCCGCCCGACGCTCATTCTCCGGCTGGCTCTACGTCATAGTCCACCTTCTCATTGGTTTAATTTATCGTTACATAGGCTGCCCCTCCTTTCATCGTTATCATCTGTACGAAGCCTGCTTCCTTTGCTGAGTGAGACGGATTGGAAAGAGCTGTGCAATGCAATATTACAAGAACTCTAGGCCTACTCCAATCCCAAATCCTCGTGCTAATCTCTCTCCCTTCCTTGCTATGACTGGCATGGTGAAATTGACTTCTATACGGATAGGATCGAGTCTGGGATTAGCTTATTTCAAGGCCGAACTGGCAGCTTACCGGTACATGATACCTAATCCTACACTGACTGACGGCTTGCGGACCAGCTTGTCGATATTATCGACTACACTTCGGCCTGACCCGTCAGCTCCAATCCCATAGAGAACTAGATAACTCACTTTTTTCGTACCCCACAACTTTACCGAGGTTGACAAATGAATGCAACCTGACCGGCCATTGTGGTTTATTCCAAAATGGCGCTAGCACGCTCAAACCCACCCCCCAGCCCATGTCCCCACCTAGAGAGTCTGCTCCATCCCGGAGACCTAGACCACCAACTTTGAAGCCTCGTAATGAATTTGGACCGCCGACGTATGTTCGGTCTGGGAGTTCAGTCTGGGATGAGAGGGGGTAGAGGAGAGTAGTGAGAGATGTTAGGGAGTAGTTCTACCTGTCAGCTTTGTTGAGTTCAGGGGAAGCGAGCTTACGATGGAAGAGCCTGGGTAGAGGGCACGGGAAAGCTGAGTGTGAGTGGTCGATTTTAGGTATCTGGCATGTTTGGATGATCCTGGTAGTCCCGCGTATTCCTGCCTATCAGCTCTGAGGACTCATGGAGACTGTCCAGCTCACGTAAGTAGACTTGAGGAGTCGACCATTGGTGCCCATCCATGGATCATCACGAGTGTCCGAGGTCCAAGTATGTATCAGAGACGATTTGGTGGATGGTCTGGCCAACTCTCTAATTCTGCATCATTAGCCCTGTTCCATGTGCATTCCTGGTGAGCTTACGAGACAGAAGCATTAGGCGATAGGTGGTTGATATCACGATTGACATATTCGTATGTAAGGTCATGTTCTCCCCAAGGGCAGATTGCCTATTCATCAGCGCGAACTGCGGGAGTAGGCGGGACATACGCTGATCTTAGCCCTAGCTCCTTGAGACCTCTCACGATGACTTGCGAATGCGCTGTTGTCTCTGTCCAATGAGAATGCGGAAGCTGCGAAGGAGAGGAGTGGAGATGCGAAGAGAGGTGTCGTCATTGAGACCTGTACCGTCAGCTGAATTGTGGGAGCGAGGGTGGACAAACCTGGTATGCAGACTTTGTCTTCGTGCCCAACGAAGCATTCGCTTCTATCGTCTCTCCTCCTCCCAAGGCGTTCCGTATCCGACCTGTAACATTCTGGACTATCAGTACGCAAGGATCATATAAAGCCAAGCACTTACACCACCTCCCTCACCCCCGCCGACCTCCGTTCCAGCTTTCAAAAACATCCTTCCCCTCTCCCTCAATCCCAGCACAAGTTCGACCTCATCATCATCACCTCCAGGAGTATGCTCCAGCTTGACACCACATCTCTGCATATCCCAAATCCCGAATCGGTCAAGGTAGCCCATCATTGATCTTGTCGATAGTAAGATCTCGTGAAGGTTTGTTGGTGTTGGACCGGTAGGATGTAGGAAGGATGGTGGATTGGGATGAGAGTTCTTGTCCAGGAATGGAGAGAGGAGAGATGATAGGAATGATGACCGGGTCGAGGGAGGTGGTGGGGAAAGTCGGATTGATGTCAGGCGCATGGGGCGGTCCAGGTTCGAAGACACCTATCATATCAGCGCCATCCGTGCCGGAGGAAGCTTGAACGTACCACGGACCCCACACGGACCTGTGCAGCCTCATACTCTCCCTTCAGCCGACGCTGAAACTCCTCCTCCTGCTGGTGTCGGATAGCATCAGCATCCTCGGGAGCGGCTACTCATTAGTCCCCCCTCCGGCGTCTTCAACGTATCACTCACGGGCTTGAGTCGATAATCCAGCTGGTCTCGACACATTCTCCCTTTGCGAAGATCCGTCATCAAATGCCCGCCTGAATATAGAGCTCGCCATAAAAGGTTCCAGCGGAGGATTCGACGCAGGTACCGCTCTTGCCTATTCATCAGTCCTAGAGCTCCTGACTTTCACTGCGACATACCTCGGTCTGAATATCGACATCTACTTCAGCGATGTGCGCTGTCGCTGGGCGCTCCTCTGCGTTTGGATCCATTCTGAGCGAGGTAGCAATTGATGTAGGTGGTAAGAGTGTTACCTACTTTTTCCGCTTCATCATCCGGGATTTGAGGCCCCACATTCATCCTGTAGATGAATCAACTTTTGGTATATTCTAATTGCATTGACCATCTTAAACGCTTGACAGGATGCCTTCGGAGGTGGAGAAGAACCTGCCAGCCACCAATGAGGGGTATGGGACTCAGGAATACTGGTGAGCATCAATTTGAACCGAAGTATGGAGCTTGAGCTGACTAGATCTAGGGAGACGCGTTACACCAAGTTCGCATCTTGGAATTCAAGCCGGGACTAGGCTGACTGCTAGTGAGGACCCAGGGACGACTTTCGATTGGTTCTTGACGCCTACGTATCTGCTGCCATTCTTGGAGGAGTTGACGAGCGAAGATGCAGGAGCTCAGGGGAAAGGATCAAAGACACTCATGCTGGGATGTGGGAACTCGGCACTGGGAGAGGCGGTGCGTCTTTTAAAGAGTCTTTGATTTGGCTGATTGTATAGATGTACGATGCTGGTTGGTTGGATATCGTCAATATAGATGTGAGCTTTTCGAAAGTTGTCCTTCCAAGGCTAAAAGCTAAGACAGCAGTATTCAAAGCGGGTAATCGAGGACATGAAGCAACGTCATATCAGTCGGGAAAAGATGCAATGGCTAGAAATGGATATATTGGATCTTCAATTCGAGGATGAGAGCTTTGATTTGGTAATTGATAAAGGTGAGCATGATTGCATTGACCAAAGCTGATGTAAAGGGACGATGGAGTGAGCTCACCGGACTGCTTGTGGAGATTGAGCTGACGAGCAGTGCGCTATTAACGACAAAAGGGGATCCTTGGGTATGATCTCCTACTATCCTTGTGATCATAAGCTGACTTATCAGAACCCACCAGAAAAAGATATCAAGACGTGCACGCATGAGATCACCGAGGCTCTGAGGGTACTACGCAAAAGAAAGGGGTCCAAATTCGTCTAGTCAGTCTGATTCTCCCGAATACTGCCAAGCTTACCAGTCAGTTTCACATTCGGTCAGCCTCATTTCAGGAAACGGCGAGTCCCAACTCACTTCTGAGAGTGCGAGCTGACGAGCAGGTACATGCAAGATAGACCAGGCTGGAAACTTACACATCGAGAGATCGGTCCTCCGGAAGGATTTGCTTATTTCATGTACGTTTTAGAGTGGATAGGAGACGTATGAACCCCCAACAAGGTCTCACTTACATACGTTCCTGGCCTCAACCTCGTAACAAGATCCTCCCACCTCATCTCACAACCAGACAATTCACTAATATCGACTCATCCCCATGATGCTGTTCTATCTCCTTTGACCATTAGGTTCGCCGTTGATGTTTGTACTCATCTACCGATGTCGACATAACAGAAATCTTCCGGTCCGAAAGTAGGGGCGCAGGGGTATGTGGATAGCGGCTACTACATTCCTTTGTGACACATGGAGAACCCCTTTCTCGCCCCCGTTTGATTATCGTGTACCCCTCTACGAGGACGAAGCATTAAAGGAGCGAATTGTCAATAATGAGGTATCGCTCATGCCGATCTGTCATCTCCGTACCGAACCCTTTTCTTTGTTCCCTTCACGATCATTCTTCCTACCGCATTCATTTTTTTCCATTATCAAAGCAAGAACTGCAAACGAAACCCGTCATGTGAGCGCCCAACTTTGTTTCATTAGCTTACCTAGCAGTATGCGATTCTCTGTCTTAGCAATGTCGATTTTCATCGCCCTGGGCGGCTGTCAGGCCAAAGTCTCTGGATCGTTCTATGAATGTGAGCTATGTAATCTGCTGCTTTCATATTACTAAAACACCAAGACTCCAAATGTGATGGGGCCAGGACCAGCCCAATCCAAAGAATTGGCGACACTAGTTGTATCGATACTACCGGCACTACTACGTCCATTTGGATCTCCAAGATCACCAAGAAAGAGCGACACATTTGCTTGCGCAGGTTTACCGAAACGGGCTGTGACTCCGCGAAAGAGGCTCTACCTCAGCTGCTCATCATTCGTGAGTGTCACTCGGAGTCTGATTACTTTGCAACGTTTGGGTTAGGGCTGATGTTCAGCCGAGACTCTGGAAGGTGAATGCATTAGGATTCTTGGGGGCCCTTACAAATCCTTTCAGTATGGCGAGGTGAGCCGCTTGTCTGCACTGCTTCAAGGAACCAAGCTCAATCTACGTCAGAACGACGAATGCGTCGGCGATCATGTCGTAGCGCAAGACATAGTGGACGGATGA
>Ga0308160_10004981_pt1 | contig 13982 bp, 15 predicted proteins | sample PhyFR1_FD_201036 | JGI IMG/M metagenome (GOLD analysis project Ga0308160, IMG submission 201036) | Phyllosphere microbial communities from UC Gill Tract Community Farm, Albany, California, United States - DLSLF.R1 | ecosystem: Host-associated > Plants > Phyllosphere > Unclassified | place: USA...
TGCACTTTTTTGCTCGCGATTGCAACGCCGTGCGCTATTGTAGGGCATGTATTAGATGCGGCAATCTAAACCGCGTGAAATAGGCGAAGTGTGCAATCATAATGTCTTCGCAACAGAATATCGTTCGGCATAAGGGGGAGACTGTGGGCATTGAAGTCAATTTCGAAGGCAAGATCGCGATGGTCACCGGTGCCTCCAGCGGCCTGGGTGCCCGTTTCGCGAAAGCGCTGGCCGGTGCCGGCGCCCAGGTCGTGCTGGCCTCGCGCCGCCTCGAGCGGCTCAAGGAGCTGCGCGCCGAGATCGAGGCCGACGGCGGCGCCGCCCACGTGGTGACGCTCGACGTGACCGACCTCGCCAGCATCAAGTCGGCGATCGCGCATGCCGAGACCGAAGTCGGCCCGATCGACATCCTGGTCAACAATTCCGGCGTGTCGACCACCCAGCGCCTGCTCGACGTCACCGAGGAAGACTACGGCTACATGATGGATACCAACCTGCGCGGCGCCTTCTTCATGGCCCAGCAGGCCGCCAAGCGCATGATCCAGCGCGCCAAGGGCGATCCGAAAAAGCAGCACCGCATCGTCAACATCGCCTCGGTGGCGGGCCTGCGCGTGCTGCCCCAGATCGGCGTGTATTGCATGAGCAAGGCCGGCGTGGTGCAGATGACCAAGGCGATGGCGGTCGAGTGGGGCCGCTACGGCATCAACGTGAATGCGATCTGCCCCGGCTACATCGCCACCGAGATGAACGAGGATTATTTCGACACCGAACAGGGCAAGAAGCTGATCGAGATGCTGCCGCGCCGCCGCACCGGCAAGCCGGAAGACCTCGACGGCCTGCTGCTGTTGCTGGCGGCCGAGGAAGCGCATTTCATCAACGGCGCCATCATCACCGCCGACGATGGCATGACGGCGCAATGATGCAAGAAACCAGGTTGCTGATGATCCACGGCCTGCTCGGGCCGATCGATTATTTCGGGCCGGCGCGCTGTCTCCCCGGCGTCGAGGTCCACGCACCCGACATGATCGGCTACCGGCGCCGCCGCAGCGAGGACGCCGGCATCGACCTGCCGCGCCAGGCGGATGCCATGGCGCGCTACCTGCGTGAGGACATCGGGAAGCCGGCCTGGCTGCTCGGCCACAGCGTCGGCGGCGCGGTGGCGATGATGGTGGCCGACCGCGAACCGGCACTGGTGCGCGGCCTCATCAGCGTGGAAGGCAACTTCACGCTGCGCGACGCCTTCTGGTGCGCGCGCATCGCCGCGCTGGGCGAGGAAGAGTGGGCGGCGGAGTACGGCGCGATGGAAGACGCGCCCGCCACCTGGCTGGAAAAGAGCGCCATCGAAGCCGACGACGAACGCATCGCCTGGGCCCGCGACATCCTCGGCAACCAGCCTTACGGGACCGTGCAGCGCATGGCCGGGTCGGTGGTCGAGGAAACCGGCAAGCCGGACTGGCCCGAACTGGTGCGGCGCGTGCTGGTACGCGGCACGCCATTGGTTTTATTGGGCGGCGAGCAGTCGGCCGCCGGCTGGGACGTGCCCGAGTGGGTGCTGGCGGCGGCGCGCCAGGTGCTGGTGCAGCCGAAGACCGGGCACATGATGATGCTCGAGGACCCGCGGAATTTCTGCCGCATCGTGGGGGCCATCATCGGCGGCGGCAACGAGGGCGCCGCCGCGCAGTAAAGATTTTTTCAACGAAGTAAGGCAGCAAGTAATGAGTGAGAAGAAACAGGTCCACGTCATGCGCCAGGATATCCGCTGGGGCGACATGGATGCATTCGGGCACGTGAACAACACGGTGTATTTCCGCTACATGGAGACGGCGCGCATCGCCTTTCTGGAAGAAACCGCGGGGCGCACCGATACGGCAAGCGAAGGACCGGTGATCGTCACCGCCTACTGCACCTTTGCCAAACAGCTCAAGTACCCGGGCCAGATCGAGGTGCGCACCTTCGTCGGCACCCCGGGCCGGTCCAGCATCGAAGTGACGCACGAAATCCGCCTGGTGGACGAGAACGGCGACGCCGGCGTGGTGCATGCCGAAGGCGGCGCCAAGGTGGTGTGGGTCAATTACGCGGCCGAGAAATCGGTGCCGCTGCCGGCACCCTTGAAGGCGCTGGTGCCCGCCTGATATCCCGGCGTGGGCACCCTGTGCCCACCTTACCTGGCCACGCCCACCAGCTTGTGCACCAGTTCGGAAGAAGTCGATGCCGAGAATTTCTTCATCAGCTTGGCGCGGTGCATCTCGACGGTGCGCGGCGACAGATCGGTCTCGCGCGCGATCACCTTGCTGGTCTTGCCCTCGACCAACAGCGCGGCGATCTCGCGCTCGCGCGGGGTCAGCTCGGCCGTCACCGGGCGCTTTTCGCTGACGTCCTCGAAGGTCCAGACCCCGGCGCCGAGCGGCTTGCCGGCGTCGAGCGCCCGGCCGGTGACGTGGCACCAGAACAGCTCGCCGTTGGCGCGGCGCATGATGCGCTCGTCGGAATAGCGGCCCCTGGCGTTCATGATCGGGATGATGCGGTCGCCGGTGCGCAGGAACTCGTCCATGGTCGGGTAGAGCACCGCGAAGGACTCGCCGTTCAATTGCGCGCAGTCATAGCCGAACATCGCCCCCAAGGCATGGTTGCATGACTGGATGATGCGGTCGAGCGAAATGCACATGCCCACCGGCGCATGCTGGAAAATCATCTCGTAATCGATGGCGTATGATGCGTTCATGTCGGCGTGCACGTCGGTTGTCTCCCTGGCCGGTGACCGGTATTTCTACGGTATTGTGCTTGGAAGGGCGGTATTCTATGCTGCCATTCTACTCTGCGGTAAAGAAAGGGCCGGACTCGCTCGACGTTTCCGGCTTACACATATATAAGGGACGGGTATGAACAAAGTTTATCCAGATGCACGCGCCGCACTCGAAGGCGTGGTGCAGGACGGCCAGACCATCGCCGTCGGCGGCTTCGGCCTGTGCGGCATTCCGGAAGCGCTGATCCTGGCGCTGCGCGATTCCGGCGTCAAGGGCCTGACGGCCATCTCGAACAACGCCGGCGTCGACGACTTCGGCCTCGGCCAGCTCCTGAGCACGCGCCAGATCAAGAAGATGATCGCGTCCTACGTCGGCGAAAACAAGGAATTCGCGCGCCAGTACCTGGCCGGCGAACTCGAACTGGAATTCACGCCGCAGGGCACGCTGGCCGAGAAGCTGCGCGCCGGCGGCGCCGGCATCCCGGCTTTCTTCACCAAGACCGGCTACGGCACCATCGTCGCCGAAGGCAAGGAGACGCGCGAGTTCGACGGCGAGATGTACGTGATGGAACGCGCGCTGCTGCCGGACGTCTCGCTGGTCAAGGCGTACATGGCCGACCGCGCCGGCAACCTGGTGTTCCGCAAGACCGCGCGCAACTTCAACCCGAACGTCGCCACCGCCGGCAAGGTCTGCATCGTGGAAGTCGAAAAACTGGTCGAGATCGGCGAGATCGATCCGGATCATGTGCACACCCCGAGTATTTTCGTGCACCGCATCGTGCATAACCCGACGCCGGAAAAGCGCATCGAACAGCGCACCGTGCGCCCAGCATAAGACCAGACGGAGACAACCATGGCATGGACTCGTGATGAAATGGCCGCGCGTGCGGCAAAGGAACTGCAGGACGGTTTCTATGTGAACCTCGGCATCGGCTTGCCGACCCTGGTGGCGAACTACGTCCCGGACGATATCGAAGTCTTCCTGCAGTCGGAAAACGGCTTGCTGGGCATCGGCCCGTTCCCGGCCGACGACGCCGTCGACGCCGACCTGATCAACGCCGGCAAGCAGACCGTGACCGCGCTGCCGGGCTCGGCTTACTTCAGCTCGGCCGATTCCTTCGGCATGATCCGCGGCGGCAAGATCAACCTCGCCATCCTGGGTGCGATGCAGGTGTCGGAACGGGGCGACCTGGCCAACTGGATGATCCCGGGCAAGATGGTGAAAGGCATGGGCGGCGCGATGGACCTGGTCGCCGGCGTCAAGCGCGTGGTGGTTGTGATGGAACACGTCGCCACCGCCAAGGACGGCTCGACCAGCCACAAGATCCTGAAGAAATGCGACCTGCCGCTGACCGGCGTCGGCGTGGTCGACCGCATCATCACCGACCTCGGCGTGATCGACATCACCGATGCCGGCCTCAAGCTGGTGGAACTGGCGCCGGGCGTCACCAAGGAGCAGGTGGTGGCGGCGACCCAGGCCGAGCTGGATACGTCGGCAGTCTGATCGCGGTCGCCCGACGCGGGCGATCCGGCAAACGCGGCCCGCAAACGGATTGTCCGTTTGCGGGCCGCCGTGTTTTCGTGGCTGCTATTGCAGGGTCCAGACGTACTGCACCTTGGCCCACTGTGCCACGGCGCGTCCGTCGACTGTCCCGGGTTTGAAATTGCACTGAGCGATGGCCGAGCGCGACGCTTCATCCATCGTTGCATGGCCGCTCGAGCGATGGATCTTCGAATCTGCGACGTGGCCGTCGACGTCGACCAGGAACTCCAGCGTGGTCGTGCCCTCATGGCCGGCGCGGAGGTCGGCGTGCGGATACTCCGGCTTGGCGCAGGTCGAAAAGTCTGCGATCGGGCCTGTGGTAGTGGCGCGCAGGGTGTCCGGATGGGGGCCCGCCGGCGCCGGCGCGAAGATCAAGGCAGAGGTGGGCGCGGACGCCGGCTTGAACGAATGCGCACTGATGGCGCAGGCCAGCGCCAGCCCCAGCACGGGCAGGGCGGCCGTCCAGTCCAGCGCCTGCGCGCCCGGACGCACCAGGCGCCGTATGCGCGCCATCAGGTCGCCGCCATTCGCCGCCTGTGCCAGATGGTGGCCGGAAAACTGCAGGCGTTCCAGTTCGGACAGCGCCAGCGCCAGGCGGCGCGGCTCGCCCAGGTGATGGGCCGCGTAATCGTCGGCGATCTGTTCGCGTTCGAGGCGGATGCGGTGCGAGATCCACCACACGACCGGGTGATAGAACAGCAGGGTCTCGATCACGTTCTGAGCCAGGTTGACCAGGTAGTCGTGACGCCGGACGTGGCCGAGTTCGTGCGCCAGCAGGGCTTCCAGCAGCTGCGGCGGCATGCCGGACACCAGCGCCGCCGGCACCAGCACCACCGGGCGCCACCAACCGGCCGTGATCGGGCTGGCGAGATGGTCGACCACGCGCAGGCGCACCTCGCGGCCGAGCCCGAAGCGTTGCGCCATCTGCGACAAGCGCGCCTGCCACGCCGGGTCGGTGGCTTGCGAACGGCCGGCGCGGCCGATCCAGGCCAGGCCGAGCGCCATGCGCAGGGCGAGGGCGGAGGTGGCGGCGGCCCACAGGCCGACGATCCAGTCCAGGTGGCCCTGCAGCCAGGCCAGCAACCCTGCCGCACCCTCGGCGCCGGCGGCAACTGCCGGGCCGGGCAGGACGCCGCCGGCGCGCACGGCATCCGGACCGGTGCCCAGCGCCAGCACCAGTTCCAGCAGCGGCCAGGCCAGGCACAGCAGCAAGCCCAAGCAGGCGGCCAGGTAGCGCCGCTGCGGACGCGCATTGCGCAGCGCCGTCAGCGCCACCGCGGTGACGCAGCCGATCAGCGCACCCTGCCAGACGAAGTGCAGCAATGCCCAGCCGACCGCGGCCACCGCCGCCTGGGCGCTCATTGCTTGTCCTCGTCTTTCAGCAGTTTTTCGATTTCCTCGCGTTCCTTTTTCGAGATGCCGGTCTTCAGCGCGGCCAGCACCAGCGCCTTGGCGGAACCGGAAAAGGCGCGCTGCATCAAGTCCTTGAGCAGGTTGGTCTGCAGCGATTCCTGGGCTTGCGCGGGCGCGTACACGTGCGAGCGTTCGCTCTCGTCGCGGATCAGGATGCCCTTGCCGTGCATGATCTGCATCAGGCGCAGCACGGTGGCGTAGGTGACGTCGGGGCGCTCCCTGATGATCGCTTCGTGCACCTGGCGCGCGGTGCCGGAGCCCATCGGCCACAGCACCTGCAGCAGGTCGAGCTCGGCCGGGGTCGGCTTGGGAAGGGCGGGAGACTTGGCCATGGCGGATCCTCGATAGCAAACGTGTACGCGTAGACTACCCATTCTAGAAATTGCTGTCTATAGAAATATTTGGACACGCGGGGCTTGCATACGGCACGGCGATCGGCCTAACATAGACAGCAATGTCTACTTCGCATGGGGTATCGATGAAACTGCCGCTCAAGCCGAATGATGTGCGCCTGGCCTGGCGCCTGCTGTCGAAGGAACCCGTGTATTCGGGCGTCGCCATCCTCGGGCTGGCGGTGGCGCTGGCGGCCTGCTTCCTGCTGGCCGGGCTGGTGCGCCATGCCTGGACCTACAACGATGCGCTCGCGGAGGCCGGGCGCATCGTCACGGTCAAGGAGCGCCGCAACCTGTTCCCGCGGGCGGACTGGGGCGAGAGCGCGCCGGGGCCATTGGCTGCCGCCGCACTGCGCCAGGGACTTATCGAGGCCGCCACCAGCGCCCGCAGTGTCGACCTCGGTGCGCGCGTCGACACCCCGGGTGGCAAGCGCTTCGTCCAGATCCGGCCCTCGGTGGTCGACCCCAATTACCTGGCCTTCTTCGGCGTGCCTACCCTGGCCGGCGACGCCGCTGCCGCGCTGGCGCGGCCCGATGCGCTGGTGGTGAGCCGGGCCGAAGCGCTGCGCCTGTTCGGCACGGCGGATGCGATGGGCAAGGTGCTGACCATCGCCGGCCTGCCTTACGTGGTGCGCGCCATCGTGGCTGACCTCCCGGAAAATACGAGTCCGGACCTCAGGCTCCTGCTCGGCAAGGGCGTGCGCGACTGGGACAAGCCGCCGGCGAGCGACCAGCAAGCCTGGTTCCGCCGCGTGGGCCTGTACCTGAAGCCGGTGCCGGGCATCGGTACCGAGCGCCTTGGTGCGGCGCTGGAAGGCATCGTCGCCGCCGAACGCGATGCCAGGCTGCCGCCGGGACTCACCGAAGGCAAGGTGCATCCGCTGACCAGCATCGCGGTGACGCCGCTGGCAGACGTGTTCTTCGACCCAGACCTGCACGCCAGCGACGGCGAACGCTACGGCAACCCGGCGGCAATCGCCGGCCTGGCGCTGCTGGCGCTCCTGATCCTGCTGCTGGCGATCAGCAATTACGTCAACCTGGCGGCGGTACGCACCGCTGCCCGCCGGCGCGAAATCGCCGTGCGCAAGACCCTCGGTATTTCCGGTGCCGGGCTGGCGCGCCAGTTCCTGGCCGAGTCGCTGCTGGTGGGCGCCAGCTCGACCCTGGTCGCTGCGGTGCTGGCGTGGCTGACGATCCCGCTGTTTTGTGAACTGGTCGGACGGCCCCTGGCGTCCAGCTACGACCTGATGGCCTGGCTGGGGCTGGCCCTTGCCGGACTGGCCACCGGCCTGCTGTCCGGGATCTACCCGGCATGGCTGGCGGCGCGCGTGCCCGCCAGTGCCGCCCTCGGCGGGCGGGCGGGCGAGACGATGCAGGGCTACCGCATGCGCCGGGTGCTGACGGTGGCGCAGTTCGCGGCCGCGATCGGCCTGGTCGCCGCCAGCCTGGCGGTCTGGTGGCAGGCGCGCTATGCCAGCGAGCTCGATCCCGGCTTCGATCCCACGCAACAGCTGGTGCTGACCCTGCCGCTGGAAGCGGGCAAGCCGTGGTCGAGCGCCATGCACGCCTTCAGGACCGAGCTTGCGCGGCTGCCGGTGGTGGAGGGCGCGACCGCGATTTCGGAGGCGATCGGGCGCGACGGCATGCAGATCATCCGCAGCGTCGCCCTGCCGCATGCGGACGGCGCGCAGGAGCGGGTGCTGATCGAGGCCAAGGAGGTCGGCGCCAATTTCTTTGACGTCCTCGGCCTGCGTCCTGTGGCCGGCAAGCTGTTTTCGCGCGAGAAGGAACAGGGCGTGGTGCTGAACGCGCGCGCCGCGCTGGCCCTCGGTTTCGCCTCACCGGAAGCCGCTGTCGGCCAGCTCGTCGACGGCGACCTGCGCGTGATCGGCATCGCCCCCGAGCTGCGCTATACGAGCCTGCGCGACAAGCCGGGACCGATCATGTACACCGCGAGCGAAGAGCAGGCCGTGCTGGTGGCGCGCGTGCGCGGACCGGTGGCGGCCGCGCGCGCCGACATCGACGCCCTGTGGGCACGTCACTTCCCGAACGATGCGCCCGACATCGAGACCGCAGCCTCCGTCTTTGCCCGCAACTACCGCGACGACATGCGCCAGGCCAGGCTGCTGGCGCTGGCCGGCACGGTTGCCATGGCGCTGGCGAGCTTCGGCATCTATGTGCTGTCGAGCTACACGGTGCGCCGCCGCGCGCGCGAGATCGTGCTGCGCAAGCTGCATGGCGCCACACCGCGCCACATCGGCCTGCTGGTGGCGCGCGAATGGCTGTTGCTGCTGGTACTCGGCGCCGCGCTGGCGCTGGCGCCGGCCTGGCTGTGGAGCGAGCGCTACCTGTCCGGTTTCGTGGAGCGCGCGCCGATGGGCAGCTGGCCGCTGGTGCTCGCCTTTGGCCTGGTGGCGGCGGTGGCGCTGCTGGCCTGCGCGCGCCAGGTGCTGCTTGCCATGCGCATGGCGCCGGCGCTGGCCCTGCGCGAACAGTAAGCGACAACAAGATTTCTTACGATGGAGACTGCATGTTGACAATGAAAACCCGTTTGCGCGCCGCCGCGCTGGGCCTGTCCCTGGTTTGTGCCGCCGGTAGCGCCGCTGCCTCGCCGGTCCCGGATTACCCCTTCGTGCACGTGGTCGGCAGTGCCTACACGGCGGTGCTGCCGGACATCGCCGTGCTCGACTTCGAGATCGTGGCGCTTGACGCCGATCCGGCCGCGGCCAGGGCCGTGCTGGAAGCGCGCGTGGCCGAGATCCGGGCGCTGATGCAGCAACTGAGCCTGGACCCGGAAGACGCCGTCGTGCGCGAGGTGCGCCAGACCGTGCGCAAGGGCGAACAGGCCCCCGGCGGCGGCGCGCCTCATGAGCTCCGTTATGAGCTGCGCTGCGACGTCAAGATCAATGTGCGCAACGTGAGCAGCTGGCCGGCACTGGCGGGCGGTTTGTTCGGCAAGCCGAACCTGGACGGCTTCGCCTCGACCTTCGACCTCAGCACGATGCAGCAGACCAACGACGAACTGGTGACGAATGCCATCCTTGACGCGCGCCGCCGCGCCGAAGTCATCGCCGCCGCGTCCGGCCGCCGCCTTGGCGCCGTGACCGCGGCGACGCCCGAAGCCATCAAGAACCTGAGCACCGCGATGGGCTTGCAGCGCGACGATTTCCGCATGGAGCGCCGCTCGGGGGCGCCGGACCGCGGCGACGTCGACCGCGAACAGCTGATGACGATCACGGCGATCCGGCTGAACCAGCCGGTGGACGTGATCTTCCGACTGGAAAACCTGGCCGCTGCCAGGCCGCGCGTGCCGAAAAAACCTTGACCTGACCCGGCCGCGGGAGTCAAGCGGACGCCTCTCCGGTCCAATCGAAAACCAGCGGGAGGACAGGACATGGCGGACGATGCCGATCGGACCGGGGACAAGCAGCGCTTCGTCGCCGAGCTGTGGCAACTGATGCGCCGCTACCGCTGGCGCATCGCGTTCTCGGTCGTCCTGCTGCTGGTGGCCAAGGTGGCGACCGTGGCGGTACCGCTGCTGCTCAAGCGTATCATCGACACTTTTTCGCACGCGCCCTTGCCCTCTGATCTGCTGCCGGCGCATCTGTCGCTCGGCCTGCCCCTGGCCCTGCTGGTCGGCTACGCGCTGCTGCGCTTTTCCTCGACCCTGTTCAACGAGTGGCGCGACCTGATCTTCGCGCGCGTGACGCTCAGCACCGTCAAGGCCTACGCCGGGAAGACCTTCGCCCACCTGCACGCGCTGGGGCCACGCTTCCACGCCGGCCACCAGGTCGGCAGCCTGCTGCCGGACATCGACCGCGGCACCAGCGGCATCGCCTTCCTGCTCGGCGTCGGCCTGTTCACCATCGTGCCAACCCTGGTCGAGATCGGGCTGGTGCTGGCCGTGATGCTGGGCCGCTATCCGCCGTCGTTCGCCGTCATCATCGTGGCCACCTTCCTGGCGTATTCCAGCTTCACGCTGGTGTTTACGGCGCGGCGCGTGATCTACCAGCGCCGCGTCAACAAGCTCGACTCGCGCGCCAAGGGCCAGCTGGCCGACAGCCTGATGAACTACGACACCGTCAAGGCCTTCACCAACGAAGCCTGGGAAGCGGACAAGTTCTCGGCCACGATGGAGCGCTGGATGGACGCCGGCGTCAACAACCAGCGCGCCCTGTTCATCCTGCACGTGGGGCAGAGCGGCGTGATCGCCGTCGGCGTCGCCGCCATCATGGTGCTGGCCGGCCAGGCCGTGCTGGCGCACCGCATGAGCGTGGGCGACCTGGTGCTGATCAACGCCTATGCGCTGCAGGTCTGCCTGCCGCTGAACGCGCTCGGTTTCGTCTACCGCGAATCGCGCGACGCCTGGGTCAACGCCGAGCGCCTGTTCGCGCTGCTGCGCGAGCGGCCCGAGATCGAGGATCCGCCCGGCGCCCCGGTGCTGCAGGCCGGCGCCGGCGAAGTCGTGTTCGAGCACGTGAGTTTTCACTACGACCCCGAGCGCCCGGTGCTGTTCGACCTGAGCCTGCACATCCCGCCGGGTACCACGCTGGCCGTGGTCGGACGCAGCGGGTCCGGCAAGTCGACGCTGGCGCGCCTGCTGCTGCGCCTGTACGACCCGGCCAGCGGCCGCATCCTGATCGACGGCCAGGACATCCGCCACCGCAGCCCCACCAGTGTACGCCGCGCGATCGGCGTGGTGCCGCAGGACACGGCGCTGTTCAACGACACCATCGGCAACAACATCGCCTACGCGCGCGTGGGCGCGACGGCCGACGAGGTCGTCGACGCCGCCCGCGCCGCGCTGCTGCACGATTTGATCGCCTCGCTGCCCGAAGGCTACGCCACCCCGGCCGGCGAGCGCGGCGTGAAATTCTCCGGCGGCGAACGCCAGCGCATCGGCATCGCGCGCGTGATCCTGAAGGACCCGGCGATCCTGATCTTCGACGAGGCGACGTCGGCGCTGGATTCGGTGTCCGAGCACGCGATCGCCCAGGAACTGGAGCGGCTGTCGCACCGGCGCACCACCCTGATCATTGCGCACCGGCTGTCGACCATCGTCAATGCGCATTCGATTATCGTGATGGACCGCGGACGCATCGTGGAGCAGGGCACGCATGCGGAATTGCTGGCGCGCGAAGGGGCGTATGCGCGCTTGTGGGAGTTGCAGCAGCGGATGGCGCGCGACCTCGGCTAATATTGATGCGGCCAGCGGCAATCTCACCGCAGACGGTGCGCCTGCTGGACGCTTCGAAGCTTTCCATGACGCGCGGTATTTGAAAGGAAGTAGACATGAAGGTTGCCGTATTCAGCGCTCGTCGCTATGACAAGACGATGCTGGCTGAAGCCAATGCCGGGGCCGGCCATGAACTGCGTTTCCTGGAAGACCGTTTGACGGCGACGACGGCCTTGCTGGCCGAAGGCTGCGAAGCGGTCTGCGTGTTCGTCAACGACAGCGTCGATGCGGAAGTGCTCGAGATCCTGGAGAAGCAGGGCACCCGGCTGGTCGCGACACGCTCGACCGGTTACAACCATATCGACGCGTATGCCGCGCAACGCCTGGGCATCGCAGTCGTCCGCGTGCCCGATTACTCGCCGCATTCGGTGGCCGAATTCGCAGTCGGCCTGCTGCTGGCCGTGAATCGCAAGATCGCGCGCGCAAGCACTCGCACGCGCGACGGCAATTTCGACCTCGACGGCCTGATGGGTTTCGACCTGCACGGCAAGACCGTCGGCGTGATCGGCACCGGCAAGATCGGCCTGATTTTCGCGCGCATCATGGCGGGATTCGGTTGTTCGGTCGTCGGCTTCGACAAGTACCCCGCGCCGGCCTTCGAGGTGCTGGGCGGACGCTACGTCGCGATCGACGAGCTGTTGCAGTGCAGCGACGTCGTGTCGCTGCACTGTCCGCTCACGCCCGACACCCATCACATTGTCGATGCGGCCTCGCTGGCGCGCGTCAAGCGCGGCTGCATCCTGGTGAATACCAGCCGCGGCGGCCTGGTCGATACCGAATGCGCGGTTGCCGCCCTCAAGAGCGGTCAGCTGGGCGGCCTGGCGATCGATGTGTACGAGCAGGAAGCCAGCCTGTTCTTCCAGGACCTGTCCTCGACGATCATCACCGATGACGTGATCCAGCGCCTGGTGTCGTTTCCGAACGTCATCGTCACCGGACATCAGGGCTTTTTCACGGTCGAGGCAATCGGCCAGATCATGCGCACGACCATCGACAGCCTGACCGACTTCGAACAGGGACGGGGTTTGCGCAACGCCCTTCCACTGAACTGAGCATGGCCCATGCCCGGCGCAACGCACCGTAGCAGGAGCAGGCCGCACGAGCATGGACGGGTGATGGCTGGGCGGCGTGTTGGCGATCTACCGCCTTGAACGCGTGTCATCGGGCAGTTCGGTGATGCTGCCGGCGACGAACAGGAATTCATGCACGCGGCCGCGCGCCGGACTGTCTTCGATCGTCGGCTCCTCCAGCTGGACGACAGGCCGACCACCCTGCATACGCGCGCCGCGCAAGGTCTTGCACTCGCCGAATTGCGGCGAGCGTGCCGTCGTGCCGTTGGCACGGATTTCGACCAGGGTGAACTGGTGGTGGCAATGCAGGCCGGGGACCCAGGCGTCGGCCAGCACGAACTCCGGGCCGGCATCGGACGTCAGCTTGTAGAGGTCGGCGTTGCCTTCGACGCTTGCGACGAGCTTGCCGTGGAAACGGATTTCCGAGCGGTCCGTGTCGCCGCGGAGAGTTCGCGTCTCGATCTTGCCGTAGCGGGTGGCCACGCCGTGATCATCGCCGCGGACGTCCATGGCGACGAGCAGAACCAGGCAGAAAAGTGCTGTGCGGGCGTCCGGCATCTCGATATTCGAAAAGGAAGCAGTGCATCAGATTATGCCTGAGCCGGGCCGCCTCCGAAACGTCCTACACGGTGCCAGCCAGTGCGCCTATTGGCGCCGCCATGCAAACATCTACACTTCTATTTTATCGATCAAGCACGCGAAGGAGTTCACCATGGCTGACAATCGTACGAACGACAAGAACGACGAACTGGAAGCACCCACCGGCAAGCAGGACCGTGCCCAGGTCCCGCCCGAATCCAGGACCGGCACCGACACCCGCGACAGCGCCGGCGGTGGCGGCACCGTGCGCGGGCCCGGCGGGCCGGATACGGGCAGCGACGCCATGCCCGGCCGGAGCAACGCGCTGTAGCAGGAGCCGTAGCAGAAGCAGAAGCAGGGGCGGGCGTCTTCGGCTACAATCGACATTCGAGGACGACCTCGCCCATCCAGGGAACACATGCGGGACGGCCCGGCTCTCTTGAAGGAGCCAACATGGCCTGGATCTCCCTCGTCATCGCCGGCCTGCTCGAAGTGCTGTGGGCCTGGTCGATGAAACTCTCCAACGGGTTTACCCACCTCACGTATTCACTGGTCACCGCCGTCGCGATGATGGCCAGCTTCGGCCTGCTGTCGCTGGCGATGCGCACGCTGCCGCTCGGCACCGCGTACACCATCTGGACCGGCATCGGCGCGGTCGGCGCCTTCATCGTCGGGATCGCTTTCCTGGGCGAGCATCTCAGCCCCATGCGGATATGCGCCGCCTTGTTGATCGTCAGCGGGCTGGTGCTGATGAAAATGTCGGCGTATTAAATAAAAAGGGTGGCCGCACAGACTGCGCGGCCACCCTTCACTTATTTACCGACGGCGATTTACACGCCCACCATCGACACTGCCTTGGTGTTCAGGTAAGACTCCAGCGCCTCCGGACCGCCTTCCGAACCGTAGCCCGAATCCTTGATGCCGCCGAACGGCAGCTCGGCGCTCGGCGTGGCCGGCTGGTTAATCCACAGCATGCCGACTTCGACGCGGTTCATCAGCAGCTGGG
>Ga0308160_10004982_pt1 | contig 13981 bp, 14 predicted proteins | sample PhyFR1_FD_201036 | JGI IMG/M metagenome (GOLD analysis project Ga0308160, IMG submission 201036) | Phyllosphere microbial communities from UC Gill Tract Community Farm, Albany, California, United States - DLSLF.R1 | ecosystem: Host-associated > Plants > Phyllosphere > Unclassified | place: USA...
AAAAGAGCGACTTCCACTGACGGAAATCGCTCTTTTTCTTACTCATTGTTCGGTCAAAACCGCTTTGAAGTGCGCATCCATCGCAGATGCAACACGCAACCCGGAAATGACGGCACTTTCGACCCGTGTCCGCCCGGACGTATCTTGCGGATCGAGGAACGCATCTCCCGCCAGCCAGAGCGGATGCTGCTCAAGTTTCAGATAAGGCGTGCGGAAGACATCGCGGGCCTGCGCATACCGCCAACGCTTCAACTGCTTGGAAACCACTTTGACCGGTCCAAGTTGTTCCTGCAACAACCGTTCGATTTCCGCCAGCGTCGCGTCTTCTCCTTTGTCATACCAGACTTCACTCCAGTCACCGGTCATGTAGACACTCAGAAGCGGGGTCGCCGACACTTCTTTTTGCGCATTGTTGACGATTTTCAGGATTCCGGATGGCAAATCCTCATCGAGCAGACCGACTTCCCCGAGGTCGGGCGATTTCTCCAGTTCAAATAATCCGACGAACGTCGGCTCAAACGTCACTTTCCCGAGACGGGCATGGTCGGAATCCACCAGCATTAACGGTGAAGCTGAGAGCAGGTCATAGGCTTGCGGAACCGGGGCCGTCAGCAGAATCGCATCATACGTCCGTGTTTCTGCCGCTGCCGTAGTCTGAAGAGCCGGTCCTTCTGCCAAAATCCGTTCGACCTGTTCATTTAAATGAACCGGAATCCCGCAGGCAATTGACTGGACGAGCTGATTCATCCCGTTGACCGCGACATACCGCGGAAAATCATCCCCGAACCATTTTCGGATCAGGCCTTGCTCGAGCCACTCGTCGACTTCCTGCGCCAACTCGTCCGTCCGGACCGTAAAGAAGACGGCTCCATGATCCGCTGTCCCCTCGTCAATCCGTCTCGTTGCCATCCGTCCCCCGACACTTTGGCTTTTTTCGATGATCTCGACCGCATAACCTTCCGTCATCAATTGCCGGGCTGCAAACACGCCCGCGAGTCCGCCGCCGATAATCCCAATCCGTTTTTGTTGTTCCATCCGAACTTCCCCCTCTACTTGCTGCATTTCCACAAGTATAGCGGTTCCTACGTCAAACGACGTCTTTTAACGTTCTTCGAATATGCTCGTTCGTTCCAACTCGACCAGTACACGGGCATAGTTGTGATTGAAAAACTGTTGGTGACGGTCCAGTCCGCGCTGGACACACCAGCCGATTCCCGTCAGTGCTTCAAACAGACGATAGTACGGCAAATAGACTTCAATCGGTTCCGGTGTCCTTACTTGCCCGTAACCTTTTTGATAGGCGTCAAGTAACCCGGATTCGCTCTGGAAGACATCGCGATCGAGTTTCGTGAAGTCGATCTCCGTCGCTCCGAAACGTGAGGTTTCAAAGTCAATCAATCCGGTCAGTATTTCGCCGTCCGCAAGCAGGTTACCGAGCCGGAAGTCGAGGTGGACCGCGACAGGGCGGGACGGTTCCGGCAACTCACGCTCACGCCGCTTCAATTCCGTAAAGGCTGTCTGATACAGATTCGGCGACAGAGTCTGGCGAATCGCCGGTTCGAACGACGTCATTTTTGCATTCCGGAAGACACGCCAGTCCTGTGAGGGAAAGGCAGTAAATCCACCCTGCTTAAAATCGCCGTATGCATCGCTTGTACACGTGTGAAGTGCGCCATGCAATTGTCCGATTTGCGAGGCGAGCGCCGGCGTCACTGTCTCGATCGTTTTTCCGGCGAGTGCTTCGAGCACAAACGCCCCCGTCGTCTGTTTGGTTGGTCGCGCCTCCATAAGAATCTTCGGCACGGCGACACGGTCGGCTAAATAGGTCAACCACCCGTGTTCCCGGTACCATTTGTCTGCCGTATATGGCCGCTTTAAAAACACTGTCCGTCCGTCGCGCAGCACCAGCCAGTCGACGTCTGAACTGTATGAATCGGTGACGGGAAAAATCTCTGCGACATCGAGACCAAACGCTTGAATCCACTCTTCCCGCGTCATGAGGATTCCCCCAATCGTTTCTCGAGGATTTCACCGGGTAATCCGTCAACAGGTCCGACGTACGTCGAGCGGAATCCAAGATTCGTCAAAATCTTTTTCGACGCTTTATGACTCGGATCAATCGTCGCCGTGACGACCGTCAATTCGTGTTCCGTCGCCAGTTCGAGCAACCGTGTGGCGAGCAATGATCCGTAACCGTGACCCCACTGTTCCGGCAATAACATGTAGCCGAGTTCCGCTTCAAACGGTTGCCGTGCACCCCGCGTGACATGACCGATGCCAATCCATGTTCCGTCCTGATAGACGAGGTATGATCCGAGACGGTCGTGCCGTTGTTGCTCGATGATCGACGCGAACCGCCGTTTGGCTTCTGTTTCGGTTAAGGGATGTTCTGTGATATAGCGCATGACCCGCTCATCCGTGACAAGCGTTTCATAAGCCGGATAATCTGCTTCGTCCATCTTTCGCAGTTCAATCATGAGGCCACTCCTTTTATCTATATTGATGATGAGTCGGTTCAAATAACTTCTCCGTCGAAGGACGGACCACCGCAAAATGTTCGACATTGTAGTGTCCGTGCAAGACCTGATTGTGATGGGCAATCATCTGTTCCGCCGATAAGACATCCGAGCCGTTTGTCGTATGTCCGTCGGCGATCAGGGTCACATCAAACCTGTTGACTGTCGCACTGCGGACTGCCGTATCGATGCAGTGTTCTGTTTTACAACCGAGAATAATAAGGTGTTCGACCTGCGCCTGTTTCAAATGTTCCAGCAATGGTGTTCCATGAAACGAATTCGTGGCCGCTTTGTCGAACGTGACCGCCTGATCCGGAATCTGAATCGATGAATGAACTGCAAAACCGGGCCCTTGTCCGTTCGCGACATCAAGATCACGGATGAAAACGATGGCATGACCTTGAGTGTCTGCTTCCTGTACCACCTGATTGATGACTTGAATGACATTTTCTTTTCCGTATACGCCGGACTCTTCCGCTGTCCCCTCGACAAGATCCTGTTGAAAATCGATGACGAGCACTGCTTGTCGCATTTGTATGGACCTCCTTTTGAGTTCTTTACTTTCCTCTTTTCCCTTTCCGGTTGGAAAATCCTGTTTTTTGTGATGGATTTCAAGCCTTGCTGAAACTTTTTAACTCCCTGATGCGTTGAATAAGACGACGGAAAGGATGTGATGTATGGAATTGTTATCGCTCTTTTTTCTGACATTCATCATCGTCTTGGCTGTGAATCTGTTTCTCGACAAGATGATCATGAACCGTGAGATGACACGACCTGTTTTTTTGAAAAATCTGCTGATCTGCTTCTTGATTTCGCTGGTTCTGTTAAACGTCTTTTACTTACAATCTTTGATGAGCTGACAAACAAGACCGCCCACTTGATATAAGTGAACGGTCTTGTTTGATTTAATAAACTTCGTAGTTTTGTCCCGTTTGTGCCCCTTCGACGCTTTTCTCAAATGCTGTCGCGACACGCGATGCCGGAACAGCTTCGAAACCGCGGAAAAATGGTCCATACTTCTCGAGTGACTCAATCAAAACGTTTGGACTGACACTGTTGATCCGGATCCCCCGTGGCATCTCGATTGCTGCCGCACGGACAAACGCTTTGACGCCTCCATTCGCAAGAGCCGCTGACGCGCCTTGGCGAATCGGATCGTCCATCATAATACCGGTCGTCAACGTAAAGCTGCCCCCGTCCCGAACCGTGTCCAAACCAAGCAGGACAAGATTGACCTGTCCCTTCAACTTACTATCGATTCCGATTTGATTCAACGCCGGTGTCAAATCCGTCAACGGTCCGAAATGCGCCCCGCCGGTCGCACTGATGACGGCATCAACCGGACCGACCGTTTCATACATCGAACGAATACTGTCTTCCGACGTGATGTCGACTTGGACGTCCACTCCTGCTCGTCCGGCCCGGATGATTTCATGCCGCTCCCCGAATTGTGCGACGATTGCTTGCCCGATTGTGCCACTCGCTCCGACTACTAAAATTCTCATTCCTTTATCCCCCTTCTGATCTAAGCTATGTGTTCACCCTACCGTAAATCAGCAGTTTTTTTCAAGAATGAGTACGATATGTGCGATAGAACTGAGCAATCCGGAAGCCGACATAATCGGAATTCCATAACACAGGATAGACTGTCCGCTGATGCAGGTCCCAATAGCTGATGATGCGTCGTTCAATTCGTTGCAGATAACGATCGTTTGCTGCGGCAAAAGTTCTCAGCTGTTCTTCGGACCAGGTCTGCAACATCGGTTCGATCCGTTCGAGAATCTCGCGGACGTATTCGCCTGTCAGTTCAATTAAATAAAGCAGTACCCAGTCTGTTTTTGCCTGTTCCTGTTTTAGTCGTTGAACATATTTTTCCCGGATGAACCCATCGTGATGACGGGTGTACATGCAGTACAGCAACCAGCGTTGAGTTTCGGACAGTCTCTGGATTTCTTTTTCTGTTACTTCGTCTAAGTAGAGCCGGGACGGAAGAGTTAATGGCTCTCCGTAAAACGTGATGTCAATCGTACCCCAGGTTATCGGTCTAAAGAACCGGTGCGGCAAAAGACGGATGACCGCCTGAACGTCTTTCGAACAGGCTTTGGGAAAGGCCTGAATCCAGATTGATTTTTTATGATGTAGACAGAGGTTAAACATGACTCACCTTCCCCTTATTTTTATGTAAAGAAATACCCTTTCAGATTCGAACATCTGAAAGGGTATGAACTGTTTTACTTACTCAACCGTTACCGATTTCGCCAAGTTACGTGGCTTGTCGACGTCGCAATCACGACCGAGTGCCGCATAGTACGAAATCAACTGAAGCGGTAAAACAGACAAGAGTGGTGACAAGAGCGGCTCGACTGCTGGGATGACGAATGCATCCGTCGGCAATTCGAGACCTTCTGCTGCGATGACACACGCGTTCGCACCACGTGCGACGACTTCCTTGACGTTGCCTCGGTTGTTGAGGTGAACGTGTGGTTGTGTCACGAGGGCGATGACCGGTGTGTTGTCTTCGATCAAAGCGATTGGACCGTGTTTCAATTCGCCGCCGGCGTAACCTTCTGCTTGGATGTACGAAATTTCTTTGAGCTTGAGGGCCCCTTCCATTCCGACATACGCATCTTGACCACGACCGATGAAGAACGCATTGCGTGATTCAGACAAGTATTCTGAAGCGATCTCTTGGAACCGTTCTTTTTGTGACATGACGGACTCCATTGCGCTTGAGATTTTCCCGAGTTCTTTCATGAGATCGAAGTTCACGTCGACACCTTTTGCTTGAGCAAGGTCAAACGCAAGGACAGCAAGAACAGCGATTTGCGCTGTGTATGCTTTTGTTGAGGCAACCGCGATTTCAGGACCGGCATGCAACAAGAGTGTTGCGTTCGCTTCACGTGACAGAGTAGATCCTGCAACGTTCGTGATTGTCAGTGCCGGGTGACCGAGTTTTTTCGCTTCGACGAGAACCGCACGGCTGTCCGCTGTTTCACCTGATTGTGAAAGGAAGAGGAAGAGTGGTTTCTCAGTCAAAAGCGGCATGTTGTAGCCGAATTCAGACGAGATATGAACTTCTGTCGGGATACCCGCGATTTGTTCGATCAATTGTTTTCCGATCAATCCTGCATGGTAGCTTGTTCCGCAACCGATGATGTAGACACGGTCACGTCCGAGGACTAAATCACGGACCGATTGATCGAGTGTGATTTCGCCTGACTCGTTTTGGTATTTCTGAACGATATTCCGGATAACAGCCGGCTGCTCGTCCATTTCTTTGAGCATGTAGTGCGCGTACGTGCCTTTTTCGATGTCTGATGCATCGATTTCTGCTGTATACGCTTCACGCTCTTTGACGTTTCCGTCTAAGTCCTGGATTGTGACACTGTCACGCGTCAAGATGATCATTTCGCCGTCATGCAACTCAACGAACTGATCCGTTACTTGAAGCATCGCCATTGCGTCAGATGCAACAACGTTGAACGTACCGTCACCGAGACCAACGAGAAGCGGTGATTTGTTTTTAGCGACGTACAAGACATCCGGGTTTTCAGCATCGATCAATGCGAGTGCATACGAACCGTGAAGCACACGAAGTGTTTGACGGAATGCTTCGACGACGTCATTTGTCTCAGCAAAGTTCTTTTCAATCATCTGAACGATGACTTCTGTATCTGTGTCGCTGAGTAAATCAACATTGAGTTCTGCTTTTAACTGCTCATCGTTTTCGATGACACCGTTATGCACGAGTGTGAAACGTGATGAAGCACTTTGGTGCGGGTGGGCATTCGGTACACTCGGGACACCGTGTGTCGCCCAACGTGTGTGACCGATTCCGACAAGACCGTCTGCTTCTGCAGGAACGACTTCGCGTAGCGCAGCAATCCGGCCGACTTCTTTATGGACTTGAACGCCGTCGTTGACGAACGCAAGACCAGCCGAATCATAACCGCGGTACTCGAGCTTTTCGAGTCCTTTTAATAAAATTTCCTTTGTGTTAACCTGTCCGATCATACCTACGATACCGCACATAATACATTCTCTCCCATTTACAAGTATTTCCCTGAAGAGGAAACGGCTCTTGCCGAGAGTTGTCATGACGCATCTGTTTGTCCGTCTAATCACTTAAACGATTTCAGATGAGTTTACGGTACTGACATGGTACCGGGAGGCATCCGCCGAATGATTCGATAAACCCCCACCTCGTCAGCTGCCTATTACATAGTCAGCCCTGGCGCTTTCATTTCTGTCCGACCCCGTTTCTGTCCGACTTTACAATCATACGAACTTTATTTAGAAAAAGCAAGAAAGGTAACGTATTTGTAACTATTCCCGATATTTTTCTAAATGATACCTCTAATACCTAGATTATGTAAAAAACTATTTGGTTTTTGTTATTGTTTTTCTTGTATATCTTCTTTATGATTCGTAATATTTTAAAATATGCCAAAAATCTCTTGTTTCATGCGACTTCTACAGGAAAAGGAAGCTCCGCTTCCGTCAGGAACAGGCAAGACCCGGTTGTCGACAGATAACCGCGGCTTGCGTTCCGCCTGAGAAAAGCGCGTGAAAAATAAAGAGATTGTGTATTTCATTAAATTTTAATTATAATCCCAACAAAAAAAGGAGCAGATGTTCATCCGCTCCTTCCGTTCACTCAGTTTTCTTGTAACGCGTAGTTTTCACGGACGACGTTTGCGATCCGCTCGACATACATGTCGCACGCTTCTTGCGTCGGCGCTTCCGCCATGACGCGGACAAGTGGTTCTGTCCCCGATGCCCGAACAAGAATCCGACCGTTGCCGGCCATTTCCGCTTCAACTTCTGCAATGATGGCTTGAACCGCCGGACCGTTCATTGCACCGTTTTTATCCGAAACACGGATATTGACGAGACGTTGCGGGAAGACTGGCATTTCTGCTGCAAGTTCCGACAACTTCTTGCCTGTCGCCTTCATGATTTGTAAGAGCTGGACGCCTGAAAGCATGCCGTCTCCTGTTGTTGAGTAATCCATGAAGATGATGTGACCCGACTGTTCACCGCCGAGTGTATAGTTGTTTTTACGCATTTCTTCAACGACATACCGGTCACCGACTGCTGTCTGTAAAGCCGTCATACCGTGTTCTTCAACCGTCTTGTGGAAACCGAGGTTACTCATGACGGTCGCGACGATCGTGTTGTCTTTTAAGCGGCCAATCTCGTTGAGGTATTTCCCGCAGATGAACATGATTTTATCACCGTCGACGATTTTACCGTTCTCATCGATTGCGATCAAGCGGTCACCGTCGCCGTCAAATGACAGACCAACGTCTGCACCTTTTTCAAGGACAAAGTCAGCTAAATGTTCAGGATGCGTCGAGCCGACACCTTCGTTGATATTCAAACCGTTTGGTGTCGTTCCGATTGTCGAGACTTCCGCTTCGAGATCACCGAACAGGCGCGGGGCGAGGCTTGATGTTGCACCGTGTGCGCCGTCGATGGCGACATGGATGCCAGAGAAGTCTTCATCTGATGTCTGACGTAACATGTGAAGGTACTTTTGTGCGCCTTCATAGTAATCGTGGACGAATCCAAGCTCTTTACCGGACGGACGCGGCAACGTATCTTCCGCTTCGTCAAGCAAACCTTCGATTTCAAGTTCTGTTGCATCATCGAGCTTGAAGCCGTCTGATCCGAAGAATTTGATTCCGTTGTCTTCGACCGGATTGTGTGACGCGGAAATCATGACGCCCGCTGTCGCATCCATCGTTTTCGTCAAGTACGCGACACCCGGTGTCGAGATGACACCAAGACGCATGACTTCTGCACCGATTGACAAGAGTCCGGCAATCAGAGCGTTCTCGAGCATTTGTCCAGAGACACGTGTATCGCGGCCGATCAAGACTTTCGGACGTGTGCTTTCGTGTTTCGTTAAGACATACCCGCCTGTCCGACCGAGACGATATGCCAGTTCAGGTGTCAATTCTACGTTTGCGACGCCGCGGACGCCGTCAGTTCCAAAATACTTACCCATGTTCTATTTCCTCATTTCACAAAGTTGATTTAATTGGCTTGGACCGATGTCCGGGGAACCGCTTTAAGCGTGATATCCATATTATCCGGACGAAGTACGTCAAACGCTTTTGACGTCTGATAGGAAATCGGTAAGCCGTGTGTACCTTCTTTTAAGCCGGTCACATCAATGACCGCTTTAATGTCTGTTGCATCAATCGATGCAAGATCCGCTTCACTTCCACGGACGACGAGATCAATCGTTTGTTCGTAATCAATCGTATACTTTGACTCATCAAATCCGTTTAGCGTTACCGTGACACCGGAAATTGTTTTTTCGGCCCGATCCTCGACAGTTTCTGTCGTCGCTTTGGCATTTTCCTTCTCGACGACGATGCTGACTGTAATCGAAGTCGGTTCCATCGCTGTCACGTTGTCCGGCTCAATCAGTTTGACCGTCCGATCGACCGTCTTCGTTAATCCTTTTAAGGAAACGGCTTCCGTCGACACGGAACCGATCCGCGACAACTCTTCTTTTGTTCCGTATAATCGGGCTTCTGTCGTAACGGGAACAATCTTGACGACTTTATACCCTTTTTTGACAGCATCTTTTGTTTCGACGTTAATCGGAACCGTTTTACTTTCTTTATAGACCGGAACGGTGACGTCCAGTTGTTCCGGATCATAAGTAGCACTGATGGCATTTCCGTTCGCATCCGTCGCCTTGACGTTGAAGGACTCCGTAAACGTCTCCGCCCGACCCGTCACATCGATCGGAACTTGGATTGCTGTAATGGCCTGAAGCTTTTCTGCCCCGCCGGTCACAGAGACCGTTTGACGGGTCGGCTGTGCTTCACCGACGACATATCCTTCAGCGATTTTATTTTTGTTCAGCAACGCTACTTGAACCGGAACTTCTTTCGTGACTTTTTTATCGAGGAACACTTCAATCGTTTCCTGTTTTGGCGTCACTTCGACGTCCTTGCCAAATCCATTCGCTGTCAAGCGGACACGATGATAGCCGGGATCAAGACCGGTCAAGTCAATCGACAATCCAAAATCTTTGACGAGCCGAAGCATCGTCAAGCTGCTCGATGGACCTTTGACCGTCGTTTCAATCGTTTTTGGAATATTATAGGCGACCCACTGCGTTTCATCATAATTGACTGTCACCGGTACGTCAAACTTCGTCGAGCCTTGTCCGGCGATCGGTAACAGACTTGCGGCATCACTTTTTCCGGTCGTATTTGATCCTGCGACCATCAGATAGAGCATGACGGCAAGCAAAACAGCTACGATGCGGAGGAACCAGCGTTCATTGAACCATTTTTCGAACATTATTTTTTCGCCCCCATCCAATTCAAGAAGGAAGTATTCGTCGGTTCGACTTTGACGATTGTTTCAAGCAGCTTCGTCCGGAGCGATTCTTCATCAAGTTCCCGGTAAAGCCGTCCGTTGATGGCAAGTGAGACGCCACCCGTTTCTTCCGATACGACTAACGTGACACTGTCCGTCACTTCACTGACACCGATGGCTGCCCGGTGACGTGTCCCGAGATCCTTTGAGATATGTGCACTCTCGGATAACGGTAAGTAACATGCGGCGGCGGCCAGCTTTCCTTGTTGGACGATGACGGCGCCGTCATGAAGCGGTGTATTTGGAATAAAGAGATTGATCAATAACTGACTCGTAATTTGTGATCCGAGCGGAATGCCCGTTTCGACATATTCACTGAGGCCCGTTTCCCGCTCAATCGTCACAAGTGCTCCGATCCGGCGTTTTGACATGTATTGAGCCGATGTGACGAGCGCATCGACGATTCGGACTTGTTCATCCTCATCACTGATGGCACTCCGTGAAAAGAATTTACTCGTTCGACCGAGGTGTTCGAGTCCTCGGCGTAACTCTGGCTGGAAGATGATGATAATCCCTAACAAGCCATACGTAATAATTTGATTCAACAGAAATTGTAACGTCTTCAGTCCGAAGAATCCGCTTAAGAACCAGCTGATCAAAATGACGGAAATCCCTTTAATCAATTGGACTGCTTTTGTTCCTTTGACAATGATCATCAGACGGTAAATGACGAATGTCACGACCGCGATATCAATCACATCATTAATATAATCGTACCAATGTACGTTTTCTCCCAGTTTCAACAATTGAAATTGAAGTGGTTGCCAGTTGAAGTAATTCACCAACCGTGCCCCCTATCTCATCTGATTTAAACAGCTTTCATTATAGCACAAAGGGACGAGTTAGACTCGTCCCACTTGACTCATTCAAAGATTCGTTTAATTCCGTACCAGACCCGCTCAAAGAGTTGATCAATTTGTTTGATTTCGCCTGTGACGTTTCCGGCACTCGCGGTATACGCTTTGCCGTCAACAGTCATCACGTCTCCATTGACCTTGCCTTCAATCCGGACATTGCCGCCTTCGACATAAAGATCCTGGTTGACGGTAACGCCTTCCGGTACAACAACTTCACCGTTCTCTGCGACGATTCCCGGTACATTCGTATACGATAAGTCATGTTCTTCCTGTGTCAGGTAGCCGCCGAGACTACCGACCGACAACAACATAAAAATCGAGGCTGCCGCAAGCAACGGATACTGCTTCATTTTCCCACCGAAACGGGATGTCTTCCTGAGCGGAGTCACATTCGGTTGTTCCACCTGTTCGGGCAGTTGTGCCAGCACGCGGGATGTAAAATCCGCCGAAAGCTTGGGTGCTGAAAGCGCGCGTAACTCTGCATCGAGGAGCCGATACTCTTCGAACTCGTCCATCGCATTCGCTTCCCGTAACTCCGCTTCAAGTCGTTTGAAGTCTTCTGGAGGTTGGTTTTGATCTAAATAATCCTGTATCCGTTCATACACTTTTTCTCGTGTCATGGTGAGTGCCTCCTTCTCATCTCATCGTTTGCCGAAATGCTTTTTCAGCGCTTCGCGTCCCCGATGAATTCTCGTTTTAACTGTAGCGACGGGTAAATCGATCATCTCACTGATTTCCTTGAGCGAAAGATCTTCAATATATTTCAAGACAAGCGGAATCCGGTATTTTTCCGGCAAGCCGGCGATTGCCTCTCCCACATCTTGTCGTTGCTCCGAATCAATGACTTGATCCTCCGGCAACTGGTCCTTGCTTTCAAGCTGGGAATACAACGTCAGTCCTTCAGTCCCCGACATCTCGGCATCAAGGGAATAATCCGGACGTTTTTTGCGGAGTCGGTCAATCGAAACATTCGTCACGATCCGATACAACCAAGTCCGGAACTTCCACTGGGCATTATACGATTCAATTTTTGTGAATACGCGGATAAAGGCTTCTTGTGTGGCATCTTCTGCTTCCATTCGATCCCGTAAAACACGGAAGGCGACCAAAAAGGCTCCTTCTTTATATAGATCAACAAGTGCCGCGAACGCATCACGGTCTCCCTGCTTCACCCGCTCAATCAAGCGTAGTGTTGTTTCTTCCACTTTAAATACCCCCCGCTCTATGCGGTCAATCTCTTATACGGAGTCGACCCACATAATGTTTCATCTCAATTTGAATTGTAACAAAAAAAACTTGAACCCTGACGAAAAGAGTTCAAGTTCTATCCATTATTTTACTAAACGATGGGTCCGCATATACTGGAGCAAGTTTCCAATCAACTCATTTGCAAGAATTGCTGTGCCATTTCCTTCTTCAAGTAAAGGATTGACCTCTACGAATTCGGCTGCGATGAATTCATCCTGCTCGGCACAGTGACGTAAAACGGTCTTCGCATCATCAAGCATGATACCGTCCGCCACACGTGTCCCTGTTCCTTCAACCAGACTTGGATCGAGCCCGTCCATATCAAAGCTGAGATAAAACGCATCTGTCGTCTCTTTGAGATAGGCAACGGCTTCTTTCATGATGGCATCCATCCCGCGTGTCCGAATCGCTTCCATATCATAGACACGGATACCGAGACGATCAATCAATTCCTGTTCTCCTGCATCGACATCACGTAATCCGATGAAGACGAGGTGTTCCGGTTGCAGTTTAACCCCGTCCCCTCCGATTTCCGTCAGACGCTGGTGTCCTTCGCCTAAGGCAACGGCCAGCGGCATTCCGTGAATGTTCCCCGATGGAGAAGTCTCCGGTGTATTTAAATCGCCGTGTGCATCAAACCAGATGACTCCGAGACGTGGTACGACTTGCCGCATACCGGCAATCGTTCCGATCGCCATGCTGTGATCGCCTCCGACGAGTAACGGAAAACGTTGCTCTGTCAGCGCCTCACGTACAAGCAAGTGTAAATCGTTTGTCGTGTGGACAACACCTTCGAGCCGTTTTAATTGCGGATCTTCTTCACGAACAGCATCTTCAGACAAAACAGCCGCTTCCCCGTAGCGAACTGCTTCCTGTCCGTTTGCTGCCAGTGTTTCGAGTAATCCTGCCTGTTCAACGGCAGCTGGTCCTTGCTCCGTCCCCGGTTTTCCTTGACCATAACGATACGGTACGCTGATATATGCAATGTTCATCGACCTGTTCCCCTTTACTCAGTAAGTTATCTTAATTGTAAGCGGTAACAAGACGGTGGTTCAACTCGACACGATGACGCATGATTATACAGAATCTAACGACAAAAAAGCACTGTGAGAGTTACTCACAGTGCTTTCGCGTACGTACATTAATTCCAGGCATTTCAAGTATAAAAAAACTTAAGACGAACGAAACTCGCTTAAGATCTTTAAGCAATATTTGGTGGAGCCTAGCGGGATCGAACCGCTGACCTCCTGCGTGCAAGGCAGGCGCTCTCCCAGCTGAGCTAAGGCCCCAGATATAAAAAAAGCGGAAGACGGGATTCGAACCCGCGACCCCGACCTTGGCAAGGTCGTATTCTACCACTGAACTACTTCCGCAAAATATGAGCCATGCAGGATTCGAACCTGCGACCCTCTGATTAAAAGTCAGATGCTCTACCAACTGAGCTAATGGCTCGACATGGTGGGGGGGGGCGGATTCGAACCGCCGAACCCGAGGGAGCGGATTTACAGTCCGCCGCGTTTAGCCACTTCGCTACCCCCCCAGTTTGTCTAGGAACTATACAATTGAAAAAACAGTGCCGGCAACAGGAGTCGAACCCGCGACCTACTGATTACAAGTCAGTTGCTCTACCAGCTGAGCTACACCGGCAAAAAATAAAAATGGTGACCCGTACGGGAATCGAACCCGTGATACCGCCGTGAAAGGGCGGTGTCTTAACCGCTTGACCAACGGGCCATTGGCTCCGCAAGTAGGATTTGAACCTACGACCTACCGGTTAACAGCCGGTTGCTCTACCACTGAGCTATTGCGGAATAAATAAAAATAAATTGCCTGGCAACGTCCTATCCTCACAGGGGGAAGCCCCCAACTACTTTCGGCGTTCAAGTGCTTAACTTCCGTGTTCGGCATGGGAACGGGTGTGACCACTTGGCTATCGTCACCAGACGACGGGCT
>Ga0308160_10004983_pt1 | contig 13981 bp, 14 predicted proteins | sample PhyFR1_FD_201036 | JGI IMG/M metagenome (GOLD analysis project Ga0308160, IMG submission 201036) | Phyllosphere microbial communities from UC Gill Tract Community Farm, Albany, California, United States - DLSLF.R1 | ecosystem: Host-associated > Plants > Phyllosphere > Unclassified | place: USA...
CATGTGTAAAGCATGCCGCCAGCGTTCAATCTGAGCCAGGATCAAACTCTTCAGTTCAATCTCTGTTTGTTGACACTTTCGTGTCACCTTGATTTCTCAAGGGTCGCTCACTCAAAATACTGACCGTCACTCATTGCTGAGCAACGTATTTCTTTTGTGTGAACATTTGATAATTTAAGTAATCAGCTGAACTAGTCAGCTGGCACCTTCATCAAACGCCCACACTTATCGACTGTTAATTGTTAAAGAACTTATTCGGTACTGCCTTGCTGTGTTCTGCGAATCGTTTTGTTCGTCAGCAGCAGAGAAGCGAGAGTATGCAGTGTTTCGTTTGCGTCGTCAACTTCTTTTTTTGCTACACCGCGTTTCCGCAGCTTCCCGCAATCCCTTCAACTACTTGATTTCGTTGTCGTTTTTGCGAGGAGGCGAACTATAACAAAGCTACTGCAGAGTTGCAAGGGTGTTTGCATGTGCTATCGTTGCCGCCGCCTCTTACTCATCTACAAAAACAATGATGCGCATTCCAGAACTGGCCCCTATTCACCACGATAAACTCGCCGCCGCCCTCTCCGCTGCGATCGATAACAAGACCAAGCCGCTCGGCAGCCTGGGCCGCCTGGAAGCCTTGGCGAAACAAATCGGCCTAATACAAGCTACGGTCACGCCGTCCATCGTCACGCCTTCCATCCTGGTATTCGCCGCCGACCACGGCATCGTCGCGGAAGGCGTTTCCGCCTATCCACAGGAAGTGACCTGGCAAATGGTCGAGAACTTCCTGGCCGGCGGCGCCGCCATCAATGTCTTCGCCCGCCAGAACGACTGCGCGATCCAGGTTGTCGATGCTGGCGTGAATCACGACTTCGGCCAGCGCGATGGCCTCGTCGACCGCAAGATCGGCCCCGGCACCCGCAACTTCGCCCACGAAGCGGCCATGACCCAGCAAGAATGCGCACTCGCCATCGAACACGGCATGGCCCTGGCGCGCGCCCTGCCGGGCAACGTGGTCGGTTTCGGCGAAATGGGCATCGGTAACACCACTGCAGCGGCAGCGCTGATGCACAAGCTGGCCGGCATTGCCCTGGCCGACTGTGTTGGCGCCGGCACCGGACTCACACCGGACGGCGTGCGCCACAAGCAGGCCGTGTTGGAGGCGGCGGTAGCAAAGCATGCCGGCATCGACGACCCGCTGGCGGTACTGGCAACCTTCGGCGGCTTTGAGATCGCGATGATGGCCGGCGCCATGTTGCAGGCGGCCGCGCTGCGCAAGCTGCTGCTGATCGACGGCTTCATTGTCACGGCTGCGCTCTTGGTCGCCGCGCGCCTGCAACCGGCCATCCTCGGCTACTGCGTGTTCGCGCACTGCTCGAACGAAGCGGGCCACCGCGCGATGTTGGATCACCTGGACGCGCAGCCGCTGCTGCAGCTCGACCTGCGCCTGGGCGAAGGCACCGGCAGCGTCCTGGCCCTGCCCCTGCTGCGCGCGGCCACCCACTTCCTGGCGGAGATGGCGACCTTCTCCTCGGCCCAGGTCAGCACGCGGTCCGACTAAATGCAGCAACTGCGCCTGTTCTTCATCGCGCTGCAGTTCTTCACGCGCCTGCCGATCCCGCGCTGGGTCGGCTTCCAGCCGGAGTGGCTGCAGCATGCCTCGCGCTACTTCCCCTTGGTCGGCTGCGTGGTCGCGGCAATCGCCGCGGGCGTCTACGCCCTGGCCGCGCTGGTGCTGCCGGCGCCGCTGGCCGCCGTGCTGTCCACCGCGGCCTCGATCTATATCACCGGCGCCTTCCATGAAGACGGCTTCGCCGATACCTGCGATGGCCTGGGCGGCGGCATGACGCGCGAGCGCGTGCTCGAGATCATGAAGGATTCGCGCGTCGGCGCTTACGGCGCCATCGGCATCGTCTGCATGCTGGGCGTGAAGTGTACGGCGCTGGCGATGCTGCCGCCCGTCAGCGCCATCGCCGCCCTCTTCCTGGCGCATCCGCTGTCGCGCCTGGCCGCCACCAGTCTTATCTGGCGCATGGACTACGCGCGCGACCAGGGTAAGGCCAAGCCGATGGCCCAGCAGATGCGCGGCGCGGAGTTTGCCATTGCCGCCGTTACCGCCCTGTTGCCGGGCGCCGTGCTGGTGGCGAGCGGCCTGCTCGCGTTCACCTGGCTGGCGGCCTGCGTCGCCGCAGCCGCCTTGTCCGCCCTCTGGCTGGCCCGCAAATTCCAGGCGCGCCTGCAGGGTTACACGGGCGACTGCCTGGGCGCCGTGCAGCAGCTGGCGGAAGTGGCGGTCTACCTCGTCATCGTGGCCAGCCTCGGCCACGCCGCGATCGCCTGAGCCTGAGCATGCGCCTGCTGCTGGTCCGCCACCCGCGCCCCGACATTGATCCCGGCACCTGCTATGGCCGCAGCGATGTCGCCGTCGACAACGACGACCTCCTGCGCGTATGCGCCACGCTGCCGGCCGGCTTGCCGACCTGGAGCAGCCCATTGATCCGCTGCGCCAGCCTCGCCCGCGCCCTGCATCCGCCGCAGCTGCGCTTCGACGCGCGCCTGGCCGAGATGGACTTCGGCGCCTGGGAGCTGCGCAGCTGGGACAGCATCCCGCACCTTGAGGTCGACGCCTGGGCCGACGACCTGCTGCACTACCGTCCCGGCGGCGGCGAATCGGTGCTCGAGGTTGCGCACCGCGTGGCCGCATTCCGCGATGATCTGTATAAGGAAGGCCACGCCCAAGCCCTGGTCATCTGCCACGCCGGCACCATCCGCCTGCTGCGCGCGCTGCACACCGGCCTGCCTCTGGAAGCCGCCGCGCTCGAGGCGGCGCGCACCCCACACCGCATCGCCTACGGCGAAATGCTTGCGCTGGGCGACTGACATCGCCGTATAATGGCGCCGTTTTGGTGCTCGCGCCTGTGTTCACAGGCGCAGTTAAACGGGAAACACGAAGCTCATCGAAGCCTACGTGTGCTGCCCCCGCAACGGTAAGCAGGTACCGCGTTCACGCGGCAAACCGTCCTCCAGGTCACTGTGCATATGCATGGGAAGGCCGGACGGCTGCACCTGCCAGCCCGGAGACCGGCCAAAAGGTGGAGACGTATTCACATCATACGTTTCTGTTCAATCTGGCCTACGGGGACGTGGGCTGGTTGTCCGACCCAGGCTTATCATGACCTTTCACGTTTCACGGCAAGCGGCCGCTTCGTCGCTCGCCCTCGCCATGGCTGCGCCTTTCGCGCACGCCGACACCACCCCAACCACGTCCATCGACACCGTCGTCGTCACCGCCTCGCGCATGCCGCAGCGCGCCGACGATGTCATCGCCCAGACCACCGTCATCCATGCCGAGGAAATCGCGCGCTCGGGCGCCGGCTCGGTGGCCGACGTATTGCAGCGCCAGCCCGGCATCGAGATCACACGCAACGGCAGTGCCGGCGCCAGCACCAGCGTCTACCTGCGCGGCGCCAACGCCAACGGGGTGGTGGTCTTGCTCGACGGCGTGCGCATCGGCTCCTCGACCAGCGGCACCGCCAGCTGGAACGCAATTCCCCTGGAAGCGATCGACCGCATCGAAGTCGTCTACGGTCCGCTGAGTACACTGTACGGCGCCGACGCCATCGGCGGCGTGATCCAGATCTTCACGCGCAAGGGCGACACGGGCCTGAACGCGACCGCCTCGATCGGCGCGGGCAGCGAATCCACGCGCCAAGCCAGCGCCCACATCGCCGGCGCCAGCAGCGGCGAGCACGCCGTGCGCTATGCCTTCGGCGCCGGCCACGACGAATCCGACGGCTTCTCGGCCACCAAGCCGGGCGCCTCGGGCTATAACGCGGACGACGACGGCTACCGCCGCACCAACATCCATGGCCGCGTGGCCGCGGCCATCGCGCCCGGTCATGAAGCCGGTGCCCAGTTCCTGCACAGCCGCCTGCGCGCCCAGTACGACAGCGGCGCCAGCAGCTTCGACACCAACAACCGCCAGGACCTGAATACCGCCTCGGTCTTCATGTCGAACCAGTTCGCGCCAAACTGGCGCAGCACGGTGCAGCTGGCGCGCTCCGAGGACAAGCTGGGCAGCTTCACCAGCGCCGCGGCCAGCGGCGCCAGCCAGATCGACACGCGGCAGGACGAAGTCACCTGGCAGAACACGATCACGCTCGGTACCGACACCCTGCAGCTGCTGGTCGGCCACCGCAAGGAAGAAGTGGCGTCCAGCGCCACCCGCGCCCTGGAACGCGAACGCACCACCAATTCGTATGCCGCTGCCTACGCGTTGCGCCGCGGCCCGCACCTGGTGGACATCAGCGCGCGCCAGGACCGCTCGGTCTACGGCGACAAGAACACCGGCGCCGCCGGCTACGGCTATAACTTCGGCAACGGCCTGCGCGCCACCGCCAGCCTCGGCTCGAGCTTCCGCGCGCCGACCTTCAACGAGTTGTACTACCCGGGCTATGGCGTCGACACCAACCAGCCCGAGCGCGGCCGCAACGCAGAACTCGGCCTGCGCTACGACAGCCGCGCCGTGCAGCTGGACGCCACCGTCTACCGCAACCGCCTGACCGACATGATCGTCTCGGCCACCCCCTGCCCGGACAAGCGCGACGGCCGCACCGGCAGCTGCGCCTACAACGTGGCCTCGGCCACCCTGGAAGGCGTGACCCTCGCAGCCAGCACCCGCATCGGCAACCTGCGCCTGCGTGGCAGCGCCGACTGGCAGGACCCGCAGGACAACGGCAGCGGCAAGCGCCTGGCACGGCGCGCCGCGAAGCACGCCAGCTTCAACGCCGAATACGGCAGCGGCCAGCTGAAGACCGGCGCCGAATGGGTGCTCTCCGGCGAGCGCTTCGACGATGCCGCCAACCTGCGCCGCCTGGGCGGCTACGGCTTGCTGAACCTGTATGCCAGCTGGCAGATCAACCAGGACTTCTCGCTGCTGGCCCGGGTGAACAACAGCTTCGACAAGCAGTACGAGCTGGCCCGTAACTACAACACCGCCGGACGCAACTGGTTCGTTGGCCTGCGCTACGGCATCCGCTAAGCCGCCCGCCATGAGCACGCCAATGTCCTCGCCGTTATCACTGAAACCGCTGCGCCAGCGCGTTTTCCTGGTCACGGCGGCGATGCTGCTCGTGGCGATCGCCTGCATGCTGTATGCGGGCATGACCGGCTCGATCGAGGTCACGCTGGCCGAAGTGCCGCCCGCGCTGCGCCAGTTGTACGAGGGCCGTCCGCAGACGCTGGCGGCTTCGCTGCTGGAGCTGCGCGCCGGCCGCGCCACGGTCGCCTTTGTCACCGGCGCCGCCCTGGCGCTGGCCGGTGTCCTGATGCAGGCGCTGCTGCGCAATCCGCTGGCCGACCCCTACATCCTCGGCATCTCGGCCGGCGCCTCGGTCGGCGCGCTCGCCGCGCTGATGCTGATGGCGGCCATGGCCACCGTCGAACTGGCGGCCGTCAGCGGCGCCATCGTGGTGTCGCTGCTGCTGTACGCGCTGGCGCGCCAGGATCTGCGCGGGGGCGCCGGCCACGGCGGCGGCACCTCCACCCTGCTGCTCACCGGCGTGGTGATTTCCTCGCTGTGCGTGGCCCTGATCACCCTGATGCTGTCGATCGCACCCGAAGGCCGCCTGCGCACCATGGTGTTCTGGATGATCGGCGATGTCGCCGGCGCACCGGCGCGCGCCCTGCCCTGGCTGGTGCTGGGCGGCGCCCTGTTCTACGCGCTGCGCAGCGCGCGCGGCATGAACGTGATGGCGCTGCACGCGGAAGCGGCGGTGACGCTGGGCGTGCGCGTGGGCAGCCTGCGCCGCGGCCTGTTCCTGGTGTCGGGCATCCTGACCGCCAGCGCCGTCACCAGTGCCGGCTCGATCGGCTTCGTCGGCCTGATCGTGCCGCATGCCTGCCGCTTTGCCTTCGGCCCCGACCACCGCGTCCTGATCCCGGCCTCGGTGCTGGCCGGGGGCAGCTTCCTGGTGCTGTGCGATACGCTGGCGCGCACCGTCGTCGCGCCCCAGCAGCTGCCGGTGGGCGCCGTCACCGCCATCATCGGCGCCCCCATCTTCCTCTATCAACTGCACCGGCTGCGCCGCCACTGACAGCGCAGCCACATTCCGGAGCTACCATGCACGACATGACACCCGAACAGACGGCCGCGCTCAACGAACGCCACCGCGCGCGCATGGAGCGCAAGAAGGCCGTCATCGACGCCCGCATCCAGGCGGCCGACAAGCAGGTCGGCATCATCATCGTCAACACCGGCAACGGCAAGGGCAAAAGCTCGAGCGCCTTCGGCATGGCGGCGCGCGCGCTCGGGCACGGCATGCGCGTGGGCGTGGTCCAGTTCATCAAGGGTGCGATGTCCACCGGCGAAGAGCTGTTCCTGCGCCGCTTCCCCGACGAGGTGAGCTTCCATGCGATGGGCGAAGGCTATACCTGGGAAACCCAGAACCGCGAACGCGACATGGAAAAAGCCGCCGAGGCCTGGGCCCAGGCCAAGCGCTTCCTGCAGGACCCGGCAATCGGCCTGGTGGTGCTGGACGAACTGAACATCGCCCTGAAGTACCGCTACCTCGACGTGCACACCGTGATCGAGGACCTGCTCGACCGCCCGCCGATGCAGCACGTGGTCGTCACCGGCCGCGGCGCGCCGCCGGAACTGGTGGCGATTGCCGATACTGTCACCGAAATGAACGTGGTGAAGCACGCCTTCGCCGCCGGCATTGCCGCGCAAGCGGGGACCGAGTGGTGACGACGCTGGGGGCCGGCGCACGCATGGTGCTGGTGGCGGCCGTGGCTTCGGGCCAGGGCAAGACCAGCGTCACCGCCGCCCTGGCGCGCAAGCTGGTGCGCAGTGGACAGCGCGTGCGCGTGTTCAAGTGCGGCCCCGACTTCATCGACCCGATGTTGCTGGAACGCGCCTGCGGCGCGCCGGTGCACACGCTGGACTTGTGGATGGTCGGCCTGCACGAATGCCGGCGCCGCCTGGCGCAAGCCGCGCGCGAAGCCGACGTGGTGCTGGTCGAGGGTGTGATGGGCCTGTACGACGGCACGCCCTCGGCGGCCGACCTGGCGAATACCTTCGGCATGCCGGTGCTGGCCGTGATCGATGCCTCGGCCATGGCGCAAACCGCCGGCGCGGTGGCGCGCGGCCTGCGCGACTATGGCCCGGTGCAGCTGGCCGGCGTGATTGCCAACCGCGTTGCCAGCCCCGGCCACGCGCAGATGGTGGCCGGTTCGCTGCGCGACATTCCCCTGCTCGGCTCCCTGCCGCGCCAGGCCACGAGCCTGCCAGAACGCCACCTTGGCCTGGTGCTGCCGGGCGAGCAGCCGCAGATCGATGCCTACCTCGATGCACTGGCCGACGCGCTCCAGCTCGACGAAGCGGCCTGGAACGCGCTGCCCTTGCTCGCGCCCGAGGCACAGGAAGGCCCGGCGATCGCCCCCGCCCTGGCCGGCAAGACAATCGCGATCGCACGCGACGCCGCCTTTGCTTTCCTGTATCCGGCCAATCTCGACACCCTGCGCATCCTCGGTGCGCGGCTGGTGTTCTTTTCGCCGCTGGCCGACGAAGCGCTGCCGCCGGATGCCGACGCCGTCTACCTGCCGGGCGGCTATCCGGAGCTGCATGCGCACACGCTGTCGCAGGCGGGTCGCTGGCGCGCCTCGATGCAGACGGCACATGCGGCCGGCCTGCCGATCCTGGCCGAATGCGGCGGCATGATGGCGCTGGCCGGTACGCTTACCGATGCGGATGGACAAAGCTGGCCGATGGCCGGACTGCTGGCGGGCACGGTCAGCATGGGCGCGCGCCTGGCGGGACTCGGCGCCCAGGCACTGGACACGCCGCACGGCCTGCTGCGCGGCCATACCTTCCACTACTCGCGCCTGGACACACCGGTGGCGCCCGTGGGCCACACGGTGCGCAACCCGGCCGGCACGCAAGGCGAAGCCGTGTACCGAATCGGTTCGCTGACCGCCTCCTACTTCCACGGCTACTTCGCCTCGAACCCGCAGGCGGCGGCCAGTCTGTTTACGCGGGCGGCGCCATGAGCTGCACGCTTATCATCGGCGGCGCCCGCTCCGGCAAGAGCGCCCTGGCCGAGCGCCTGGCATGCGAGTCCGGCAAGGAGGTGGTCTACCTGGCCACCGCCCACGCCGGCGACGGCGAAATGGGTGCGCGCATCGAACACCACCGCGCACGGCGGCCCGCGCACTGGCGCACGGTCGAGGAATCCCTGGACCTGGCCGCCGTGCTGCGCCGCGAATGCACGGCCGGGCGCCTGGTGCTGGTCGATTGCCTGACGCTGTGGCTGACCAACCTGATGCTGTGCGGCCCGGAACCCTTGCCGGAATCCGGCGCACTGGTCATGCCCGCGCGCTTCGACGCGGAGCGCGCAGCCTTGCTCGACGTACTGGATGCCGGCCTGCCGGGAGAACTGATCCTGGTATCGAACGAAGTCGGCATGGGCATCGTGCCGCTGGGCGCCTTGTCGCGCCGCTTCGCCGACGAAGCGGGCCGCCTAAACCAGGACGTGGCGGCGCGTGCCGGACGCGTGATCCTGGTGGCGGCCGGCTTGCCGCTGGTTTTAAAAGGCGCGCCGTGCTGATTGGCCTGTCCGCCGTCGAACTGGCGCTGCTGCTGGTGGCGGGCGTGGCGCTGGACCTGCTGCTGGGCGAGGCGCGCCGCTGGCATCCGCTGGTCGGCTTCGGCCGGTTGGCGAATGCACTCGAAGCGCGGCTGAACCGGGGCCGTTGGAGGCTGGCACGCGGCGCGCTGGCCTGGACGCTGGCGGTGCTGCCGCTGACGCTGCTGGCCTGGTGGCTCGCGGCGCACACCCACATTTTGGTGCACGCGCTCCTGCTCTACTTTGCGCTTGGCCTGCGCAGCCTGCGCGAGCACACGCTGCCGATCTTCGACGCACTGCGCAGTGGCGACCTGCTTGACGCGCGCCGCCTCACCGGCCGCATCGTGAGCCGCGACACGCAGGATGCGACTGCCTCCGACCTGGCCAAGGCCGGCGCGGAATCGCTGCTGGAAAACGGCAACGACGCCGTGTTCGGCGCGCTGTTCTGGTTCCTCGTCGCCGGCGGTCCGGGCGCGCTGCTGTTCCGGCTGGCGAACACGCTGGACGCGATGTGGGGCTACCGCAGCGAACGTTTCAATTTGTTCGGCCGCGTGGCCGCGCGCATCGATGACTTGCTGAACCTCGTCCCGGCGCGCCTGACCGCATTCAGCTACGTGCTGCTGGCGCCGCACGGCGGCCATGCGCGCGCCTGGCGCTGCTGGCGCACCCAGGCCCCGGCCTGGAGCAGCCCGAACGCCGGCCCGGTGATGGCCAGCGGCGCCGGCGCCCTCGGCATCGCACTGGGCGGCGCGGCGCGCTACGACGGTGTGCTGGAACAGCGGCCGCCGCTCGGCCTGGGCCGCGCCGCCGCGCCGGAAGACATCGCGCGCGCCTGGCGCCTGGTGCTGGGCACGGCCCTGTTGTGGGTAGGCCTTGCCTGCATCAGCGCAGCGATGGCATGGGGAGCCGGCCATGCTTGAACACGGCGGCAAGCTGCGCGACGCGGCCGCGCGTCATGGACGCACCGACTGGATCGACCTCTCGACCGGCATCAACCCCTGGGGCTATCCGATTCCTGCCCTGCCGTCCGAGGCCTGGCACCGCCTGCCCGAAACGGACCCCGCCCTGGCCGCTGCCGCCTGCGCCTTCTACCGCGCGCCGGCACTGCTGCCGGTGGCCGGCACCCAGGCCGCGATCCAGGCGCTGCCGCGCATGCGTCCGCCCGCGCGCGTGGTGGTGGCCGCGCCCTCGTATGCGGAACATGCGCACCACTGGGGGATGCACGGCCACAGCCTGCGCCAGGTGCCGTATGCGGAACTGGAGCAGGTGGTCGACGAGTGCGACGTGCTGGTGCTGTGCAATCCGAACAACCCGACCGGCGCCACGGTGCCGGCGCAGCAGCTGCGCGACTGGGCGGCGCGCCTGGCGCGGCGCGGCGGCTGGCTGGTGGTCGACGAAGCCTTTGGCGACACCGCGCCCGGCCTGAGCCTGGCCGCCGACAGCGCCCAGCCGGGACTGATCGTGCTGCGCTCGGTCGGCAAGTTCTTCGGCCTGGCCGGCCTGCGCCTGGGTTTCGTGGGCGCGCATCTGGCGCTGCTGGACGAATTGGCCGATTTGCTCGGCCCCTGGGCGGTGAGCGGCCCGGCGCAAGCGATCGCGCGCGCGGCGCTGGAAGACCGGGCCTGGCAGGACGCAACGCATGCCCGCCTGCTGCTGGCGGGTGAGCACATGCGCGCGCTGCTGGGCGCCCACAGTATCGAGGCGACGGGTACGCCGCTGTTCCACTGGTGGCCGCACGCGCGGCCGGAAGCGTTTCACGAGCACCTGGCCAGGCAGGGCATCTGGTGCCGTTTGTTCACGCAGGCGGCGCGCGGCATCCGTCTCGGCCTGCCTGCCAACGACGAAGAATGGCGGCGCCTCGCGCGCGCGCTGGAAGAATGGAGCGAAGTATGAATGCAAGCATGAAGCGATCTGTCCTGCTGGCTTGCCTGGCGCTGAGCCAGGCCGCCCACGCCGTGACGGTGAAGGACGACGCCGGCATGAGCGTCACCCTGGCCAAACCGGCGCAACGCGTGATCTCGATGGCGCCGCATGCGACCGAGCTGCTGTTCGCTGCGGGCGGCGGCACGCGCGTGGTGGGCGCGGTCGACTACAGCGATTATCCGGAAGCGGCCAAGCGTATCCCGCGCATCGGCTCGAACCGCGAGGTCGACGTCGAACGCATCATGGCGCTCAAGCCCGACCTCATCGTGGCCTGGATGCACGGCAGTTCGGAGCGCCAGATCGAGCTGGTGCGCCGGCTCGGCATTCCGATCTACCTGAGCGATCCGCAAACCCTGGAAGGCATTCCCGCGAGCCTGCTGCGCCTGGGTCAGCTGATGGGCACCGAAGCGGCGGCGCAGCCGGTGGCGGCGGACCTGCGCGGCCAGCTGGCCAGCCTGCGCAAGCGCTATGCGGGCCGCTCGCCGGTGCGCACCTTCTACCAGGTGTGGGACAAGCCGCTGTACACCTTGAGCGGCAAGAGCATCGTGACCGATGCGCTGCGCCTGTGCGGCGGCGAGAACATCTTCCATACGTTGCCGGTGGTGGCGCCGGTGGTGACGCTGGAAAGCGTGCTGCAATCCGACCCGGAAGCCATCTTCGGCACCGCCGAAAAGAACTACGGCGGCGTGAATTTGTGGCGCCAATATCCGACCATGACGGCGGTGCGCAACGAGAACCTGTTTACGGTGGACGGCAACCTGCTGAACCGCGCCGGCCCGCGCATGATTGCCGGCGCCGCCGTGATGTGCGAAAAGCTGGAAGAAGCACGCCAGCATCGCAAATAAGCGCACATGAGCTTCCCCTTCCAGACCCTGATGGTGCAGGGCACGACCTCGGATGCCGGCAAGAGCACGCTGGTGGCGGCCCTATGCCGCTTGTTGAAACGGCAGGGCGTGCGCGTTTCGCCGTTCAAGCCGCAGAACATGGCGCTCAACAGCGCGGTCACGCAGGACGGCGGTGAGATCGGCCGCGCCCAGGCGCTGCAGGCGATCGCCGCCGGTATCGAACCGCATACCGACATGAACCCGGTGCTGCTGAAGCCTTCGAGCGACACCGGCGCCCAGGTGATCATCCATGGCCGCGTGCGCGCCGAGATGAATGCGCGCGATTATCACCAATATAAAACGGTGGCGATGGCGGCGGTGCTGGAGTCGCATGCGCGCTTGAAGACGCAGTATGAATGCATCGTGGTCGAGGGCGCGGGCAGCCCGGCCGAGATCAACCTGCGCGACCGCGACATCGCCAACATGGGCTTTGCCGAGGCGGTCGATTGCCCGGTTCTGCTGGTGGCGGACATCGACCGCGGCGGCGTGTTCGCACACATCGTCGGTACGCTTTCCTGTTTATCGCAGAGCGAACAGGCGCGCATCGTCGGCTTCGTGATCAACCGCTTCCGTGGCGATATCGCGCTGCTGCAGCCGGGCCTGGACTGGCTGGAACGCGAGACCGGCAAGCCGGTGCTGGCGGTGCTGCCTTATTTGCACGGGCTGTATCTCGACGCCGAGGATGCGGTGCAGCCGGCCCAGAGCGGGCGCGGCGCCTTCCGGGTGGTGGTGCCCAGCCTGCCGCGCATGAGCAATCACACCGACTTCGATGCGCTGCGCGCCCATCCGGACATTGATGTCCGCTTCGTGCGTGCGGGCGAAGCGATTCCTGGCGCGGACCTGATCGTCCTCCCGGGCAGCAAGAACACACGCGGGGACCTGGCCTGGCTGCGCGCCCAGGGCTGGCCCGATGCGATCGCGCGTCACCTGCGCTATGGCGGCAAGGTGATCGGCGTGTGCGGCGGCTTCCAGATGCTGGGGAACGTGGTGCGCGATCCGCATGGCGTCGAAGGCAGCGCGGGAGAATCGGCGGGACTCGGCCTGCTCGACTTGGGCACGACAATGACACTGGAAAAGCGCCTCCGCCAGGGCGGCGGTAGCTGCGTCTTCGACGCCAGCGGAGCACGGGTGGAGGGCTACGAGATCCACATGGGCGAATCGCAGGGGACGGCGCTCGAGCTGCCGGCGTTTCTTATCGAGGGCCGCACGGAAGGCGCCTGCTCGGCCGATGGCCAGGTCCTCGGGACCTACCTGCATGGCTTGTTCGATCATGCGGATGCCTGCGCCGCGCTGCTGCGATGGGCCGGATTGCGCAGCGAGCACCGGGTCGATACCGCTGCGCTGCGCGAGGCGAGCCTGGATCGGATCGCGGATGCGTCCGGCCCCCTGTTCGAGCGGCTAATGGAAATGCCCTGCCGTCAATAGTTACTATCTATTGATTCGCTAAAATCAATTTACTTTATTTTGCGGATGAGAATGACTATCATTTGCTTCAGATTGTTAAGAACTGGAGCAGTACATGATCACCGCAGCCAAACGCATCAGCCAAGTCATCACCCACATGGGCATTGCCTATGCCCTCGCCTACACGGTGACCGGCTCGGCGGTGTTCAGCGGCCTGGCCGTGATTGCGGAACCGATCATCAACGTGCTGCTGCTCCCTTTCCATGAAGCGGCCTGGGCCAAACGCCGCAGCCTGGCGCATGACGACAAGGCACGCTATATGGCGGTGGCTGGCGAAAAGCTGAGCCAAACCTTTCTGCATGCAGGCGTTGCCTTCAGTGTGATGTATGTGACGACCGGCTCCTGGGCGATTGGTGGCGTTGCCGCGGTACTCGAGCCGATCTGCAATGTACTCATCCTGCCGCTGCACGATCGCCTGTGGGAACACTTCGCTCACGCAAGTACGCCCGCAGGCCACCTGCACGGCGCCTGAGCTTTTCACCAGGCCGGCCTAGCGCCGGCCTCGGCCATATCCCCAGCCTCCACCGCGGTGCGACCAGCCACCGCCTCTTCCGTACCAGCCCCGTCCGCCATGGTAATGACCATACCCGTTGCGGTAGCCATAGCCGCGGTCGACATAACCAAACCCGAAGTTGAGCGAGACCGGCGGCCCGACGTAGGTCGGGTGGGCGTAGCCAGGATAGTAATAGGGATCGTAAGCCGCAGCATAAGGCGGCCCATACACGGCACATCCGCCCAGACCGCTCACAACCAGCAAGCCAAGGGCCAGACGTTTTATTGCGCGCATACCTGAAGTGTTCATTTCAGTCCCCCGAACGAACCCGATTTCATTCTAGTTCGGCACGCCCGGTTTGCAACATGAACGTTTCATCGTGAACCGGAATGCCGTCGTGGGGTGGGCACGCGTACCCACCACTGCGTCACCGGCTTATCGGCGCCTTTGACAATGGCCGCGTGTGGAAAATGGCCGCCCAAACGCAAAAAACCCCGCCAAGATCACTTGACGGGGTTCTTCATATAACTAGCCTGACGATAACCTACTTTCACACTGGTTGCAGCACTATCATCGGCGCAAAGTCGTTTCACGGTCCTGTTCGG
>Ga0308160_10004986_pt1 | contig 13978 bp, 10 predicted proteins | sample PhyFR1_FD_201036 | JGI IMG/M metagenome (GOLD analysis project Ga0308160, IMG submission 201036) | Phyllosphere microbial communities from UC Gill Tract Community Farm, Albany, California, United States - DLSLF.R1 | ecosystem: Host-associated > Plants > Phyllosphere > Unclassified | place: USA...
CTGGCCGACGGTCACCACGCCGGTGCCGCCGATGCCAGTCACCAGAATGCCGTACGGCTCGCGCGTGGCCGGCAGCGCCGGGGAAGGCAGGCTGTCCTGCGCCGGCGCCGCGGCCTTGGCCGGTTCGACGACCGCCTTCTTCGGCTTCTTCAGCTTGCCGCCTTCCACCGTCACGAAGCTCGGGCAGAAGCCGTTGACGCAGGAATAGTCCTTGTTGCAGGAAGACTGGTTGATCTGGCGCTTGCGGCCGAACTCGGTTTCCAGCGGCTCGACTGACAGGCAGTTGGACTGCACGCTGCAGTCGCCGCAGCCCTCGCAAACCGCCTCGTTGATCACCACCCGCTTGGCCGGGTCCGGATACTCGTTGCGCTTCCGGCGGCGGCGTTTTTCCGAGGCGCAGGTCTGGTCGTAGATCATCGCCGACACCCCCGGTTTGTCGCGCAGTTCGCGCTGCACCGCGTCGAGTTCGCTGCGATGGCGTATCGTCACGCCCGGTGCCCAGTCGATCGCGGCCGGGTATTTTTCCGGGTCGTCGGTCACCACGATGATGGGCGAAACGCCTTCGGCCGCGATCTGGCGCGAGATCATCGCCGGGTCGAGCGGGCCGTCCACGTTCTGGCCGCCGGTCATCGCCACGGCGTCGTTGTACAGGATCTTGTAGGTGATGTTGACCTTGCCGGCCACCGCCGCCCGGATCGCCAGGAGGCCCGAGTGGAAATAGGTGCCGTCGCCCAGGTTGGCGAACACATGCTTTTCGCTGGTGAAGGGCGCCGCGCCGATCCAGGTCGCGCCTTCGGCGCCCATGTGGGTGAAGGTGGCCGTCTCGCGGTCCATCCACAGCGCCATGTAATGGCAGCCGATGCCGGCCAGCGCGCGGCTGCCCTCCGGCACCTTGGTCGAGGTGTTGTGCGGACAGCCCGAGCAGAAATGCGGTATGCGGTCCTTGGACGGATCAGGCGCGCTCACCTTCAGCACCGCTTCCTTGGCTTCCAGGAAAGCGATGCGTTCCCTGACTCTCGCCTCGATCGGATGGCCGGCGAAATAGCGCGACACACGGCTGGCGATCGCCCGCGCGATCTGCGCGGGGTTCAGTTCATAGGTTGCCGGCAGCAGCCAGTTGCCGTGGCCTTCGTGACGGTTGCTGCTCCATTCGCCGGTGTCGTCGAACTTGCCGACCACCCGCGGCCGCACATCGTCGCGCCAGTTGTACAGCTCTTCCTTCAACGCATATTCCAGGATCTGGCGCTTTTCCTCGACCACCAGGATTTCCTCCAGCCCCTGCGCGAATTCGCGCACGCCTTCGGCTTCCAGCGGCCAGGTCATGCCGACCTTGTAGAGCCGGATGCCGATGTCGCGCGCCACCTGCTCGTCGATGCCGAGGTCGGCCAGCGCCTGGCGAGTGTCGAGATAGGACTTGCCGGCGGTGATGATGCCGATCTTCGCCCGCGGGCTATCCCAGACGATGCGGTTGAGCTTGTTGACGCGGGCATAGGCCAGGGCCGCATACCACTTGTAATTGTTCATCCGCGCTTCCTGCTCCAGCACGGCGTCCGGCCAGCGGATGTTCAGGCCACCGGGCGGCAAGTCGAAGTCTTCCGGTAGCACGATCCTGACCCGGTCCGGGTCCAGGTCCACCGAGGCGCCCGACTCGACGATATCGGTCACGCACTTCATCGACACCCACAGGCCGGTGTAGCGGCTCATCGCCCAGCCGTGCAGGCCGTAGTCCAGGTATTCCTGCACCGAGGACGGATACAGCACCGGTATGCCGCAGGCTTTCAGGATGTGCTCGCTCTGGTGTGCGGTGGTCGACGACTTGGCTGCATGGTCGTCGCCGGCCAGCACCAGCACGCCGCCGTGGCGGCTGGTGCCGGCCATGTTGGCATGCTTGAAGACGTCGCCGCAGCGGTCCACGCCCGGCCCCTTGCCATACCACATGCCGAACACGCCGTCGTACAGCGCACCCTCGAACAGATTGACCTGCTGGGAGCCCCAGATGCTGGTGGCGGCCAGGTCTTCGTTCACGCCGGGATGGAAGCGCACATGCTGGGCTTCCAGGTGCTTTTTCGCCTTCATCGCGGTCTGGTCCACGCTGCCCAGGGGCGAGCCGCGGTAGCCGGTAATGAAGCCGGCGGTGTTGAGGCCGGCGCGCGCATCGCGCATGCGCTGCTGCATCGGCAGCCGGATCAGCGCCTGGGTGCCGGTGATAAAGGCCCGGCCGCGCTCCAGCGTGTATTTGTCATCCAGGGAAATATCGGCGGCCGGCGATTGCCGATCCGCAGGAAGGGGTGCATTCATTCTGTCTCCAAGCCAAAAATTGTGTCTTTGGGGTGCGACGTCTCGCGGCCGACAACCCACCTTGTGGGCGGACCATCAGAGCGACCATTTTAGAGCAACATTAACATAACGCCCATTTGGGGCGTTAATCGGACTACAACAAGGCGTTTTTGATCAACAGGGCCGTGGTTCCCGCGTGGGAAGGCCTTTGCTTGATCGCTTAGCAAACGCGACAGTTTGGCATCAATAGAGGAGGAAAGCCAATGCGGCGTGCTTGAAAGAACTGCTGGAAGGCATGATAGGGATATGAAGCAAGGGGAGTTTGCGATTTGTCAGCCTGTGATGATGGTCAACAAATCGCATCGCCCTGGATACTTGAGATGACGTTGGTGTCCTGTTGCCAGGCGTTCATCGGATCACCGTGATTGCTAGTTCATGGATTTTTTTCAGATGCGATAAGCTCATTTTCGTAATCCGCCATAGCTAAGAGATAGGTGCGAGCGGCGAAACGCATTTCTTCTGGACTCGATGCCACTTGCAACATGATGCTTGCGCGCATGAGTGTCTTGAACGATTCGGCGGTTTTTGGGGAGATGTCACCCGAAATTGCCTTTAAGTCATCCAGCCCGAGTTCAATCGCATTTTCTTTAACACTGTTTTTCATTTTCCCTCCATGATTCACCGAAATCGAAGTTGGGTACCCCTTGCTTCGTCGCCAGGAAAGTACTGACATAAATCTAGGTGGCTCCTTCCGATAACCGGTTCATCTGCAAGAAACGAAATGCTTGCGGTGCGCGCTTACTCATCGCCGCCGCAAACGACAACGCCGGCATGCGCTGCAAGGCGGCATGCCGGCGTTTCAGGTAAAAGAAATTAACGAATCCGCCCCGCTTCAGGTATCCCGCGACAGATTGGCCAGCCACTTGGTGGCCATGCGGGCATTGGCTTTCAGGGTGTAGTCCAGCATCGCTACCTGCTCTTCCACCGCTTCCTGCATCACGGTGGCCGGGCTGGCCGGCGCCAGTTTCAGGTAGGCATCCGCCTCGCCGTAGGAGCGCTCGATATCCATGCCGGATTTCTTGGCGATATGCATCATCACCCGGTTCGACGACAGGCAGTGCATGTAGAGGGTGTCAACATCGGCATTGCGGCAATGGATGGCGGCGCGCTGGAACAGCTTGCTGCCTATGCCCATGCCACGCGCCTCGGCCGAGACCGACACGCCGAATTCGGCAACCCGCTCCTTGGTGGTGGCGTCGCGCACCGCCGGCAGCGCTTCGCGCGGCGCGAATGCCAGGTGACCCACGCCCATCAGCCTGAAACGGCTGTCATAGACGCCAAACACCGTATCGCGCGAGAAATTAAGCATTTGCACATAGCGGGTGACCAGCTCATCCGGCAGCACGGTGCCGAAACGCAGCAGGCGGTCCGACTCATTGAGACCGAGAAAATGCATCAACAAACGGCGACGGTCACGTTCGGCCAGGGCTTTCACGCGCACCGGAAATTTCTCCGGGCCTTCTTCAGGATCGCGTTCGGTCAAACGGGATAAGGCATTGCTCAATAGTTTCATGATTGCTCCAGGAGTCACAGCATGCTGCAACGCACAACCAATTCTAGGACAACTGTGCGAAAAATGCTGGAATCCCTTTTCTAAAACACGCTTGCTTGATGGTACTCAAGGCTACCGAAGAGGAAATCTTGGTAAAAAATGGACAGGGAGCAAGAATAACGCGACTGGCTAATTTCCAGTATGAAATATTACCGCGGTGTTGTTTCCTTGAGGCATATTGCAACTGCAGCAATCCTGGCCGTCTGTATTGCCATGGGGATGTGTGCCGGCTGGTCCGGATGACGTTCCTTTGCCGATGCGGCTATCGCACCAGCGTCCACTCCACGCGCCGCATGCAAGGCGGCTTCCAGCCAGGCTTTTGCGGGAAAAGGCCGGTCTTCACTGCCTGCCCTGGCACGCTGCGCGCACTCCAGCACATGCAGCATATCGATGAAGCGCTGCGGCTTGCGGAAGGCGTCGCAGCGCTCCAGCAGCCTGACAATGTCATCGGGACGCAATGCGAGCGCATCGGCCACCTTGTCCTGCTCGCGTGCGGACATCAATGCCAGATCGCGGCAATCGTTCGGGATTTTCAGCCGTCGGCAAATGCCGTCGGCCAGCGCCACGCTTCTGGCCGCCTCTCCGTGGTCGTGGGCGCCGTCGGCGGGCGCCGGCGTTCCCTTGCCCAGGTCCAGCATCAGCACGGCAAAGCGTACCGGCAGCGGCTGCCCCAGCCGCGCCGCGGTGTCCAGCGCACGCATCGCCTGCATGCCGACGCTGGCCGGCGCCTGATGCGGCGCCTGAGCCTGCGCCTGCGGCACGCGCCACAAGCCGTCCAGTTCGGGCAGCAGGCGCGCCAGCGCGCCGCACTGCCGCAACACCTCGAACATGCGCGAGGGCTGCTGCTCCATCAGGCCGCGCGACAGCTCCTGCCAGACCCGCTCCGGCACCAGCGCATCGACCTCGCCGGCAGCCACCATGGACTGCATCAGCGCCTCCGTTTCGGGCGCGACCGTGAAGTTGGCGAAGCGGGCCGCGAAGCGCGCCAGGCGCAGGATGCGCACCGGGTCTTCGGCAAAGGCGTCCGACACGTGGCGAAACACCCGGGCGGCCAGGTCGCGCTGGCCGCCGAACGGGTCGATCAGCGTGCCGTCCTCGCTCTGGGCAATCGCATTGATGGTCAGGTCGCGCCGCACCAGGTCTTCTTCCAGCGTGACATCGGGCGCGGCATGGAACAAAAAACCCTTGTAGCCGGGCGCGGTCTTGCGCTCGGTGCGGGCCAGCGCATATTCCTCGCTGGTGCGCGGATGCAGGAACACCGGGAAGTCCTTGCCGACCGGACGAAAACCCCGGGCCAGCATCTGCTCTGGCGTGGCGCCGATCACCACATGGTCACGGTCCTGCACCGGCAAGCCGAGGAGACGGTCGCGCACCGCGCCGCCGACGACGAAGGTCTTCATGCGTGCTGCCGCTTATTCGATGTCAGTACCATCTGCGCCGTCGGGCCAGGGTTCGTAGCGCTCGATCACCTCGGTCTCGGCTTCGGCTTCGCGCACCCACTGCGCCACGGCCGGATGCGCCATCACCCGGTCGGCATAGGCCTGCAGCGCCGGCGCCAGGAACACGCCATAGGTCTGGAAGCGGGTCACCACCGGCGCGTAGTAGGCGTCGGCAATCGAGAAGTCGCCGAACAGGAACTGGTAATGGCCGAAATTGGCCAGGCAGGTTTCCCATATCTCGCAGATGCGGCCGATGTCGCCCTGCGCTTCCGGCGTGCGGCCATGGCCGGGAAAGCGGCCGCGGATATGCATCGGCATCGCGCTGCGCAGACCCGTGAAGCCGGAATGCATCTCGGCGCAGATGCTGCGCGCCAGCGCCCGCGCCACCATGTCCTGCGGCCACATGTTTTTTTCCTGGAACTGCTCGGACAGGTATTCGCAGATGGCCAGCGAATCCCAGATCGAGGTTTCCCGGGTGACCAGCACCGGCAGACGGCCTGACGTGGAATACATCGCGATCTTGTTGCCGGTTTCCGGCTGGCCCAGCGGAATACGGATTTCCTGGAACGGAATGCCGAAGGCGGTCATCACCACCCAGGGCCGCATCGACCAGGAGGAGTAGTTCTTATTGGCGATCACCAGCTTGTAGCTGTTGCTTTCGGCGCTGGCCAGGGTTTCGGACAGCGTGGGGTCGAGGATCGTGGATTGCATGGGGATTCCGGGAAACAGGGAAAGTGAGATTGACGGCGCGACGTTTGTGTCAACGCCAGCCGGGCAGGCTTCTAGCCGCGGCGGCGGACATGATCGTAGCCGGTGGGCGAAGGCTGGGGGCCGAGATAGAACGGCGCCACGTCTTCCGGCGCGGTGGGCATCGGCGTGGTGCCGGGCGAAGCGACATTGTCGACCCGCATCGAATCGAGATTGTCGCGGCTCATGATCGGGCCGCCCGGCGCATGCTCGAGAAACCAGGCCTGCAGCCGCGCCAGCGCCGGCGGCAAACCGATCACGGGCCGCTGATGACCGCTGTAGTAGCCCGCCAGCTGCACCAGCTGGCGCAGGGTGTAGACCTTCGGCCCCACCAGCTCGATCACCTGGCCGAAGCTGCCGCGGTCTTCCAGCGCATTGGCGAAGGCCTGCACCACGTCTTCCACGTACACCGGCTGGAAACGGGCGTCGGCGCCGCCCAGCGCCATCACCGGCAGCAGGCTCTGCAGCCGGGCAAACATGTTCAGGAACTGGTCGCCCTCGCCAAACACGACCGACGGCCGGAAGATCGTCACCGCCAGCCGCGGGTCGGACAGCGCCGCCAGTTCGCCGGCCGCCTTGGAGCGCAGATACATCGACGGCCCATTGGTCGCCGCGCCCAGCGCGCTCATGTGCAGCGAGCGGCGCACGCCGGCGCGGCCGCAGGCGGCCACCACCTTGCGCGGCAGCTCCACGTGGGCGCGCGCGAAGTCGGGGCCATACTCGGAGCCGCCCGGCCCGCGCCGGGAATGCAGCACGCCCACCAGATTGATCACCGCGTCGACACCCTGCATCAGCCGCGCCAGCGTGGCTTCGTCATGCACGTCGGCCTCGACCGCTTCCACGTTGGGCAGCGTGATCAGTTCGCGCGCATGCACCAGCCGCCGGGTCGGCAGCGTGATGCAGCGCCCCTGCGCGGCCAGATGCGCCACCAGACGGCTGCCGATGAAGCCGGTGCCGCCCAGCACCAGCACATTGCTGCAATAGGGTCCGCGCAGGATGTCCATCAGAAGGGTTCTCCGTTTTCGCTGCCAGCATAGCCTTTCGGCGCAATGGTGCCCATGCGCGCCTTGAGCGACTGCGGCGCATTCTCGAACAGCGCCGCATAGTAGGTGGCATTCGACATCACGTTCTTCACATAGCCACGGGTTTCCGCGAACGGGATGGTCTCCGCGAAAATGGCGCCTTCCACCGGCCGCGTCAGCGTCGAGCGCCAGGCCTTGGGCCGGCCCGGACCGGCATTGTAGGCGGCGGTGGCCAGCGGCTGCGAGCCGTCCAGCGACTGCAGCACCATCGACAGGTAATTCGTGCCCAGCATGATGTTGGTGCCGATCTCGTTGATGCGGGCCTGGCTGAAGTCCGCCATGCCTATCCTGCGCGCGACTTCCTTGGCCGTGGCCGGCATCAGCTGCATCAGGCCGGATGCGCCCACATGCGAGCGCGCGGTCTGGATGAAGCGCGATTCCTGCCGGATCAGGCCGTACACCCAGGCCTTGTCCAGGCCAAGGTCGCGGGTGGCAGGATGCATGATGTCATGGTGCGGCGAGGGAAAGCGCTGCGTAAAGTCAAACTCGGTCTTCGTGCGGTCGGAGGTATTGACCATGCGGTCCAGCACATTGTTGCGACGGGCAAATTCCGCCGCGGCCAGCAGCTGGCGCTCGGTCATCTTGCGCAGCTGCCAGTTCCATTCGCGATAGCCCTCGAAGCGCATGTTCATGTCGAAGAAGCGGAAGGCGCGGCGAAAGCCCTGGTTGGCCGACATGGCGGCCATGTCTTCCTCGCTCGGCGCGGCGGCGCGCGGCGGGATGGTGATTTTCTGTCCCAGCTCCTCCAGCGCCAGCTGGCCGTAGAAACCATTGACCGAGGCAATCGACTTGAACAGCGCATCGGCCTGTTCACGCTGCCCCTGCGCCTTGCAGGCGCGGCCCAGCCAGTAGACCCAGGGGCTGTCGTCCCTGAGCGTCGGCGGCATGGCTTCGATGCCGCTTTTGACCATGGCCCAGTTCCCGGCGCGCAGCGCGCTGCGCACCCGCCACTGGTAGCCGTCCAGCGACATCGCCGCGCCGGTGGTTTTCTTCCAGTACTCGACCGCGTCCGGCTGCAGCTTCTGCGCCGCCTGCATCGCCACCATGGACCAGCCGGTGGCCAGTTCGCGCGGCGACAGGTAGGACGAGGCGCCCAGCACTTCGGCGCCGGCCTGCTCGAGGTTGTTGCGCGCCACCCGGCCGACCGCGATCAGGAAGGCTTCATGCTGCGCGCGGCTGCCGCTGGCGCTCCTGGCGATGATGGCCGCCGGCTTGTCATAGGCTTGGGCGATCAGCCCTTCCGGCGCGTCGGTGGCCAGCGCCAGCTTGCGCATCAGGTTGGGAGAATTGAATTCCGCCGCCAGCCGCACCTGGTCCCAGACATCGTCGTCATTGAACTGCCGGGTTTCGGCCAGCCGCATCACCAGCGCCGGGCAGGCTTCGCCATAATCCCGCGGCGACACCAGCAGCGCGCGGGCGTCGGCCGCCACGTTGTGGCCGCGCTCGATGCGCGACATCAGCGCATAGCACTTGACCTGGGTATCGTCATCCAGCACGAACTGCGGATACTGCTCGTCGAAGGTGGTCCAGTCGCGCGCCCGGCCCAGTTCCAGCAGCCAGTCGTTGCGCAGCCGGTCGGCGATGGCGCTGCCTTCATGGCGCTTCAGGAAGTCGCGGATTTCCGCATTCGGCAGGTTTCTCACCTGCGGTTTCAGCCGGTAATACTCGATATAGGAGGGGATCGCATAGTTTGAGAGCCGCGAAGACAGCTCGAACGCCTTCGCCCCGTCATCCCGCCGCGCCGCTTCGCGCAGCGCGGCGAACATGTCATCGTCGCTGGCGAACTGCTGTGGCTGTGGTGGTTGCTGACGTTGCTGCTGTGCTTGCTGGCGCTGCTGGGCCTGCGCGCCATGGGTGCCGAACGCGGCGCAGGCAAGCACCAGCCCAGCGGTCCATTTCATCGGAAACATCAGATTGCTGCCTTATTCTTGCTCGTTTTGGGGAGCGGCTAGAATAGCACGCTCCCCCGCCCGGCTGGCCGCTGGAATTGCATCTGGACACTACTTACAACATGAATGAAAAGCAACGCTTGAGGAAGGAATTGCTGGCCGCGAGAAAGGCCATGCCGCCGGAGGAGAAAGCCTGGCGGGACAAGGTGATCGGCCGGCACCTGCTGGACTGGCTGGATGCCCATCCGGTGAAGTCCATGGGTGTGTACTGGCCGCATGCGGGCGAGCCGGACCTGACGCCGGTGTACCCGGAACTGGTGGCGCGGGGCGTGGCGCTGGCGCTGCCGGTGGTGGTGAAGCGGGATGCGCCGCTGGTGTTTTACGCGTGGCGGCCGGGGGAGGCGCTGGTGAAGGATGCGCATGGGGTGATGGCGCCGGTGGGACGGGCTTGTCCGGTGGAGCCGGAGTTGCTGTTGCTGCCGTGTGTTGGGTTTAATGAAGCGGGTTATCGGTTGGGGTATGGCGGGGGGTATTACGATCGGACGCTGGCGGCGATGCCGGGGGTAAAGCCTGTTGGCATCGCGTATGCAGTTGGCAAGGTAGACTTTGAGAATGATGTGTTCGATATGGTGATGGAGCTGATTCTGTCCGAATCTCAGGTTTTTCATGCCCAAGTACATGGCACGGGTCAACTGAATCCCCGGAATTCCGGAAAGAGAAGTTAAGCTTTATCAAACAAACCGGAAATGCAGGGAGAGGAGTGAAGCATTCTCTCCCGCAAAACCTAGTATTCAAAAATTCAAAGTGGGTGACGTAACATCTTGTTCGCGAAAATTTCTCCGGGCTGAGCAGCTTTCAATTTCTCCTTATGCTTTTCCTGAATTCGATTTGAAAGCAATCCAACAAACCCTTCTTTGTCAAGCAATTTCTGATCTTCATCAAAAACCCGCACAACCGCAGCCAGATTTTCGTAGCTCTCAGACTCCTTTTTATCGAATAGCTGATCAATGTAATCGTCCACAACGACTTGCATACTAGGCTTATCCAAACCGGAGGAAATAAGATCGTTCATAACAGTAACCTCCTTTTCTAGTCGACTTTTGCCTTTTCCAGATTCGGCAAGCTTTTTTAAAGTTTCTTTCGCCGTTTTAATTAATCTGGCATTTTTCATGCTTTTTGACTCTCCTAAGGCATGATTGTTTCTAGGGCGAACGCAGGTCTGCTTTGTGACCCGTTCTATTAACGACTTTAACCTAGATTTCTCGCTTTCAATTTTCTTCAAATCCTCAGGTCTATAACTCCCGAAATTCCGCTCTACTGATTTATTAGACCTGTGGGAAAATTTAACTAATTCCGCATGTATCGTCTTTCCTGCACTCACCCAGGCGCTATGAAAATTGGCGTATAAGTCAATTCCATCTCTTCGCATATGAACAAGCAGTCTCTCTATATGCTTCAGCATCGAATGCGAAGATAAAAATTGGTCTTTTAAACATAGCGAAAAATAGTGAGCAGAGGCACTGCGGAGAAGCTCTTTTGCAACAGCATCTCTCGCGCCGTTTCCCATTAATGCTTGTTGATACTCTAAAAAGTTTTCATGCAAGGCATTGTACTCAGCCTCCGGCAATGTATTTTCAAGCTCTCTCATTATCGCGTCCGGCCTACAGCCTATATCGAGAAGCGCGCAGCAAGATTCGTAAACTTTGCATTGCCATTCAAGTCCGCTTGGGCTGGACAAGTCTTTCTTTAAGGTAGTTTTGAAATTCTCTATGACGGTGCTCCTGAGCCGTCCAGTGAGAATCAATGACATCAAATTTTGAGCAACGCGCTTTGTCAATGACTTGATTGATGCCCAGATTTTGTGATCTGACTGGACCCTGGGGATAGCAGGATCACCATGCTCGACCTGTCGGTTTCCCAGCTTGGACTCTGCGGTTTTCCGGAGCGCGTCTGAATTTTGTCCCTGAGTGGACACTTGGGAAGAACTCGGGGATTCTTCACGGGAAAAAAAATAATGTAAGCCTGCTAGGCACATGGCACGCTCCTGAGAGATTCCTTATACGCGTATGTATCCTGGCAGGAGGAAAAGGGTCCGTCGACCTATACTGCTCGAAGCTATGAGAGACAAGTGTTGCAAACTGCCGTGGAAAGATGGTTTTCCTTTTGTCTCTGAGCTGAGAATCAACGCGCCGTCAAATTAATGCCGGCGCTTTACGTTCCTGGAGCCACTCTTTGCACAGGAGGCTCCTTAATAACTGCCAAAACTTACCTCCATAGGCATGACATTACGAATTTTCAACGAGCGGTTAATTGCGAATTTAGCCCCAGCCGTCCCCAAATCTCCCTGGTCGCTCCAGCCTGATTCAACGTATAAAAATGCAACCCCGGCGCCCCGCCCGCCAGCAGCTTCTCGCACAGCCGCGTCACCACATCCAGCCCGAACGCCTTCAGTGACGCCGTATCATCCCCAAACCCCGCCAGCTTCAGCCGTATCCAGCGCGGAATCTCCGCGCCGCACATGTCGGAGAAGCGCATCAGCTGGGTGTAATTCATGATCGGCATGATGCCGGGCACGATGGGCGCGTTCACGCCCAGCTTCGCGGCGTCCTCGACGAAGCGGAAATAGGCGTCGGGGTTGTAGAAGTACTGGGTAATGGCGCTGTCGGCGCCGGCCTGGATCTTGCCGGCGAAATGGCGCAGGTCGTCCTGGGCCGACCTTGCCTGCGGATGCACTTCCGGGTAAGCCGCGGTCTCGATGTGGAACCAGTCGCCGGTTTCCTTGCGGATGAATTCGATCAGCTGGCTGGCATAGGCAAATTCGCCGGAGGAGGCGTCCAGCATGCCGTAGCCGCTGGGCAGGTCGCCACGCAGTGCCACCACGCGTTTGATGCCGTTGGCCTGGTATTCGGCCAGCATCGCGCGCAGTTCATCGCGGTTGCGGCCGATGCAGGAGAGGTGCGGCGCGGCTTCATGGCCTTCGCCGGCAATTTCCAGCACCGTGTCGCGGGTGCCGGACTGGGTGGAGCCGCCGGCGCCGAAGGTCACGGAAAAGTAACGGGGCTTCAGTTGCGCCAGCTCGGCGCGGGTGGCGCGCAGCTTTTGCGCGCCTTCCGGCGTCTTGGGCGGGAACAGTTCTATGCTGTAAGTGTTCTCGGACATTATTTTCTCAACAGTAAGGCCGACAGGCCCCATGAAATCACGCTGTAGAGCAGCGCGCCGCCCACTGCGGACCAGAAGCCGGCGACGGCAAAGCCGCTCACCAGGTTGGCCACCGCCCAGAACATCAGCCCGTTGATGATGAAGATGAACAGGCCCAGCGTCAGCAAGGTGACGGGCAGCGTTAGCAGCACCAGGATGGGCCGGATCAGCGTATTGACCAGGCCCAGCAGCAAGGCGGCGATCAGGGCTGTGCCGAGGTCCTGCACATACACCGTGCGCAGCAGGTAGGGCACGGCGAACAGGGAGACGGTATTGATCAGCCAGGCAAGCAGCAGGCGCATGGTCACTCCATGGTGGGATTAATCGGCTTGGACAGACAAAAAAGGGCGGCTCGCGCCGCCCCGGGTTCAACGCTTAGTAGCGATAGTGTTCCGGCTTGAACGGGCCTTCCTTGGACACGCCGATGTAGCTGGCCTGCTCCTCGGTCAGCTCGGTCAGCTGCGCATTGAGCTTCTTCAGTTGCAGGCGCGCGACCTTCTCGTCCAGATGCTTGGGCAGGGTATATACGCCAACCGGGTACTTGTCGGTGTTGACGAACAGCTCGATCTGGGCAATGGTCTGGTTCGCAAACGACGAGCTCATCACGTAGGACGGATGGCCGGTGCCGCAGCCCAGGTTCACCAGGCGGCCTTCCGCCAGCAGGATGATGCGCTTGCCGTCCGGGAAGATCACATGGTCGACCTGCGGCTTGATGTTTTCCCAGGTGTACTGGCGCAGCGCGGCGACTTCGATCTCGTTGTCGAAGTGGCCGATGTTGCAGACGATGGCCTGGTCCTTCATCTTCTTCATGTGCTCATGGGTGATCACATGGTAGTTGCCGGTGGCGGTGACGAAGATGTCGGCATGCTCGGCGGCGTAGTCCATAGTGACGACGCGGTAGCCTTCCATTGCGGCCTGCAGCGCGCAGATCGGGTCGACCTCGGTAACCCAGACCTGGGCCGACAGCGCGCGCAGCGCCTGCGCCGAGCCCTTGCCCACGTCGCCGTAGCCGGCCACGACCGCCACCTTGCCGGCCACCATCACGTCGGTGGCGCGCTTGATGCCGTCCACCAGCGATTCACGGCAGCCGTACAGGTTGTCGAACTTGGACTTGGTGACCGAGTCGTTGACGTTGATCGCCGGGAACGCCAGCTTCAGGTCGCGGTGCATCTGGTACAGGCGGTGCACGCCGGTGGTGGTTTCCTCGGTCACGCCCTTGATCTCGGCCAGGCGGGTGGAATACCAGCCGGGCTGGGACGCCAGGCGCTTCTTGATGGAATTGAACAGGCAGACTTCCTCTTCCGAACCCGGATTGTCCAGCACCGACGCATCCTTTTCAGCGCGGGTGCCGAGGTGCAGCAGCAGCGTGGCGTCGCCGCCGTCGTCCAGGATCATGTTGGCATACTGCGGGCCTTCGGCGGTGTCCGGCCACTCGAAGATGCGGTGGGTGAATTCCCAGTAGTCGTCGAGCGACTCGCCCTTGAAGGCGAAGACCGGAGTGCCGGCGTCGGCGATCGCGGCGGCGGCGTGGTCCTGGGTGGAGTAGATGTTGCAGGATGCCCAGCGGACCTTGGCGCCCAGCGCTTCCAGCGTCTGGATCAGCACCGCGGTCTGGATGGTCATGTGGATGGAGCCGGTGATGCGAGCGCCCTTCAGCGGCTGGGCAGCGGCATACTCTTCACGGATGGCCATCAGGCCGGGCATTTCGGTTTCCGCGATGCGGATTTCCTTGTG
>Ga0308160_10004987_pt1 | contig 13978 bp, 23 predicted proteins | sample PhyFR1_FD_201036 | JGI IMG/M metagenome (GOLD analysis project Ga0308160, IMG submission 201036) | Phyllosphere microbial communities from UC Gill Tract Community Farm, Albany, California, United States - DLSLF.R1 | ecosystem: Host-associated > Plants > Phyllosphere > Unclassified | place: USA...
TGCATAGGATAACGACTAACAAACACCACACTAGAAGTAGTGAGGCGAACAGATAATATGAACTGACTACCTAAAGTAAGGAAGCCAGGAAGAGAAATCGAATGGGGGTCAAGATTCAAGATTTTCAAGATGATGATGTTACAACAGCGTGGCCGACACTTTTCAAAGCAAGCCAGCAGCGAGGTGCTTATTGTCAGCTTGGTCATACGGCGTGGAGAACGGGACATACGATCTCGTTGGCGTCTTCTCCCCAGAATCCTCGGAAGGCTTCGACATCGGCAGTCATACAGATGAGGTGAGGGCAAGCACCACCGGTGACGAATTGGGTAGGAACAACCTCTGATACATGTCAGCAAATTGACCTTGAGTACTGGTCAAAGACTTGCCTCCGTTGGAGTTGATGTATCGAGCAAAGAGCCTCCTTGAAGTAGGTTCGAAAGTCCAGATAGCGCTCTGGGGAGATCCAACAGAGTTGATGGAACCGGGGTTGGACAACAATTGCTTGGTGGGACCAACAGCGAGGTCGACAAGCGACATGTCACCGAGCAAGCCATCCAATAGACCAAGGTCAAGACCTCCAGGCATGTTCAAGCCGTCCGTAGCGCCCTCGAGAGGCTTACCGCCAGTGACACCCAACAACTTGGAGGCTCCGAGGAATTTCGATGGAAGCTCGAGGTCCAAAGGGAGGTTTATGCCTAAAAGACCATCTGGTCCTTCGTAGGCCATACCGATGTTTGCAAAGTTTGGAGATCCTCTAGCCAAATCGGCAGGTTGTCCTCGACCAATAGCAGCGAGCATACCACCTCGTCGACCGAATGTGTCCTCACTGTCGGCCTATCTCGTCAGATCTGCTTTGGATAAAGACAAAGTACTGGACATACGGGGCTGATCTGGAAGTTTTGGCCTTGTTGGGAACCAGGTCCAAAAGCGAACTTTCGGGATCGATCACCGTTAGGGTTGAACGCGGCACTGATCTATCAGTCGCTGGCATTCTTGGTGAGGAGGCTAGCTTACGTGTCATCATCGGCGTTGCCATCACTTCCGGCTCCTGGCATGGAGATGGTACCCATGTCGGATCCGTCGGCTGGGTTGATGACTCGAACTAGGTACCTCCTTCTACTTGGTCAGCGTCATTGATGTTGGATGGGAAAGGCATACCGAGCAGTAGAATCTACATCATTGGGGAGGGAAGATCTTTTGACCTTTGCAGCTATTTGTGAGTCTGAAGACTTCGTGATGATTGTAGAGGAACGTACCGGTAGATCGCTTGGTAGGGGGCAAAGGGTACATGCCCTGCGCGATTCGCCCGGCATTGGTACCGATAGATAGCTTGGCCGAGGACATACCACTGTCAATAGCAACAGGCTTGGAGCTGACTGCCAAGGTAGAAACAGCGAGAGCGAGTAAAGTAGATAGTTGGACCATTTTTGATTATTGTCTTGTGAGTTGGTTTGTTTGAAGTTTTGGATGTATTGATTAGATGGATGAGTGAATGAGTTGGTTGATGAGAGTATACGAGCCATATGAGCAGGACTATATACTATCATCCAGGCCCCTTGGACGCTGGAGATAGGCTTCTAGACGAGACATGGTCTGCTGTTCCACCTTGCGAGATTGTGATCTGGATAGTCCATGAAACAGGTATCAGGGTTATTAGTGTGGTTCCTGTTTCAGTGATTAGATTATCTTTAGCTTTCCATTTGGTATCAGGTATCACTATCGATGTGATCCGAGACATCGTTGACAGGTGAGACAAAACATAAAGGTCGGCTGTTGGAAGATTGATCAGATAAGCGCGTAGCGACGTGCGTCTGGGGCCCTGACTGGAATCTGGAAAGTTCGGCGCTTATCCTGGAGAGTCTCTATGATTTACTTATGTCCTCTTTCCACCAATTAAAGGCAAAGCGAGACAAAAGACACCCTGTCAAGCATGTCCAAGCCTCAGGAAGTACGGAGCCAGCGAGTGAAAAGTCCATCTACCAACAGGAAGTGATTGGGCAAGTTCAATCAGGCGTGCTGCCAGACGGTATCGAGGTCAAGACGGCTGAGAAACGAGGGAGGGGATTGTATGCTACTAAAGCTTACAAAGCTGGTATGTACTCTCGCAACCTCAATGATGACTTCTGACTCGTTAGGCAGAATTGTTTTGTCGACAAAGCCTTTGCAGGCTGTTTTGAGCGTCCCGAATTTATCAACTGCTTGTTCTGGATGTCTTCTGACTCCAAGAGAGATAGCTATCAAGACTGGACGTACTCGCTCTCTTTCTCCTTGTGGGGGATGTAAAGTGCTTCATTACTGCTCAGATGTGAGTGGATCCGTACCATTGGGGAGCAATGGACTAATGAACAGGAGTGTCGTGCGCTAGATTTCGAGGACCACGAAGCGGAATGCAAGATCCTCCAATCCATCAACAAGGCCGCCGGCCAGTCCTCTTCCTCACCCGATATACCGACCGAGGCAATTCGTGCGCTAGGTAGGATATGCCTCAACCGCAAGACGGCTAGAAGCTCAAAGGGCAAGGAACCAGAATGGGTACGTCTCATGTTGCGAGAGGATGGACATTGGCTAACTTCCTAGTGGGGTTCAGTCGCGTCCCTCGAGAACCGTACGTCCGCTTAGCCACTGGTTTTCTGACTTGCAGACCTATCTCAACTCTCTGAGTCAGGAGGGTTTGAACAGCTAGCCGGCTTAGCGAGGCAGCTTGGCCGGTACTTGTCCTACTCGATGGATGGGGAGGTCTCGAGGGAGGATCTATTCACATCTTTCGGGTTCAATTCCACAGGAGAGTTACTGGAGCTGTGCTCTGCGGTGAGTCATCTGAAAACAATTGGGGGGATGTAGCTGATAGGTGTAGTTCCAGGTCAACTCTTTTACACTGTCTTTACCGGACGTGTCGCCTGTTGGAGTAGCGATCTCGCCAATGATCGCCATGGCGAATCACTCATGTGACCCAAACGCCGTTGTCGTCTTCCCGAATGGCGGGCGGAATATGGAGCTCATAGCTATCCGGGACATTGAGCCCAACGAGGAGGTGAGTCAACATAGGGAATTGACTGACAAACAGATCCTCACTTCCTATATCGACGTATCGCTACCAGTCGAGAAACGCCGGTCAGAACTCGAGTCGACTTATAGATTCAAGTGCGAGTGTTCACTCTGTTTACGGGATATTGAAATTAGGAGTCCGGGCTATGAGGGTGTGGAGGTGGATCTGAGAGCGGCGGTCTGGCACCGGGATTGTAAGCGTAAGGTCAAGGGGAAAGGTAGTCTCCCAATGGGTTGGGAGGGTCAAGGTCAGTTTCTCGAAGGTACTCTGAGCTGGAAAGCTGATATTCGCAGAGACGAATCGCATACGATGTGTGAAATGCAAGGAACAATTCACTCTCAACACTGCAGAACTGCTAGCGCCATACCAGCGAGCAGCAGCTATGCTGGAGGCGGACGCAAAGGGTCGAGACGGTCAGTCCATGCCACGATGATTGGCAAATTACTGACAACCCAGATATCACCCAGACTTCAACACTCTTCCAGCTCATTCCCGCCCTTCACGCCATTCTCACCCCTTCATCATTTCCCCTTCTTTCTCTCCTTCGCCTCCAACTCCTCCGAGTCCGACCCAGTACATCGAACGAACTTGCTCATCTTGATCGCCTATATTCCATCGTCGTCTCATCATCGCTATTGGTTTATCCAGCGAATCATCCAGTCTTGGCGATCCTTCATGCCGAGTGGGGTCAGATTCTCACTCAAACATTTGATGGCGAAGGCCAGGACCTGGTATCGGGGAGGATGGTCAAGAGCGTCGAGCTTTTGAGGAAAGCATATGACCTATGCCAGAAATCCTTCGGTAAAAATGGGGGCATAGAAGGTAGACAAGTAGCAGAGGTCCTGCGGGGTTTGGAGGCTGAGATACAAATGGCCAGAAGTTCGCGGTAATCAGTATATGCATGCAATCTAATTAAGCTATCTACTTCTCCTTCTTCTCTCTACTTTCATCGGCTGACATCGCTTTGTCGATCACCTCGTCTAGTGAAGTCTTCTCATCTATGGGTGATACAATCACTCCATCATCTACAATCGCTCCTTTTCTCGCTGCGTTCTCGTCTGCTTCTTGGATCGATGAAAGGCGGCGATTTGCGGAATAGGTGTGAGCTCGGGGAGCGGATACAAACGGTGATTGAGGAGTCAATGACAGGAGGGATGATGCTAGTAGACCGAAAGCTATCTGTCAGCTCGTCCTGACTGTTTGAAAAGAGACATACCCAATCCCGCAAGCTTTTCCTTTGGATCATGGAAATAAGCTCCAGTCATTCCCAACATCCATACCCATAGCTGAATCAAGAAGGTCCCAAAGAGTGCCGCTGCCGAATTGCCAACTCCCCACCATCCTCTATCCGAATTGTAATTGATAGTCAATCCAGCATTTGGCGACATCCCAGCCCAATACCTCCATGTTGGAGCTATCTCGTGTGTCAACAAAATAGCCGACAAGGGCATCAGGAAAGAGTGCCCGGAGATATCGAATCCTCTTCTCCATTTAGGTACTAGCGAAGATAAGGGTTGACTGGCGGCTCCCAAGGATTTGAATAGATCCGGATGTGAAAGCGGTGTAAGTGGTTTTCGCATGGCGCAGAACGTGTTTGGTAATTGCAATAGCTGTCCCTCTGTCGATTCCACAACTTTAGCTCCAGGGAATGCGGTGGTGGATAGGTCCAATCCATCGGGTAAGATCAATCCACATGATCCACCACTCATTTCAATAACCCTATCTCCTAGACCTCTGCCGAAAAAGAATCCGGTGAATCCAATCCACATGGCAGTTGCTAATACGTACATTGCAATTCGCCTGAACTTGTTCTGTCGAGACGAAGAAGTGTAAAGATGCGATAGGTAGACGATGGAAGTATGAAGCCATGTGAGCTTGACGAAATACTGGTTGATGGGGTTATGGCGGTTTGCGAAATAAGAAGTGGAAATTGGGAGTGAGGCGGTTGAGGTGGATAGAGCAGTCCCAGAGATCAGCGAATAAAGGGTTCCAGTCCTGTTCATCAGTTCAAGTCACTACAGAGAGCGAAGAGGACTTACAGCAAGGACCAAGCGCAAAGCCCGGCAACGACCCATTCAGCATATCTCAAACTCCTAGCTACCATCCCTTCTCCTCTGTCCGTCACATCCTGAGGAGTGGAAAACATAGACATTCTCCTAGCTGTCGGCGAACTTGTGACGATATCTTTAAGTTCAATGGATCGTTGGCGGATATGAGTCGCCGAGTGGGTGGGGCGAGTTCGGCTAGCTGTTTGAGGCGATGCCGCTGTGGATTTGGATTGGTCGGAGGGCGATCTTTGCGGGATATTGGTGTTGGAAGATTGTGAAGGCTTTGACGTTGTTGATGTTGAAGACATGGTAGCTCTGTTAATGGCGGCAATGATAGTCCCCAAATTGAGCAAGAGAAAACGTAACGGCAATAATAATGACGACAATGCCTTGTTGTCAGTGAACAGCTGTCAGGCACGGGCTTAGCATCATTCTCGGCTTCTTCCCATTCCGGCCTCGTTGTAATTGGCGTTTGTCGTAGGAGATATGGGTGCAGGCTCTGCTGAATAATGGATAAGATAGTCCAAGGGTACAGGAAGCATCGGGAATGTCACTACTGAGCATGAAGCCTCATCGTCACGTCCGCACAGCAGGCGATAAGCCGTCCTTATATGAATTCGGAATCTCCCCGGCAGCTCGGGAAGTTATTCAGGATCGCCGCTATCTTCTCGGGCAAGAGAGGATGACATGATTTAAGCCGTTTGACTTTCTCGTCCGTCTTTGTGTCTGTCTCCACAAAGCGAATAGTGAATAGCTCATACTGAGCACATTAGCCAAGTCAGCGAGATGTCAGCCGGACCTTCTAAGCTGGAGAAGCCATTACCAGCACTACCCTCTTATCGAGACTCGAGGCCCATCGATGACAATGCTGGAGAGGTTACGGACAGACTTGGTGCAACCATCAGGACTGATCGTAGGTCCTTTGAAGAGTGTCTTTGGCTTATGTCATAGGTCCCGATCAACTATCAACCTCAGGTCCGGGAATGGATACACGTGCCGAGCTCGATGAAGGGGGCCGTATCGACTTATGGATGGACTTGAAGCATAAGCTGGCCGAGGGCGCTGCTGATCTACCGGAGGATTATGCCGTTCATATTGAGGAATATGCTGTGGATAAAGATGCTAGGGAGTGTCCGCCTCTGAATATCGTCATATTCCTGGTCGGATCGCGAGGTGAGTCACCTACCTGCCGAGAGAGCCCAGCTGATGAGAAGGTGATATTCAGCCGTATATCGCTTTAGCTCTCAAAATGATCGAACATCATTCACATCGAGTTAGGATCGCAACTCATGGCGAATTCAAGGCCTTTGTCCTTAACGCCAATAAACAACTCGCCGGCAAAGTGGGAAAAGGAGGAATCAAGCTAGAAGGTCGTCTCCTATTCTTCGATGTCGGAGGAGATCCAAGAGACCTTATGAATTATATGGTGAAGAGTAAGTGTCAAGTCATGACTCGTGAGAGCTGACGTTAGACCCCGGACTGATGCCTGGATGGGAATCGTTGACGAATGGAGATGTTCGGAAAAAGAAGAAGATGACTGGAGCCATGCTGAAGGGTTTCTACAGGTCTACGTACTTCGCAGATCCTGTTTCGGGGGAGCAATTTGCAGCGGACGCTATCATCTCGAACCCGCCTACGTTTGCTCATGTCCATGTAGCCGAGACACTGGGGCTACCGCTGCTCATGTCCTTCAGTGAGTCTATAGTGGATCTCAGAATCTGATCAATAGCAATGCCATGGACGCCTACGACCGCATACGGTCACCCACTGGTGAATATCCGAGCATCGAATGCTGAGCCAGGTCTAACAAACTACTTGGGTTACGCAATAGCCGATCAAATGTAAGCTTCATAATTGTGAGCAGAAAGCTGACTGGCAGGATGTGGTCAGGTCTCGGACCAGTCATCAACTCGTTCCGAAAGAACATGCTAGGGCTAGAAGTCTTGACTACCTCACAGGGCGCGGGGGTACTAGATATGCTGAAGATTCCTTGGACGTATTGCTGGAGTGATAGCTTGTTACCGATGCCTAAAGACTGGAAAGAACATATTGGTACGTTCCCGAGGTTTGACGGAACTGATGAGGCAGATATCTCTGGATTCTACTTTTTCCAGGATGCAGGATCGTATACACCGCCCGAGGATCTGGCAGAGTTCTTGAAGTCCGGCAAACCTCCGGTGTACATTGGGTAAGTACTCGTGTTCCAAGCATGGATCAAGCTCAATGACAGATTCGGTTCAGTCCCAGTCGAGAATCCAGAGATTGTCACTGGTATGTTCCTGACTCAAGATCTTTCCCAGCTGAGACGTAGAAACGATATATGAAGCTATGCGAGCCACTGGGAACAGAGCGATTGTCTCAGCAGGATGGGCAGGATTAGGTAAAGAGGGTGTCCCAAAGGATCTGGAAGGATCAGTCTACATCCTTACCAGTCAGTCCTGTCCGCGATCATCGTGCTGGAGCTCATGAGTAGAGGACTGTCCACATGACTGGCTGTTTGCCGAGGGCCGCTTGGCAGCAGTGTGTCATCATGGAGGTGAGTCACAACAAACAGAAAAGGCATCGCTTATGTCAGGTGCCGGAACGACTGCTATCGGACTTCGAAATGGTCTACCCTCTATCATCGTTCCATTCTTCGGAGATCAGAAGTGAGCTCTAGATCTGAGGTGAGGATCAAGCTGACATGCCAGATTCTGGGGAGACTCAATCCACCGAGCTGGAGCCGGTCCAGCCCCAGTCCCACCTAAGAAACTTAACGCCGAGACCCTGGCTGAAGCGATCAGAATCGCCTTAGATCCAAAGGTGAAAGAAATGGCAGAGAAGATAGGCGAGAATATCAGGTCAGAGAATGGGGAATTGAAGGGTGTAGAGAGTTTCCATAGGCATTTGCCGTTACTCAACATGAGGTATGTGCTCGTTAAAGATGGCGTTGATGTGTAGATGTGATGTCGATCCTTCAAGGGTTGCTTTGTGGTGGGACCCGAAGATATTGGTGAAGTTATCTGGTGCTGCTGCCTACCATCTCGCAAGCTGCGGCCGACTGGACATGAACGTTCTCATTCCACATCGTAAGTGGCATGGTGCGATAACTCTAGGACGGTGGCTCACGAATCAGGTGCCCGAGAGTACGAGACCGTCCAGTCGAACTCTGATCCGATTCTTGGAGGTAGTCAGGCCGTTCTAGAATTTGTCACATTCTCCGCGATCTCATTCACTCAATTGTTCACGAAACCCGTAAGTCCCTTACCTGCAATCTAGGAGCAATGACTTATCCAATGCAGAAAAAGGGAATCATCAATACTTTCTATGGAATCCCTAAGGGGGCGATGGGCCTTATGGGGGATCTCTACGATGGGTTCGAACATGCTCCGAAGATGATTGGCTCGACTGTTAGGGAACCTGGGAAGGTGGATGGAGTACTGAGTGGGACGTATCAGGGTGTCAAAGGGTTGTTCACGGGGTTGTATGATGGGATCACGGGTCTGGTCACTGAGCCGATGGAAGGTCATAAGAAGGAGGTAAGTTCATTGATTTTACATTGATAGGCGAAACTTACACCAGGGCGCAATTGGGGCAGTCAAAGGGTCACTACGTTCCCGTCAGTGCTTTTCGTCATCTCAAGCTTTACTCGCTGAATATTAGTGGTCAATGTCGTTATGCACCCATATAGAGGTCAGTCTCATGGACGTGCTTTCGGCCCATACTGATACCCAGGCCTATTCGGCTTCTTTGTTCTCCCATCGCGAGGTGCCGCTCGATCTCTGCGCAAACTCCTCAATGATTCCGACCATGTCCTCCGCGCTCCGCGATTAGCAGCCTCCGAGCAAGACGCTCGAGCAATGACTCCCGAGGAGAAATCGGCAATGAGGCGGATATACGATGATCTCATTCGCTCGGGCGCTCATGCGCGAAAGAAGACGTTCCAGCGACGGATGAGGAAATGGTTCCTAGGTGATGAAAGGGCTTTTGCAGTTGGCTTGGACGATATGAAGGATGATGAGAGTAGCGAAGCGAGTTTATCGAGACGGAATTCGGATGTCGATCTGGCCCATCACCACCCGCACAAAGCTAATTCCTACCCCATCTCGCCATTGTCGAGAGATGATCCACCACCACGTTTCTCGGTAGACGATGCGATGATGATGCCTAATCGGACTGGCAGTGGGAGCAGCTCATCTGCAAGAGGACCGATGGGATACCAGACACGCCGGATGAAAAGGCATGCCGAGAGAGCATCAATGTCGCGTCCAGCGTCGCCGGACCATCCAGGCTCAGCTTCCGCCTCACCGCCTGTATTCTCGTCCCAGCCCCCATCTTTCCGGGAGTCAGGCTCATCAGTAGCTGGAAATACGGACTCTGAGACTATAGATTCTGAAGTGATGAGGGATTTGAAAGATATGTTTATAGCTGAACGAGTTAGGCAGGAAGAGCAATAAGAATTGTATTTATGTAGGTAGATGTTATGCCACAAGTTGTAATCTATCTGGAGCCTCAATTCAGGGTTCATGTGATATGGCGTCCATGCATCCACAGAGAGAGAGATACACACACTGCTCTATACTCTGTCTTGTTCATCCATAGTCTGGCATCATATAGAGCGAGCAGAACCCGGTCTAACTTCCTCGGACTCATACATCGCCCACCTACAGCTTTGAGCGGTAGAAGTCATTTCCAAGACCACAGACTTGGGTCATTGTGTAAACACCGGTCGACGTCATTGGAGGGTTATCTGGACGAGCGACAGTACCATATCTTGGAACCGGAACGGAACAACTACAAGGACCAAGAGATCGACAGGAATCCTTTGGCAACGTAGATCCAGCCGTGAAATATCCCGAATAGCGGTACACATTAATCACTCCTCAATATGTCGAGCCAGAATATCGACAAGGTAGTGAAGCTGGCTTGTAAGCCTAAGAATGCTCCTCCCAAGCCAAAGGTCAGTCTCAACGTATCCTCGAGAGTCTAAACTGATCTGGCAGTATGTGGACGTGCTAGTAGCAGCGACTTATTCGGATGATGGATCCCTCGGGACTGCCTGCTCTTCTTTGGCTATGCGTCTGAGGGAACAGAATGGAGTGGTGTGTTCCTTCATACCCTCGCTTTGGCTGTGCTTATTTCTAGGTTGTATTCAAGGCTCTCTTGACTCTGCATCAGATGATCCGATCTGGATCTACCGATCAGCTACTGGATCACCTAGTAAAGTCGCAGTCTCTGAGGTTGCAGAACCTAGGGGACCAGAACTTCGAGGGTCAGTGGTTATGTCCGAGTCAATGGAGGATGAGCTGATCAACAGGATACCGCCCTCCGACTAGTATGGCTGCTTATGGCGAGTACATCGATGTGCGGATTAGGGCTTTTAAGGATCTGAAGCATGATTTGGTGAGGGTTCAGACAGAATCCAACAGGCGGAGCGACGGACTCGGTGCTGGATGTAAGCTGGCAGAATCCGTTGAGTTGACATAGCTGACAAACTAGCTAAAGCGAGGCGCCTGCGACATTTAGCTGTTGACAAGGGTTTATTGAGAGAGGTCAAGGCTGTTCAGCGTATATTGGATTCCCTCATTCGATGTCGTGTAAGCTTTGCGATACTAGGCATGGACTCGAAGCTGACCTTAGTTCTATGACGACGATCTGAAGGATGAGAATACGATCTTGGCATTCAGGATGTTGATCAAGGATCTACTGGTCCTGTTCCAGGCCGGTAACGAGGGAGTGTGCAATATTCTGGGTGGGTCTACCCAAGATTTCAAGACTGGTTGGCTGACTGGCAGAACACTACTTCGAAATGTCCAAACCGGACGCCACAGAAGCTTTCGACATTTACAAATCCTTCATTAAGCAAACCGACAAAATCGTCGATTACCTCGGTATCGCCCGGAAATTGCAGAATGTCGTGAATGTCCCCGTTCCCAACCTCAAGCACGCACCGACTGGATTAGTCAAGGCACTGGAGGAATACTTGAATGATCCAAACTTCGAAGACAACAGGAGAGAATATAGGAAGAGTCTAGGTGTTGTGGAGGGCCGAGGATCGGCCAGAACTCCATCGCCTGCTCCACCTGGTAAATCAGCTTCGTGCCACCTGCAGCTGGTAACAGGCTGATTGATATAGCTGCTACCCAATCGCAAACTCCCAAAGCCGCCGCTCCTGCTTCTACTTCCTCTGCGCCTACACAGGCAAGCTCTTCGGCACCGGCACCACCAGCAGGTTCGTCACAGAAGATCCAGGATTTCTTCGATTCGATACAGACGGACTCGCAGCCTACCATGTTTGGAGGTCCACCACAGCAGTACGTATTCCTCGATAGGATTGAGCGGCACTGACAGTCAGGATGAACTACCAGCAGATGCAGCAGCCTGCTTTCAACCCTTTCCGACAATCCATGATGATGCCTCAGCAAACCGGGTTTATGCCACCGCAAACGACCGGCTTCCCTGGCGGTATGCAGCAGCAACAATTCTTGCAGCCCCAGCAGACTGGCGCCATGGCTTTCGGAAATCAGCAGCCCATGTTCCAACAACCGCAACAGCAATCCCAGCCTTTCCAACCAACACCCCAACAGCCTTTCATGCAACCCACCCAGACTGGATTCCAACCAAATCAGACGGGCATGCAACCTCAACAAACTGGTTTCTTGCAACCTCAAGCTACGGGCCCAAACCCATTCCGGCAATCCATGATGGTCAACACCAACAATCTTGGCGGGGCATTCTCTCAGCCTACCTCGCCATTCGGTCAATCGTCTTCGCCCTCTCTACCTTCCCAAATCCAGAGACCTGGTTCAACACCCGCAAACCCACTCGTCAGCCAACCTACGGGCTCCAAGAACCCATTCGCTCCTGCACCCGGAAAGGCCGCTACGGTCTCATCGAGAGGACCAACGATGAATGAGCTAGCAATGGGCTTCGGGCGTGACCAAGGACAACAGCAATCTCAGGCTCAGAACCAGACTCAATCGCCATGGGCAACGATGAACGGCAAAACCTCGAATGGAAGTGGGATCGCGGATGTCGCTTCCTCTTTCGTCTTCAACGATTCCAATAACGACAAGAGCAACAACCAGAACGATGACTTTATGGCTCAGTTCGGTGGTTTGTCTGTGAACACTTCTTCGACCGGTCCATCCTCGTCGAACAACAACTCCCAATCCTCACCTTTCGGACAATTCAACCCTTCCAGCGCTTTCGGCGGAAGTGGATCCCAGAATCAGTCGGGTACAGAGTTCCTGCAACCTCAGCAAACTGGGTATGGTGGATCCACAGTCAAGCCATTCAAGCCGACCTCGTCATTCGGTTCTCAGCTCGTAGATGGACTAGGACCTGTCGCCTCACCTGGCCACAGCCCTGGAGTTGCAGCTTCACCGCAGGCGCCTTCTGGTGGTATACAGTCCCAAATGACCCGATTCCCGGGTATGGGTCAGCAATCTACTGGAGCAGGAGCAGCGTCGGGAGGGATGGGTCAATTCGGCGCTTTCGGTGGAAACAATACTGGAGGAGGGATGATGAGTCAGAATACAGGAATGGCAAATCCATTCCGGGCAAACACAATGCCGAACGGTGGAGGTGGAGGAGGGATGGGTAATCTGCCATTTGGTCAAGCCCAGAATCCCGGTGCTTTCGGTGCCAATTCGCCTTTCGCTGGTCAAAATCAGCAGGGACAAGGACAAGGGCAAGGGCAGGGACAGAATTTCGGACAAGGCTTCGGAGGTCAGCAGGGTGGTTCGTTGATTTAATTATTGAGTAAAGAGAATTTGGGGTTTCTGTAGATGAAAAGAGAGTTTATTAGTTTGTAGAATCGTTATATCTAGGTGCTGATTTGCAAGGATGCATGAATTGATGGTAATGTCGTGAGTGATACGTAAGCATTGTTAGAATCAGTCGCGTCGCGTAGGACTCTAAAGGGGGAAAAGGGAATCCTCATTTGTTGTGTGTGTCCTTTGGCAGGGATATATTGGGGGAAGAGAAGCAATGCTTATAAGGCTGACCTTCATCAACTCACTTCATATACTGATCATTACAATATCTCGAAAGAGAACGTACATGACTCAGCTGAGATGAGCGGGCCACTCTTCGAAGGTATACACTACTACATCCAATCACGAGGTATCGATCCAGACCTCCTCCAGGACTTTCGTACGAATCTGAATGTAAGTCTCCCTATTCGGAGCGAGATGTTTGATGGTGCTGATACCCAGCTTAATGGCGCTATATCTTGCGACAATCCATGCGATAGCCACTGCCAGCTAATCTTTGTCGAAACACCTACTGGAGAGACGAAATTCATCTACAACGCTTGCGACAAACCCGATAATTACGAAGAGAAGAAACACACCGGTGACTGGGATTTTGATACTCTGTGTACCCACTTTTCTAGGAGGGGGACTGGGATACCAGACGTGCATAAGGAAAGAAGGAAGAAAGTTGTAGGGGTGGGGTGGATAATTGAGTGTCTGAGCCAGGAGAAGCTATTGGCGGAAAATAGATATGGTCTATGGGAAGTTATGTGAGTACCGTAGCAACAATCTCTCACTTTGAGTACTAATGAGCAGCGCCGAAGACAGCAAACCTCGTGAAGTGCCCACTAAACGTCCTCTCATCCCCGGCCTGAATGCTCCCAGCACCCTCTCTCGACCTTCATGCGACAAACAACCGGCACACCGAGGCGGGCAGCCGCCGCTCGGAAGTGATCCGAGATCCATGAGACCGATCGACCTTCACATCAACAAAACCCCCAGCCTTGCAGCCCAGGAGGTGACTCCAACTCCCACTTTCCTCAGTTCGACACCGACACCTATCGATTGGGCGAAGATGCCCCCTAGCCCACCCCTCACTGCAGCTAGCACGATGTCAACAGCCGTGATGGACCACTGGTCTATACCAA
>Ga0308160_10004988_pt1 | contig 13976 bp, 16 predicted proteins | sample PhyFR1_FD_201036 | JGI IMG/M metagenome (GOLD analysis project Ga0308160, IMG submission 201036) | Phyllosphere microbial communities from UC Gill Tract Community Farm, Albany, California, United States - DLSLF.R1 | ecosystem: Host-associated > Plants > Phyllosphere > Unclassified | place: USA...
AGCTAGAGTTAATGGGATCCAAATATCCGACCAGGGTGCTAGGCCATTTAACGTTGAATTAAAAGTATTTGGTGTTGGGTTATACCAGATCCCGAGTGATAATGGACTAGCTAGCTCGTCATTCTTCAAAGCGAGAATGAGAGAAAGGAATGATAATTGAGGCTCAGATGTTGGAGAGATGATCAAGAATATGGGAAGGTCGTTCTATCATCAGTATCTGACTAGGTTGGGTACGGGCTTACGATGACTGTATACAGGCAGGGGTTTAATTGTTTACCAGGTAAAAGGGAAGGAAGCAGCTTGAAGCCGATAGGAAGAGGGAGAGGGGGGGATATGGACTTGATTGACATTGTTTATGGTGACATGATAAGAGTATGAAAGAGTGATCAAGTTGAGGTATAGAGTGGGGGGATGATCAAGTTGAACTGTGGGGCAACATCGGCAAAAGATACAGGTGTGTTTTCTCTATGTTGCATCATACATCGCTATGCATCTAGCAAAACGTTAGCGACACAAGAGGGCTAGTAAGCAAGGCAGAATACCATCGAACCACAAGCAAGATGAATGCTGCGATGCCGAAAGAGGGGACACGCCCACAAACCGGAAAAGAGGACCGAAAAATCACAATCCGCAAAAGGTCCTCTGGTCTATCTCGACTCCTCCTGGCAATCAGCATAACACTCTTAGCTTTCGTGATCCTTCTTCAGCCCTCGACAGTGAATTTCGATACATCCCTGTCACACAATGGAGAAAGCAAGACGGCACTGATATTAACGGCTCATCCGGATGATGAAGTCATGTTTTTCACGCCTACCATTCTTGCTTTATTGGCTGCAGGGTGGGAGGTCTCGGGACTTTGTTTGAGTAATGGTCAGTGCTCTATTATGCTCGAGGAGGGGAGCTGATGGTAGGTAATGGTGATGGACTTGGGCAAGTTAGGGAGGAGGAACTGTATAGGGCATATGAGCGACTTGGAGTATCGCCTGAAAATGTTACGGTTCTCAATGATCGGTATTCCATCGTGGCTCTAACAGATGATCGCAGCTGATGACAGACGGCTACAAGATGGAATGAACAATCATTGGGCTTCTTCTCATGTCTCTCACGTCTTGGACCATCATCTACGGTCATACCCTGCTTCAATCGTACGTCCTCTCTCGCCTTCTCCAACGTTTCTAAACTGACATCAGATCATCACCTTCGACCCAATCGGGATAACCCACCACCCCAACCACATAGCTCTAGCTCACGGGTGTTCTTTCGGACCCCGCACCACCCCAGGACAATGTTACGCCCTCCAATCCCCTTCCATCCTCACCAAATTCACAGGACCAGCATGGGCAATCTGGTACAACGTCATCAACCGATATAGCCCATCCGATAGCTGGCAGATACAAGAGAAGATCAAGAGGAGGTATACGATCGTTAATACTCCCAAAGGATGGGTGACTGGGGCGGTAGCTATGAGTGAACATCGAAGTCAGTTGGTCTGGTTTAGGTATTTGTACTTTGTTGCTTCTAGGCTTGTTTGGTATAACGAGCTGGAAGAGTTATTGGAGCATGGATAGTGCTCTTCTATGCATCCTTTGTCTGCTCGAAAACAAAGCCAAGACCATAGCAGCGTATGCCACGTGATATCGGGCGTCATCACCCGGTTCAATTCACCCACTCTGCTGTCCACCCTCTCTCTCAGCTATCACTGTACTTTAGTCTACTACACTTCCTATTGTAGAGTAGCAGCATACTCTCTTGATAATACTAGACTTATCCATCAAAGCGTGATTCGCGATGGCACACCAATCACCTCTCATATCAATCCCTAGAAAGACCACAACCGATATTGACTGGACCGGACCGCTGCGCACCATCATCGCCCAATCTTATGGCGAGGATCCTAATGCATACACGGAAGAATGCTCAGTCTTGACGAGATGTAGGCAAGATGCAGTGCGAGGTGCGGGGAGTGATCAGACTGGTAAGCTTCCTCCTCTGACCACGAGTAAGCTGACAGTGCAGGGAGGGATCTGTTGTACAAGTACTTTGGTCAACTTGAGTTGCTTGAACTTCGGTTTTCCGAGATCAAGGTCTCTTTCACTTGGTATGTCCGCTTATGATCTAGTAACAGAGCTGATTGTCAGGAATGACGCATTTACAACCAAACCCACCACTCAAACATCACTAGCATTCGAGAAAGCCTCCATCATCCACCTCCTATCTGCCGTCCTATCGCAGCTCGCAGCATCCGGATCTCGAGCCGATCCCGAAGGTGTCAAACGAGCATACTTCAGTACAAGAGCTTCATCGGGGATGTTGACGTATATCAACGAGAACTTCCTCCACGCCCCCTCAACCGATTTAAGTCGAGAAGTCGTCCATCTCCTCATTGGACTCATGTCGGCTCAATCTTCCGAGATCTTTACGGAGAAGTTGGTAGAGGAGAAGAAAGCAGCTTCGTTGGTTGCCAGAGCGGCGAATCAAGCTGCTGCGCAGTATAATACTGTCGTGGATGAGATCAAGGAGTTTCAAGGAAAAGGGATCGTGGATAAACATTGGTTGTCGATCATCCAGATCAAGGCCAAGTTCTTCATCTCGGTCGCTCAATATTACCGCTCGATCTCGGACGGTGCGGCCGGCAAGCATGGTGCTGCGTTGGTCCGCCTGAAGTTGGCCGATACAGCCGCACAAGAGGCTCAGCGATTGGCGCATACCTTCACATACACGTTCACAGCAGCAAGCGCCCCGACACTCCCTTCGGACTCTGCAACCAGTCTTCAAGAAATCACAAAAGCTCACGCTACACTCTGTGCCGAAGCGAAGACACAAGCTCAAAAGGATAACGACTTGATCTACCACGAGATCCTTCCTTCCGAAGCATCCCTTCCTCAAATCGATAAATTACCCGCTGCGGCTCCTATCACTATTCAAGAGATCTTTGGGAACCCGGACGTATCGAAATTGATTGGACCCGATATATTCGGTCGACTAGTACCCTTGGCAGTACATGAATCCGCTTCGGTGTATTCTGAGGAGAAAGCGAAAGTCGTTCGACAAGAGGTGGAGCGGTGCGATTTGAATCAAGTCGAGATCCAGACTGGATTAGAACATCTTGGTTTCCCCAGGTTGACCAAGATTTGGGCGAATCTGGCTGAAGATGATGATGGGTCGGATGGAAATGTGGAGATTAGTGGTGTTCTCGCGAGATTGGCTGAGGAGGTTAGGAGTGGTGGATCTCTGGATCATCTCGTTGGGTCGCTGGACGCACATCGGCAACAGTGTGAGAGGGATCTGAGGGAGCTCAATGCCTCGTTGGATAATGAGAATCGAGAATGCGAGCGTGCAAGGGTGAGTGCACCTGTTATCAAAGACTCTGCTAATGTATAGGCAAAGTACGCCCCCCATTTCACCCAATCACCATCTGGACAGCAAACAGCTCATCTCCGAAACAACATTTCCTCCAACCTCGGTACCCTCTCCACAGCCGCAGAATCCGATGCCAACGTCGTCCACCTTTCCAGAAGTATTCAGTCAGATATCGCACTACTCTCTTCTGGTCGGGATAGATTGGAGCAAATGGCAAGGGACATCGCCGCTGGCAAACAAGCTCCTGAGCAGCCTGCAGCTAATATGTCATTGTTGGATCTGGAGGATGATTATGGAGCGCCTGCGCCCAAGAAAGATGGATTGGATGAGGTCGAGAAGGAGAATTTGAGAAAGGCTGTTTCGGAGGCGAATGAGAAATTGGATCGCCTCAATAAGATTATGCGAGAGAGGGATGAGGTGCTCAAGGATCTCAAGGAGAAGGTGAGTAATCTTCTACTCATCAAATTTGGAGATTGCCTGACAATCAGATTCAAAGTGACGATGTCTCTTCATTACTCATGCTCAACCGCAGAAGTCAAGGTGTCGAACCTCAACTCTTTGCTACCGAGCTCGAAAAGTTTAGGCCATACCAAGGTAGACTTGCAGCCGCTATCCAAGCCTCGCAATCGATCCTTCAAGAACTCGAAATGCTCGTCGGTCAAGTGGAACGAGGTAAAGGAGTCAAGGAACGACAACGAGGTCAAAAAGATCGAGCGAGACGAGTTAGAGAATGGGAAACCCGCCTCCGAAATGCAGGCGAGACGTACAACGAAGTCAAGGCTGCTTTGGGTAAAGGTACATCGTACTACGAAAGTCTACAGTCTGTTATCGCCGACTTGAGACGGGAAGTCAAGAATTTCGTCTCGAGCAGGGATGCAGAGAGGAGTAGAATGGTCTCGGAAATTGAAACTAGGCAGAGATTAGGTTCTTCACCTCCTCCACCGCCTTCTTCGCATACGCCTTCGAGGGGTCTTGAAAGTCAGATGGCTGGAATGAACCTCGGTGGATATGGATCGAGTTCGCCTTATGGATCTTCGCCCGCTCCTCCCCTTCCAGCGCCGAGGTCGACTTATGGATCATCCGCATATCCACCACCACCGCCTCATGCTTCGACACCTAGTTTCCCACCACCTCCGCCGTCCGCCCCCAAATCTACTTCAAGCTATACTTCGGGAGGATATCCATCCATCCCATCCGCTTATCCCTCTGCTCCATCTCCTCAGGCGTATTCTTCTCATCCTCCTCCGTCTCATTCTCCTGCCCAGCCACGCCAGGGTTCGTATGGCTATCCCTCGTCTACCACGACTTCATCTTCTTCCTCTTATCTGCCTCCTCCTCCACCTAGCCGACCTGCCCAGCCTTCGATGTATGGTGCACCCCCTGCTCCGTCTCAACAGTACTCTGCCCCGGCTCCATCTGGGTATCAGTCGCCCACGTACCAGCATCCCCCACCATCTCAGTACCAGCCTCCTTCGCAGTACTCGCATGCCCCTCCGCCATCTCACGCAACATCTCCCCCGCCCTCGGGCTATCCCTCATATGGGGCCCAACCACCTCAACATCAACAGTACTCGCCATATCCCGCACCTCCTGCAGGTCAAACACCACATAACGGGTATCAACCACCCCCATCCCCACCGCCTCAAGGGTATGGTGGATATCAACCTCCTCAATCCGGGTATCCTTACCGCTAATCATGAAACAGATAGGATATATGTATCATCTTTTGTCGGATCATTCTTATACTCGAAAGTGGATGACAGATTGCCTTTCCCAGACCGAGGGGTACCGGTCTACCAATCACTTTCAAGCCAAAGGTACTAGGTCCGAGAATGGTAGTGATGACTTTTGACCTCCTTTAACCTATCCTTTCAGTCCAAAGGACCCCAATCCGGCCACATCCCCCTTATTCTTCTCCTATTCCTTCCCCCCGTTCCTCCCCTCTCCTTGATTACCGCGCATCGTTTCGAGATGGAAGGTATTCCTTGATCAGTGCGCAAGGGGCCAAATACGTGGATCACTTGACCTAAAGCGGTGAAGATGGGGGATTGGCTGTAAGTCCAATCCTATCCTAGTCTACTAGACTGGAAGGCATCCGAATGGCCCGGAAGATATAAGTATAGCCTGATTCTATTCTTCCCTTTGTCCTCGCCCTTATACTTCTATACACTTCCATTCACACACACTCACGATTAAACAAAAACTGTCAATAACCTTATCTCACTGTAGAGTATACATAAACGGTATCACGACATCATGAATAATTACGACTGGCAACAACATACTTATGATTCTTCTGTAATTGATCAGAGTGAACGAAGTGAGTTCTTGGTTCTTCCACTTCCTTGTCCTGAAGGGAAGAAGCTGACACTCTGCAGATGACTTCTTTGAAGTAGTCCCTCCTACTCCCTTTGACTTCTCCCATGGCCCTTTCTTAAACGACCAATCTCAAGCACTTGGGAACGATAACGAACATGCCCAAGCTAATCACCTCCGACCAAATCCTTTCCGGAATCATCGAAGTTCATCCTCTGGATCCATCTCTTCCCAGATCTCGGGATATTCAGGAACCACAAATCAAACCCAGTGGGGGAGCGACACAGACCATTCGGACCTTGCTATTCAATTGTCGGTGGATCCTAAACTCTTCCAGGCGAAGGCCAGGACCCCAACCCCGGAGCTGGTGAAGCTTGAAGTGAAAGTTGACTCTACCCCTAATATAGCTCCCGCTTCGGTCCCAGTGAAGGGAAAGAAGAGAGCTAAGACAGCGAGTCAGAAGGAAAAGGAAAAGGAAAAAGAAGACAAGAAAAAGATATCTCATGCTCGTAAAGTGGGTCTTCTCCATCTGATAATGTGACGAAGGCTGACGATAGGCACAACAACATCCTGAACATATCCCCCGACCTCGAAATGCGTTTATCCTATTTAGGAAGCATGTTGTCGATTCCAAGTTGATCCCTACATCCGTCGAGATTAGGCATCAGAATGTCAGTATCATTACTGCAAAGATGTGGTCCGAGGTAAGCTTTCCGGTCCCTGCCCCAATAGTCGAGCTGACTTTAGGCATCGGCTGAGCAGAAAGCCCATTTCGCCGAACTTGCCAGGATTGAAAAGGAGGAACACCTTGTCAAGTGAGTTCATTCCGACTTCTGAGGGTGATGTACTAATGGAAGATACCCCGGATATCGATATCAACCTGTTTATCGGCGCACGAATGTCGTACGACGTCGAGTGCGAAAAGATGCCGCCGAAGAGGAGAAATGCAAGAGCGTCGCTCAGTTGCTTATGCAAGGCAAGACTGGAGAGGAACTGGCGGAAGAAATCAAGGAGAATGGAACTAAGAATGCTGGTAAACATGCTCGGTATGTTCTCACTCCATTTCGTCATCAAGGCTGATTCTCTAGCACTCAATCTAAAAAGGGTCAAGCGAATGAGCTTTCAAAAGGAGCATTACGAGCTCTCAGGGCCCAAGCTCGACAAAGCGGTTCGACCGAAGGATCTGAAATGTCGATATCTCGATCTGCCTCTCGAGCAGTCACGCCAGAAGCAAAGATGGACGATGAAGAGAGTGAGGATGAATTCGATTCACCGGAACCTGCACCGCTGTATATGCCTGAACCTGTTGGTCAGCCGGTATTGGTCCCTGATCAGATGTATGGGCAGCCCCATACCCAACCAACCATGTCCTGGGGTTATGAACAGCCTCTCCCTCAGGATGCGTATATGCAGGGATACCAGTATCCTCAGCATCAGCAGATGCAATACGGAGGTACGTCGTTGTTGTCATCTGTGATACCCAAGCTAAAGATCAGGTCACATGCCTCAACAAACATATCAACATGAAATGATGTACCCACAAACACAAACTCAGCAAATGACCTACGACCCCCTCCCAGAATTCTGCACTCACGACCAAGCACTACCATTCTCACCTTCCACCGGCTCATTCCCCCAAGTCCACCAACAGCCAGGCCAAGAGATATACAGAGGAATGCGAGAAGGAGTGAACGATATGGTCTTTTCAACTTTCCCTGATGGGGTCCAATCGCCTACTATGGCTTATCCACAAAATGGGGGTCCGTCTAGGCCTATGTCTGCTAGGTGGGGTGGATTTGAGATGAGTATGGGAATGGGTGGTGATGAGTTCGAGTTGGGGTTTAATGAACATGATTTGATGCTGAATGAGTATGGGTCGGCGTTGGCTCAGGTGGATGCTACTAGTGTTTGGTAGATGAGAAGAGAAGGACAAATGCATGTCGAAAAGTAGTGACGATCCGTATGTTGACCGTAAACACGGACTTCTGGTCCAAAATAATTGCGATCTGGGCGTCATCAGTTCATGTGCGACAACTGAAAGATCAACTCCCGGTCTGTCTGGAACATGGATTGCAATGCGGCTGGCACTCAAGACCGCAAAGTAGGCATGAAACCCTTTGGCCCATGCGTCCGTCGATTGACGCCGCAAGTGGGTGACTCAGGAATGTCAATGCAGAGATGCGCTTATGTCTTGCATGCCTTTCACTCGTCATATATACAAAGAATACGGAAGCTGGGATGGGGTATGGACAGGAGCGGAGTCATTTCCTGGAGGGTGCTGATTGAGCCGTAGAGGGAGCCTCCGTGGCCGGAATGGTTCTACGGCGACTCTCCAACCACTCCAAGCTGAATTCTAGTCAGCAATTACACAGCTGATGCTGAGTCCACCTACGGCTTTTCGGCGACACCAGTATTGCACATTATGTCCTCGGTGGGGTTTGCAAAAGAAACCCCCCTGGACCCTTGGATCGCGGTGATGAAGTCCATGTCTTCCTGGTTAAATGAGATATGTTCATCGGGGACGGTAGTCCCTTTGGCACCGAAGTTTGATTGGGGCGCTGAGGGCTTGGGTTTCAAGGTCGAGCGAGACGACCTCTTAGACATCAAGGGGTGAGGTTTACCACCGGGTCTGTCAGGATGAGTGGATGGCATGCTGTGTGTGAGATGTAGTGAGGTGGAGTGATTGTGATGCGATAGTCCGTTCGATAGCTTTATAGTCCAATTGTCAGTGGCAATCTCGGACATGCCCCCGAACGGCCATATCGCTCCATTTTCAGTCAGGGGGAGGTTGTCTTTTATTCCCCACCTCGATGCAAGGAGAAATCACGGAGAGCAAGGGCCGGATCTCAAAGGTGCCCGATGCTGACCAATCAGCACAGAAAGGTGGGCAATAGGCTGATTGTTGCAGCTGCTAGATTGAACAAAGGTCGAGTCCGGACCATTATCAATCAAGAACCTTGTAGAGATTGAGAGATCTTGATCTCCTTTCGAGGTGAGATCTGACTTTGGGTTTGGCCCCTCTTTACCTCCTTTCGTGTCCGGTGAGTTACTCGCTGGGGACGGGGGCAGTAGGCATGTCTCGGGGAGTGTCGCGGATCAACCCCTCCATGGAAGCTTACAGAAACTTTAGCTGGGTCAGTGTTCCCAATGAATCGTACTCATGTCCGGGAACGACTTAAAAACCAGGTCCCCAGACCTGATAGCGCGTTCTAGGCCTGCACATCATACTGTCGATCCTCGCTGGCAAGCCGAGAATAGGGCTGAGAGGCAGTTCACCTTTTTAGAGGTATAAAAATCACCTCTGAAGCTGAAAAGTACATGCTCGCCTACGTAGCTGGCCTCGTGAATCGGTCCGGCGCCAACCTCGCAGTGTAAGACGATCAGTCGCGTGTTTCAGTGCCACGCCAAGCGCCACATTCGTGTCTTCTCTCGTAATGGTAGCCTGTGCTCTGTGTACTCATCTCATCCTCTAATGTCCTTTCGGTGTTACTTCGTGGTCTCATCTTCATACAGTATCGGTCAAGCTTCTTGTAGTAACGGACAATCAATAGTATTAGAATCAGAATAGTCCAGAACCAACTACGTAGACGGCCTCGACGAAAGTACGTTGTTACCACAGCTACTCGGCTCTTGTTATCACCGCCCTGTACTGTGGCCGATAACCCGAATTCACTCCTGAACATCCTATACATACCTAATTCAGATATATATTCGACGAATAAACGGACTAGACCACCTTTAACGACGAAACAATGAGCTCCGCAGCTCCCATCCGACAGCCTAGGGGACCGCCTTCCGACACCTCTTCTCAGCCCCTCGCATTCGCTTTATCTCCCCCAACAGCCGATGCGGACTTGAGAAGGGCAAACACTGTCTCAACACCTCGTCATCAACCTTCAGCATCCGTCTCCTCGACACCAGCGACTACATCTGCTTTCCATGGTGCTGGACACAGCGCCAGTGGTAGATTCAAGGGTATGGGGAGGTTCAGAAGTGGGAGTTTGAGCTCGGGCGATCCGGGTGTTGGGCTTGTGAGAAAAGGAAGTGGAAGGGATGCTGTGAGGACTGAGGAGGCTGTGGTGGAGGATGAGGATTTTGAAGACACTGAGAACGCTGGAATGGGGAGTGAAAGCTTTGCGAAAGGACTTAGTAGGCAGAGCTCTTTACCAAGTAGACGATGTGAGTAGATCTTCAGTGGACCCTCATGTTGTAGATGAATTCGAAGAGCTGACCGATAGTCGGGAACCCAATGGCGGCAATGGCTCACCAGGAATCAGGAAAAGGTCAAATGGGTCCACCACCTCGTCCTCCCAGACGTATCCAGGTTGGGATCCCCGAATCAATGTCACCACCTCCACCCGTATCCGCCCACACAGCTTCACACTCGATGTCGTCACTACATATGTTGAGCCCTGTCGCACCGCGTATCATGCTCGATGAGCAGCCGGAGGTTACGGTTGGCGCTGGAGTCTCTCGTACACAGAGTTTGAGGAATCAGGCCAAACATTCTCGGAATGCCAGTCTGGGCAGGAGCTCCAGTCTGCGAGATTCAACAGGTGTAAGTCGGATGGAATTACAGTGCGGACTTGAACTGATGTCAAAGCAACCTCGAGGCCATCAGCCTTCGCCCTCACTGGCATCCATCTCATACACCTCGCCTTCCCATCCTCCTGCTTCCTCAACCGCGGCACTACCACCTTTCCAGCTCGGCGGCAATACTAGCGATCTAAGACGCCATCAGTCTCTCAACAATGGTTATAGTCGAAACCGGGGGCAAGCTGAGCGTACTGGAGCCCTATTATCGCCAGATCCGCGGGATGACATTCGTCGACTGGAAGACCAGGAACTACGAAGGCAGGAACCACCTTCTACAAGCCCTATTGGATCTTCCATGTGGTCTGCACAGGCTAGTGGAAATGGCTGGTCTGGACTCGATCAATTGTCCAATACATTCGATAATCTGCATATCAACCGACGATTTGATAATGGGCAAAACCAGGGCTATCAGCAACCTCAGCAATTTCAGCAGGATCGCCGAGGAACGCCAAATAGGGACTATCTACCTCCCATGCCCATGACTGCGGGACCGATCGGTGAACCGTCATGGGTCGCTGGACTCGTTGGGCACGATATCGTTCCTCGACCTCGATCAGCCCATACACCACACTGGCAAGATCAAGATATGCTCCGTCACCAGCAAGGTATGCTACCATTCCAACATCAATGGGATAGGGAGCAAATCCCAATGGGATACATGCAACATCAAGGACAACAACTTCCTGGACCTTTCAATATGCCGCTCAAAGGCGTCAATTCGAATGTGGCGCAATATCCCGGATACCCGCCTATGCTAGGTATGAACTCGAATAACGGGTACATGGGCGCACCGATGTATCCTACTCCCCCCGCCTCGGCACATGCTCTAGGGCCTCAAGATCAGGCCGTGATAGAGCTGGCAAGGAGTAAAGGTTTGAATCCCGCCAGCTTCAACTGCAGGCCCCCTGTCGTGAGTCCCTCCAGTCATAGCGTGGACACCGCTAACTTGACAGGCGCGATTCTTCGTCATCAAGTCGTACACCGTGAGTGAAGCTCTCAGAATTTCTGCTGATAGATAGGAAGAGGACGTTCAGAAATCGCTCAAACACGAAATATGGTCATCAACCGTACTGGGTAATAAACGTCTCGACACAGCCTTCCGCGAGTTTAGCAGGACCGGTCCAATCTATTTGTTCTTCTCTGTGAATGGATCCAGGCATTTCTGCGGTGTCGCAGAGATGCTTACTCCGTAAGTCCCCTTGCAAATTGTTTGCATCGGTAGCTGACATGGTAGGGTCGACGAATCGCAAAACTCGACAGTCTGGGCGTCAGATAAGTGGAAGGGTATCTTTAAAGTCAAGTGGATCTTTGTGAGGGATGTACCGAGCCCGTAAGTTGACTGGCTCCTGCTCGAGGCTGTGAACTGATCGTGACAGGGCGCTACGGCACATCCGTCTGCTCAATACACCTGAGCAGAAGCCGATTACAAATTCTCGAGACACTCAAGAACTGCACTATGAAGCGGGTTGTGAGGTTCTCCAGATCTTCCTGGACCATCAGACAAAGTCAAAGACCTCTCTTCTACAGGACTTTGCATACTACGAGGTCAGTCTTGCAAATCCGGTGGGTGCACTCGCTGACAAGGTAGCAACTCTCGGCTCAACGTGATCAATCACCCGTACCAGGTCGCGGTCCGTCTCCAGCTCCAGGTCGAGGGCCATCACCCGGCCCTGGCAGAGGTCGATCTCCAGCTCAGGGCTACAATGGAGCTGGTGGTCAAATGCCAACTCCTCCGCCTAACCCTCAGCAATTTCAACCACCCATGGGACCACCTGGTATGGTCCCTCCCGTACCACCTATTCCAGCTCGATTCCGATAATACCTGTAAATATATATATACGACGCTTGCTTCTTTTTCTGGTTATTGAATAGATACGTCCTTGCACGAACGTATGATAATGTGCTTTGCTTTTGTCTTGGTAGATACTTAATGAGATGAAATCATCTCTTGGCTGAAACACAATTTTGGGTGGTGCCTGATTTTGCGAAAAGTTCAAGTTGACAATGTCCACACTCATTCATTCAGCATGTCAGAGCAGCCTATCGCGAGCACTTCTAAGCTGCCCTCTAGCACTAGGGCGGAGTCATCGAAGTCGGTATCCGACGATGGGAGTGACGATGATTTTGGTCTAGGTCTGGATGAGCTTTTACCTGTATGTCCAGTAACGCAATTATCGTTGACGTGTAGGAACCTGAATCACCACCTATACCGCCTTTTACATTTTCGACATATCGACCCTCAAAGTCTGCTGTAGTCTCCGAGGATGATGACGTCCCTCCACTGTCAATGCCAGAGGGAAGGGATCAAATGATCATTCGTCTTGTAGGCTCTCATCCACTATGGGGACATTACTTGTAAGTCCCTATCTCACTAGACATGATGCCAAGCTGATAAATAGATGGAACACAGCCCGTGTAGCTTCGGATACTATATACCACCTCGACATTAGTCGCGGCAAGAAGGTCCTGGAGCTGGGAGCAGGTGCTGGATTACCATCTTTAACGGCAGCCATGTGCGGTGCCGAAAAAGTGGTCATTACCGATTACCCCGACCAGAGCTTGGTTGATAATATGGTCTGGAATGCGGATGTCAACTTGAATCAGGAAGTGAGGGGGAATGTAGATGTTGAGGGATTTGTTTGGGGCGCTAAGGTGGATTCTTTGTTGGAGAAATCGGGCGGGGACGGATATGATGTTTTGATTCTCAGTGATTTGGTGTTCAATCACTCTCAGGTATGTCTATCAGGCTTCGTTGGCCGAGGTGGGAAAGCTGACAAAGTAGCATTCAGCGTTGATCGCATCTTGCAATTCGCTCATATCGCACAAACCGAATGACTCGACACACACCCCATGCCTCCTTGTCTTTATCACGCATCATCGACCAAGATTCCAAGATGCAGATATGAAATTCTTCAAGACTCTACTAGAAGCGGAAGGAGATTGGGATTACATAGAATGGGAGCCGGAATTTACCGGACCCATGTTTGAAGAGGATCCAGGGGATAGGAACGTGCGAGGTACCGTCCGCCGGTTTAAGGCTTGGAAGATGGATGAGGAGGGTAAGCGGGAAAAGCAGGGGGATCTGGGAGCATTCATGAACCGGGACCGACGTGGTGGGAAACCAGAGAGGAGTAGGTGACGCTGCCGTCACTCTCCAGTAGTTTAGGTCCCGATGTCACCCGTATGTTGCTGACCATTGACCGTCGGCGATCTCGGGGATAGGCCGCGGTCCGCATTCCTGCTCTTTTACGTCTTACCTCTCACGCATCTATGCATCGTCGTAGTGGCTAGCAGCTCAGTATGCATCTGTGCCCGCGTTCCGGTGTCGTATTCGCTTATGCATGAGTGTACAGTCATCGATAGAGAGCAACGTATGCCTACGCGGATCTTTCCAAAATCTTAGAGATCTCATTAGCCATTTCCGGTCATCGGGTATCGTCACCCTTTATCTCTATCTCGGTCATCATCTTATACACGACTTTGCCATCCATTCATATTGCCAAGCACTACTCCCTCGGGCATGTCAATAAGTAGATAATCCTCTATATCTACTACATTCACACAGCAAACACTATCGACTATCGACGCAGCTAGCAAGAGAGAGGGAGATAATCATACGTCATCATGGTTGGCCTGTCTAACCCGCTTTCCAAGGTCTTGCATCCACACCGAAATGCTTCGTCTCGCGTGCAGCGCAACAAGAA
>Ga0308160_10004989_pt1 | contig 13971 bp, 11 predicted proteins | sample PhyFR1_FD_201036 | JGI IMG/M metagenome (GOLD analysis project Ga0308160, IMG submission 201036) | Phyllosphere microbial communities from UC Gill Tract Community Farm, Albany, California, United States - DLSLF.R1 | ecosystem: Host-associated > Plants > Phyllosphere > Unclassified | place: USA...
GTTCCTCCGGCAGGTACCCGGAACGGTAGGCCGCCACCCGCTGGGGCAGGCTGGGGTCCACCTCGTCAAGGAGCCGTTTGGTGATGGCGGAGATGGTCTCGGCCCCGCGCCGGGACTTGATGAAGGCAATGGTGCGGATCCGGGCTGATACCAGGTTGGCCAGCAGGTCCGAGGTCTCGGCAACCGCGGTTCGCCGCTCCTTGGCTCCGTTCTCGCCGCGGATGTCTGTGAGCGCCGGTTCCCACAGCGCCACAGTGGTGGCCCCATGGGGCGAACAGTCGCGGGACACCGCCTTCACGGGGGCGCCGATGAGACGCGCGAAGGAGAGATCGGGCTCGGAAGCGGTGGCGGAGGCCGCAATGAAGACGGGCTCCGGGAATGAGGTTCCTGCCCCGTAATAGGCGCAAATCCTGCGGAGCCGCCGCATTAGGTTGGCCACATGCGATCCGAACACGCCGCGGTAGCTGTGGGCCTCGTCCACGATCACATAGCGCAGCCGCCGGAAGAACCCTGCCCACCAGGCGTGGTTGGGAAGGATGCCAAAGTGCAGCATGTCCGGGTTGGCCAGAATGAAGTTGGCATGGTCCCGGATCCACCGGCGCGCGGCCGGATCAGTATCGCCGTCATAGGTTTCGGCCCGGACGGTGGGCAGTTTCAGGGCACGGATGGCGTTCAACTGGTCGGCCGCCAACGCTTTGGTGGGGGAGAGGTAGAGGGTGACGGCGCCGTCGTCGTGGATTTTCCCCGGGTCCGCGAGCACCCGCAGCTCGGACCGGTGGATCGCATCCAGCGCCGGCAGCTGGTATGCCAGCGACTTTCCGGACGCGGTTCCGGTGGCCACCACAACGTGTCCGCCCGAGTGGGCTGCGTTGGCCGCATCCACCTGATGCAGGTATGGCTCCCGGATGCCCAAGGAGCCGTATGCCTCAGCGATGTCCGGATGCAGCCATGCGGGCCATGGTGCGTGGACCGCCTCCCGCGCCGGGATGGTGCGGACATGACGGAGCTGTTCCGGGTCCGGGCCGCGGCCCAGCAGAGGAATCAGGGAGTCATGGGGGTTCACCCCACCATTCTTTCATCCGGCGCCTTATGCACAGCCAAGGTTCGCCGACGGGAAAAGGCCGGCAGGCAGCTTCAGCTCAACGAGAGGTCCGCGCCCTCATGGGACGCCGAGAGCATCAGGACCCGTGCCACCGTGGTCCAGCCGAGGTGTGAATAGAGCTTCTGCCCGTCCGCCGAAGCCAGCAGGAGACCGGTCCGCACGTCGTGGCCGAAGGCCTGGGCCGCCAGGGCGCGCATGATGAAGCTGCCCAGGCCCCTGCGCTGGAACGAGGATTCGGTGATGATCTTGTCGAACACTGCGGTATCACCCACCACGAACACCCGGCCGCTGGCCGCGATGGCGTCTCCGGAGCGGACCTCCGCATAGTGGACGCCGTCCTGCTCGAAGGTGGACAGGCTCAGGTCATCGTCTGAAAGCCAGGGGTCCTCGGCGTCCTGGGTCTCCATGTCCACGATCATCATCGTTTGCGTGTCAGAGGTGACGTTCAGCCTGTGCCGGGCAGCCAGATCCATATACCGGGAGGGGTCGTTGGTGAGGATGGTGAGCACGCGGGCCGGGGATTCGGCCGTCTTGGCCGCCAGTGCGGCGAACTCGTCCGCGGTGGGTTCGGACGCGAAGACTTCCCACTCCCCGCTGGTGTCGGCGCGGAGCGCGGAAGGGAAACGGCCCTCCGTGGAGGTCCGGTAGCCGCGACATCCCGCCCAGCCGGCAACCCACACCTCGAGCAGGCCAGTGATGTCTTCAACCAGGGTTTCCGGACTCATGGGATGAACACTATTCCAGCCCGATCGCCAGCAACAGGGGGTGCGGAAGTGCTTATCCAATTGTGATGAGCACCAGGGTCCGGGCTGTACGGAGGCTGGCAGGCGCAGGCAGCCCAGCCGGTACCCTTAAATACGTGGCTTTGAACAAGATTGTGCTCTTTTACGGCTTTACCCCCATCGCCGATCCCGATGCGGTGCGGCTCTGGCAGCGCGCCCTGTGCGAGAAGCTGGGCCTGACCGGCCGCATCCTCATCTCCAAGGACGGGATCAATGCCACCGTGGGCGGGGAAATCCGCGCCGTTAAGCAGTACGTCAAAACCACCCGGGAATACCCCGGCTTCCGCGGCATCGACGTCAAATGGTCCGACGGCGGTGCGGAGGACTTCCCCCGGCTCAGCGTGAAGGTGCGGGACGAGATCGTCTCCTTCGGCGCCCCCGGGGAACTCAAGGTGGACGCCAACGGTGTGGTGGGCGGCGGGAAGCACCTCAAGCCCGAGCAGCTGCACGAACTCGTCGAGGCCAGGAAAAAGGACGGCGAGGATGTGGTGTTCTTCGACGGCCGGAACGCGTTCGAAGCCCAGATTGGCCGGTTCAAGGACGCCGTGGTCCCGGACGTGGCAACCACCCACGACTTCATCAAGGAGCTGGAGTCCGGCAAGTACGACGCCCTGAAAGACAAGCCCGTGGTTACCTACTGCACCGGAGGCATCCGCTGCGAGGTGCTCTCCAGCCTGATGGTGAACCGCGGTTTTAAAGAGGTGTACCAGCTGGACGGCGGCATCGTCCGGTACGGCGAAGCATTCAAGGACCAGGGGCTCTGGGAAGGCTCGCTCTACGTCTTCGACAAGCGCATGCACCTGGAGTTCAGCGAGGACGCCAAGACCATCGGTGAGTGCGCCCGCTGCTCCGCGCCCTCGAACAAGTTCGAGAACTGCTCCAACCCCAGCTGCCGGACCCTGACGCTGTACTGCGCCGAGTGCGCCGCCAGCCCGGAAACCCTCCGTTGCCCGGACGGCTGCGCGGCTGCGTAGCAGCGCGAGTAGCAGCCCCGTCAGGCAGCCCCGCCTGGAAGAAGATCAAAGCCGGCGCACGCGGAAGGCGTAGTTGGCAGGGGTCCTGGCCTCCACCCTGACCGCTAAGACGCTGTCCGTGGACAGATAGATGACGTTTTCGCGGTTGATGCCGCACCGCAGGCCCAGGTCCACCAGGGTGAGGGTCTCGGTGCGCACGGTGAAGGTCACCCGGCGCTGGCTCCGGCAGGCGATGGCCAGGATGTAGGTTCCGGTCTCCAGCACCGGCGACGAAACGTTCCGCACCTCCCCGGCGCCCAGGAGCCCGGCACCGGACTGGACCACGGGACCGGTGCTGTCCGGCAGTGCCCGCGACACCCAGTCGCCAAGCTCGGCGTCGCTGACGGGATCCTGCTGCAGCGGGTCACGGGTGAAAGCCGGCGCCGGGGCGACGGTTGCGGTGCCCTGCGCGCTGCCGGCCCGGTCGTCGTACGTATATTCACAGGCCACCAGCGCACCTGCCGCAAGCACAAGTCCAAGGGCGACGGCGGCCGCCGGCTTCGGTGCCAGGGGCGCCCGTGCTGTCCCTCGGGTAAGGGGCGCGGAGTTTCCCCGCACGCTGGGCATAGTCCGACTTTATGCCCGCAGCGGGCGGCGGGCCAGAGCCGGAGGAGGGGCTATTTCGCGGGCACCAGCCGGTAGGCGTAGAGCAGCGGGGCGTCCACGCTGGAGGTGCTGATTTCGACGCGTCCGGAGGCGGGCAAGGTGATTCTGGTGGATTCCTGCAGGCCGTTGCAGGCTGCCCCGGCTTCGGCCACGGCCTTGCCGTCCAGCGACACTGCGAAGAATGCCTTGCCCGTGCCGTCGCACACGGCGGTGAGGGTGTAGCTGCCCGCGGGCACCCTGGCGGCTTCCTGCACAATGCGGTCCCGGTTGAGGATCTTCCCCGAGTCCTGCAGCACAACACCAGCCGGGGACGAGGGCAGGGCAGTGGCCTGCCACTTCGGAACGTCAGCGTTTTCCACCGGGTTCACCGGCGAACATCCCGCCAGGGCAAAGCCGAGCACCGCGGCGACCGCGGCGCATGGCAGCGAACGGCGTACTGTAACGTCCGTGCGGGCGCGCAGCATGAGGGAAAGGCGGGAAGGCATGGCTCCACCGTACCCCGCAGCCATGCCGGACTAAACTTGGGCGGTGCCTAGATCCCCTTACGAGTTCACCGCCGGCAACATCCCCGACGCCCCCCGCAGCGACCTCCCCGGACTGCTGGCCGCGCTTGCTGCGGACCTGCGCCGCCTGGACTACACGCTCGACGGCGTCGCCCGGCTCCTGGGTCCTACAGGCTCGGCCGCGTTGAACCGGGACCAGATCATTCCCGCGCTGCTTGCTGCCGAGCAGGCTGTAAAGGAGGACAGCCGCGTGGCGCCGCTTGCCGCCGTCGTCCGCTTGTGGCTGCTCGCCGAGCCGCAGGAGCGGGAAACGCTCGACGGCGCGCTGCCGGGAACCGGCGTCGAAGGGCTCCTGGAATTGGGGCTGGTGCAGCCCGTCCCCGGCTCGGCGCTGCTCACCGCCAAGGCGGACCTGCGGCCATATGGCTGGGACAAGAATGATGACGGCAGCGGCGGCGCGGAGCTGTGGGTGGCCAGCGACCTCGCCGCGCACCAGCAGGCGGGCGTGTTGCGGCACGACCACGTCCTGGGCATCGGGCAGGCATCCACCACCCTGGTTCAGACCACCATCCGCCGCCACACCGAGCGCGCCCTGGACCTGGGCACCGGCTGCGGCATCCAGGCCTTCCACCTGCTGCACCACTGCCAGCACGTCACCGCCACCGACATCTCCGAGCGGGCCCTGGCCTACGCGCGGTTCAACATCCTGCTTAACGCGGAAGCCCTCTCGGTGGATCCGGACCGCCTTGAGGACAGGGTGAGCCTGCGACTGGGCTCCCTCCTCGAGCCCGTTGCCGGGGAGGAGTTCGGACTGGTGGTCTCCAACCCGCCGTTCGTCATCACCCCGCGCAGCGCCGGCGAGGATGCGGCGGACCAGTTCACCTACCGCGACGGCGGCCTGGCGGGGGATGGGATCGTCGCGTCCCTGGTGGCAGAGCTGCCGGGTATCCTGGCGCCCGGCGGCTGGGCCCAGATGCTGGGAAACTGGGAAGTCCCGGCGGGCGCCGGCTGGGACGAACGGCCCAGGTCGTGGGTGCAGCCGGGCACGGACGCCTGGTTCATCCAGCGCGAGCAGGTCAGCCCGGAACAATACGCCGAGACCTGGCTGCAGGACGCCTCGGAATCCCGCGACCGGCAGCACTACCGGGAGGCGTACGCGGCCTACCTCGCGGATTTTGCCTCCAGGAATGTAACCGGGATCGGCTTCGGTATGGTGTGGCTGCGGCGTCCCGCCGACGGTGCGCCGGCCGCCGTCAGCCGCTTCGAGGAAATCACCTACCCCATTGAGCAGCCCATCGGCCCCCACCTGGGTGCCGCCATCGAACGCTGCGACTGGCTTGCGGCGCATGATCTTGGCAACACGCACCTGCTCGTGGCGGACGACGTAACCGAGGAACGCCACCAGCGTCCCGGCGCCGAGCACCCCGGCGTGATCCTGCTCCGGCAGGGTGCCGGACTGCGCCGTACCAACCTGATGAGCACCGAGCTGGCCGGGTTCGTGTCGGCATGCGACGGCGACCTTACCGCCGGGCAGATTGCCGGCGCCTTGGAGGCCCTCCTGGGCGGGGATTTCGCCGGGGAGGAAGCGTTCGACGGCGGGTCCTTCCAGGGCGCGCTGCTCGCCGACGTGGCCAATCTGGTCCGCGACGGCTTCCTGCTCCCGGCCGGGATGACTGCCTGACGGGATGCCCCCGTAAGCCCGCAATGGAGCCCCGTCTTTTCCACATGAATGCGCACGATTCCCCAAAATATGGTGAACTAGGCGAACATGGGCTCATCTGCCCCAGCAATCTTTTTCTGTAGGAGCACCGTGCCAAGCAAGGCCAAAACCGGCAAGAAACTCGTGATCGTGGAGTCTCCGGCCAAGAGCAAGACCATCGCCAAGTACCTCGGCGAGGGCTTCATCGTGGAGGCCTCCATCGGTCACATCCGGGACCTGCCGCAGCCGTCCGAACTGCCTGCAGAGCTGAAGAAGACCTCGGTGGGCAAGTTCGCCGTCGACATCGACCACGACTTCAAGCCCTACTACGTGGTGTCCCCGGACAAGAAGAAAAAGGTCACCGAGCTTAAGGCCGCCCTCAAGGACGCCGACGAACTCTATCTCGCAACAGATGGGGACCGCGAGGGCGAAGCCATCGCGTGGCACCTGCTGGAAGTGCTCAAGCCCAAGGTTCCGGTGTACCGGATGACGTTCGGCGAAATCACCAAGGAAGCCATCCAGCGCGCCATGGGCAACCTGCGCGACGTGGACCAGGACCTGGTGGACGCCCAGGAAACCCGCCGCGTCCTGGACCGCCTCTACGGCTACGAAATCTCACCCGTCCTCTGGCGCAAGGTGGCCCGCGGCCTGTCCGCCGGCCGCGTGCAGTCCGTGGTCACCCGCATGGTGGTGGACCGCGAACGTGAACGCATGGCCTTCAAGGCTGCCTCCTACTGGGACCTGACCGGCCAGTTCGGCGCCGAGTCCGGCTCGTTCAAGGCCAAGCTGGCCGCCGTGGACGGCGCCAAGGTGGCCACGGGCCGCGACTTCAACGACAACGGCGAGCTCACCTCGCGGAACGTGGCCCACCTCAACGAGGAACTGGCAACGTCCCTGGCGGCCGGCCTGCAGAACGCGGACTTCCGCGTCCGCTCAGTGGACACCAAGCCGTACACCCGCCGTCCCGCCGCGCCGTTCACCACCTCCACGCTGCAGCAGGAGGCCGGCCGCAAGCTGCGTTTCTCCTCGAAGAGCACCATGCAGATCGCCCAGCGGCTGTATGAAAACGGCTACATCACCTATATGCGTACCGACTCCTCCGCACTGAGCGACGAGGCCGTCACCGCAGCCCGCCGGCAGGCGTCCGAACTGTACGGTCCGGAATACGTGCCGCAGTCCCCGCGCGTGTACTCGAACAAGGCCGCCAACGCGCAGGAAGCGCACGAGGCCATCCGCCCCGCAGGTGACTCCTTCCGCACGCCGGCCCAGGTGGCGAAACAGCTGTCCGGGGACGAGTTCCGCCTCTACGAACTCATCTGGAAGCGCACCGTCGCGTCCCAGATGGGCGATGCCAAGGGTTCGACGGCGACCATCCGCCTCGGTGCCGTGTCCACCGACGGCCGGGACGCCGAGTTCTCCGCCTCCGGCACCGTGATCACGTTCCCCGGCTTCCTGGCCGCCTACGAGGAAGGCAAGGACGAGACCCGCGGCGACGACGACTCCGACGAAGCCCGCCGGCTGCCCAACGTGGCCAAGGACGACTCCCTCACCGCAGCTGACATCCAGGCCGTGGGGCACGAGACCTCCCCGCCGCCGCGCTACACGGAAGCGTCCCTCACCGCGGAACTGGAGAAGAAGGGCATCGGCCGCCCGTCCACGTACGCCTCCACCATCTCCACCATCCAGGACCGCGGCTACGTCCGGAAGCAGGGCTCAGCACTTGTACCCAGCTGGATCGCCTTCTCGGTCATCCGCCTGCTGGAGCAGCACTTCTCCGATTACGTGGACTACGAGTTCACCGCAGACATGGAAGGCGACCTGGACAAGATCGCCAACGGCCAGGAAGCCGGTGCCTCCTGGCTGCGGCACTTCTACTTCGGCGAGGACTCCGATCCCGGCCTGCTGAGTATCGTCAACAACCTGGGCGAAATCGACGCCAGGGAAATCAACTCGATCCCCATCACGGACGAAATCACGCTCCGGGTGGGCAAGTTCGGCCCGTACCTGGAAAGCTCGGCCGCCGTCGTGGACCCGAAGACCGGCGAGATCGTGGAATCGGCCCGCGCCAACGTGCCCGAGGACCTGGCGCCCGACGAGCTGACCGCTGCCAAAGCCATCGAACTGATGGAGACGGCGGCGCCGGAGGAGCGCGTGCTCGGCGCCGATCCGCACACGGGCCATACGGTGGTGGCCAAGAACGGCCGTTACGGCGCCTACGTCACCGAGATCATCCCCGAGATGACGGACGAGGAACTGGCCAAGCAGCCGGTGGAGTACTACAAGAACGGCAAGCCCAAGCCGCCCAAGAAGCCGGTCAAGGCCAAGCCGCGCACAGGCTCGTTGTTCAAGTCCATGACCGTCGAGTCCGTGACCCTGGACGAGGCACTGCAGCTCATGAGCCTTCCCCGCGCGCTGGGGGAGGACGCCGAAGGCAACCTCATCACGGTCCAGAACGGCAGGTTCGGCCCGTACCTGAAGAAGGGAACGGACTCCCGCTCCATCGGCTCCGAGGAGGAAATCTTCACCATCACCCTGGAGCAGGCACTGGAGATCTACTCCCAGCCCAAGCAGCGCGGCGCCCGTGCCGCGGTGCCGCCGCTGGCCGAGTTCGGGCCGGACCCGGTGTCGGAAAAGAACATTGTGGTGAAGGAGGGCCGGTTCGGACCCTACATCACCGACGGCATCACCAACATCACGGTTCCCCGCGCCACCTCCCTCGAGGAGCTCACGCGGGAGCAGGCAGTGGAGCTGCTGGCGGAGAAGCGCGCCAAGGGCCCGGTCAAGCGGACCGCCACCCGCAAGGCGCCGGCCAAGAAGAAGGCAACGGCAAAGAAGTAGCATCCTGGCCGGCGCGTTTGCGCCGGCCAGCGGATCGTGATCGGCTAGTCGTATGACTGAACAGCAGGGAATCGACGACACCAACCCGCTCAACGACCTTGAGGAGAAGCTCGCCACCGGCGGACAGCCTGACGCGAACCCCGTGGACGTCATCCTGTCGTTCCTCAACAGCGAGGTCTACATCATCAGCTCGGACACCGTGGAAGGCATGGACTCCCAGGTGGAGCCGCTGGTCCTGGCCAACGCCGACGGCGACCCCGTCCTTGCCGTTTTCTCGCACCCCAGCAGGGTGGACCAGCAGTACCTGGAAGCCGCTCCCAACGTGCTGGGCACGCAGGGGGCAGCCATCATCGCCAACCTCGGCGATGAGCTGGGCATGGTGATCAACCCAGGAGCCGCTTACGGCTTTGAGATCAACCCGGAGGGCGTTGCCAACATCCGGCGCGACTTCAAGCGCGCTGACGAGCAATAATGTCCCCATGCGTCTAGGCGTCCTCGATATTGGTTCCAATACTGTCCACCTGCTCCTGGTGGATGCCCACCCCGGCGCGCAGCCGGTCCCGTTCGCGTCGCACAAGCGGCCGCTGTCCCTGGTCCAGTACCTGGAACCGGACGGCAGCATCAGCGACGAGGGCCAGCACGAGCTGACCGAGTTCGTGCTGGAAGCGTGGGAATTCGCTGCCCGGCACAAGGCCGAGGACCTGCTGGCCTTTTGTACGTCAGCCATCCGCGAAGCCACCAACGGCCCCGCTGTGCTGGCCCGGGTCAAGCACGAAACCACCGTGACCCTCCAGGAGCTCACGGGCAGCGAGGAAGCGTCCATGACGTTCTTCGCCGTCCGGCGCTGGCATGGGTGGGGCGCCGGTCCCATCCTGAACCTGGACATCGGCGGCGGCTCCTTCGAAATGGCCTTCGGCCAGGACGAACTGCCGGAGGTGGCCACCTCCGTGCCGCTGGGCGCAAGCAGGCTCACCAGGGACTGGCTCGCCGACGACCCGCCGTCGGCCAAGAGCGTCAAAGAACTCCGCCGCTACATCAGGGCCACGCTCAAGCCTGCCGTGCGGGAATTCGACGGCCTGGGCCGGGCAAACGTGGTGGCCGGTACGTCCAAGACCTTCCGGTCCCTCGCCCGGATCGCCGGCGCCGCCCCCAGTGCTGAAGGCCCCTACGTCAAACGTGAACTGCATGCCTCGGACCTGGGCATCTGGACCCAGCGGATCTCGGCCATGAGCTCGGAAGACCGGCTCCACCTTCCCGGCGTCTCCGAGGCACGGGCCCACCAGCTGCTCGCCGGCGCCTTGGTGGCGGAGGCCGCCTTGGAGATGTTCAAGTTCAAGAAGCTGCGCATCTGCCCGTGGGCCCTGCGTGAAGGACTCATCCTGCGGCGCCTGGACCAGCTGGTGTTTTCCGGCCCGCTCCAGCCGGCACCCCACGTGGCCGCCGCGCAATCGGTGGACGCAACCGTCTAGCCTCACCGCTTTACTGCTTGCCCGCGCGCTTCGATGCCTGAAGCCTGGCGGTAAGAACCTGCCGGTTAAAAGCGGAAGCACCGGGGCGGGCAACAGGAAAATGGGGGAAAACCTGTTGCCGCGCCGCCGGTGCCCTGGCAGGCATCCCCATGCCTGCCGCATCACTCGCACCCTCAATGAGGTAATAACTACGTTAGGGCCGCAAGTTGTGTGCTGCCTGCGGTGAAGATGGGAGTTGCCTGTGAATGCGTGCGTGCTGCAATGATGGGAGGCATGAGCAACCGAATCGCATTCCTTGGCTGTGGATCCATGAACGAAGCCATTCTTGGCGGCCTGCTGAAGGCAGGAACCGATCCCGGGGACGTGGTGGCCACCGTCCGCCGCGCCGAGCGTGCCTCGGAACTGGCCGGACGCTACCAAGGGATCACCGCCATCGCGGGCGAGGAAGAGCCGGACAACAATAGGCAGGCCGCCAAGGGATCCGCCGTCGTCATCCTTGGCGTCAAGCCTGTGGGCATCACGGACCTTGCCCGGGAGATCAGCCCTGCCCTGTCGCCGGACACCGTGGTGGTCAGCGTGGCCGCGGCCGTGTCCATCGCCCAGCTGGAGGCCGCATTGCCCGCCGGGCAGCCGGTAATCCGGACCATGCCCAACACCCCGGCAAAGCTGGGCCGCGGCGTCGTCTCCGTCTCGCCGGGCACGCACTGCACCCCGGAACAGCTTCAGTTGGTCAAGGACATCCTGCGGGGTGCCGGAACCGTCGTTGAGGTCCCCGAGGAGCAGGTCGATGCGCTGTCGGCCATCAGCGGATCAGGGCCGGCCTACGCCTTCTACCTTGCAGAGGCCATGGCGAACGCAGGCGAGGAGCTGGGCCTGGACCGCGAACTGTCCCTGCTGCTGGCCCGCGAAACGGTGGCCGGGGCAGGCCTCATGCTCGCCGAACCCGGCGCAAACCCCGCAGCGCTGCGCAAGGCGGTCACCAGCCCCAACGGCACCACCGAGCGCGCCATCGCCACGTTCGACCAACAGGGGATCCCTGCCATCATCGCGGCCGGCGCGAAGGCGGCAGCCGACCGCGCGGCGGAGATCACCAAGCAGCTCGGCTAGGGCCGGGCGGCGAACCTCTCCAGCAGGTCCACGTGGCCGGAGACGATCAGCATGTCCCGGGAGGACACCTTGGTCTCCGGCCGCGCGTAGGTGAAGTCCTCACCCGGGGACTTCACGCCCACGATGGTCACGCCGTACTTGGAGCGGACCTTTGACTCGTCCAGGGTGAAGCCCACCGTTTCGCGCGGCGGGTACATCTTGACGATGGCGAAGTCGTCGTCGAACTCGATGAAGTCCAGCATGCGCCCGGACACCAGGTGCGCCGCACGCACCCCCGCATCGGCCTCGGGGTAGATGACATGGTTGGCGCCGATCCGGGTGAGGATCTTGCCGTGCGAGGGCGTGATGGCCTTGACCCAGAGGTGCTCGATGCCCAGGTCCACCAGGTTGACGGTGATCAGCACGGAGGACTCGATGGAGGTGCCCACGCCCACGACGGCGGAACTGAACTCCTGGGCGCCGAGCTGGCGGAGCGCATCGATGTTGGTGGCGTCGGCCTCCACCACGTGGGTCAGGAGGGGCGCCCATTTCTGCACCAGGTTCCGGTCCCGCTCGATGGCCAGTACTTCCCGGCCCTGCTTTACCAGCTGCTCTGCGGTGGACGATCCAAAGCGGCCCAACCCGATCACCAGGACCGGCGCGTTGTGGGCGGGGCGCCGGGCGGCGTCTGTGGAACTAGCCAATGATCGGCCTCTCTTCGGGGTAGTGGTACAACTGGCTGCGCTGGCGCAGGGCCAGCGCCGCGGCGAGGGTTACGGTACCCACACGGCCTGCAAACATCAGCACCGTGAGGACGTAGACCCCGGCAGGGGGCACCTCGGCGCTCAGGTTGGTGCTGAGCCCCACCGTGGCGAACGCCGAGATGGTTTCGAACAATACGCGGTCCAGGGACTGGCCGCTGATGTGCAGCAGCAGGAACGCCGACACTGACACCAGGGTGGCGCCGGCGACGATCACGGAGATGGCCACCCGCATGCTGCCCTGGGGAATTGTCCGGCCGTACACCTTGACGTCGGCATCGCCCCGGGCCTCGGCAATGATGGCCAGGAACATGACGGCGATGGTGGTCACCTTGATGCCGCCCGCCGTCGACGCGGAACCGCCGCCGGCAAACATCAGGGCGTCGGTCAGCAGCATGGTGGTGGAATCCATATGGTTCTGGTCCACCAGGTTGAAGCCGCCCGACCGGGTCATCACGGAGGCAAAGAGCGCGTGGGTGACCTTGTCGCCCACGCTCATGGAACCAATGGTCCGGACGTTGTCCCACTCCATCAGCGCCCACAGGAATGCCCCCACCACCAGGAGGATCAGCGACACCTGGATGGTGAGCTTGGTGTGGAGGTTCCACTTCTTCCAGTTCAGGCCGTTCTGCTGCAGGACCATCACCACGGGGAACCCCAGGCTGCCCAGGAAGACCCCCACCATGAGGGGGATGAGGATCCACAGGTCCGTCTCATAGGGGACGATGCCGTCCGAGTGCGGCGTGAAACCGGCGTTGTTGAACGACGAGATGGCATAGAAGATGCCGTGCCAAACGGACTGCCAGAACGGCTCACCCAGCGTGAGGAACCGGGGGATCAGCGTCAGTGCCAGAACCGCCTCGATGACCACGGAGGTGGTGATGACGATCCGCAGCAGGGTACCCACCTCGCCCAGCCGGCCTGCGCTGTTCATGGATTCCGCGGCGATGATCTTGCCCCGGACGCCCAGCCGTTTGCTCACCATCAGTGCCAGCAGCGAGGCCAGGGTCAACGTGCCCAGGCCGCCGATGAAGATGCCCACCAGGATCACCAGTTGGCCGAAAAAGGACCAGTGGACCGCCGTCGACACCACCGTCAGTCCCGTGACGCACACGGCAGAGACCGCAGTGAACAGCGCCTGGTGGACGGGGGTCGGAGTTCCGTCAGCCGAAGAGACCGGCAGTGACAGCAGGAACGTGAACACCGTGCAGACCACGGCGAACGCGGTCAGGGCCAGCCGTGCGGGAGAGGTGTTGGCAATATCGTCGATGAAGTCCCGCAGCCGCGTGAAGATCCACAGGCCCTCCCGCTCCTGCGCCGGGGGGTGCCAGGTGGCCGGGGTCCGGGGCCTCGACTGGCTCTGCGTCATATATGGCTTTTCCTCGGTTGAAACGGCTTCCTTCAGTAGTAAACCACGCAAGCCCCCTCCATGGCCGGGCGGACGGCAGGCCTGGCTCGGGTAGCCTGTGATTGATGACATACCTGCCCGGCCTCAGCCAACCCGCGCCGCCAACGGTGGTGGCGTGGAGTCCTGACATGACAGCCTACAACTTCGGCCCGGGACACCCCATGGCGCCGGAGCGGATGGAGCTGACGGCCCGCCTTGCCCGGAGCCTGGGGATCTTCGACCTTGACCACGTTCACGTGGCGGCACCCGAGGTGGCAACGGACGCTGAACTGGAATGCGTCCATTCACCCGACTACGTGGCGGCTGTCCGCCGCGTCAGTGCGGACCCTTCGCAGCCGGACGAGTCCCGCGGGCTGGGAACCGAGGACGATCCAGCCTTTGCCGGCATGCATGAAGCCGCTGCGCGCCTGGCGGGCGGCTCACTGCTCGCAGCCCAGCGCCTGCTGGAGGGTTCTGCCGTGCATGCCGTGAACTTCGGCGGCGGCATGCACCACGCGGCCCGGGAGCGGGCCAGCGGGTTCTGCATTTACAACGATGCTGCCATCGCCGTGCAGAGGCTGCTCGACGGCGGCGTGCCCAAAGTGGCCTACGTCGATGTTGACGCCCACCACGGGGACGGCACGCAGAACATCTTCTGGGACGATCCCCGGGTGCTCACCATCTCGCTGCACGAGACAGGCCTGACTCTCTTCCCCGGAACCGGG
>Ga0308160_10004990_pt1 | contig 13971 bp, 18 predicted proteins | sample PhyFR1_FD_201036 | JGI IMG/M metagenome (GOLD analysis project Ga0308160, IMG submission 201036) | Phyllosphere microbial communities from UC Gill Tract Community Farm, Albany, California, United States - DLSLF.R1 | ecosystem: Host-associated > Plants > Phyllosphere > Unclassified | place: USA...
CCCTGAAACTGGCTTTCTTCGCCTACCGCAAATTATTGGCGACAATAAGGCTCAGCCCCCCGTGCCGGCGGTTGTTCCGGTGTGCAAATCCACTTGGTGGGCCGGCGTCAAGTCTGGCCGCTTCCCCTCCCCCGTTAAACTCGGGCCCCGCACGACCGCTTGGCGTGTTGAGGACATCCGGGCCTTCATCGCGCGCGGTGCCTAATGGTTACCGGCGCGCCAAAAGGAAACGCCCCCGGCCAGGGGGGCGTCTACTCGGCACAGGCTGATCAGCTCGCACCAATACAAAAGGTTGTCGACTGCGGAGCCGAGAATATCATGAGCGTGTGCGATGAGCTACGCGCGGCTGGCGTCGGCCTGCGCGCCGCAGACGGCCGCACCCAGTTGGACACCCTGCGCCGCGCGCTCGAGTACCGTGGTGCGCGCGGACTCAACACGTACGAGGGCACCGCCGCCGGCTACCTGCGCATGGCCACCAGGGTGAAGGAACTCAAGCAGACCTGGGACATTCACGCCGTGCGGGAGGATGTAATCGGCCCCGATGGGCTGCTGCACAAGGGCGTGGCCCGCTACGTGCTGCTGGGCCGCCGGCAGGACCTCGCGAAGGCGCCGCCGGCACAGCTGCCGCTCGGGCGGAGGGCAGCATGACGGCGCCGTTCCTCGCTATCAAAAACTGGTCGACGTTCCAGCACTACGGCAAGCGCAACCCGCCCTGGATCAAGTTGCACAGGGCGATCATGGACGACTACGCCTTCTGCTCGCTGCCGGATGTCGCCAAGGGTCACCTCATTCTGCTTTGGCTGTACGCGAGCCAGAACAACGGCAGCGTGCCGCACGACGTACCGTTCCTTGAGCGCAAGCTGTCTATCTCGAATCTCGACATCGAGGTGCTGATAGCGGCCGGCTTTCTGGTTCCCCATGGTGCCAGCGGCACCCAGCCTGCACGGAGCTAGCTTATGGAGAAAACGCCATCTGCTATCAACTTGCTAGCACCGCGCTATCCACTGACAAGCACCTCAGAAGACTGCGCTAGCAGCTTACTTGCAGCTCAGAAGAGAAGAGTTAACCCCGAAAAGCCGCCCGGCCAAGGGGATGCGGGTTCGGGCGCCCTGACCCTCCGGCCGTACCAGGTCGACGCGGTCCAAAACCTCCGTCGCGCGCTGGCTGGGGGGATCGTTCGGGAAATGCTCTGCAGCCCGACCGGCTCCGGGAAGACCGAGATCGGCATGGCAATCGTGCGCGGCGCCCGATCGAAGCACAAGCGCGTGATCTTCCTGTGTAACCGCGTCCACCTGGTCGAGCAGACTGCACGCCGGTTCAAGAAGGCGGGCATCGAGCACGGCGTGATCCAGGGCGAGAACACCGCCCGGGTCTACGAGAGCGTGCTGGTGGGCAGCATCCAGACCATCGCCAGGCGCGGCATGCCGGAGGTTGACCTGATCATCATCGACGAGGCGCACACGGTAGCCGGCTCGAAGGAATATCGGGCCGTCATCGCCGCGGCGAAAGGCGTGCCGGTGATCGGCCTGTCGGCCACGCCGTACGCGCGCGGGCTGGGCAAGCACTACGACGAGCTGGGCGGCCCGCTGTTCGAGCACATGACGGTGGCGGCGACGATCCCAGCCCTCATCGAGGCCGGCTACCTGGTCGACTGCGACGTCTACGCGCCGAGCGAGCCGGATATGACCGGGATCAAGCAGGCGCGCAACGCCTTCGGCGACATGGACTACACCGACGCCGACGTCGGCCGCGCCGCCAACAAGCCGGAACTGGTGGGCGACATCGTGACGCACTGGCTGCGCCTGGCGCGCGGCACGCCGACGGTCTGCTTCGCGGCGAACATCGCCCACAGCAAGCACATCGTCGAACGCTTCCACGCCGCCGGCGTCAGCGCCGAGCACATCGACTGCTACACCGAGGAGGAGGAGCGGCGCGCGATCCTGGCCCGCGTCGAGACCGGCGAGACGATGGTGATCTCGAACGTGGGCATCCTCGCCGAGGGCTGGGACTTTCCGGCATGCCGCACGCTGATCCTGGCGCGGCCGACGCGCTCGCTTATTCGCTACATCCAGATGGCCGGCCGGGTACTGCGCCCGCACGCCAGCAAGGAGCGAGCGCTGATCCTGGACCATTCCGGTTCTGTGATCCGCCTCGGGTTCCCGACGGAGGAGTTCCCGCTCGAGCTTGACGACGGCGCGCCGAGGGATGCTAAGGGCGGGCAGGAGGAGCGGGAGCAGCCATTGCCGAAGGCCTGCGCGAGCTGCGCCTACGTCAAGCCTGCGGGCGTGCACAAGTGCCCTGTGTGCGGCTTCGCGCCAGAGCGCCGGGCCGACGTCGACGTGCGCGCCGGCGACCTCGTGCCGATCACAAAGAAAACGAAGGCGCCGAAGCTTGAGAAGCAGGACGTCTACTCGCAGCTGCTGCTGGTGGCGTCGAACAGGGGCCACAAGATGGGATGGGTGTCCCACAAGTACCGGGAGTACTTCGGCGTTTGGCCACGCGGGCTGGAAGACATCGCCGCGCATGCGGTGAGCGCCGAGGTGGCCGGCTTCCTCAAGCACCTGCAGATCCGCGATGCGAAGACCAAGGCGAAAGGGGGCCGTCATGCAAGCGCTTAAGCCGCGCACCGCCGACGAAGCGGTCGGCCGCTGGCCTGGCATCCTCCAGGCGCTCGGCGTCGACCCGGCGTTCCTGAGCAAAAAGCACGGGCCTTGCCCGATCTGCTCCGGGAAGGATCGGTACCGGTTCGACGACAAGGCCGGGCGCGGCACATGGATTTGCTCGCACTGCGGGTCAGGCGACGGCTTCAAACTGCTGCAGTCCATGTTGGGCTGGTCCTTCAGCGAGGCCGCCAAGCAGGTCGACCGCATCGTCGGCACGGTGCCGGCCGGCCCGATCACGCCAGAGCGCACCGACGCCAGCAAGGTCCACGCGCTGCTGCAGGTGTGGGGAGCGAGCCGCCCTGTCACGCGCGGCGACCCGGTCTGGCAGTACCTGAACCGCCGCCTGGGCCTGGAGATCGTGCCGGCCGACCTGCGGCTGCACCCTGGGCTGCGCTACACCGACGAGGATGGCCGGGACCTCGGCCACTTCCCGGCGATGCTGGCCAGGATCAGATATCCGAACGGCGTCGGCGCGTCGATCCACCGCACCTACCTCACGGAAGACGGGCACAAGGCGCCGGTACCGCAGGTTAAGAAGCTCATGGCCGGCAAGCCGCTTAATTCGGGCGCTGTGAGGCTAGGAGCGGCCGGGATGACTCTCGGTATAGCCGAGGGCATAGAAACGGCTCTGGCGGCCTCTCAGCGCTTCGGCGTGCCCGTTTGGGCGGCGACCAATGCGGTTCTGCTGGAATCGTGGGTGCCGCCGGAGGGCGTGGAGCGCGTGCTGATCGCCGCCGACAACGACGCCAGCTATACCGGCCAGGCCGCCGCCTTCGAGTTAGCGCGCCGGTTAGTGCAGAAAGGGCTGGCCGTCGACGTCCGGATACCGGGGCAGGTGGGGAAGGACTGGGCCGATGAAGGTCTCTAAGCGGTTCATCCAGGACTTCGCCTACATCGCCAACTGGTACGGCTGGAGCGCCGAGGGCGTCGAGGACGCCAAGGCGCAGACCCGGGCGAACCCCGACGAGATGGTGCCGTACTGGACCCGGCTCGCGGCCGCGCACCGGGCCGGGTACCAGCAGACGGCCGACAACAACTACATGCGGCTCGGCCAATGGCTTCAGCTCCGCGCCGAGGCCGCCCACCCTGAATTTAGGGAGCAGTACGCGCGCGCGCACGAGACTTTTTCTGCGCAGTACGCGCGCGCACGCGAGGCGCAAGCCGAATTACAAAACCAATAAGGGATTTCTGAAATTGAAAACGAACCGAGACAGGCTCTACAACTGGGCCAAGTGGGCGCGTGGCGGTCACCGCATCGATGCCCGATCGAACACCGCCATCATCTGCGACCGCATGCGCACCGCAGCCCAGGGCGAACTCGCGTCGATGCTAGGGACCGGCTACAGGCTCGACGTCGACGATGCCCGTCTGGTCGAGCACGCCTGGAAGGCGCTGGCACCGAAGTACCGTGAGCTTCTGCGCTGGCACCACGTACGGAGCGCCAACCCGGCGATGATCTGCCGGCGCATGGGGATCAAGCCGCGGCCGACCAGCATCTTCGACCTGGAGCTGGCCCGCGCCGAAGCGGAGATTGCCCGGGTTCTCGCGCTGCAGGCCGAACGGATGCGGAACGCAGCGACCAGTCCGCACGTGAGCACAAAGGCGGCGGCCTGATGCGGGCGCCTTCTCGGACCAGTACGCGCACGCACGCGAAGGCCTGGCTGAACGTTCCGCGCGCACGCACGCGAGGCGCTGGCGCCGGGCTGGCCGATTATCCGCCGGCATCGCGCGAGCGCGCGAGGGAAGCGGAGGGCTGCGGCCTGGTGGATGCGACAGGTATCGCGCCCGCGCGCGAGGGGAGGCGCCATGGGTAAGGCGATCTACCAGCAGCTGCTCGCCGGCCTGGCCGCGCTGGATGCGCCGGCGGACGCGAAACGCCAGTTCGAGGAAATGATCAGGCGCCGCGCCGCTCTCGATGGGCTGGCCAACATCGACCCGCAGGAGAGGGTGCAGTTTGCCCGCCACCTGCTCGACCTCAAGGAGCCCCGGCCCGTGATTCGGAATCGCATCATGGTCAGGTATGGGGTCGGGCGCAGCCAGGCATATGAGGTGATTGACCAGGCGCTGCAACTGTCCGGTTTTTAGCCAGAAAACCGGACGCAGCGGACTTCTAATGGTGAAGTGGGCAAGCGCTGCAGTTGCCCCTTCCTCAATCAAATGAAAGGTCAAAAATGCAAGTTGTTCACTTCCCTGAAGAGCTCCATGCTCGTGCCCCATCTGTTGTCGGTGTCCTGTATTTCGCGTCCACCCAGGAGTGGGGAACGCTGTTCAACGTGATCGACGTCGTCCGGACTGGCGAAACCGTGACCATTCGCCAAGCGACCCCGCAGGAAGTGGAGCGCGCGGAGAAGCGCGTTGTGCTGTACGAGATCGGCGTGCAGCTGGGCGCGCACATCGGTTCATTGCTGGATCATGAGCCCCCGGAAGTGGCCGCTGCTCACTGCGCCAATTTCACCGAGGCGCTCAAGTCGGCCCCGACGTTTGCGCTTCCTGATCTGGTCCAGGGTGATGCGGAGCCAGGAGCAGCTGCTACGCAGGCTGCCCAGGGCGATGCGTTTGCCGCCCTGCCGCATCTCTATGCCGCCCTGCACTGCGCACACGTTATCGGCGCCGAGGAGGCGGTCGCCAGCCTGGACGCCGACATCAAATCCGTCCTCCGGGGCGAGATGGATGCCGATACCGCTCTCGCCATTGCCGCCGCACATTCGCTCGCCGCGGCCCAGTAACCGCCTGTCGAAAGGAATACAAATGGGACTGCTTGACGGCTTCAAGGGGATGCTGGCCGATTACACCCCGAACCTACTGCCGGAAGACCCGGACAAAAACGTGGCCGCGCGCCAGGCCCTGCTGGCGGCCGGCGCGGCAATGATGTCGACCAAAGGCCATAACTTCTTCGGCTCAGTCGGCCAAGGCCTGCTGGCAGGGGGCGAGACCTACCAGGGCGCGCTGGCGCAGCAGCAGCAGGATCGTCTCCGCAAGGCGCAGCAACAGCGCTGGGACCTGGAGAACGAGCAGGGCATGGCCGCGCTCGCACGCGACAAGGAAGCGGACGGCATCATTGCCAGCGTCGGCGCGCCTGGCACCGTAAGCGGAGCAGCCGGAGTGCCGCCGACGTTAGGTGGTGCGCAGTCGCCTGCAGGCCGGGCGCCTGGTGCTCCTGGTGCTGGCGCGGCGCCAGCTGGTGGCTACAGCACTGCGTACAACGGCACGCCGTACTCGGGGCCGGAAGGGGTGGAGGCAATGAATGCGTCCACTCGTGCTGGCATGAAGGGGTACCAGCCCGAGAAGGTCAATCAGGTGATGGCACTTGCGCGACAGGGCATGAGCGTAGATCAAGCCGCACAAATGGTATTTGGCAGTGGTGCCGCGCCGGTTCCGCTGGGCACAGACCCGCTCGGCCCACCTCCCGAGCTCCCCCGCATGGGCCAGCCGCGCCGCCCGCCTGCATTCGACAGCTCGCTCGAAGGCGCGCCAGGTGCCGGCGGCACCATGCCCTCCGCATTCACCCCCGGAGATGTGCCGCGCCGTCTGCCTTCGCTCGAAAGGGTGCCGATGCTCGATGGGGCGCAACAGCCGCGCCGCGCCGCCACCTCGCTGGAAGACGTTCCTAAGGTTGGCGATCCGCCGCACGTACGCGCCAACATTACCTTGAAAGCATACGAGCGGAACATGGAGATCGCCATGGGGCTCATGCAGAAGGGCCACATTGACAGGGCCAAGTCTTACTTCGCGCAGGCGAAAGCGCTGGAACCAAAGGTGAAAGAAATTCGCGAGCTGACAACGGAAGACGGTAAGAGCGTAATGGCCAACATCTACGAGGACGGCCGCCCGCCGCAAGTGATCGATGGCTATTTGCCGCCGGCGCCGAAACTGGTCTATCAAGATTTGGGACATGAAACTGTCGGTCTCGACCCCACAGGCCATCCAGTCGTCAGGCTCAAAAACGGTGAGCGCCCTGGTGCGCGATCAAACAGCGGCGCTGGCACTGGGGCAGGATCGCTTTCATTCAGCGCCGATGCGATCGACGCCGCCGCCGCGCGCTACAACTTCGACGGTTCGCTACCTCCGATGGGCGCCGGCAAAATGGGCGTGCACGTGCGCACCACAATCCTGAACAGGGCTGCAGAACTTGCGCAGGGCGTCGACCCTACACAGCAGCGGCGGGGGCAGATGGAAAACAAAGGCGACGTCAACACGCGGAATGCATCTGTGCGCTCTTTCGCAACTGGCAAGGATGGCCAGGCGGTGCAGTCGGCGAACACGGCGCTGAACCATCTGGTGACCGTCCGGCAGCTGGCCGAGGCGCAGAGGAGCGGCGACGCGCGCGCCTGGAATAAGGCGGCCCGCGCTTTCGGCACGCAGTTCGGCGTGGCCGAGCCTACCAACCTGAATGCGGCCCTGATCATGGTGGCGCCGGAAATCTCGAAGGCAGTCGTCGGCGCCGGCGGTACTGGCCACGAGCGCGACCAGGCACTGAAAGCGCTCGACCCGAACGGCTCGCCGGAACAGATCATCGGCGCGACGCATACGATGGAGGAGCTGTTCGGCGGACGCCTGACCGAAGCGAAGCGCACCTACGAGCGCACCACCAAGCTCACCGACTTCGACACTTCGATGCTGTCGCCTGCAGCTCGCGCTGTGCTGGCGCGCCAACCACATGGCGCCGATCCGGGGCCAGCGGCTCCAGGCGGAAAGCCGACCAACAAAGTTCCTCCGCGCAGCGAGCTGCCGAAGAAAGCGCCGGCCGTCGGCACGGTGGACGCGGGGCATCGATTCAAAGGCGGCAATCCAGCCGATTCGAACAACTGGGAGAAAGTACGATGAGCAGACCATGGGAAAAGTACGGCGCGGCACCAGCGCCGGCGGAAGATGGCCCATGGGCCAAGTACGCCAGGCCGGCGCCGGCGCCGGTAGATTCGCGCCAGGCGGTGCCATCGGTGCAGCAACTGCCAAAAAAGGTAAGCGCTGCCGACCGCGTGCGCGCCGCCGCCACCGGCGTGAACAAGGGCTTCTTCAGCGACCTCATCGGCCTGCCGGTCGACACCACAGCGAACGTGCTCGACCTGGCCAAAGCTGGCGTCGGGATCGCCTACAACGAAGCCAGGCAGCTGGTCACCGGCAGGGCCACCGCGGCGCCGGAGTGGAGCGAACCCTTCGACCGCTCCAAGGTGCTTGGGTCGTCTGAATGGATCGCTGCCAAGCTCAATGCCGGCGGCCTGGGCGCGGCGATCAACAACCCGAACCCGCAGGACCCGGCATCGCGCATCCTGCACACCGGTGGGCGCTTCGCCGGCGCGTCGGTCGTGCCGAGTTCGCGGGTGGGAATGAGCGGCAAGACGCAGCTCGCAAACGCTGGTATGGGCGCTGTCTCGGGCCTGGCCAGCGGCGCGGTCGGCGAGGTAGCGCCGGAATGGGCTGGGGTGGCGGGCATGCTGCCGACAGCTGCTGTTGCTACTGCTGCCAGGGGCATCAAGCACGCAGTACGTGGTGACGAAGCCGGGCGCCAGAAAATGGCGCAGCGCGTTCAGGACTTGAAAGACGGCGGCATCGATGCGCCTTCGGTTGGCCTGGCCAGCGGGAACCGGACCGTCATGGGCCTGGAGAACTTGCTTGCACAAACGCCGTTCTCGGCCGGCCTGTACGAGAAGGCAGGCCAGGCGAACATCAGCGGCATGCGCGCGAAAACTGACGCGCTGCGCGACTCGATCTCGACCGAGTTTGGCCCGGTCGCCGCCGGCGGCGCCGTTCAGTCGGCACTGAAGGACGGGTTCCGGGGGCGCGTCAACGCCACCTCCCGCGCGCTCAATGACAAGGTGGCCGAGAACGTTGCACCCGGCTTCTACACCTTCCCACAGAACGCGCTCGACACGGCCCGCAGCATGAGTGCGGTCAATCCAGCGGCGCCGGCCACGTCGGCAGCATTGCGGAACGGCCGTATCGCGGGGATCGCCGACGACCTGGCGCGCGACGTGATGGGCACACCAATACCGGGCAATCACCTGGTGAACTCGCCCACGCGCTACAAGCGTGCCGATGGCGAGATCCTGGACACCCCACCGGGCATTCCGTTCTCGACGCTCAAGAACCTACGAACCAGCATCGGCGAGGAAGCGGGATCGTCGGCCATCATCGGTACGCCCGAAGGTGCGCAGTTCAAACGGCTGTACGGGTCGATGTCCCAGGATATGCGGCAAGCCGCCAGCGCCGCCGATCGGCAGCGCGCCGGCGTCAACGTAGGGCCGCTCTCCCTGCCGCAGCTGCCGGCATCGCGTGCGCTGGACCGGGCGAACAAGTTCTACAGCCGGGCGGCCACGCGCGCCGAGGACCTGAACGGGATTGCCAATCGCAGCACCCCAGAGGGCGCATACGATGCGGTTGCCGGCTCGCTGAACAGCGGCCCGACCTTGTACGCGAAGCTGAGCGGCGCGGTCGACCCCGCCACCAGGCAGAAGCTCGTGGCCACGATCATCGACGACATGGGGATGGCCAAGCCTGGGCAGCAAGGCGCCAATGGCGATGTCTGGTCCCCACGCACGTTCCTGACCAACTACTCGAAGCTGTACCAGAACGGTGGTGGCGAAGCGCTGTTCAAGCGCCTTCCAGGTGGTGAGAAGCATGCCAAGGACTTGGCCGAAATCGCCAAGACAGCGGAAATGCTGGGGGATGCATCGAAGGTATGGGCAAACCCATCAGGAACGGCAGCAGCCATGACGGCGCGCGGCACGGCATACACGCTGACTGCAGGCGTGTTCTTCAAGCCATTGGCTGCGGTGGCTACTGCCGGCGGCCTGGTCGGCGCGCACCAGCTGTCCCAGCGGCTCCTGCTTAATCCGAAATTCACGCGCTGGCTCGTCCAGGCGGAGAGCGTCAAGCCGGCACAAGTACGGGGCCACGCCCAGCGCCTGATTGCAACCGCCAATATCACCCGCGACGAGCAGTTCAAGCGGGATGCTGCGGAATACCTGCGCCTAGTTGAACAGAGCGAGCAGGAGTAGCGCGACGGCGGCGCCGAAGCAGGCCAAGGTGCCGCTGGTCAGGCCGATCCCCAAGACGGTGAACTTGATGTCCTCGAGCTCACCGTCGGGGGAGGTGTCGTAGAGCGGGGCGCCAGGCGCTGGGCGGTTGTCGTATTCAGGCAGTTTCATATTCCATTCCTTTTTGTAAACATATCACATGACATCAGAGCAACAGTCGAGTACCACGAAGACGAGCAGCGCCGAGGCCCTGGCCCTCTACAAAAGGCGGATGAAGAAGGCCGGCTTCCGCCGAATGTCGGTATGGGTGTCGGACGAGCTGATGCAACTGCTGGCGAGCGAGCGCCTTTCTTCGGAGTGCGGCGGGCGCACTCTGGAGCGCCTGCTGCTGGGAGAGGCAGCGAAGCGACCTGCTTTCCCCTATGGCTCGAAGGACGACGAGAACCCAGGGCCGAGGCGGAAAGAGCGCCGATGAGGCTCTTCCAAGAGGTAGGAATAGGCTAGCGATAGGATGCTTGACTGGAGGCGTTGACGCCCGCTTCCGACCCATTGCAGACCTCAAGGACCGAGAAGAGTTCGTGCTTCAGCGGTCCAATCGATGTTGTCTTTCATAGCGAAGTTGAAGAAATCAGCGATCGACGAGTCGGAGAAGATACGCTCTATCAGGCCATCGATCCGATCAGGAAGATCAGATGGGGCGTCGTTGTCGCCCTGAAGGCCAAATGCAGGATACGAACCTAGGTACTCAACCTTGATGACCTTTATTTTCAGCGCTGGAAAATCGTCTTTCAGTGCGTCAGAAAGTTGATACCGTAGCCAAGTCAACAATGCTACTAGCATTGCACGATTCTTTACGTTGCCGAGCCATTCCTCAAGTGAAGGCGGTTCAACAATTGTGTATCCGAGTTCACTCATCTGTTGATCGGTAGATAGGGTTGGAGGAACGACCGCTTCTGGCCGATAGCAGACGTTTAGAATGGCTCAGTGTACGGTCTTGTTGCTGCCAGGACAAGAACGGACGCAGTGAGGCAGGAAATGCTCTTATGAGCTGATTTATGTCCGACATCGCGCACATGCGCGCGTGCGAGGGCGGAAATCTCCGACCAGTACACAGGCGTGCGTGCGGGCGCGCAGGCGCGCGTGAGGGTGGAAATAAGGTACGCATCGCCCGAGCGCGTGCGCATGCGCGCGTACGTGAGGGTGGAAATCTTACAGTCCATAAAAAGGACGCCGGGCGAGGCTCCCGCACGCATCGCACAGGCGCAGGCGCGCGAGGGTGGAAATCTCCGGGTCCAAAAAGAGCATGCGGATATTTGCAGGGACCTAGTTGTCTTGTTAGCTAGTATTTCAGCGCATTGGCAGTATGGTGTAGCCCATGACACGGCAGCCTTTCCTCACCGTCAGCGCGTACGCGCGCTACCGCGCATCTCTTGCGCTGGATCGATTTTCCAGTGCCGCAGATGACCGAACACGCGCTGCTGCCGTGAGGTGGGCACGGGCGTGGGGTGCAGTAGCTCGGCATCCAAAGTACTCTCAAAAGTAGCCTGCTTCGCGCCCCTGGCGCCAGTCGGCCTGCCGCCGGCGAAGCAAAGCAACTAGATGAGGCTGTCTTTCGCCCGCTTGAAGCGGGCATTCTTTTGGCATGAGTCGTTCAGGCGCCAGGCGGCAGCCACGGGAACTCCTTGACGCATGGTTCGTCCTTGAGCTTGTCGCGCAGCGTGTCGAGAATAGCGCCCTGTGGTCCGGGCAAGGTGCTCAGCATGCGCTGCAGCTGATCGGCATAGAGGACGACCGAACGTAAACGCTTGATCTCCCACAGCAGTGTGCGCACATCGGCCGAGTCTAAGTTGCGGTCCTGGATCGCGCGCAGCTGGTCAGTTGGTAACGGTGGTTTGAAGCTCATGCCCAAATAATACTGGATGGGAATACAGTATCTCAGACTCGACTGATCAGTCGGGAAGATACGCAGCATCCTTCCGAACGCACCACAGCTTGCCGATCTTCACGGCCTGAGGGTAGATTCTTCCATCGTGCACCCACCGGCGCAGCGTGTTGATGTGCGGTGCGTGCTCGCCGAGCAGGAGGTGGGCCCAGACTTCCAGGGGAATGTAGCGAGGGAGGCCGGCCGTGTCCTCTGGGAGAAGGTGCATCGAATGGCTCGGCGGTGCCGGCGTTCGGGCCTGGCCCTTGGCCTGCAGCTCGGCGCGGTTATCAGGACCCAGTCGACAAGCGACTCCTTCAGCATGACGGGTTTCTTCGGCATTGCTCCTCCTGGGCGGCAGTGTACGGCACCGGCGCGCCAGATGAGGAGGGCGGAACCTGAAAAAACCTGAAATCGCCAAGCGTGCCAGTTCAGCGGCTGAACAGTCGGCCGGCGGAATTAATGAATGCATAGAGGAAAGTGCCGGCAAATGAATATGGCTGCCAGCCTCACCGTGGTATTTGCCACACCTTCACAGGTTTCGGAATCTCCTCACGACGCCCTTCAATAGCGGCGACACTGCCAACTGGATGGCCAGCCGCATTGACCCAGCCCATGCGGCGCAGGACTTCGACCTGCTTCGACTTCATCTTGCGGCCGGTGAGAACTGCCAGTTCCTCTTTGGTCAAAAACATGTTGGTCACTTCGTCCTCCAGATCAGTTGAACATACTAAGGAATCGGCCGAGGTGCTGGACCGATGCGGGATAGGCTTCCCCGGTATTTGCAATGCATGCAGTAGGCCGACACGTCGAGCTACAACAGCTCTCTGAGGTTAAGCCGTATTATCATCGTGACCATCTGTAGCCAACCGAATAAGGAAAGTATGAAAGTCAAAGACCTGATTGCAAAACTTAGCAAACTTGATCCAGATCTGAAGGTGGTTTGCATCGAAGATGGGGGAGTTCCTTCGCTCAACGATTATCCAGGTCCTTTTGAGATAGTGGATGTCAACGCGCAGAAAATCGTGACCTCTCGCGATGACTCGGGACGCGTTTCCATCAAGTTCGACCATACCGCCCCGGGTGCATGGGAGCTGGCATTAATCGAGATCACCTCCGATATTTAGGCTGCAAAAGCATCGGCACTGGCTGGCTTTACGATGCGCATCACGCTGGCGCGCGACACGTCGTAATCGCGGGACAAGGCGCTGATCGATTCACCGGCCTTGAACCGGGCAACCATCGCCGCGCGCTGCTCGTCCGTGGTGAGGGTTGGGCGGCCCAAGGTCTTCCCCTCAGCCTTCGCCCGGGCCAGGCCGGACTGTGTGCGCTCGACCAGCAGATCCCGCTCCATCTCGGCCACGGCCGCGAGCATGGTTAGCATCAGCTTGCCGGCGGCGCTGGTCAGGTCGAGCTTCCCCAGCTGGAGAACGATCACCTCGATGCGGCGCGCGGCCAGCGCCTTGATCGTGGCGCCGACGTCCTGGGCGTCACGGCCAAGTCGATCGAGCTTCGTCACCACCAGGGTTTCGCCATCGCGGATTTGGCCCAGCATTTTGGCGAACTGCGGACGCTGCGCCGCCGAGACCTTCCCCGACACGCCTTCGTCAGCGTGCCAGTAATCGACCGCATAGCCGGCCGCTTCGATCTCACGGCGCTGATTCTCCGTCGTCTGTTCTTTGGTACTGACCCGACCGTATCCGAAAATTGCCATTTTGCTGTCTCCTTAAGGTCCAACAACGTCTGTTAGTGTCCAATAAGGTCCATAATACATTTGAACATGTTCAAAAGTCAAAAACCTATTTTTTGAACATTGCGCGGGCCTTGCTGGGCAGCCTGTTCACAAACGGCCGATTTTGAACAAGGTCTCCCCCCCCCCCAGTTTCGCGCCAAGGGGGACGCCATCATGTTATAAGTGACAGCGTCCAACCAAGACTGATACACTCCCAGGTTGCTTGATTTGGGGCTGACGCCCTGATATCGACAAAGCGACAAACAAGAATTACTTTAGGACACAACATGGCCGATATGCTTTCCGTTGCAAAATACATCACTGAGCGCATGGGTGATATGACTGCAATGAAGTTGCAGAAGCTCATGTACTACGCTCAAGCATGGCATTTGGTTTGGGCCGAACGTCCATTGTTCGATGAGGATTTTGAGGCATGGGCAAATGGGCCTGTACTCCCTTCTCTCTACGACCATCATCGTGGGATGTTTTACGTCTCACCGGCTTTGTTCTCCTATGCCGACTCCGCCACTCTTCATCCAGAAGAGCGCGCAAACATTGACAAGGTTCTTGGCTTCTACGGGCAACAGACAGCCCAATGGCTCAGCAACTTGACCCATCAGGAAATGCCTTGGTTACAGGCGCGTGGTGGACTTGTCCCCGGCGCTGCATCGAGCGAGATCG
>Ga0308160_10004991_pt1 | contig 13970 bp, 11 predicted proteins | sample PhyFR1_FD_201036 | JGI IMG/M metagenome (GOLD analysis project Ga0308160, IMG submission 201036) | Phyllosphere microbial communities from UC Gill Tract Community Farm, Albany, California, United States - DLSLF.R1 | ecosystem: Host-associated > Plants > Phyllosphere > Unclassified | place: USA...
GCAGCGTTCTTTAATAAGAGACTGTAGCCACCCTGGAAAATGAAAAAGCCAACCTTTAACAGGTTGGCTTTCTTTATTCTGGTGGGCCTCCCGTGAGTCGAACACGGCACCAACGGATTATGAGTCCAACGTGGCGCTCATTCTAACATGTTGATTCATAAGAGATAATCCTATAAATTATTGAATATAAAGAAAAAACCCTTTCATCGGCTTGCATTCTTTTGCATCCAGCTTGACCTGCGACGTAGCCTACCTGTAGCCTTGAAATTTTAGAGTACCAAGGAGATGAGGCGAATGCAGTCTATAAAACTCACGAAGCGCGTTGTTGATGGCTTGCAGCCACAGGCAAAGCCTTATGTCCGCTACGACTCGGAGTTGCCTGGCTTTGGAATCAGGGTGGGCAGTGAATCAAAGGTGTTCATCGTTCAGAAACGCGTAGGCGCACGAGTCGTCAAACGAACCATTGGCCGATATGGCATCTACACTGTAGATCAAGCACGGGCTGAGGCGAGAGCTGTCCTTTATGAACTCAGCCAGGGGCGCGATCCGCTCGAAGAGAAGCGCCTGGTGCAAATGCGGTCCAAACTCACGTTCGGCACCCTCTTCGAGCTATATCTCACAGAACGCCCATTGAAGACCCGGACTATTGAGGACTTTCGGGCGCGGCTACCAAGGCTTTTGTCAGATTGGTTCCCACTGTCAGCTAATCAGATCACCCGCGATATGGTGCGGCGAAAATTTGACGAGTTAATGGCACATCCAACACAGGCGGCCATTGTCATGCGCTATGCACGTGCGGTCTTCAATTTTGGGATCGAGCATTATCGCAACGATGAGACAGGCGAATCTGAAATCAAGCAGAACCCCATTGAAGCCGTTACTCGTGGCAAAAATAAGAAGCTTCCGAAGTCTCGGCGGCGGCAAGGATATTTAAAGGAAACACAACTACCAAGATGGTTTGCGGCAGTGGATATGATCCGACAACGGCAACCCGTTGTTGCGGATTTTCTAGTTGTTACTTTGTTACTTGGCGCACGTAGAAGCGAAACCGCAAAGCTTCGATGGGCTGATGTTAATCTGGAAGAGCAATGGGTCGTATTCCCCGACCCAAAAAACAAAAACGATCATCACATTCCCCTGCCGCGACATGTGCTTGAAGTTCTAAAACGCCGACGCGAACTAACATCCGAGAATGAAAAATTTGTGTTCCCAGCCAACTCCAGAGCGGGCCACTTGACAGAACCGCGTTCAGGCATGGCAGCAATCACTGCGGAGACGGGGATTGCATTCCAAATGCATGATTTGCGTCGAACATTCGCCACTTCCGCGGATGCTCTTGAGCTGCATGAACGGACGATTAAGCGGTTGATGAACCACATTGACGATAAGAAGAATGTTACGCTCGGCTATATCATTAATGAAGTGAATCGACTTCGAGCGCCGATGCAAGCCATCGAAGATCGTATTCGTTCTGGAGTTCTAGAAATCGGTGCTGGCTCATCTGACAGTCCGGAAAGTATCTATGTTTGACGATCCTGTTATTTTGAATCTTGACAAGCTGCCTGCGGATAAATTGCTGACCGAAAAACACCTAGCCTTCCTGCTGGATGTGTCGGTGTCTAAGCTCCAAAAGGATCGCGTTGCAGGTAATCCTCCACCGTACGTCAAAATTCGTGGCGCTGTTCGCTATCGAATCGGTGATTATCGTGCTTACGTACGTGAGCGCACGGTTAGATCCACTGCACATGCCGATACCATTCACTTTACGGGAATGGAAGGTGGGACACCATATGCACGTATTGGCCGCACTATCTATGACTTTATTGAGTCGCTTGACCGGGACGTTGATGAAGTCATCATCGGCAATCTTGCAATGTTCCGAGCAATGGGCTACGCAATTGCGATCGACGATGCCTAGGCTATGGAGTGAAGCATCTTGTGTGGCTGGCAGGACATAGCCATGTGCGATGTCTATAGAACCCTGCGAAGAATTGAAGTGGGATTGCTCAAGACGCCGTATGCCGGAACCTTTTGGGAGCAGATCATTTGGCCGGACCTTTGTGCTTAATGATCTTTTCGGTCAGTTGCAAAATTTCTTTCAGTCTAGGCGCGTAGATTTCTTGAAGAATATGCTCGACGATCTGATAGGAGTCGAGCACGTCATCAGTTGTCATTTCCATACTGCCTTCGTGGCTGCCAGCGTTGCCGAGCCACTTGACTGCGGAAAACATGTTTTTCAATGCTTCGTATTCCGGCGGCAGTAAATTAATGCGCCTCTGAAGCGGGATGAACCCGCCTTTGTTTTTACCGGCCATGTCGACCCGCGGAACGCCTAGTTCGGTCAATAAGGCCTCGATAGCAATGCGCGCATTGTTGGAAGCCGCGTGCGGTGCAGAAAAGAAAAGCGCAAACGAGTCATTCAGCGGTTTAGCCACAGACTCAGGGCATTTTCTGGGAATTTCGAATATTTTTAAGTGCGGTTGAAAATGTTTCGGCCGGAAGCGTTCCTCATACACTTGCTCGGGGCAACCGTTACCGTCGAGAACTATATCCGAGTCCAGAAAGCCGGTGCCGCTACTTGCCACGACCTCTTTGCAGTGTTCATTGGAGCAATCCATTAGGCACGAATATACAGACTCGATCCATTCCGGTTCCCACCCTGGCTGATCGTGGTTGCGTGAATGCTTTCGCTCGTCAGAAAAAAAGGTATCTCGCCGAATACGCAGCACACCTTTGCGACATGTCGGACAGTTCCAGTTAGCTTCATGCTTGAGATTGAAGGACGATTTCAAGGCGTGACGATCCACTTTTTCGATTCCTGCAAAAAGTTTATTGGGCTGATGAAAAGCAAGGGGGCCGCTTCCCGGCACTTAATTTTACAGAATGCCGAGTTCGACTTCGGCCACTTAACTATGCCCTCCGAGCCTGGCCAGAACGCGCTGCACCTGCGAAAGCCGCCATTCACCACCACGCGGTGTCGGCACGCCGATTTGGTTCAGTTCCGCGACCATCGCACGTTGTGAGAGTTGGCGCACGGCCATGCCGGCGAAGAGTGAGCGAAGCTTGCTCGCGAAGGCGTCCGCCTCACCCTGGCGCTTCTCGACGTTTGGCCGCAGATTCGCCGGCCCTGCTTTGCCCAACTCGACGCCCCGCGCCTTTGCCATCGCTAGCGCTTCCTTTGTGCGCTGGCTTATGCGCTTCGCTTCATGCTCGGCGAAAGCAGCCATGATATGAATGGTCAACTCGTTCGCCTCCGGCATATCACAGGCCAGGAACCTAACACGCGATTCCATCAAACCCGAGACGAAGTGTACATTGCGCGCGAGCCGGTCTAACTTTGCAATCACCAGAGTTGCGCCCTGCTTGCGGCAGGCGTCCAGCGCGGCGCGCAGCTGCGGGCGTTTCGATAGCGCGTCTGAGCCTTTGCCGGTCTCGACCTCCTGAAACTCGCCTACGAGATTCCAGGAGCCGCCATTTAAAAATTTGCGGACGGCTTCCTGTTGCGCTCCCAAGCCAAGCCCGGAGTCTCCCTGGCGAGCCGTCGAAACACGGTAATACGCGATAAATTTGCCATTTGCCATGCCGCTCCCCTTCCCCGACCACATTTCATGACGTTCGTTTAATGTGTGGTCAGTATAGTTGCGTTGGGCTGAAAACTCAATTATTAATCATATTTTGATTTTTCTTTGAGTGAATGTTATATTCCGGAAACTTTATACGGAGTCTTTATGGATGAACTTTTGAATAACGCGATGGCCGCGCAGATGCTTGCGGAACGCTTGCCGGAACGCTCGGCGGACCAATGGCAGACCTGGCTGCAAAACAACCGCAACCAAGCCCGCCCAACGCTCTATCGCATCCCATTCGTGCGCATGGGTGGCGGCACTTTCTACGCCCCTGACGAGCTGGAAAAATATGTCGCGTTCGAGCAGTCGCGCCAGCTCGGGAAGGTCAAACTCTCCGGCCGCGCCGCTGAAGCTCTGCGCGCCTTTGGCATTGGCGAGCCGGGCGGAACCTCTCTCGGTCGCATCTTCAAGGGCGGCACCGCGAACCCTCACCCGGATAACAAGGGCGGGACGCTCGTTCAAGCCACTATCCGCGAGCCGTTGATGGTGTTCGCCATGACGCCGGAACAGGCTATCGAATTTGGCAAAGAACTGAAGGAGGCAGGCGAGGCGGCCCAGCGCTGGAACAACCCAAAGCAAGCGCCGGCCGCACCGCACTTCACGACCACCACACTCGTCGACAACGCAGACGTGGTCATCCAACGCAGGGAGTACAAGAAATGAAAGCCATCATCAAAACCTTATCCGCATCCGATACGGCTTACTGGCTGCGCCACAAGCTCGGCCTCTCATACGACTGGCGCAGCCGCCTGGCTGACTGGCGCAGGGGCCGCGCGCTCGACTATGGCGGCCCGGTACTGCTGCCCGCCTCGCGCAGCGCGTACAGCCCGCTTTATGAGCTGTCGGAAATCGCGGCATTCATCAAGGACTACCGCACTTTCGACCGCAACGCAGAAGCCGAGGTCAAGCCCGAGATCATCTATGTGGAACTTGATATCCGCACCGGCGAACAAAAGCGCCTGGCGCATCCGCCGCGCCCGCTGATCGCCACCACAACCGCGACTGCTGGCGCTGCGCATGTCTGACCAAGCGAACGACTTCATCATGGCCCGGTTCCTGACCGGGTTGCATGCCAACGCCATGAGCCGCACCACGCCGGCTCGCTTGCACTAGAAGAGCTTGCATGAAACCCGCTCCACCCTCAATCGCCTTGCCGGTCTCCCTGAATGACTGGATCGTCACGCCGTCGATTGATTTCATCAAACTGACCTCGCCATGCCGCGAAGACTTGAAAGCGCTGCGGCTGGCGCTGGGAAGGCCGGCGACAGTATTCGTTCATGCCGCAAGAGATTCGGCCGACCGTAACACCATCACGTTGCAAACTCCCAGCACTGCCCAGCTTCAGGCGGTCATTGACCATGCGCCACGCATGCAGATATACGAGGTCGAGTTCACCCTCGACTTCCGACCGAAGGGCGACCCGGCTGGCCTCGACGAGCTAGCGCCGGTATTTCGTTGGTTCGCCGACTGTTTGCGTCCATCGAAAGATGTGCCAGGGGCGCGACGAAAGAACTATGTCGAGGATGCGCAGGGGCGCTATGTAGACGCGCCTCCCGGCGCGAGCGAATCGCTGACCACATACCTGTGGCGCAACAAGCTGGAGCGGGTGACGCACCGCCTGTACATGAAATTTAAGGATAACAAGGCCCCGGTTCCTTTTCCGAGTGTGCGCTTGGAAGCTAAGCTCAGCATGTCCGCATGTTGGCTTGTTGGCTTGGATTACGCTTTCCATCTCGCTGATTTCAGCCAACGTGCGCGGCGCGTTCTGTCACCACATTTCCAGATTGCCGCCGGCATCAAGCCGGGATCGGTGCGCTCACGCGCCGCAGTTGGCACACGACTTCGCGCGGAGGCAGACGCATCGAATAGCAAGAAAGCCATGAGGGTCGAGAAATTCTGGCGCAAGAAAGGCGCGATGGGTGCGTTCAGGCTCGGGCTGAAAACAATCCCCGACAAGGAAGCCAACAAGCGGATCGGCGATGCGCTCGACCGGCTGCACGCTCAACTCGCGCCGCTGAGATTGCCAAAAATTTCGCGTGCCGACGCTACTGTGGATCAGCTCGAAACTTTTGAATTCATTGAAGAAAATTTTGTGGTCACACTGCCTCCTATAGGGGTGAAGCAATATGAACGTCTGACATACAGACCAAAACCACAACGAAAGAAAGAAGAGTAAGCGAAGCAATTGCACCCGACAGTTCGCTTCGCTCACTGTCATCATCACCCATCTACCGCTACCGGTGGCATGGCGGACAACCGAAAGCGCTACCGCGCTATCGGTTGTCGATCGCAAGGCCGATTGTTATTCCGGCTTACTTTCCTAGAGGTTTAGATGCTACCGAGTGCCTTCAGATGAGAACCACTGCGCAACTAGTGCAGACCTTTATTGCACGTTACCGGAATAAATGCAAAACCAGAAACGTGCAATCGTAAAAACATGAATACCTAGAAAAAAACGCCTACCTCGTAGGGCCACCGTGTTTTAACTGGGAACATTTTTCGGTCAAACCTTATAGATTGCTGGGTATTCACGACCTAATACGGACTATCGCGGCTCCATCATGCTGCTTCCGCCGCGCGTTCATCCTGGCCTACCGCCAGCTAACCGTGCATTTGGGCTGTCCTCTGCCTTTACCAGCTTCGCGGCACTGGGGTCATAGATGTAGCCCGTGATGCTCCCATCCTTAATGCGAGCGACGGCCTCGTCAATGACGAACAGCGGCACAAGGAACCACTCCTCGGGCTGCACAGGGTGGCCGAAGCGATCATTGATAGTGATGTTCAACCGCGCGGGCGCAAACAGCCTGTGGAACAGGTTCTCCATCCGGGTGCGATTGATTCCCGTGAGCTTGTAGGTCGCAACGACTTCGACTTTTGCCAACAGGTAGGTCGCTTCGTTCTCGGCGTTGGCGATGCGCGTCTCCACCCTGCCGCCGGTCACGCCCAACTTATGGATGATGTCGCGGTGCTGCACGACGTAGGGATGATCGGACAGGGAGCGCAGGACGTAGATAGTGCCGCTTTGGATGTCCCCCTCATCCAAACAATTGCTGAATAGAGGACCAGCGTCTGGCTCAGTGATAACGCGTGCGGCCTCATCACGATGGAGCGCTCGCTGGAACGAACGCAAAAGTATTTTGCTTTCGGTGCCGTTATCGAAGATCACCCGCAGTCGACTGTCGCGTCGGTCATATTGCGTCGTGAAGTCTTCCCCAACGTCGGCGATGTACGAAACCTGTCCGTTAAGAATGTAGTACGCACCTTGCAGAATTGCCTCCATCGCCTTGGCTTGGCTTTGGAAATTTCTCGTTTTACGAACCCCGTTCTTAAGGTCTTGCTTCACCGACACGAATAAAGGCTCGTAAAGGTAAAAGTCATTACATTTTTCGCGATGCTCGATCTCCTCAGCAGCGCGTTTTTCGGCGCTGGTGCGAACATGGCGTAGCACCGTGATGTCGTCCACATCCACGCCGCCCTCCAGCTCGGCGGCTAGATCGTCGATGTCGATGGTTTTCTCGGCCGGAGTCGCAACGGTCAGCGCGGCGGCAAGCAAGCCCTGAAGATCCAGTGGTTCAAGCAGGGCGCGGCAATCCGAGAGTGCGCGCAGGCGGTCGAGCCGAACAGCGTAGAGGCGCTCGAATATGTCACGGTCTTCGCCGTGCTGCGGAGCACGTCCGTGCTTCTCGGTGAACCTTTGGATTTCCTCGAAGCCTGCGATGAGGCGCTCCTCGCTTGCCGAGCGTCCGCCCTTCTTCTCGGGCAAGGCGAACTCGGCAAGCTCCGCAGCGAGTTCGTCAAGATCGGAGTCACTCATAACGTCCCTCTGCCCTAAAGCGCATAAAGGCAGCCGCGCCTTCGGCCATGCGTCGCTCCCACGCATCCTGGGAATCGAGCGCGGGAATGCGTCCGCGCTCTTTCTTGAACTGAACTGCGCGAACGGCCATCTCCTTCGCCTCGTCCGGCGTCAGGCTGGTGCGCTTGGCCGAGATGGACGCCGCGACCTGCTTCAAGCTGTCCTCACTCATGGTCTTGGCGAGGATGGCGTAGGCTTCCCCAAAAGGGTTGATGCGGTCGATAAGGTCGATGTCTAGCTCGCGCACGTCCATCGCGAAGCGACGCACGCCGTCGAGCAGGGCAGTGTTGGGCGTTCCTTCATTCTCACCTTCGGTGATAAGCCGCTTGGCCTGCTGCGTGAGATTGAGGGCGGCAATGGCGTGCTGGCGCACAGCCTCCTGATCTTCAGCGTCAAGCTCGGGATACTTGTCCTTGATGATCTTGCCCATGCGAACCTGCGTCAGCTCCTCGGGCACCAGCTCTTCGTCGAACAGGCCACGTTCGATGGTGCGCTTGTCCTGCACGAAAGCCGCGATGACCTCGTTCAAGTCTTCTTGGCAGATGCGTGCTGCCTCTGTACTCTTTGGCTCGGCAAGGCCCTTGATCTCGATCTGGTAAGCCCCTGTCTGCTCATTGACACCGAAATTGCATCGGTCCGGGTCGTAGCCCCCTTCGCCATAGTTATACCCCGGCGTCGGACCACTGTCGGGGTTCTTAGGCTTGAACTCAAAGCGCGGAGCGAGAACCTGCTCCATCAGCAGGCTCGCCGCGATAGCCTTCAACGTATCGTTGACGGCCTCGGTAACAGCTTGCTCGGCCGCATCCGGCTCGGCGATCAGATTGCTAAACCGCGCGCGGGTCTTACCGGGCGCGTCACGAGTAGCACGGCCGATAATCTGCACAATCTCGGTCAAACTGGCGCGGTAGCCCACGGTCAGCGCGTGTTCGCACCAAATCCAGTCAAACCCTTCCTTCGCCATGCCTAGCGCGATGATGATGTCCACATGATCGCGGTTGTTCTTCTGCGCTGGATCTTTGAGCGCGGCGGATACGCGATCGCGCTTGGTGGCATCGTCATCGACCAGATCGGCGATGCGCAGCATGCGGCCATCGGGACGCTTGACGAGTTGGAAGCCTGTGGCAACGTCGACGCCATGCCACTCCCCCAGGGCCTCGATAATGTGTTCCACCTCGCGCATCTTGTCCTTCGTGCTCTCGCGTGAATTGACGTTGGGGATGTGGATGATGGTCTTCTCGGTGGGATCGAGGACATTGAGGATGTCATCGACATAGGGGCCGCTATAGAAGAAGTAGCCGATGTCGAGTTGCTTAAGGTACTCGTAGCCGTTGAGCTGTTCGTAGTAGGTGTAGGTAACGGTATCGAACTTCGATTCGTCCTGCGGGGTCAGCACGGCCTCGGCGTCGCCCCGAAAGTAGGAGCCGGTCATGGCGATGATGTGCGTCTTGTCCCTAGCAATGAATTGTCCCAAGTGCTGGCCGAGCTTGTTGTCCGGATTGGCTGAAACGTGGTGAAATTCATCGACAGCGATCAGGCGGTCGTCGAATGCATCTACACCGTATGCATCGACCGCGAAACGGAAGGTCGCATGCGTGCAGATTAGCACCTTGTCGTCGCCTTCGAGGAACGCGCCCAGCGACTTGACCTTGCCGCCATTATCGTTACCCGGCGCGTTGCATAGGTTCCACCTGGGTTCGACCCGCCAGTCGGACCAGAAGCCATATTTTGACAGCGGCTCGTCGTTGAAACTGGCGCCGATGGACTTTTCTGGCACAACGATAATGGCTTGCTTCAAGCCCTGGTTCTGTAACTTATCGAGCGCAATGAACATGAGGGCGCGGCTCTTGCCGGACGCGGGCGGCGACTTGATGAGGAGGTACTGCTCGCCCCGCTTCTCGTAGGCCCGCTCTTGCATGGGCCGCATTCCAAAGGCATTGGCCTTGGTCGACGCGCCGTTGTGAGCATAGGTGACAGAAACGGACGGTACGGATTTAATTTTGTCGTTCATACGTTGACTCCCGCTTTGCGCTTCTTGCCCTTGGTCGGCGCGGCAGAAGCAGTAATCTTGGTATAGAGGTCAAACAGCTTCTCCAGCCGCTCCGTGTCATTCCTAAAACGACGGCCGATGTAGACGCGCTCAAGCACTTCGTCATTGCGATCATGCGCCGCCCGTAGGTCGGCTGGCATGGCGTTGGGATCGTAGAGATCGGCGATGGTCGCCGGAAAATGGTGCTCTCGTGCCAGCAAGATGTCTTCGGCACAGCGTGTCAGGTCGGCCTTGTTCTTCTCCGTTAGCGGCGGCACTGGGAAGGTGTTCCAACCGAGAACATTCGAGTAGCGGTAACGTGTCTCAAGCTGGCCGCAGACTGTGGCGATCCAAAGAAGGTGCATACGAGAGGTAAGCAACGCCAAATGCCAGAGCGGGGCGTCAAACACGGCGAAAGCCTCGCTAGACACTATGTTTTCGGCATCCAGGAGTCCAGCAGGAAGGTACGGACGCGCCTCCGAGGAGGTTCGAGGCATGATAATTGTCAGGTTTTGCGCCGTTCGCATCTCTCGCATCTGGTGTGGTTTCGCTGCCATAGCTCTACCGCCAGCGTCCGAACTTTTCAGCCTCATGTTGCGAACGCTGTCAATGCGGTCCGCAATAGCGGCTACACGCATGGCGTCTTCGCGCCGGTCGTCCTCAATCCAGAGACAGTAGCGTTCTAAGTTGTTAATGAACTCTTTGGATCCATAGATGCGACGAACTAAAAGATCCTGCTGTTCGGCCTGCAGATTTAGAGCCGCCACCTCTGATCTAGTGAGCAGTAGGTTTCCACCGTCGTATGGCATATTGCCGAGATCCATTGGTGACAGACCGTTGATCGGGGATGACGTCTTGGTCACCAATATGTCGGGGCCACTTACTAAGTAATAGTTGATGTGCGCGACCTGCCGGACATTGACAGTCCCGTCGTCCGAAATCGAGTAGAGCTGCCTTGTCGGTTTCGGTGTCCGAGACAAGCCGATTATTGCTACCGTCACGCCCGCATTTTTGCTCGCAAGATTGGACCACTTGAATGACGTGTGAGCGAAGGCGATCTGATGGCCGGTCGCTGCAATAAGGGGCCAGATCAGAGCAACTTGGTGCCCTTGACATAGGGAGTTCGTCGCCACAAATGCAGACGACGCTTGAGTTTGCATTCCATAATCGGCAGCCTTTACGAACCAACAACCTACAAAGTCAATATAGCCGTGCTTGACTCCTCGCGGGCCAAAAAGGAACTCCATGTCGTCCATCTGTTGGGGAGATTTCTTCCCCTTACCTGCATATGGTGGGTTGCCGCAGAGGTACGTCTCGCCACCCTCGTTCTCGAAGTCGATCTCTGCTTGGTCAAGCGGCGTGCCAAACAAGTCATCGGCTTGCAACTTCACGCCCGTGCCGGTCGGCGGACATGCACTCAACCAATCGAGCCGCAGCGCATTGCCGCAGATGATCCAGTTCTCGTTGCGCAAGGGCAGAAACTCGGCCAAGGCGAGCTTCTGTCCGCGATAAAGCACGTCGCACTGGTATTCAGTGATGACCAGTGCAAGGCGGGCGATCTCCGCCGGGAAATGGCGCAGTTCGATTCCGCGAAAGTTCGTAAGCGGAATTTCTGACACGCGATCCGGCTCGCCGCGCCGCCGGTTGATCTCGGCCTCGATGGCACGCATTTCCTTGTAGGCGATGACAAGGAAGTTGCCTGAGCCGCAGGCCGGGTCGAAGACTCTGATCTTGGCGATGCGCTTGCGCAGATTGAGCAAGGTACGCAGGTTGTCGCCCGCCTCTTCCAACTTTGCACGCAGGTCGTCGAGGAACAGCGGGTTCAGCACCTTCAGGATGTTGGGAACACTCGTGTAGTGCATACCCAACTCGCCGCGCTCCTCGTCCTCGGCGACAGCTTGGATCATTGAGCCGAAGATGTCAGGGTTGATCTTGGTCCAGTCCAACCCTCCGACGTGCAACAGATAGGACCGGGCGATTTTGCTGAATCGCGGTACTTCGTCACCGCCGGAGAACAACTGCCCGTTGACGTAGGGGAAATCTTCGGCCCATCTGGGAATTTTGGCAGCGGCCCGATCCTCGCGCTTGGTATTCATGGCGCGGAACAGCGTGGCGATGACCTCGTGTGTGTTCGACGAGTCCTTGGCGCTCATCTGCGCAATGGTTTCGGTGAAGCGGCCCTTGCCGACGAAGATATCGGTGTCTTCAGCGAAAAAACAGAAGATCAGCCGCGCCATGAGGTGGTTCATGGCGTAGCGACGCTCCGCTGTGCCCCATTCAGGATTGTCTTTCAACAGTTCAACGTACAGCCGGTTCAGGCGGCTGGTGGCCCGGATATCGAAAGCGTTTTCACTAATCTGCCGGACGGTGCTGATGCCCGCCAGCGGCAGGAAGAAGCCGAAGTGGTCGGGAAAGTCTTTGAAGGCACAGGCGACAGTTTCACCGCTGGCCAAGTCTTCGGCCTCGAAGTCTGCACCATCGGTAGCGAGCACGAACTTGGCCTTGGCCCTGGCGGTGGCTGGGCTGTCCTTGAGAGCCTTTAGCCCCGCCGTGACCTGCCCCGCCTCGCAGGTCATGATGTGGATGTGGCTGGTCTGGAGAACACCGCCTAAATCGGACTTGTTTGACGCCCCGGCGCGCAAGCGCCTAATAGTTGTGTCCTTGTTGCCGAAAGCTTCAAGGAAGGCATAGGGGAACTCTGCGGCGTCAAAGGGCTGCTCCGCAAGGTCTGTGATGGCTTGTTCGATTTCTACAGCGTTCATGGGTGTGCAGCCCCTCCTATGGGTAAGGCCGCCAAATTGCTATCGTTCTGCGGGACGATCATGTCTTGTTCTGTGTTTTCTTGACTATCTGCACGCCAATCCAGCGGTCCAACTCGGTGCGACGAAACCGCCAGATGCCGCCAAGCTTGAACTCCGGCATCTCTCCCGGTTGGACTAACCGATAAACGGTCTTCGCGGTTGCCATAAGATGGATCGTCACCTCATCCCGCGCAGTTCCCAAGTCATTCCGAGACGCCCGCACAATGCACCACATCCGCTTTGGCGTAGCCTATTTGTAGCACATACAAACTGAAAGAGCTTACGCCAAGCAAATTCTTGACATAAGCTCTTGATTTTATTGGTGGGCCTCCCGTGAGTCGAACACGGCACCAACGGATTATGAGTCCGCTGCTCTAACCAAGCATGAGCTAGAGGCCCAATTGGGCGGCAAGCCTGGCTTGCCAAAACTGCACGGCCCTTGGTCAGGGCCGGCAGCATTGTACAACGAAAAGTGCGGTGGATTAACTGCCTTCGAGGAAACTCTTCAGCTTGTCCGAACGCGACGGATGGCGCAGTTTTCTCAGGGCCTTGGCTTCTATCTGGCGGATCCGCTCGCGGGTGACATCGAACTGTTTGCCCACTTCCTCCAGGGTGTGGTCGGTCGACATCTCGATGCCAAAACGCATCCGCAGCACCTTGGCTTCACGTGGCGTCAGCGAGTCCAGAACGTCCTTCACCACGCCGCGCATGGACGCGTGCAGTGCCGCGTCGGAAGGCGCCAGCGTGTTGTTGTCCTCGATGAAATCACCCAGATGCGAGTCGTCATCGTCGCCGATCGGGGTTTCCATCGAGATCGGCTCCTTGGCGATCTTCATGATCTTGCGGATCTTGTCTTCCGGCATTTCCATCTTGACCGCCAGCGTCGCCGGATCCGGCTCCGCACCGGTTTCCTGCAGGATCTGGCGCGAGATCCGGTTCATCTTGTTGATGGTTTCGATCATGTGCACCGGGATGCGAATCGTGCGCGCCTGGTCCGCGATCGACCTGGTGATGGCCTGGCGTATCCACCAGGTGGCATAGGTCGAAAACTTGTAGCCGCGACGGTACTCGAACTTGTCCACCGCTTTCATCAGACCGATATTGCCTTCCTGGATCAGGTCCAGGAATTGCAGGCCGCGGTTGGTGTACTTCTTCGCAATCGAGATCACCAGGCGCAGGTTGGCCTCGGTCATTTCACGCTTGGCCTTGCGCGCCTTCATTTCGCCGGCGGCCATTTTCTTGTTGATGTTGCGCAGGTCGGGCAGCGGCAGCACCACGCGGGCCTGCAGGTCGATCAGCTTCTGCTGCAGCTCCTTGATGGTGGGCACATTGCGGCCCAGGACCACGCTGTAGGGATGATTGCCAGCGACCTCGCCATCGATCCAGTCCAGGTTGGTTTCATTGCCCGGGAAGACCTTGATGAAATGGTTGCGCGGCATGCCGCACTTGTTGACGGCCACGTCCAGGATCTGCTTCTCGATGTGGCGCACTTCATCGACCTGGCCGCGCAGCGTGTCGCACAGCTTCTCGACCACCTTGGCAGTAAACCGAATGCCCAGCAGTTCATTGGAAATGGCTTCCTGCGCGCGGACGTAGGCCTTGGAGTTGTACCCTTCCTTCTCGAACGCCTTGCGCATGTTGTCGAACTGCTCGGCAATCACGCC
>Ga0308160_10004992_pt1 | contig 13968 bp, 10 predicted proteins | sample PhyFR1_FD_201036 | JGI IMG/M metagenome (GOLD analysis project Ga0308160, IMG submission 201036) | Phyllosphere microbial communities from UC Gill Tract Community Farm, Albany, California, United States - DLSLF.R1 | ecosystem: Host-associated > Plants > Phyllosphere > Unclassified | place: USA...
CACTCGCCCCCGCCCTCCGTCGCGTCGACCGCAAGCGCGCGCAGGACGGCGCGACGTTCGCCGCCAACAGCGACTACATCCGTCAGCGGATGGAGCGTTCGTGGGGCGTCGAGGCCGAGGTCATCCACCCGCCGGTCCGCGTCGAGTACCTCCAGAGCGTGCCGTCCTGGGCGGACCGACTCAGCGCTGAGGACGCCTACCTGTTCTCGACGCTGCCGTCCGAGTACGTCCTCGGTGCCTCCCGCTTCGTCGACTACAAACGGCTCGACGTCGCCATCCGTGCCGGCGAACTCGCCGGCTTGCCTGTCGTGCTCGCGGGCGCGGGACCGCAGCACGCCGAACTGCAGGCGCTCGCGGATGCCGCGACGGTGCCGGTCATCATCATGACGAGGCCGAGCGACGAGTTGCTCTTCGCGCTGTACCAGGCGGCATCGCTCCTCGTGTTCGCAGCGGTGGAGGACTTCGGCATCATGCCCGTCGAGGCGATGGCCCTCGGTACGCCCGCGCTCGTGCTCTCCGAAGGTGGTGCGTCCGAGAGTGTCCTCGCCATCGACGGAGGCGTCGTCGTCGACTCCCTCGACGATGCCACGCTGCGCGAAGCGGTCGAGCGCGCCCTCCTCGTCGACATGGTGCCCGCGCAAGAGCGGGTGAACGCGTCGTTCGGTTCCGCAGCCTTCACCACGAAGCTCACGGAGTGGGTCGGGCATGCGGCTCGGTCCGATGGAACAGATCGGACCCTCGCCTCATGATCCTTGCCGACACCAGGTGGAGCGGCGTCCACGGCATCGGTCGCTATGCGTCTGAAGTGCTCCCGCGGCTGAGCGTCGACTGGGCACCCCTCGACACGGGCGGCAAGCCGTCCGATCCGCAGGACTTCCTCCGCGTGCGACGGACTCCGGCCGGCACGACGATCTACTCCCCCGGCTACAACGGGTTCCTCGCCCGCTCACCGCAGGTGGTCACGGTCCACGACCTCATCCACCTGCACCCCACCACCAGTCGGCGCGCGGTGTACCTCGCGCACTACTCGGCCGTCCTGCGTCCGATCATCCGTCGGAACCGACTGGTGCTGACCGTGTCAGAGACCTCCAAGCGCGCCATCGAGGAGTGGATCGACGACGATCGCGTCCGAGTGGTCAACGCTGGCAACGGACTGTCGGAGGCGTTCCACCCGGACGGTTCATCAGCTGCTCAAGACTCCGCTCCCTATTTCCTCTATGTCGGCAACCTGCGGGCGCACAAGAACGTCGATGTGGTGTTCCGCGCCTTGGCTCGTGTTCCCGAAGCGAAGCTCGTCGTCGTCATGAACGACCGTGAGGGCGCCGAGCGCCGTGCAACTGAACTCGGTGTGGCCGACCGCGTGGAGGTGCGGAGCGGGCTGACCGACCCGGAGCTCGCCGACCTCTACCGCGGCGCAGTCGCCACCGTCTTCCCGTCGCTGGTCGAGGGCTTCGGGCTTCCGGCAGTCGAGAGCATCGCGTGCGGAACCCCGGTGATCTTCTGGGAGGGCTGCGAGTCGATCGCCGAGATCTCGAGCGGACAGGGGTTCCCGGTCGGTGACGCGCATGACGACCTGGCCTGGGCAAACTCGATGGAACGCGCCATTGTCGGACGACCCCGTGCGGACGCGCTCGCGGCGACCTACAGCTGGGACCGGACGGCCGAGATCGTCTCGAACGTGTTGCGAGAGCGTTGATGGATCGTCCTGAAGCGGTCTCCTCGCCCCAACCGTCGATTGCCGCGGTCGTCCTGAACTGGCGCGACGCCGCGAACACGAGCGCGTGCATCGCCTCGCTCGCACAGGACGGCGGCCTGAACCAGATCGTCATCGTCGACAACGAGGCGGACGGCACGCTTCGGCAAGCGCTCGACACGTCGGACGCTCCGGATCACGTCTTGCTCGAACGGTCGGAGAACGGCGGTTTCTCCGCCGGAGTCAACGTCGGTCTGCGCTACGCCCTCGACGCTGGCGCAGACTTCGCGCTCGTCATCAACAACGATGCTCGGCTGCACGAGGGGGCGTTGTCCGCGATGCTGGCGAAGTTCGAACGCGATGCGAGTGTGGGGATCGTCGGCCCGGCGATTCTCAATGAGGACGGCTCGCTCCAGGCGCTCGGCCCGGCCATCGGGTTCCCATTGCGGATCGACGAGACGGCGGGGTCGACGAGCCCCGACTTCGTGACCTGGGCGTGCGTCCTGGTCTCCCGACGACTTCTGGAGACGATCGGCCTGCTGGACGAGACCTTCTTCATGTACTGGGAGGACGTGGAGTTCGGCTACCGCGCCCGCGCCGCGGGTTTCGGGGTTGCGATCGCACCCGACGCGACCGTCGCTCATGCGGTCTCGTCGTCGCACAGCATCGCCGGCGACCGAGTCCAGCTCTACTCGGCGTATGGACTCGGCCGTGTCGCTGCGCGTCAGCCGCGTTTCCTCCTGGCGTCCGTCATCCGCGCGACGCTGCGTGTTGGCAAACGCGTCGCCGCAGGCCGATTCCGCTTCGGTGGTGACATCTGGCTGGCGTATCAAGACGGTCTGCGCCAGACGGAACAGCCTGCTTTCGAACGTGTGACGAAGGACGCTTGGCCCCGATGACCCAGAAACCCATCGCCCGGTATTACCGCGGCGCGCGAACGACGCACCTCGAGCGGCTGCACGACAGCGCCCCGGGCGACTTCTTCTATCAGAAGCCGATGTACGACTTCGATGTGACGCGAGCTCCTGCAGGTGTCCGGGTCGAACAGACGTCCTTCGTGCACATCGCGGCATTGGTCCTCAAGGGCACCTACTCGAGGTTGGAGATCGTCGAACCGTACGCTCCGAGCGCACTGCCGCAGAACCTGGTTCTCGCGGCGGCGGCGCGCGTCGGCCGACTGCTTCATCGGCAGCCGACCCAGCTCGTGACCTACGCGATCGAGAACGCAGACCTGCCGCGGAAGGTCGCTGCGAGCACGCATCTGCCAGTCGCCGTCACCCGGGCCCTGCTGCGTCTGACGGTTGGATTCTGCTACCGGTCGCTGACTCGCGTCGTCTTCGGCACCGCCGACGCGGAGACGAACTACGAGGCCCTCCTTGGCGCCCGGATGAAGCGTCGTCCCCCGGAGACGACCTTGATCTGGGGCCTGCCGACGGCCCACCCGTCCGCTCTCACCGTCGACAGCGACGGGCCGGCATCGAAGGTGCTGTTCGTGGGTGCACTCGACGAGCGGAAGGGCATCCGGCAGCTCATGGACAGCTGGTCGGACGTGTTGGCTGCGCTACCGAACGCCGAACTTGAGATCCTCGGCAAGGGGCCGCTTGAAGCGGAGGTGCTCAACTGGGCGGAGACCGCTCCGCGCACGACGGTCATCATCGACCCCACCCGTGACGTCATCTTCGAGGCGCAGCGCCATGCTGACGTCGCCGTCCTGCTGTCGCAACCCTTCACCAACTGGAAAGAGCAGATCGGTCTCCCGATCGTCGAGGGCCTCAGCGTCGGCACCGAGATCGTCGCCAGCACGGAGACCGGCATTGCAGAGTGGCTGATCCAACAGGGACACAGCGTGCTCTCTCCGAGTGCGACGAAGGACGAACTGGCCGACGCCATCACCGGTGTACTCCGGACCCGGCGTCCACGGGTTGAAGTGCTGCGAACACTTCCCGCTGTTGATGGTCGAATGGCGGCTGATCAGTGGTTGTTCGATTGAGGGCTAGCGGCGAGGGCCTGACGACAAGGCTGTAACCCGGTTCGAGCTCGTTTTGGATGTGTCCCCAGCAGGATTTTCAACCGACGGTCCTGACGCTCTGCAAACGCCATCCCGATCGTGAGCCAGAACAGCGTGGCGATCAGGTGCCACCAGACAGCGTCGTACGAGAAGAAGAACACGCCGAACACGGCGAGAACCGCGCGAGTGGGAGCTGACGCCGCGACGAAAGCCGTCACGAAGAATCCGATGAAGATGACAAAGCCCAGCAAGCCTGCACAGATGAACATCGTCAGGTAGGTGTTGTCGATCGCCCCGGTCACACCGTCCTGGAAGATCACTCCGCCAAACAGAGACCCCTGAGAGTTGACGCCGGATCCGAACAACACATACGCGATGTCACGACCGAACAGCTGCTGGGCCGCCTGTATCACCCCGAACCGGTGGGTGAAGGAGGCGTCGTTCGATTCATCGGCTTGCGCCAGATAGTTCGCCAGGAAACCGGCTCCCCCGAACGCCGCGACGATGACGATGACGACTGGAATCACGCGCCTGCGGCTGCGAACGAGTACGGCCACGACGAGGCCGACCGCGACTGCGACCAAGGCGGTCCGCGTCCCGGTGAGCAAGATCCCCAGCGTGAGCCAGACAAGCAGTACCCATCGCCAACGGCCTCGAATGGCATCAGAAACGGCTGTCAGAATCCAGGCAATCGATAAGAAATGAGCCAGCGGGATCGGGTATCCGAGGGTCCCCTGTGCGCGGTTTGTCCAATCCCCGAGGATGGTGTTCGCACGGACGATGTAGACATCGCTCGTGGTGCCGGCCACGCTCCCGCGGATCGCTTCCAACCCAACCAGCGTCTCGAGGACGGCAACACCCGTCTCGATAGTCGCCACGACAAGCAGGAATCTCACCAGGAACCGGCGAACATTAGCATCCATAGCCATGCCGCAGAGCAGGGCGCTACTCCACATCAGACCGATGCCGAGCGCTTTGACGGTGTCAGAGGTTCCCTCGCGTGCACCGGTGGAAACAACCAGGATGATGGTCAGCGCGAGCACCCCGAGCATACTCAGGGGAATGCGCAGCCCACCCCCAAAGCTCACGAGGGCGAGTATCAGAGCGACGGCGACGATCACCGGCGTGATAAATGCGATCGACTCAGGCATGAGCGATGATCGCGCGACTACCAGAAAAAGGAGCACTGCTCCCAACAACCAGACGAAGATGCGCGGCCGCTGTGGCTTCTCTGTCACCGCGTGCACGAATCGGTCCCCATCCTGACGTCGATCCAGGATACGTCACAACCAGACACGGAAACGTCGCGGAGTGTGAAATCTGCGTTACGTCGCCGATGCACGAGCCGCGCGATTGGTACTGTTTGATGACCCGCAAACGGAGCACAGGGAACGCTCAAGGCGATACCGTCGGTCCGATCGTTTGACCCCGTGCAGGAATGTGTTTCAGAGAGGCCCTGTCCATGCGTCGGCCTGCCCACCCTGATCTCCGCAACTGGCGGAGGTCCTGCGGGTGAAAATCGCGATCTTCACCCCGGACATCACGTCGAACTCGCTCGGCCGCACTTACTGCCTCTGGCTGCTCATGCGGGCCAACGACTGGGAGACGCAGGTGTTCGCGCCGCGTGGCGGCGAGATCTGGGGTCCGTTGCGCGGCGGAGACTTCGCCGCGAACTGTCGCACGGTCGACGAAGACGATCCCGAACTGCTTGCGGCTGTCGAGGATGCCGACCTGGTCCTCGCGGTCAAGCCGGTGGAGACGTCCTTCGGGCGCGCAAGACGGCTGGCCACCGCAAAGCAACGGCCACTCCTCCTCGATGTCGACGACCCGGATCTCGAAGCCGCGCTGTCCTGGCGGCGCCCGCTGCGCCGCTTCGCGAAGGGCATCCTGAAGTTCAGCGCCGTGCGTAAAAACACGGAGCTGAAACGCCTCGCGCTGCAGGCGGACACCATCGTGAGCAATCCGGTCCTCCAAGCCATCTACGGCGGGCCCGTCGTTCCCCATGTCCGCGACGACCGGGGCTTCGGCGCACCGCACACCAGTTCCAAGCCCTCCATCGCATTCGTCGGAACGAATCGGAAGCACAAGGGCGTCGACATCCTGCGTGAGGCGGTCGCGAACCGTCAGGATCTTGGCATCATGCTCAAGCTCACCGACGAAGCACCCGAGGACGCTCGGCCCTGGGAACAGTGGGTCGGAATGACCTCCTTCGATGAGGGCCTCGCGCTGGTTGAGAACGCAGACATCGTGGTGATCCCGAGCAAAGACGACGGATACGCCCATGGTCAGCTCCCGGCGAAGTTGATGGACGCCATGCTCGCTGGTCGCGCGGTCATCGTGAGCGACATTGAACCCATGACCTGGGCAGTGGGATCCGGCGGCCTGACGGTGGAACCGTCGTCGGTCTCGGCACTCGCTTCGGCGCTCGGCGAGGTGGCGTCTCCGGACACCCGGACGTCGTTGGGACAACAGGCGAGGGAACGAGCCCTCGCGTTGTTCACGGTCGGAGCCCACCAAGACGCATTTCGGGAGATATGCGAGGGCGCCGTTCGTCGGTTCTCGCAGGAGACGGGTACCAAGTGAACGCTGCTCTCAACCAAGTGCGGACCCTCGCGATGCGTGCCAGACGCAAGGCGAAGCGGGATCGGGTCGAGCGGGGCTTCATCGAAGCATCCGCACGGGTGCCGGGAGCAAACGCCTTCGCCGGCCTCAACCCGATGAGCCTTGCGGTCGCATCGGTCCGACCGAGTGACCAGGTCCGGCCCCGTGTCTCGCTGATCGTGCCCGAGATCAAGGCCGAAGCCATCTTCGCCGGGATCCGCACGGCTCTGGAGGTCAGTGTCGGTGTGGCGAACTCGCTCGAGCTGCCACTCCGCATCTTCGCGCTGTGGGATGAGCCCAACCCGCGGGCGTCCGCCAGCATCCGGGAATTCCTGAGGGACGAGTTCGGTCTGTCACGTTGGGCCGAGGTCGAGGTCCTCCACGTATCGGCACTCACCGGTCTGGCCGTCAGCGCGGACGAGCTGTGGATCGGCACGCATTGGACCACGGTCCACCCGTTGGACGTCGCTGCTCGACTCAACGTGATCCGACCGGACCGCGTCATCTACCTGGCTCAGGATTACGAGCCTGGCTTCTATCCCTGGTCCACGGAATTCGCCATCGCTCGTGCCACCTACCATGCGGGCTTCCGACTGGTGGTGAACTCCGAACCACTCGCTGCGTACCTCCGGGATGCGGAGCGTCTCGATGTCGATCCAGCGCTGGTGTTCGCACCGAGTCTCGATCTCGGACGCCTCGAGGAATCAGCTGCGAATCGGCGGAAGTCCGCGCAGCCGTCCGTGATGTTCTACGGAAGACCGAACAAGCCTCGCAACCTCTTCGCGATCGGAATCTCCGCCTTGAAGCTCTCCGCCGCGTCGTCGGCGGGTAGTGGGGTCTCCTATTCGTCCGTCGGAGAATCGCACGCGACCGTCGCGCTGTCAGGCACCACCACGCTTGCGTCGCGCGGGAAGTTGTCCTGGCAGGGATACTTCGAGCTGCTCTCGAACACGGATGTGATGTTCTCACTGCAGCACAGCCCCCACCCATCTCACCCGCCCCTCGATTCGGTGGTTTCCGGTGGCATCACCGTGACGAACGAGCTGGCGGGCACCAGAGCCGCTCTGCACCCACGACTGCTCACCGCCGAACCTGATCCCACACTCCTCGGACAGCGCCTGAACGACGCCATCGAGATGGCCCGATCGAGCGAACCTGCCGGATTCGACTCCACGTTCATCACGAAACTCGGCGCACCGCTGACCGACGTCGTGAAGCACGCCAGCGCGCTCGTCGCCTGATCAGGATGCGTACCCACATCTGATGAGAAGACTGCGCCAAGCGTCGAACCTCCTCCTGTACCTGCTCATCCCAGGTCTCGGAGCGGCCACTCCCCTGCTGGTCTACCCGGCGTTGACCGCCCAGTACGGGAGCACCGGCTTCGCTGCGGTCGCCGTCGCACAGTCGCTCGGACTGGCCGGTGCGACGATCTGCGAACTCGGGTGGAGCGTCCTCGGCCCACAGCGTGTCGCGAGAGCGCAAACCGCTGAGCGTGCCTCGCTGTACCAATCGGCGCTTGCCACCAAGCTCCTTGCGACCTTGGTCGGCGCTCCCGTCGCAGCGATCGCCGCCGCGGTCATCGCCACCGACTACAAGCCTGCCGCTGCGGTCCTGGCTGCCGCCTCGGTGGCAACCTGCCTCAGCCCGGGCTGGTTCCTCGTGGGGGCGAACCGGCCCCTTGCCATCCTGGCGTTCGAAGGCATCCCGCGGTTACTGATCATGGCGGGGGTGGCCGGGCTTCTCCTCGCCGGTGCGCCGTTGCTCGTCTACGGAATCGGCACCCTCGTCGCGGTCATCTTCACCCAGGTCGCGGTATCGCTTCGCTTCGGTCAGCGACTCCTGCCGCGGCTCTCAGCATTCACGAGTGGCGGGGCGATCATCAAGCAGCAGCTCCCGCTCACCGGGGGACGCGCCGTGAGCGTGGTCTACACCTCGCTGCCGATCGCGATCGTCGGGTTGGTGAATCCGTCCGCCGTGGCGGTGTTCGCCGCCGTCGACCGACTCATGCGGATGGCCCTCTCAATCCTTGGCGGCGTTCCCAGCCGTCTGCAGAGCTGGGTCGGTAGCGCTCCCGAGGGCGGACGCGTGAAACGAAGCCGACAGTCGCTCCTCATGAATGCCGCTCTCGGTGCCATCTCCGGCGTCGGGTTCGCGGTCCTCGTCCCGTTCGTCGCGAACCTGGTCTTCTCGGGAACGATCGACATCGTCTGGCAGGTTGCCGTCCTCGGAGGCGCGATCCTGTTCGCGATCTGTGCTTCGCGGGGGTTCGGACTGTCGCTCGTCGCTGAGGGTCGCGCAAACTGGATCGCCCTGGCGAACGTCCTCGCGGCCATCGCCGGCGTGGCGACCACGTTCGCGCTCACGGGCCCGCTCGGCGCACCGGGCGCGCAACTCGGCGGCCTCTGCGCGGAACTCGTCGGTATCGCGGTGCAGGCGTTCTGCCTCTTCCTCCTGAAGCGACCGCCGCGTGACGAGAGAATGGCATGACCCGCCGCGGGTCCGCGGTCGACCGATTGCAATGGCCTCAACCGAGCAGCAATACCACCACCAGCCGACCGGCAGCGCGGAGAGCACAATGACCACCGCAAGTGACTCGGCATTCAAACCCTCTGCTCGAATCTCAGGACTCGACGGACTACGAGGCATTGCAGCGTTCGTCGTGCTGGTCCACCACACGCTGCTACTGTCCCAGCCCTTCATAGCGCCGTACCGCGATCCACGCGGGGGGGCGACGGGCTCATCTGGTGGCTCACATACACGCCCCTCCACCTGCTTTGGGATGGCACCGTCGCCGTCTTCATCTTTTTTGCCCTGAGCGGATTCGTCCTCGCGCTTCCCGCTCGAAAGGGAAACACGAACTGGAAGGCGTACTACCCCGCCCGACTGGTTCGCCTGTATCTGCCGGTATGGGCTGCGGTTGCCCTCTCAGTCGTCTGGGTCGTCGTACCCGCGTCGAACCGAGGGAGTGACTGGGTCCAAGGGCATGCGGCTCCGACGCCCGGTGGAGTGCTGCGAGACCTGATACTCCTCATCGAGGCCCCCGGTGCGACCAACAGCGCACTCTGGTCGCTGAGGTGGGAGGTGTTGTTCTCGCTTCTCCTGCCCCTGTACGTCCTGTTCGCGATGAAGATGCGTAGGTGGCTCTGGCTGAAGATCGCCATCCTCATCGTTTTCCTCATCGTTGGGGCGTACCTCGGACCGTCGGCACGCCCCTATTCGCTCGGCCCGCTGTTCCAGCTTCCGATCTTCGCGCTGGGGTATCTCCTCGCCTTCGAGTGGGAGACCGTCAAGCGGTCCATCGACCGCACAAAGCTGTACCCGGCAGCGATAGCCGGCGCATGCGCCCTGACCGTGCTTCTGTTGTCCTCCTACTGGTTGATCTACGCTTTCCCTCTTGCGAGTGCCATCCAGGACGCCATGGCGCCGGCGTCTCGCGTTCTTCAAGTGGTCGGAGCACTTGGCCTGGTGGCCCTCGTTGCAGCTGTGGTCCCGTTTGGCCGAGCGCTCAGCACGAAGCCTCTGCTCTGGCTCGGGCACCGTTCTTTCAGCCTGTACCTCGTGCACGAGCCGATGGTCGTGGCATTGGGTCGATTCCTCGGAGAGCGCGCAAATCCGCTCCTCGCACTCGCGATCAGCATCCCTGTCGCCTTCATCCTTGCGGAATTGTTCTACCGGTTCATCGAGTCGCCGAGTATGGCGCTCTCTCGACGAATGTCGGTGCGTATTCGCGAACGGTATCCTCGGCCTCCGATCACAGGCGACTAGACGCCCGGGGCGCCTCTCATCGCGGCGCAATCGTGGGTCTGGTCCTACGCTGTAGATCAGTTGGCTCCCACGGTCGGGAGCTTGGCAACGGCCCCGGGGAGGCACGAGTGACGACACACGACGAGAGCACAGACTCGACTCCCGGCCACGCGTCACCACTCGACGCCACTCCCCACCCCAAACGCCCCGCCTCCCGCCGCGACTTCTTCCGCGCCGCAGGCTTCGGCGTCGCCGGGCTGGCAGCGGGCGGAGCGGTCGCCGGGGGCATCGCAGCCGCCACCGCGTCCAACCCGCAGGAGGACTACGGCTTCACGCCGCTCCCCAAGCGCAGCGAACCGGGCTTCGACCACGTCGTCGTCGTGATGTTCGAGAACCGATCGTTCGACCACATGCTCGGATGGCTGTACCCAGCCGGAGGCGAACCGGCCGGCCAGACCTTCGACGGCCTCGCCCAGGGCGACTACAGCAACCCCGGCGAGTCCGGCGAACCCGTCCCCGCCCACGTCTACACAGGCCCCACCGACCAGATCATGGCGCAACCCGATCCGGACCCCGGCGAGTTCTACCCGCACGTCAACACGCAGCTCTTCGGCACCATCGACCCCGAGAGCAACGGCGACCTCCGCAATCCGCTGCAACCACCGTGGAACCTCCCGGCCGACATCTCCTCGCCCAAGAACGACGGCTTCGTCAAGGACTACATCGTCAACTCGACGCTCGCCCGCGGCCGCAAGCCGACGCCCGAGGAGTACTCCACCGTGATGGGTGGCTTCTCCCCCGAGATGCTCCCGGTGCTGTCCACGCTCGCCAAGAACTTCGGCGTCTACGACCACTGGTACGCAGCGGTCCCCTCCCAGACCTTCTGCAACCGCTCCTTCTTCCACGCGAGCACCTCCCACGGTTACGTCACCAACATCGAGGGCGACGGGATCGGCAAGTGGCTGAGCGCACCGGCCGTCCCCACCGTGTTCAACCGGCTCGAGGAGGCCGGCAAGACCTGGCGCGTCTACTACGACGCCCAGCAGGTCGTGTCCCTCACCGGTCTCCTGAGCGCACCGTCGATCGAGCGATTCTGGAAGAGCAACTTCCGCAGCATGGAGCAGTTCCATGAGGACGCGGCGAACGGTGACCTGCCCGACTACGCCTTCGTCGAACCACGCATGGTGTTCGACCACAACGACATGCACCCGCCGGTCGTCCGTCCCGACAACCCGAGCCGGGACGACGTCGACCCGGAGCTCGACTCCGCCTACTCCGACATGCGCGCCGGCGAGCAACTCCTCGGCGAGGTCTACACGTCGATCAAGCACGGGGCGTCGACCACCGGCTCGAACGCGATGAACACGGTCATGCTCGTCACCTTCGACGAACACGGCGGCATCTACGACCACGTCGCACCACCCAAGGCGACCCCGCCGTCGGGCGAGCCGGAGGCGGGCGAGATGGACTTCACGTTCGACCGCCTCGGACTGCGAGTGCCGACCATCGTCATCTCCGCGTACACGAAGGCCGGCAGCGTCATCAATGAGGAGATGCATCACGGCTCACTCATGAAGACCCTCGCCGAGCTGCACGGGCTCGACCCGCTGACCGAACGCGACCGCACCGCCACGAGCATCTTCAACGCCGTGAACCTCACCTCACCGAGGCAGCCGGTGCTGTGGCCGACGGTGACGCCCGCCTACGTGCCGCCCAACCCCGAGGCGAACGCCCGCGCCGACAAGGACAAGGACCGCAAGCGACCGCTCACGCCGCCGGCACTCGGACTCATCGGGATCCTCCTCGCGAAGTACGAGCCGGGAGCCCCGCTGCCCGACAACTACGCCGACGCGTACGAGGTGCTGACGAAGCACGGTGAAGGGTTGTTCGGCACGCGGGACTGAGCGGGCGGTGGTGCCCTTCGACAGGCTCAGGGACCGAACCGGATCGCGACGGACGCGAACGCTCCGGTTCTCTCCGCACCCGTTCCGGCCCCTGAGCACCCGTTCCGGGCCCCGAGGACCCCTTCCGGTCCCTGAGCTTGTCGAAGGGTGGCAACCTCCGTCGAGGTGCGACCTCAGAACTCGACGTCCGCCACCAGCGGGAACTCGGCGATCGGCTCATCGCCGAACGGGGCGAGTTCCAGGTACGTCGGCCGGTCGTCCTCGATGAAGAGGAGCAGGAACGCGTTCGCGGTGCTCGCCTCGAGGACCGTCTGACGCGTCGGGGTCGGCCGGCCGCCGCTGTCGGGAGTCAGGTCGATCGAGGGACAAGTGCCGCACCCGCACGTCCCGTGCACCATGACGCCTGGAAGCTGTCCTGCCCACCGTTCTCGATCGGAGGCCGTGACGGCCCGGTCGGCACTGTGGTCCGTACCGCGGGCGATCAGTGCGACCAGGAGGTCGCGCTCGCGCACGGAGAGGGGGCGCATATGGCGAGTGTACGCGGGCCACGCGAGAAGTCACTCACCGCTCGCAGGGCCTGGAGAGGCACTCGCGCGCAACAGATGTTGGCCAAATATCCCAGATCAGCGGGAGAATCGGTCTCGGTTCGAATGTCAGTGGCTCATGTTTGGATGGTCCCATGTCCAGCAGCCCACGCGTTCCCCTCGGTCCGGTCTCCGCCGACCCCTTGGGCACGCTCGGCGAGACGGTGTCCGAGCTCCTCCGCACGTGGTCGGGCGCGCTCGACCCGATCCGACCGGGCGACGACGCCATCGAGCAGCTCGCCGGCATGAACGACGCGGGCGTGGTCCGCGTCCTCGACCAGCTGGGTGCCGTACAGCACGTGGTCGAAGTCCTGGCAGCACGTGTCATGGGCTCGGTGTCGGAGCGCTCCCGCGGCGGCATCGTCGGCCACGACCCGTTGGCCCGCAGCCACGGGTATGCGACGCCGGCCGTCATGCTCTCGGAGCGGTGGCGCATCGCGCGCGGACGCGCCGCCACGATCACCTCGGTTGCCCAGGCGATCACCCCCAAGCGCGCCCTCACCGGCGACGTCATCGAATGCGACCGCCCCGAGATCGCCGCCGCCATCGAACCCCGGCCCTCGGTCGATGCTCCCTGCCTGCCGCTGTCTGAAGGTGACAACCCGACGTGCACGGTCGAACACGACGAGGCGACCACCCCATCCGGCTTCGTCCGGTCCGCGCTCAGCGTCGAGGGCGCGGGCATCCTGCTGCGCGAGCTGCGGTTGGTGGGCTCCGGTGTCGACGACGAACGCATCCACCGTGCCGTCAGCGCCGGCATCGAGCACTGCGACGGTGCGCCGCTCGCCGAGGTCAGCAGCCTCGCCAAGCTCGTCCGCACCAGCCTCGACCAAGACGGCCCTGTGCCACGGGAGATCGCGCTCCGGAAGCAGCAGCGCTGCACCCTCCGCGAACTCCCCGACGGCATGACCGAGCTCCGCGCCTTCCTCGCACCCGAGGCGGCGGGATGGGTCCGCGCGACGATGGACGCCGTCGTCGGCAAGCAGCTGCGGCAGGTCCGGTTCGTCGACCCCTCTGATGAAACGGCCGCGGCAGCAACCAACAGTGAGCTGCCCTCAGCCGATCCCCTCGACGACGCCTACGTTCCGGCCGCAGAGATGCCCGACACCCGCACGATGGACAAACGCCGGGTGGAAGCCCTCGTCGGGGTCTTCCGTCACGCTGCGGGTTGCGAGTCGGCGGTCATGGAACTCGCGCCCGTCTCCCTCATCATCCGCATGGACGAACCCGATCTGGCCGACGACGGCCAATGGTCCGACGGCAAGGCCTACATCGACGGCGTCTCCGAACCGATCTCCGCCGGCACCGCACGGTGCATGGCGGCCGATGGCCGGATCATCCCGATGGTGCTCGGCGGGCCGTCGCAGGTGCTCGACCTCGGAGTTGGCACACGGTTGTTCACCAAGGGGCAGAAGATGGCCCTCGCCGAGCGTG
>Ga0308160_10004993_pt1 | contig 13967 bp, 22 predicted proteins | sample PhyFR1_FD_201036 | JGI IMG/M metagenome (GOLD analysis project Ga0308160, IMG submission 201036) | Phyllosphere microbial communities from UC Gill Tract Community Farm, Albany, California, United States - DLSLF.R1 | ecosystem: Host-associated > Plants > Phyllosphere > Unclassified | place: USA...
CGCCCTTCCTTCAACGAATCTATCTCAACTTTACGCCTTATCTCTCATCCTACATAATCGAAATCACCAACAGACTGTCGAGGCTTACGGTATCTTCTCTATTGGAGAGATGATCGGTCGAAGGAACGTCGTCGGCTACAAGCTCAAGGACTAGATCTGAGGCTGGACACAGTGAGGAGCAGTCGGAGTAGGGGGGAGTAGATGATTTTGTAGCCTGAATAGATCGGGTACAGAATGTCCTGGTTGACAGGTAAAATTGGCTTATACGGCCCTTTTCATGAATTGCATTGACCTATCCTGTGCTGTTGCACTGGCTCGACGATGATCACGATGAGGCAAATGCACGAACTCAGTCAAGAGTGCCATATAGCCAAGAGCGGGATCAAATTGTAGTCAAGTCGAGTCCGAGCTGAAATGTCTAAATGTACAACTTTGTGCCTGCAATCTATCTTATTCCCTTTACCACCTATACACTCGACTCATAATGGTAAGACAGCTCCGCACACCCAGCATCGTCGCAGAAGCTGAAGTATAGCCTACCATCAGCGTTGACAAAAACGAGTTCTACCGTCGACTAGGCCGTGAATACAGTCAGTCTAATCCATTGTCGGAGAGCAAGTGCTGATATCCTTAGCGGTAGAAGAGCTCGAGGATCTCTGTTTCGACTTTGGTATTGAATACGATGGAGATGTAAGCTTGGTTGTTCAACAGATTACAGGAAAGCTGACAATGCAGAACAGCAAAGATATCGACAATGCTAAAGCCAAGAATCTACCCTTGCCCGCTCAACAGATCAAGATTGAGATTCCTGCCAACCGGTATGTATGCTTCTACCCCTTGTGGACGACCGCTCATGAGCAGATATGATCTACTTTGTATCGAGGGTCTAGCTCGTGCTTTGCGGGTCTTTTTGCAGAAAGAACAGCCTCCTACCTACACTCTCTCAAATCCCGCTCAAATGCAGGAAGTCTTTGTCGAGGCATCAGTACGTGACTTGTTCTGGAGGAGGGGTATCAACTGATCCCAGGTATCTCCATTACGACCATACTTTGCGTCTGCAATCCTACGTCTTGCTCGTCCATTGAACAACCTCGAATACGAGAGTTTCATTGATCTACAAGATAAATTACATCAAAATCTATGTAGGATGAGAAAATTCGTCGCTATCGGAACACATGATCTTGACACTATCCAAGGACCTTTCAGGTATGTTTATCTCAATTGTTGGCGCTGATGGAAGGTACATGTGCCGTGATCCCAAGCAGATCAAGTTTGCACCCTTGAACCGTGATACGGAACATACTGCTGAGGAACTGATGACCATCTTCGAGGTACGTTCCATTTAAGGAATGAGGTCTGATGATAGCACGACCGACATTTGGGACGATACCTACACCTAATTCGAGATGCGCCTGCTTACCCTATCATTTACGACTCTAAGGATCAGGTCCTGTCCATGCCCCCAATCATCAATTCGCAACGTGAGCTTAAATCCTGCGCTCAAGCTGTGTGTAAGCTGATGATCAGATTCCAAGATTGTACCAGGCAAGACGACGAACATCTTCATTGACACCACCGCGACGGACAAGACCAAGCTGTGAGCCATGCTACACTACATCAAAGGATCTTAGCTAACAACAGTGACATCGTTATCAATATGGTAGCAACCATGTTCTCCGAGTACTGTGCTGTTCCCTTCGAAATCGAGCCTGTTCTCATCCACATGCCTGACGGCACCTCGCACATCTCCCCTCCTCTAGCCGCACGACAAACAGTCGCATCTTCATCATACGTCAACGCGGCTACCGGTCTCTCACTATCACGAGAAGACCAGTGCAGCCTACTCACTCGAATGTCACTCTTCGCCAAGCCTTCCCCCGCAAATGCGGACGAATTGGACGTTTCTGTTCCTGCTACGAGATCTGATATTCTACACGAGTGTGATATTATGGAAGATGCCGCCATCGCTTATGGATTCAACAATCTACCGAAATCCATGCCTACTACCAACACCGTCGCTAAGGCCCACCCTACCAACAAGTTGTCCGATATCATCCGAAAGGAATGTGCCATGGCAGGTTGGACAGAAGCTCTACCCCTCATTCTTGTAAGCTTCCTACGACATAGCTAGGCATAGACTGACAAGCAGTGCTCCCATGACGAGAACTTCAAGTTCCTAAACCGAAAAGACGACGGTACAACAGCGATCGAACTTCTCAACCCCGCCACCGTCGAATTCCAAGTCGTCCGAACATCTCTCCTCCCCGGTCTACTCAAGACGATCCGAGAAAACAGAGGTCTACCCCTGCCCCTAAAAGTCTTTGAAGTATCCGATATCTGTCTCCAAGATCCCTCGCAAGAGAGGAAGGCTAGGAATGATAGGAGGATGGGAGCTGTTTTCACTGATAAGAAAGCTGGATTCGAGATGGTTCATGGACTACTTGACCGGGTTATGCAGACTCTCAGTGTTCCCTTCCTACAGAGTAGTGATTCAAAGGGAGAATATGGGTACTATATCTCTCAATCCGATGGTTTGTCCTCTTCTCGGCTATCGTGAGACAGTCGCTGATGATTACAGAACCTACATACCTTCCTGGACGAGGGGCCAAAGTCATGCTCCGACCTCGAAAATCCTCCGAGACCAAGACGACCACCACTGAGCCCGAGTCAGAGTCAAAATCCCATGAAGGACCACTACAGACTATCGCCCACACTCTAAAAGCCGCTCTGCCCGGCACCAAGTCTCACACCGACTCTCCGGCATCCGTTCTCAGCCGAGATGTCGTGATTGGATCTCTAGGTATTCTCCACCCATCAGTTCTCGCCAACTTCGAACTGGTCCGACCATGTTCTGCTCTCGAGATCGACGTCGAGCCTTTCCTCTAGAGTCTAGATATCATATATCTGATCAATGCATGTATACTACATGTTTACAACTTGAGTACAAGTAATCACAATGCCCGCGCACGCTCACGTTCCGTTTTGACGGCTTTGAGCTCTTCTAACCTACCTCGTAACTTCGGGGCTTCAAGCAGTTTATGTTCCAGTTCCTGCTTTTCTTCTTGTAGCGCTAATCGCTTCTCGGCATCCAGCTCCGTACTGACAGATCAGATTATGTAAACTCATTAGGACTTACAAGACATAACCGCCCATTCCATCATACTGCAATACCATCGAATGGTACTTCCACAACGAGGGACGATGCGAGACCGTCATCAATGTGATGCCAAGGGCTGACTTTCAGCTTGATGTACACTGATAATTGAAGAAAGCTCACCAGTCGCATGATCATACATCACCTTCTCAATTTCGAGTGTGACAGCACTTGTACACTCATCAAGGATCGCGTACTATCATCAGCGTTCACTATGGCAGACCATACCTTCGGACGATGATAGAACAGCCTAGCCATCGCTATCCTCTGTTTATCACCACCAGACAACGCATCTCTCCATTCCCTGACTGAGTCCCATCCACCCTCTCGCTCGACAATATGATCCATATCCACCACTTTCAGGATTTGGAGGAGATCATCATCTGTCACACCTTTAGTGACCATGTCGCCGTGGGCGTGGGGATAGATGATTTGATCTCGGAGTGTACCTGTGCAGAGGTATGGCCTTTGTGGGATATATGTGAATTCGTTTGCTGCTGGTTTGTAGACAATTCCACCATAGACTGGCCAAAGACCTCCGAGAATTCTGAATAGACTGGATTTCCCGCCTGAAAATCAGTATTGATAGTCGACGTGATCTGATTGGTCTCACATCCATTTGGACCCACGACCAGCAGGTGTTTCTGTCGTCAGCTCAAGGCTCAGTCTCGTACCGCCAGCTTACCCCCTTTTCCACATTGAAGGACATCGATTTGACCAGTACATCTCCATTGGGACTGATAAGCGGCACCTTGTCGAATCGTATCTCGTCCGACTCGATAATTTGCCCTCGACCTTGTAACACTGCCCATCAGCCTCGATCTCTTGTTAGAGATATTACTGACTCTTGGCATTATCACCCACATCCGAGCTACTGACGAGCTTCTTTTGGTATCTGCCAGCTTTGACTTCTTCCATTGTATCTAGCAAATCTGATACTCGTGATGTGTATCCTGCTAGTTCCGCCAGTTCCTGTTCGTCAGCTCATATGAATGTAGGTAGCCTCCGGGCGTACTTTGTAGCTGTACATGACTCGTCCAAAGGCATCGCTGGATGACAGGAGGAGCCGCCGGTTCGTGACAAAGCCTGATCTCAGCACACCTTCCGCCCCCCGATTAGGCAGGACCCACCTTCAGTACGACTTCCCAGATCCCCGGCCCCAAGACCCAACATGCTTCCAGCGAAAACAGGTAAAGCGCAGATAATCAAACCGAAACTTCCCCAAGCCCACTTAATCACTCCCTCTTCCGCCATCCCATGCCATACCCTCACTCTCAGAACACGATTCACGTGCTTGACGAGGGCAAAGTATCCTCGCTCAATGACGTTCTTCTCAAATTGCTCGCCGTGGTAGAGGGCTACTTCTTCTGCTGATTCCAACAACCGAGAATGAGTGAATCGGAGCTCCCCCTCGAGAGTCGCTTCTATCAGCTGAGTATCGAGGATTTAGCATACCTTCGTGAGCTGCATATGTACCGAAAGGTGGTGTGATTGCTCGTACTACCCATCAGTGTTTCTCGCTTCTGCCGAAACTCACAGATCCCAGCACTTGTCTGAACGAGTACAGTGAGCAGTACCAAGCCCTCTGCACCGACATTCCGGGATAGCTGGTAATTGTACAATCTTCCATCAGCTCTGACTCAGGATAGTCGCTTACATGACGTCTAAAACAGGCTTGGCGATGTTTGAGTATATCTCAGCTAGTTTATTGCTGAATTGCTGAATATCCACCGTAAGGTACTGTCCTTCAGCTTACGTCCTGTGAATGAGGTACTCAGCTGACCTGATCGGCATTCTTGATCCTATCGTCCAGATTGGCAAGCTTGTAGAATAATTGTTCTCCTTTATTATCCATGTCCAAAGACATTTCATCGACATCGAGGAATGCTTTCTTTGCTGGGTCCAGGTATTCCGTCAGAGCGTGTTTTGTCAGACTGCCTGATCAGTCACGCCTTTGACAATCAGGTGTACGTACCGTGTTCGGTAAGCTAGACCTAACTCGCTTTGCAGATACTCCAGCATTGAGTTTGTGAATGTTGCTGGGATCGCTATTGCCAGCCATTTGGCTAGGTTTGCAAGGAATAGGTGTGGCTGATTCGTCACTAATGTCGAAACGATCCTGGTCATCAGCCTCAGTCAGACCCCGGGACACACCTTCCATCCAAATCAGCTACGTATAGACTGATCCCCGTCCTCAAGAGTAAGAAAGCCGAGTGAAGAGCTAGCATCGCTGCCTCTCTTGATCTGATGGAAGGGATGACGATTCGGATCAACTTCTTTAGTCGAACGTAGAAAAGCGGGTCTGAGACTGATACTTTCTTCTTCCCATCTATCATCAGCAATTTTCTGTCCGACAGGCCTACCTTGTTTGCCTCTCTTTGATACTTTCTCTCTAGCTCCTCCTTTCGCCCCTCTGCCCGAGAGGTTTTGGTATGTAGTTCCCAGACAATAAAGGACGAATCCGGCCGTCAAGAGTCGCTGAACAGTCGGGCGATGGTGTATGTACGCGTCGAAAACTTGCTTCAAGCGAGCATTGGCGACGGCTTGATTTGGTCGAGACAGCAGTGCTGTCGAGCTGAGCTTTCTCATCCTATACTTGTCATGAAAAGATGGAATTGGACGCTGAATTGGGTGCACTGAATGTGCCAAGAGTCGACGAGCAACTCCAGCCGGCTATAAGACGGCTATACCCGGCTGAAGACAAGAAGCCTTATGGTAAAGCCTTTCTATGCATGAATTGACTTTGTTGACGTATGGATAGGGCAATGATGTACCCTACATAAAAGTAATTTGGAGGTCGAGGTACAAAAACGTCGCGTCAGGTCAAAGGCCATGGACCAGTTGGATACTTTTTATCGACTCGATAAATAGAGCATCGCGCTGACGGCCGGGAATCATGCCCTCATTACTCATATTTCACAATCATGACACAAGAATATACAATCATTCACGCCCTGCCCTCACCGGAAGATCACGTCCGCCTTCGGACGATATGCGGTCTTCGACCACCACCTCCCTCCAAAGTCGCCCCAGCTTTAGCAGCATCACTGCATAGTATAATCGCTAAATCACCTCTAGGCGAAACAATCGGAACAGTCCGAGCTATAGGTGATGGACACTTGTATGTTCAAGTGGTTGATATGGCTGTTCATCCCTCTCACCAACGACAAGGAGTGGGGAAGAGGATGCTGGATGAGATGATCAGGTGGATTGATAAGGAATGTGGAGACGTTTACACTAGTTTGATTGCTATGCCTGGGAGTGAAGAGATGTACAGGAAAGTAGGCTTTGTGGAGACTGGAGGCAGGGGGATGAAGAGGACGAAATGGCCTAAGACGGGTGTCGCCAGCTAGTATGCATTGACACTGGGGTAGCCGGTTTGATGACTCGCCGACCATGCAATCGTCCCGATACCTCCGTCCTGATGTGGACCACGCGGTGTCTACGAGTCAGGAGAGTATCCACCTGGCGTCTGGTGTAATCCAGGTGGATACGCGAGGTGGCCGACCTTGCATCAAGCCGATAAATCAGGCGGATACAACGGATGCAAGTGGATGACCGATATCCACTTCTGAAAATAGAACGCTGACCCTGACTAAACTTGGCATTCTTTCCGGAGGACGCAGAATCCTTCGTCCACTCTTGTGAAGCATCCCCCGGACGCCCTTGGGGTGTCCACTTGATCCATCTGGGCTCCAGGCGGGGTCAAGTACTTAACTCGAGAGCTGCTGATACATGTCACTCTCACCCTCACCTCACCTGAACATCATGACACAAGCTACAGGTACTGATCCCTTTCCAATCCCGGTGGACGAACGCGAAATTATCGAAGCTAGGCGAACTGAAAAGTTGCAGCCTGATATCGAGACCAAGCCAGATATCGACGAGTATGTGGAGGATGCCGATCAGAAACGACAAGAGAGAGATGTAGAGTACACTCCTGAAGAGGATGGCAAGCCTCGAAAAGGATTGAGAAGGTTGTTGACGAGGAACCCATCTATGGAGTTTGTAAGGGAGGTCGCAGAGATGGATCAACATCCGCTCAACCCGGTTGACGTCAAGAGGGTGCGTCACCTCATTATGATACGAGCAAGAGCTGATATTGGATAGGTCGAGCGAAAGCTGTTCTGGCTCATCGTTCCAGCCCTCTGTGTAGATTACATGTTCTACTACATCGATAAAACGTCAGTGTCTCCTGATGCACCTTATTTATCGTACTGACCTTCAGAACTCTGTCCTATGCCGCGCTCTTCGGTATTCGAAAAGACCTAGGTCTGTCGGGCACACAATACTCAACCCTTTCGTCGATATTCTACGTCGGATGGTTGGTATGGGCAATTCCAGGAAATTTGCTTCTCCCCAAGTTCCCGGTTTCAAAGTATCTCGCTATGAACGTACGCTGGGTCTATTTGACGCATACATGTACTGATGATAGATTTTCTTATGGGGCGTATTCCTTATTGCGCAGGGGGGAGCGAGGAATTATGGAGATATGGTTGCATTTCGTGTGATCTCGGGATGTGCCGAGTCGCCAGCCAAGCCCGCCTTCAGTGAGCAATCATGCTTCAGACACGGAGGAGTGCTGACGGGTAGTGGTCATCACTGCTATGTGGTTCACTCGACGTCAGCAGCCGACTGTCATGGGTTTGTGGTACGCCGCTCAAGGTGTGTCATCTCTCTCGAGTCAGGAAGGAAATGGTACTGATCAAGAGGTGTTGGTATTGGAGCAGGCGGGATCATCGGATATGGAATCGGTCAGATTAAAGCCGACTTGCCAGCTTGGCGATACGAGTTCATCATCATAGGGTACGCTCTCGTCCCTAGATCTCGCTGACAGGCAGAGTAGCTTGTGCAGTCTGGGCGATCGTCATGGGAATCATTATCCCCGACAGCCCATACAGTACGCGATACTTTAGCAGACAAGATCGAGTCATCATCCAATCTCGAAAGAGGGACGATTACCATGGTGTCGAGAAACGTCAACTCCGATGGAGCCAAGTCAAAGAGTCCATGCTGGACGTCAAGACTTATTTGTACTTTTTCCTGGGCCTAACTGCGAATATCCCGAACGGCGGAACATCGAACTTTGGGACTCTGATGACTCAGGGCTTTGGGTTCAATACTCTGCAGACAACCCTGTTGCAAAGTCAGCGTTCTTGACCTGACTCAAGGAGATCGCTGACGAATAGTTCCATACGGGTTGTGTCAAACTATCTTCATGTGAGTGCCTTTCATCATTGCGGCTCACGGCTGACGACTAGCTTGATCTCAATCTGGGTGGCAGCAAAGACATATCACCTCAATATTCGAACATATCTCATGTCAGCAGTGACCGTCATCACAGTCGTCGGTTTCGCAATGATGGCCTGGGGCGATAACCAAGCAACCAAGCTGATCGGCTACTGTACGTCTGTTTATCGTACTGTCGCTGATCTCAGACTTCACGGGAGCCTCCAACGCTGTCTTCAGTCTTGCATTGTCACTTGTTACCGGAAATGTAGGAGGTACTACCAAAAAGGTTATCGCTAGTGCCGTGATCTTTGTAGGTGTTGCGGTCGGTAACATCGTCGGACCTTATGCTTTCATCGATTCTGGTGGGTCCATCACTCGAAACCTATATTGATAAGCTGACGACCTCTCAGAAGCGCCTACATACACGACAGGTATCGTCGTTTGCATGATTTCTCGAATTGCCGAAGTATGTCTTCGTTTCGTCACCAGTGACTAGACTGACTTGTAGATCGTGGTCATCCTACTGCTTCGACTTGCCTTTGTGATACCTAACAAGAGGCGAGATAAGAAGTACGCGGAGGGGGATGATCGATATAATCCCAATGTGACTACCTATGAGGACCTGTCGGATTGGGAGAATCTACATTTCCGATATTTGTGTAAGTCGGCAATGCCATCCATTATCACTGGCGCTGACACTCAGCATGATTGGTTGTCATTCAGAGCAGTTGCTCTTTCTAGTATTTTCCGAAATAACAAAAAGAGAGGTGTACCAGGGGAAAAAAGAGTAGTGTAGATCAGGCAATGCAGGATTAGTACGAAGAACAAGTAAAATCTCGTCACCACCAAGATCTTCGAATATGTTCAAAAGCCGAGATGATGCTCCCTCTTTATGTTGGTGTGTAGCCGTCCGAGTCAATGCTTGGGTGCTCAACGCAGCACGCAGCGAACAGAGCCAAGAAGCCAAGACCTAGCCCGGAAGTGATCAGCGCTTTCAGGCACAATACCAAAGTCTGGACTTCGATTAGGAGTTCCAGAGCTTCATTAGTAAATTTAGACTAATGGTATTAGGAATTAAATTAAATCAGAGGTGACGCAATAACCCAAATCCGCGCGAAATTACGCCCTACTTACATATTTATCATAAACAATATCACAGAACCAAGCACCACGTACAACGAGTACACGTCTGAAGACACGACTCTATACACCTGACGAGCTTCATTTGAGGCGCTATATCGACGTGGCTCCTTGTTGACTATATATATCAACGGTGATCGAACATTCCGCAGCATCCCCACAAACAGCCCCGGTCCGGTTTGCATTCAACACCTACGACGAGACTGGTAGTGTATACGCTAGCGATACCAAACATCCGAGATTTCCACTTTCATTAATCGCTCTTCAAGTGTAAAGAAACCATCTATGCTTCTATAATCGAAACCTTTTCGATCGACATCCCCTATCAACCCTTAACGCCCCCCCCTCAACAACACGATGGCAACCGCTGTCAGCTCATCTTCGAACCCGTCTACTCCACCATACCCTCAGTTTCCACGATTACCACATGCATCCTCCGGCCCGCCCTCTATTCAGAGAAATGCCTCGACGTCGTCATCACATTCGAACACTACTACCTCGTCAACATCTTCTCTTGCCGCGGCTCCTATGAGACCTCCCCCGTCGGAAACACGAACAGCTGCGACGAGTCCTAGTCAGATGGGGAATGACGGAACGATACCATCGAATGGTGATTCCAAATACTCGGGCGGTAGAGGAGCAATCAGAAATGGACCAAGATCCGATATGGCTCGACATGGGACTTTGCCTATTCCAAATCACAGTCCGGTAGCAGCTCCAACAAGTCCGTTGTCACTACAAAGCAGCCCTCTGCATGGCAAATCTACTACTGCGCCAATCCCATACTCGCCCACGACACCACGGGCACCTGACTCTCGATGGTCGACAAAGAGGGATGCTTCGTTAGAAAACCCGCCGAGGGTGACCATTACTACCTCTGATCCAGCATCATCAACATCACCGTCTTCTCCGCGGGGTCGCGGACTTGGTATCGACACGTCATCACCTGTTCAAAACAAATCGCGGACCTTGAGCGTGAGCGGCAAGTCGGAGAGGGATCTTGAGCGCGAAAGGAGGATGTCGCAGGCATCAAATGGTAGTAGTTCTGGTAATAGGAAGCCGTCTGCGAAGGATTGGGTCTTTGGCGAGGAGATTGGAAGGGGAAGTTACAGTACTGTAGGTCTGACATGATCTCAAGGACAAGCGCTGACAAATAGGTGGTACGAGCGACTCCAGCTTCATCATCCGTTTCCAACGTCAGAGCGGATCGCGAATACGCCGTCAAGATCATGAATCAACAACATCTCATTGCAGAGAAGAAAGCCAAGTACGCCGTCATCGAGCGTGACGCCCTTATTCGTCTGTCTCAACCTCGCTCAAACTCGGTCTCGCCCGTGACCGCCAGCCGACACATACGCGGTGCATCCGGGTCATCCTCTCGACGAAAGTCAAACGCCAGTGCCATCGGATCGTCCAAGGAGATGAACGGCAAGGAGAGATTGTCGATTGCAATCAGCGATTCCTCCTCGGGCAGTGGACCTCTATCTCCCACATTAATGTCCGGTAGAAGACCATCTCGATCCGCCGAACCACCTGCTGTAGTACATGAGAGAGCGGAGGAATTGGCCGATCCACCAATGAGTCCGATGATGCGATCAAGACCGCCATCGCCAGTCAAGGAGGAATCTTCATCGCATGGGCACGAAGAAGAGCCGATGCCCGCTACACCTGCTCGATCTAGCTACGAGCGTCCGGACGTCCGGGGATCTAGTGTTACTCCGCCCGACTCTACCAATGCCAAAACGTCAGCAACGCCAAAGAAGCGCCGTACAAGTCTTGCACCCAGTGAAAGATCAGTCAAGACGATTTCGGCTGGCAAGGGCATGGGTCCCGCGCATCCTGGTGTCGTGAGGCTGTATTCGACTTTCAACGACAAGATGAGCTTATGTACACCTCTCATCCATTTCTTCACGGCGTCGCTGATAATTAGACTACGTTCTAGAATTGGCTAGTAACGGTGAATTGCTAGATCTGATTCGAAAGAATGGATCATTGGACATCGAGTCCACCCGTCACTACGCCGCACAGCTTATCGACACCATTGAATTCATGCACGAGCGCGAGATCATCCACCGGGATCTGAAACCTGAGAAGTGGGTCTCATTGCTGGAAACAAGACTGACCAACAGTATCCTTCTTGATGCTAATTTCCGTATCAAGGTTACAGACTTCGGTAGTGCAAAGATCCTTGGGCGGGAACCTCAGGAGACGGAGAACAAGAAACGGTCATTTGTCGGTTCTGCTGATTTCGTTTCGCCCGAAGTGCTCAGGAACGAGCCTGCTGTCCTTGCGTGAGTCACTCCCCTCACCACCGATGTCACGCTGACTGTCAGCTCAGACACTTGGGCATTCGGATGCATCGTGTTCCAACTCCTTACCGGCAAACCCCCATTTCGAGGCGCAACCGACTACCTCACTTTCCAAAAGATTTTGAAGCGAGAATTCGAATACCCTGCTGGCTTTGATGAGGAGGCCAAAGCCATGATCGATGCAGTCCTCAATCCCGATCCTACTGCTCGACCTTCCCCATCCGAGATCAAGTCGCATTCATTCTTTGCAACGACCGATTTTAGCACGCTCTGGACCTGTCCTGCTCCAACCATCACTTCTGGCTTGACCAAGCCATTGAGATCTCAGACCAGCACCGACTCGACTTCGGACGTTTGGGCTGTATTTGACGACGAGGTCTCGGATGGAGGTTTCGAGTATGACGATGATGGACCTACGGAACGGAATATCGATGGACAACAATATGACCGAGGCGCAGCGGCAGATGCTGTTCAAGACGAGAACGATAATCTACCACGCGGTCATCAGGACGATGGCGAACTCGAACCCCCAAGACCGTCTTTTGTCGAAGCTTCGCCAAAAGGCAAATGGGGTAGAGGACGGCTTAACTCTCGGGAGAGTCAGAGAACAAGCTCTAGCAGCAGCACCAATCGTCATGCGCTTAGTGGTCTACTGGAGTCGCTTAAGCTTCAAGGAGGGAATGCCAGTGCCGCCGCATCGAGGGTCGCTTCGAGCAGGAACAGCAGGACCAGCGATCGTAGTGCCGAACTTCGAGTCATGATGGGCACACCGACCGAGCGTCAGACTGCCCAGCGCGGCGATTCCCCGGACGAGACTGGGAAATGGTAAGCACCTAGTTCATAGCAATTACTGATCTCAGGTCATCACTGTTGCTGGCCAACGAGAACATCATCTATACCACATCAATACTTGTGCGACCACCAACTTCCATTCACCTTCCCAACTTCCTTATGCCGGCCCCCAAACGACGTCAGTTGATTCTCACCGATTTCCCTCGGCTGTTCACCGTCAAAGACGACTCTCCGGGTCCTTTATCTGTCAAATCAGAGTGTGTGTTCGTCGCCCATGCGCACACACGCCGGGGAATGAGTCGAGGAGAGGTCAATGCGCGAGTTGAACAGGGCGCGGCCGGTTGGGTGCTAGATGTACAGGATAAAGGACCGAAGGGATTTACAGTTCAGACGGTGAGTTACGGTATGTGTGTGTCGAGTCTGGCTAACGAATAGACGACACAAATACATAATTATGTAACGGATACATCAGACTTGAAGAGTCGTTGGATGGGAGAATTGAAGAAGTTGTTGGACTAGGCTGGTCGCGTAGAATTAATGATCGCGTCAGTAAAGACCAATCTGTAATGAGATGTCATATAGCATTTAATAAACAAACCTCCACTTTGGTCGATGCTTAATCATGCCCTTGATTGACCGTGATCGTGATCATGTGTGTATCAAAGCCATTCGCCGGTGTGGCTAGCGGCTCCCCGAAATCAATTCTCCATTTGCACGGTTGTTTGTTTATTGTGTCTGTTGTTTACTTTATTGCTAACCGACGCGACAGAACGCGGCTGATTTTTGGATACGGTTTGGTTACCCTGAAATCGGTGGCGCGTCCTCTTTTTACTCTGTCGATCGCGTCTCCTTGGGGACCCATTGCATGTGGTCATTGACCCATCCGATGGTTCTTGCAGACACAATTACGACATAAGTGATCGAATATCATGGCCAGAGTCACAGGGGTATGAGCCGAGACATGCACGGTCTCAATTCAGGTCGAATGTCGATCTACTCTAGCTTCGGTGGTTTACGCCTCTGGCGAACCCGGCGTTACACGCCGTGAACCTAGACATGTCTTGTTTACTTGTTTATGCGGTCGTCCCATTGCGAATTATTGCAAATGAGGGCGCCAGTCTACTTGTATATTAAGGATGCATCGTCGCTCTCATTCTCTTTTTTCCATCAACCTACAACAAACCAACAAACCAACCAAACTTTCCAACTAACCCACACTCGTTTACCAACAACAACCAATCAGTCAAGATGAAGTTCACCACCGCCGCTACCATCCTCGCCGCTTCCGCCGCCGTTGCCGCCCCCACCGCCTCCAAGATCACCGACGTGTAAGTACTTAG
>Ga0308160_10004994_pt1 | contig 13965 bp, 9 predicted proteins | sample PhyFR1_FD_201036 | JGI IMG/M metagenome (GOLD analysis project Ga0308160, IMG submission 201036) | Phyllosphere microbial communities from UC Gill Tract Community Farm, Albany, California, United States - DLSLF.R1 | ecosystem: Host-associated > Plants > Phyllosphere > Unclassified | place: USA...
GTCGCTGGTAGAGTCAAAGGTACAGTACGACGGCATGACCACCGCTGACGATAGATGGAGCCAAGCCCGAGGAATTCTCCGACATGGCCTTCAAGAAGCACCAATGGCTAGAGTACATTACAACCCTCGATATCCACTAACCAGACCAGGTCACTTGTCAATCTCACTGGTAAATCCGACTCTGAGCGAGAGAAAAAGTCATGCTTTCTCTGCAGCCGGGACCCGCACGAGAGTGAGGAGATGAAGGGGGAACGCTACAAGCAGACCCGGCTTAAAAGGCATACCGGGTCCTGTCACACTCCCCTGGAAGAGCTGTCGAGGTGGTGTGAGAACAAAAGGCGAAATGTCGGCGGGACGATCAAGTTCCGGTGCCCAGCGGCTAAATGCAAGGCCAGGTGAGTTCGTCTCGGTGGATGGAACTGATGGTAGCCATGGGAAACAGATGGAATTTGTCCTTCATATAGTCAGACAGCATAGCGGTCTCTTGGGACGAAAGTGGCCTTCTTCGATCTTTCGGACCATGGTCTACACGTTGTCCGGGGTCAAGGCGTATGCCCCTCGAGTCAACTCGAGTCTCGCTCTACTTGAGCCCTTCCAGGTTCAACAACAGTGGGGAATGAATGACCAAAAAAGACTAAGGCGCCTGGTCGACAAGAAAGATGCGGCCTGGGTCAAGAAGGCAGAGTCGACAAGGTCATGCCTGACGACTCGCTTGTGTATGAAGAGATTGGTAGGGCGATTGGGTAGGTCGTCCTCTGCGAAACCGGACGTCCTATGCTGACACCACAGCCTCGGGATGCTCTAGATTCGCTGTCAGCCTGGAGCCTGTGAGAAGCCTCGCTGTATGACCACTGCGGCGTCAGGAGCCAGAACTCATATGAGGAGTGGGAGGAATCTGAGACATTGGCGTATCAAGGTTAGTGACTAGTAAGCTCCCTGAAATCAGCCCATATGTAAGGTGATTTCACCGGTTTAGTCTTGGCAGTAGTATTATCAGATGACACATAGGTAGTAAGCCTTGAAGCGAGTACATGTATCTCTTCCAGCATAAGTTCACAGATACGAGACTGATACCGTATGTATAGACATATTTTGCAATTGAAAAGTTGAAATCAACCAGCTCTCTAGTCATCTACTTCCATTCCGTTTCCTGCCGCTTCAAGCCTTTTATTCTTCCTTGCTTCTTCAGCTTCCTCGCTGTCATTTATCGAACGTTTCGAAGATGGTCCAGGCGTTCTGGCACTGTCCCGCTCGGCCCGTTTCCTCGCCTCATTACTCATGATCCCAGCCTTCCGATCCTTGCGTTTCTGTAGACCTCGACCAGAGTATACTTTAACCAAGTATGATCTTCTTCGTACAATTCGTCAAGCTCTGCGACGGTTGATTTGGTATCGGTCTCGTCTACTTCGGGTCGGGATGGGGAATCAACGCGAGGTGCTCTTGGTTTGGACTTGAGTGGGATTTCCGATTGTCTGTCCAATCTCCTTTTTGACTGGCTTTGGGTGGACCTCGTCTTTCCATCCTCAGCCTTCTTCGAACCCGCCATGGTGTCGGCTTGGAGAGCGAGAGGGTTGTCCTGTCCCAACTCCCATGACTCTCCATCCTCAGTCTGGATCGTGATCCGGTCAACTCTACCAAACAAAGCCGAAGCCGCCAGTCCCTTTGATCCGGAGAGGCCGAACATCCAGTCGTCTGCTGTAGTGTGGACCGTGATCGGATCCACAATACATTCGTGAAGTTGTCCTTTTCTCGCCATCCTTCCAACAGTTTGTACCATCTCTTGGTGTTTCGAAAAATGGTCGAACAATATCATGTGGTTCGCCCTGTAGAGGTTGATGCCCGCAGTTCCGACCGAGGTGAATATCAAGATTCGGCATGGCGCAGGCTTAACGTACGAGAGCTTGTTGTCTTCGACGACCCAGGCGGTAAAGTTCGAATCTTGAATACCGTCTCTCTGGCGTTCGGCGACGATGCGAGCTCGTCCTCGAATAGAAGTTTCGCCAGTGATGGCGATAGCGGGTATGCACTCCTAGGCGAGTCGAGTCTGCAGAGTCGACTCCAATGATGTAAAGAAGGTGTGTATGACCATCTTGCGTTATACCTTCGAGTGGTTTTATGGTCGATCTTGTCAACGGGATGGTTGAATGAACATGTTGAACCGAGTTGATTGATTTCCTCATCTTTCCGTTGAGAATTATGTGGCATCCATTCAGCCGGTCATCGCCCGTAACGGTATCAAGTACGAGGTTTCGGAGATTCCTATTTACATGAGCCGTAATTTTTGGATGGCTGACTCCATGTCAAGCATGGTAGGCTTGCTCGTAGGAAAAAGTAACACGTCGAATTCAGTCTAAGGAAATCCAGATCTGATCCCATTGTCGTCCATCAAGTCTAGACGGTTCTTCGCTGGTGAAGCACAAAACGGTGACCGGCGTGAGCGTGAGAGTCAAGGACACCCACCTTTCGATTTTCTACCGTGCGAGCGCTCATGGCGTCATTCTGATCTCGCGCCCTTCCTATCCTCGCTGCGCTGCGCTGCGCAAGCGGCAATCAACCCTCTCTGCCCACCGGGTCCAAAGGGACTCGGGGGGCGACAGCCATGATCTTGTCGCAGTAGTGGCAGAGCTTTGAGATCGTCGGCAATGTGGAAGGGGGGATCGTGAAGGTGGTCGCAGCGATGACGTGTTATGAGGAGATGGAGTCGGATAGCGTATGGTCGGATTGCACCGAAGCGTTCTTTTGATGTATTACGGGAACTGTAATTCGGGTGCTGATCACCGATTTGCTTCCGGACGAAGGGAAAACAAGGAAAGGAGATCGAGGTGAAAGGAGGTCCGAGCTCAAAGATTCGACGGGTATAGTCCTCTGACCTCGAGAAGTTGTTGACGTATGTGGATGTTAAGCGTCAACGTCATCCGTATGAGCGACATGTGTCCACACATATATATGCCGAGGAAGGTGGTACTTTGACAGTGGCGTTCTTCACAGGATGGCTCGCCGAACGGAGTCAGTGGTCATTCATATACAGCCAAACAGAAGCCGAACGTTGCTCCATATGCCAGTCATTTCCGGTGCTACTGAAGCGATCAGTCTAGTCGGGCAAGATGACGCAAGGACTTACCAGAAAGCGGCCTTCCCGGCCATATACACAGGTCTCTCCCACCTTTTCCAATCCTTCCTATAAATTAGCCAACAACACCCGAATGTCAGTCTCTCCGCTAAGGGTATGCATTAGTCCAACACAAGCATGTGAGGCATATGAATGCATGAGATCAACTTATGCTGTACGTGTATTAATGGAAATGACAATAATGTCACACATTGTATCCCTAGAGAGAGAGAGAGCGAGGAAAACCGATTCTATGATTGAGAGAAATAAAAGAGAAAGTCGTATCGCATGTCGTTTGATATTATTGATATTTATACACTGTTGTAGGGCCAAGAGATTATGCGATTGATTGTGGTGTTACATTTGGATTACCGAGGGGTCTTTGCTTGTGGTGCTATCCAGATCAGTACAATCGTGACAACAAAGAGGGGATCATACCATAAAAGTAACCTCCTCGTTCCCATTGACCTTGAACATACACTTCCTTGTTCCGTTTGACGGGATCTTGTAGTGCCTGGAACAGATCCCTTACACGACCAAAGTCTAGGGGTTTCAACAACCAACCATCGAAATCTTCCGATAGGCCACCGCGATCGGATTCGTAAAGACTGGCTGAAACGGCAAAAATCGGTATACGGTTATCTACCCGGAGAGAATTCGTGCTTTGTTGGTGATCGGGTTTGGCTTCTAATTTTCTAATTTCCTTGGCGGCGGTCTTGCCATCCATGATTGGCATTCTGTCCAATCAGCGTCAACTCGGCAGAAAGGAAACACAACTTACTGGATGTCCATCAAGACAGCATCAAACTCCCAATCGTTGTCGAGCACATCCACGGCTTCCTGACCATTGGGTACAGCCCTCGTCACATGCTTGTCCATCTTGAGACGCTTTTGCAGAATCTGCGAATTGATGGCGTCGTCCTCTACAACGAGGACTCTAAGCTGTCGCTTGTCTGATTGTGAATCCGTCGCTGCCTGATCTCTGGATTGTCGTCGACTGCCGCTAGTGACGGTATCCTTTGAGGTGCGACGGGCGTCGTTGGCACTTTTCGATTTATCTAGCGAGCCTGATCGCTTGATCTGCCGAGGTGAGGCCTCAATGGACGGCTGCGAGTATTGGCCGGATGTCGACTGTCGATGACCGATCGAAGGTCTGGAGGGTACTGGTGTGGGTGCACCAGGAGCGGACGAGCCCGAAGCACCACTGTTGGAATCCATGTCGGTCTCCATCTTGCTCGGGCGGACGGGGTACGACGAATCGGTGACTGGGAAAGTTCCAGGTCGGTTCATACGCTGTTCAGCGTCGCGAAGTCGCTTGTCGTCGGGACCGACCGAGACCATGTGCGATGCGCCAAAGTCGTGTACGAACGAATCGATCTCGGATGCCCGACCGGCACTGGACACGACGGATCCTCCTGAGCCGGACGAGTGCGTCAATGCCCTACCGCCAGCAGCACTAGATCCTCCGAGACCACTTGAGCCGCCACCAGGACCAGTCGACTCATATACACCGCCTTCAGAATAGCCGACTGCGGATGAGTTGGTGCGGGAAGAAATTGCTTCGAGATTCGCGCCAGTGTGCTCCAGCATCTGGACTGTGAAAAAGAACTTGGATCCGACGTCGACTTCGGATTCGGCTCGCAATTGTCCACCGAGTTGCTCGACGATTCTCGCCACTACTGCCAGACCGAGGCCAAGTCCAGTGGGTCCTTGATTGGGCTGGTCAAACAACTCTTCGGCGCCTTCGAGCGTGACAAACATTCGTTCAAGCTTGTCGGTTGGTATACCACATCCAGAATCGCTAATGATGATTTCGAGTGCAATATGACCCGGCTTGACCACGCCGCGGTGGGATTCATCGTGGTTGGGACCAATGTACAGCTCGATGAATCCTTGTTCGGTGTATTTCACAGAGTTGGCAATCAGATTGGCAATGACGGTCTTGATCTTTCGAGCGTCACCAATAACGGATTTCGGCAACGAGTCGTCGATAATGACCCTAAAGTCGAGATCTCGTCGCTTGGCCTCGTTCTCGTATAATCGAATAGCATCCTGCACGGCTATGCGTAGGTCGAATGGATCATTGAATGCAGTCTCATTACCCGTCTCGATTTTGGTCAAGTCGAGCAAGTCGTGAACGTGGAAGAGCAATGCTCGTGAAGCTTGATGCGAATTTTCGAGCATGGATCGAGTATCTTGATCGATATCTCCGGACAGAGCCAATTCGAGCGTATTGATGATTTGTGAGAGGGGTGTTCGTACAGCGTGAGAGGTATTGGACAGCAAGATCGCAGTGAGTTGATTCGAGGCCATGGCCGATTGCTTTTCTCGCCATACCTGGATGAATTTCCCGTAAATCAAAGCGAGTACACCGGCTGATTCCATCTGATCATCCGTCCAAGCTCTTGATCGCCCAGTGACTGTCTCGGACCAGGTCTTGAAACTCTTTCGAGGCTCGAGCGAAGCCGAGTCGCCAGTTTGCTCGTCCTTGTAGGGCTTACCAGCCCACTGGACCTCCTTGACCTGACCTTTACGCAAAAAGACGATGAAATCCTGTCCAGCTTTGGCCGTGAGCGGGACATACAGAAGTCCAGCAATGGTATCTTGAGCACGAGGAAGGATGAGCTCGGGAAAATCTTGAGCAATATGACTGGATGCTTTCATGTTGCTGATTGGTCAGTATACACTCAATAAGGGAAGAGGTATGACGTACTCGAACTTCATGACTCGCAAGTACTCGGCAATCGAGAGCATGGCTTGACCCTGGTCATTGCTAAGGGTCAGCGAAGCTTTGACTGACGACCTACTTTCCGAGCAGTTTACAACCGTCGCCAATAACCAGTAGTCCAGATTCGGCATCAAAGATATGCAATAGATCGTCCGCATTGGATACGATATAACCGGTAGGGTGGTGTTGGGAAGGAATCGTCGAGATCTACAAGTCAGCCTAGGGCAAAACGGGCAAGACGGCTCCACTGACCAGTTTTCGAGTATGCAATCTCTGAGCGTAACTCAGTCGCTCAATGTTCTTGGAGATTGAATCCGACAGCAATCGCATCATCTGTCTGACGGGGAATGAGACTCGGGTGCCGTGATGTCCGTACGAGTGACAGGCGATCAGACCCCAAAGTTGACCAAAGGCCATGACGGAAACCGACATGGACGATCTGACACCCATGTTTTGTAAATCTGACAGGTTAGTCTATTGCCCGACCGGATTCACTCACATTTGATATGGATCGGAGACATGGCACGCAAGTAACAATGAGTCATGTCAAGCGGGTTCTCGAGATCTTCCTTACTCCTCAAGACCATTCGCGCCGTGGTTTGGCTTCGGTCGTAAAGCAGTCGGACCTTGTTGATGGCGTACAGTTGTCGAGCCTGAGCGGGGATATCGGCAGCAGGGAACATGAGACCTTTGAATAAATCCGTTGTCTTGCCCCATTCGACCAACTCGGCAACGACTTGACCATTGTAATGCTCGTCGAATTGATACAGCAGTACACGATGGAATCGGCAGAGATCCTGTACAACACCAACACAGATCTTGAGGAAACTCTCGAGGTCGGTCGCAGATCCGAGCTGCTCGTTGATTTGACCGAGTACAGCAAAGACATCCATGGTACCGGTCGATCCTCCTTGAGCTCGTCTTCCTCGTCTCGGTGGCCTAGCTGATCGTCGACTGGTCGATCCTGATCCAGAAGCGGAATCGGTCCCGCCAGCATCATGTTGTCCAGATCTACGCATTCGTTCAAGAGCTCGAAGAGGCTTGGCGTGGTTCGTGGTTGACTCGATGATTCTCTCTAATGGCATTTCGACTTCGAGACCATCAAGTCCTTGAGGTTGAGCGGTACGGGATGAGAAGGCTCGTGAATCGCTGTTTGATGCACCATTAGACTCGGCTTTACCGGCGCCCATCTCTGTTCCGTTGTCCGAGACTGATTGTGAGGGTCTTGGCGTTGTACCGATCGTCGTTGCCGATCCCGACGAGTCTTTGCTGCCAGAACCATAGCTGTCTGCACGAGCCGACATTGATCCCCTCGAACCAGCACTGGCCGTCTGACTTGCCGAGTCGGGTGTCGCTGCTCCACTACGAGCCGAGCTTTCGGATTGATGTGTCTGAGTATCGAAAGGCTGCGTAAGCGGATTAAAAGGATCCCTCTCGAGCTCAAACTCGAGCACAAAGATATCGGGAGCTTCAATCGGTTGGCCCTGATCATCGACCTTTTTCCAACTTGGCTGAGCAGGTCGGTGTGCAGCGACCCAGCATGTCCACTCGCGGCGACGGGATCCAGCCGACATGGACGTCGTGTCGTCCTCCTCGTCTTCTTCCTCCTTTTCTTCGCTGCCAGGTTCACCATAACCGGAAAGTAAAAATACCTGAGGGCCATCTTCTGCGACGCCCTGACGACCGGTCTCTGAATCTTGTGGATCTGGGAGATATTCGATATTGTCCCGAAGAAGGTCCTCTTGGTCCGTCGTCAGTATTCGGGAGAAGCAAGAGAGGCGGAAGAGGTATTTTGGCGAGAGACCGAGCAGTTCGGTTGCGTTCTAAATATCAGCACCACTCCTGGTAAAATTTGGCGACTCACCTCGGAAACCTGTCTGACGATCAAATCACCGGTCTCGTAATCTTCCTCCAGCACCATCAACACACCGAAACCTTGTACCGCACCAGGCGTCGTGATTGGCTCATCTTCGCATCGTCTCAATATACCCTCGCGTCCAACAACGACATGATGACCGTCGGTATTTTGCGAGTGCTCGAAACGAAAGGTGACGATAGGTTCTTCTTCATCTGACTCGTTGGCAGAGTCTTCTTCTTCTTCCCGTCCAGATGCGCTGGCCATTTCACTAGAGTCACGATTACTAAAGCTGCTCTCGCTCGATTCGGTCTGATTCCGGCTATCGGGACGATCTTGCTGCGCAGATGGACGACGGGCATCGCTCACAGGGCGAGGAGGTGGAGTGTCGGGTACCGATATTCCGGTCGAGGCGTAGTCGGACAAAGAAGCAGCTTGAGAGGGTGTAGGTGCATTGGGATCGGACATGTTTTCAGTGTTGGCCTGATCCTCAACGAAATTCAGCACGGAACTGCGGGTTGTGTCGCGCGCACCGGCGGCGGATTGCTGTTGTGCACGATTGTCGTTTTGGTTGGAGCTTTGTCCTTTCGAGCCAGTACCAGTTCCCGAGCCAGTTCCTACGCCGCCCGTTGCCGTACCATTCCCACTGGAGGAACCAAGATTGCCGAGCCGAACGATACCAGAGAAGTCGCGTATCAACTGCTGTTCTCCTTGCTCGTCCAATTCCAGGTGTGGCTCATTCTTCCTGCTTTCCGAGCCTTCGGAACGAGCGAGACCAGGCATGGGCCCTTTACCCACACTTTGTGGCTTGGGTTGTTTAAGTCCGGACTGCAGTCTATCCCGCTTCTCCTGAGCTATACGATCCGCCGGACGTAAGGTATTTCCGGGTTTCTTATCTTTATCCTTCGACGAGGAGAAAGAGGTAGCGGCGTCGATACTTTCTCCCCCGGGTCGATGTCTGTAGTTCACTTCGTTGACCTGACCCTGCGGCTGGCCGACAGGCGCACGATTGGGGTTGGGTAAGCCGGATCCGGTAGCGTTGGTGGCAGACGAGTTGGTAGGATGTTGAAGTTTCTTTTCCGTGTGACCGCTCTGATCTGTCGAGTCGCTATTGCGAGTCGCGGGCGGCGGGCGCTGTGGCTCTCTGGACGATGCTGCTTTCCCGATATGACCGTTACTTATCGATTGTCTGCGTGCGGGGTGGTCTTCAAAGAAAGGGCTTTGAGAAGGTTCCTTGTCGGCCAGTGATGGTGGCATGCTGAAAAACCCGCCTGGAGGATTTATTTCGGAACCGCCAGATGTCATGCCCGCCGATGCAGGTTTTTGTGGTTTGGGGACCTCTCCGCCAGGTTGACCGGCGTTGGACCCAGATCGATCGATTCTGCCGGTGAATGTCGCGACACCAGGATTGCCCGACGGTTGTTTCCTTTCCCTGCGCTCAGTTGATCCTTTCTCCAACAGCTGCTGTATACTATCGATGCCAGCATCGCCAACAAGGAGATCGGAGGAATCTTGTTCGTGGTTGGGGGACAGCTGATTGCCGGAGGGCGACCTCTTCATGACGGCCGGGTTGGTGTTGTATGCTTGGCCCTGTTGTCCCTGGGAAGACTTGTTCTGAAACACGGATCGAAGTGGAAAGACGAATGCGCTGCTGCTCGAGTGACTTGGCGACAGTGGTCCGCCGCCATATCCCGATGGTGAACGACGACCTTCAGATTCTGGTGTAGGTAATTGGCTAGAGTATCCCTGATCCCCTCGTCCCCCAGCTGACTTTCCTGGTCTTTCCTGTCCGAATCCAGAGGACGAGCGCGTATAAGTCGGCGGGGTAGGCATCTTGACGTTGCCGGGACGGGGTGTGCGCGATGTTGTTGGAGGTGTTTGCGCGGCATTGTTGGTGATTGGTGTTTGTCGAGGTGGATTTCCTTGGTTCTGCGACGGCGTGGCGTTTGTTGGGGAAGGATCCGACATGCTGCTGGACCTTACGGCGTTGGTCTATTACTGCGATGGTGTCAGAACATAAGAGAGAATAGCGAAGATTGATGATCAATGACGCACAGAGTGGAAATCGATGTGATCGAGGTGACTTGCACCTTGCGTGCGTGGGTTCCAGATGCCGATGTGCTGGACCGTTCCGAGGTTGCAAGTCAGGTCACTGAGAGCGGGTAGTGGTCCAGCGAGTGAGCGCCCTGTGACCTGTCGAGTGAAGTATACTGTATGTATGCTATATACAGCCGTGGTAGTAGTGTAATGGTGGTAGAGCACGACTACCGCTATCTGTGTGTGCTGCAAATGAGAAAAGCCAGTTTGCTCGATCAAGAGAGAATGGCCAAATATCGAACAGTGTACTGTACAGGGAGACAAGAGAGGAGGAGGTCAGGGACTGGAATCAGGGAAATTAGGGGAATAGGGCATACTTTCATTCGTCACTGCCAGTCTTGCACGTGACGCTTCAGGGCTTCACTAAGCTGGTACAGGGAAATGATCGTTTCCAGCGACTGCGTTCGGTCCGGTGGCTGGCACATGGTAAATTCCAGCAGACGCGATCATCATTCATAACTAGGCTGTCTGGTCGATCATCGCATACAGGCAGCAGCACAGTAGGTCTATCTATTGCTGGGGTATTTGACTGGACAGCATGCCTACGACTGTGGGAGTAAATTCCTATCGAAATCTCTATATAACTAAATACCCACTCTTCTCGTCAGCGGGGCGTGAGATGGCTTCCTTGATCGAGGCCTGGAACCCAATGTACCTATCTCGACGAAGGGTTTATGCCATGAAATGCACACCAATTACTCAGTATTCTGTAGTTTGCCCAACACGCTGAATGTTCACCTTTGACACTGACTTCCTTCTGTTTGCCAAGAGGTTCACTGAACGATGGCGGTCGAAGTCGAGACCTGTTCATATTCAGGTGCTCAGAGGTGGTTCCATCAGCTATGAACTGATTGCCAGACAATGTGAACAGACCTCAAGTCGTATTGATACATACTGCTCCCAGCTCACCAACAATCAGCTGCGCTTGTCATCATGGACGGCTTGGAGTGGAGTCCCGTTATCGGCTCAGACGTGGTCCAAAGGGTAGAGGCAGGATCAGATGAGTGGTTGGTCATGTCATCTGTATTGTTGATTGGAATGACCCAAGGCTGACTATCCTGCACGGATCCTTGAAATCAGATTTGGGTGTGAATTGAGACCATCGGTTTGGTCACCCTCTGTACACCCTTCGCTGCACATGGACACAGCTGCTTTCATCACATCTAGTGCGAGCTCGCCGTGTTCAGACTATGAGTACCCTTTCCGTTCATGACACATACAGCGTACTGACGTACTGTATGATTCGGTACCCAACTCGTACTGCACGCGAGGGTAGTTGCACCGATGGTCTCAGGTATGGCAGTGCGAATGGTAGCAGTCTGCTTTAGTCAGTGCTCAAGTCAGTCAGATCCGCCATCATTGACCACCAAGCAACACAAATGTATCGATTGCGATGCAGAGATTTGCCCGGGCCAGGCCATATCGCCCCGTCTACCTACTACTAGACCTACGTCCTCCACCGACTCATCATAGACATATACAGCAGCACCCAATCCAAACCAGATAAGACAATTATCGGTTAGACTTGGCGACTCGCTCAAGCTCATCCTTCTTCTTGATGGCGTAAGAGTTGGAAGATCCCTTGGCGGCGTTGACGAGCTCGTCGGCGAGACACTCGGAGACGGACTTGGAGTTGTGGAAAGCGGATTCACGGGTCTGGTCATTAGGTATAGCTCAATGAATGAGAACAAAAAAGACTTACACCGGTGGTGAGGAGAGAGATGGCCTGGTTGACTCGCCTCAATGGGGAGACATCGACAGCCTGTCGTCGGACAGTTCCCTGGGAACCAATTCGGGTAGAGTCCTCACGGGGTCCAGTGTTGACGATAGCGTCGACTGACGGTCAGCGCGATCCTTCCTTATTTCCGCCAAATCACTCACCAAGGACCTGGACGGGGTTCTGCTCGGTGACGAGGTGGATGATCTCGAAAGCGTGCTGAACAATTCGGACGGCCATGATCTTCTTACCGTTGTTTCGGCCGTTCATCATGAGGCTGAAAATCAGTATGGGTCCTGGATCAACCTGGCATTCACGTACGCGTTGACGAGTCGCTCGACAATGGGCATTCGGCTCTTGGCGAACTGCTTCTTGGCGTATCGACCGGCAGTGTGGGCTGAAAGTCAGTCCAGCTCCGTTGAGACATTCTCTAGTGTGACTTACGAGCGTAGACAGCGTGGCTGACATTGACGTAGTCAGTCAAAGAGATGTCCTTGACCTCAATGCTAAATTGTTAGCTCTTGCTCCGTTCTTTCTAGCAATCCGTGTCTGGTCATCGTCGCGTCCCCTCTCACAAGCCCCGTGTGCCATTTGGCCAATTTCATCTTCTTCCCTTATGCCGGTTTCTTCGTTTGCTCTAATACCTCTTTCCTTTCTTCCCTCAGTCCGACGACAGACCTAAACTCCCTACAATCACAACCAGACCAGTCCTCCTAGCACTCGCTGACAGCACCAATCAAACATCAACTTACTCTTGGTGATCCCATCGTCCAAAGAGCTTTACGACGCCCTCGTTAGCGACCTTTTGAACCTCGGCGGGTAGAGTTGCGGAAGCCATTTTGATTCTACTGTTCTCTTCTAAATGTATCGATCCGGATTGATGATGCTCGAAGTCGAATGATCCGATCCCGAGGTGTATACAAGCCGAAGAAGGGTGAGTAATGAATAGTGCTACTTAGCCTGCCTTGTCGTTTCGATCAAACACCTCTACTGCCACGAGTATTGGCATCCGATACAACGGAATCAGATTACGGTGTATCAACAGCTATTACCGAAAGCATCACAGGGTGGCACCTTAACACCGACGGTCATTATCGCCGATGAGCAGATACGTAAGCACGCTTTTGCAGCCACGTGCATGCATTAGAAGCTATCAGAATCGCGGATCCAGATCTCCAATACGCCTACAATCGTCCCTGCTCCTTCCCCTTCTGAAGCACCACCTCCCATCTGGCTAGGCATCTTTCGTCCAGGCTGCGAACACATACTAGCATCATCCATCGCATCAGGCCCTTTGATCAGATCAGGCGCGATACAAATGGCCAGATTCAGCGGTGTCATCTTGGTCTCTGACGAGTGTTGAGAGACTTGATGAAGTGTCGAGATCACATGTGTCAAGATCAAGCGTGTTGACGGTGACAATTGGGGAAGGAGTATGTCCTGGATACTGATCACATCAGCAACATGTTGACAAGATGACCACTCACTGTTCGGCTGTCGTACACTGTCTGACTAGCTTGTACTGATCAGGCCTAATCACAGGCACGCTGGACTGGCTCAGGAGTCTCGAGAGGATCTTGGGCGGTAAGAGCGGGTCTGATACGGCGATATCCCTCCATGGCAGGGTTGGCTGTGAATCCAGTGGCATATCGAGAATGTCCACAATGACCGGTCGCAGGTGTGGCTAGACGTCAGCTTTGATGTCTATGACTGTCCAATGTCAACTCACTCCTGGTGTCCGACGAAAGATACCTTCGGTGGTGATACATTCTTCGAGAATCACCTTCCTAAGCTCGCTAAACAAGGGCGGAACCCCATTGCAACTTTCCACCAGCTCATCGACAGAACGATTCCAGTACCCCTCACCTTTTCCCGAGCGTGATGTGACTATCGGAGCTGAGCCAGTCGGAGTAGATAGCATACCCGAGAATGGGATATATGAGCCCACGACCCCCAAAGCCGAAGTCAGACTTCCGGTCCATGTCCCTGTCGATTTGTTAGGATACGCTCCAGGACTGGCGGGTCTTTGCCGTGTTTCTTCTTCCAAGCATGTTAGGGGTATGCGTATACCGCTTAGCGCGAGACCATAGTGGGTATGAAGTTGGAGGATTGACGTGATGGTGTGTAGCTTAGCGTAGGCTTTCGGTGATAAGAATGGCAGGATTAGGGGGATGATCGCTATATTATCAGTCTCTGTCTCTGATAATCTAAACGGAAAGCTCACTTCGTGTGAATGGTGATGGATGGACCAGGTACTATCTCGTCAGCAAGTACACCATTGTCCACTAGTAAACCACATACCATTCTCTTGAGGTTCTTTCGGTACCTACAATGAGCTCTCCTCCCCGTCATAGCATGCATTACTCACCTTCTCGGAACACCCCTCCATTTAGAAATCCACCATCCTAACCCAGGCTCCTTCCCCTTCCCCTTCCCATCGGCCTCGGCAGCCAACACAA
>Ga0308160_10004997_pt1 | contig 13964 bp, 15 predicted proteins | sample PhyFR1_FD_201036 | JGI IMG/M metagenome (GOLD analysis project Ga0308160, IMG submission 201036) | Phyllosphere microbial communities from UC Gill Tract Community Farm, Albany, California, United States - DLSLF.R1 | ecosystem: Host-associated > Plants > Phyllosphere > Unclassified | place: USA...
CGCTCGTCGATGGCGTCGAGCACCGCCGGCGGCATGCCGCTGGAGGCCTGGCGGTAGGCGCCGCCGCTGGCGCCGGCCTTGTCCAGCACCGGGATGCGCCAGCCGTCGCCGTCGCGGCAGGCCAGGCCGGCATCGGCGCCCACACTGAAGCTGCGGCAATAGCCGCCGTCCCGGGTAGCGAAGCTGACCCCTATGCGCACCGGACTGTCCGGCGCCGGCTCGCTGGCCAACTGGCGCGACAGGGCGTCGGCCAGCTGGCCGCGCGCGGCCAGGCGTCCGCTGGCGTCGGCGCTGACATAGCCGCCGTCGCCGCCGTCGCCGCCGAGCCAGACGCGGCCCGCCAGCACGCCCACGACCAGGGTGGCGGCCAGCGCGGTCCAGCGCGGCCAGGCGGCGCGGCGCGCGGCGTTTGCCGCCGCGCCGCCACGGGCGCGGGCGCTGCGCGCAGCGGCGAGCGAGTGCACCTTGTCCGAGCCCGCGTGCTGCAGCCGGTCCGGCACCGGCTCGTCCAGCACGCCGGCGAATGCCTCGAAGACCTCCTTGCGCAGCGCGCGGTGGCGTTCGACGGCGGCGGCCAGGGCCGGATCGGCGCGTACGGCGCGCTCCACTTCGCTGCGCTGCGGCTCGTCCAGCTCGCCATCGGCATAGGCCATCAGGATGTCGTCGGGGTAGGGGGAGGTCGGGTTCATGATGCGGCTCTTTCTTCGGACAACAGTTTTTGCAGGGCTTCACGGGCCCGGGACAGGCGGCTGGTAAGCGTGCCCATCGGGATTTCGAGCACCGCCGCGGCTTCCTTGTAGGGCAACCCGTCGACCAGCACCAGGCCGATCACCATGCGGTGTTCCTCGGACAGCAGGCTCATCGCCTTCTGCACGGCCAGGCGCTGGCTGTGCGCTTCGAGGCTGTCGTGGCCGACGTCTTCGCCTTCTTCTTCGGGCGCGAAGACGGCGTCGCGCCGGATACGGCTGCGCACTTCGTCGATCCAGGCATTGCGGATGATGCGGAACAGCCAGCTGTCGAGCCGGGTTCCCTCTGTATATTGCTCGCCGCGGCCAAGTGCCCGCTCCATCGCGACCTGGACCAGGTCATCGGCATCTTCCCGATGGAAGGTGATCGAACGCGCGAAGCGTCGCATCCGGGGCAGCAGGGCGGCAAGTTCGTTGGCAAGCATGGGTTGAGCAGGGTTCACATGGAATAAAACGATGGCGGCATGGATTTTATTCCATCCGCCAAACGTTTTTTCATACAGAACAGTGTGCAACCCTTATGATCGCCTTCATGAACAGTGTCCATTTACGCCGCACGCGCCTGGCCTGCCTGCTGCTCCTGTGCTGGGCCGGGGCGGCCCAGGCGCAGTTGCGCCTGCCCAGCCTGAACCTTCCCCAGCCCGCGGGCGTCGTCGGACTGGACGGCCTGGCGCGTCCGGCCGAGCGCCTGATCGAGCGCGGCGTGCCGGGCGACCTGCGCGGACTGCGCCTGGACAGTGTGGCGCGCCTGCTGCAGCGCCACGGCGCGCTGCTGGAAACCGATCCGCGCGGCGCGCCGGTGGTGCGGCGCGAGATCCTGGCCAATTCGCCGAATCCGGAAGCCTTGCGCGCCGCGCTTGGCCTCGGCTTCCAGGTGGTGCGCGAGGAACGCTACGAGGAACTGGGCGAAGCGCTGGTCGTGCTGCGCGCACCCGCCCACCTGGCGACGGGCGAGGCCCTGGCCCGCCTGCGCGCGCTCGACCCGGACGGCTCCTACGACTTCAACCATGTGTATACGGGCAGCGGCGCGCCGCCGCCGGCCGGTGGCGCAGCCGGCCAGTCCGCGCGCGGCGGATCGGGCGGGAGCGGCGCGGTCGGCCTGGTCGACAGCGGCGTCGACACCGGCCATCCGGTCTTCGAGGATGCCGCCATCGAATCCTTCGGCTGCGACGGCACGCGCCACCCGGCGCCGCACGGGACGGCGGTGGCGGCGTTGCTGGTCGGACGTTCGGACCGCTTTGCCGGCGCCGCTCCGGGAACCCGCCTGTTCGCGGCCGACATCTACTGCGACAGTCCGACCGGCGGCTCGGCCGACAAGATCGCAGGCGCACTCGGCTGGATGGCGCGCTCGGGCGTGGGCGTGGTGAATATCAGCCTGGTCGGGCCGCCGAACGCGACCCTGGCAAGGGTGGTGGCCGCGATGGTCGCGCGCGGGCACCTGCTGGTGGCGGCCGTTGGCAACGACGGACCGGCCGCGCCGCCGCTGTATCCGGCCAGCTACCCGGGCGTGGTCGGGGTCGGCGGCGTCGACCGCCAGGGCCGGCCGCTGCCGGAAGCCGGCCGCGGTCCGCAAGTCATGTTCGCGGCGCCCGGCAGCCAGATGGTGAGCGCGGCGATCGGCACGCCGCCTTACCGCCAGGTGCGCGGCACCTCGTTCGCGGCGCCTCTGGTTGCCGGCCTGTTGTCGAAGTCGCTGCCCCGGCCCGGACCGCGCCGGCGCTGCGCGCGCCATCGCCGCGCTGACGGCGCAGGCCGTGCGCGAGGGCGACAGCATCAGTAATGCTACCGGCCATGGCGTCGTCGGCGCCGCCTTGCGCATCGATCCGGCGCGCTTCCGCTAGATGTCTAAAAATATTTTTGGATGGATGGAATAAACGGCCGAGCCCGTTCGTTTTCCTGATAACGGCGCCGAATGCGCGCCTCTAACAGGAGAAACCACCATGAATACCAACAACATCGTTCGCCAGCTCGCCATCGTTTTCGCCCTGTCCGCCGCCACGTCGGCCCAGGCCCAGTTGCTGGGCGGCGGCGGCGGCCTGGGCGGCTCCGTCGGCGGCATGATCGGCGGAGGCATGGGCGGCGGCCTGGGCGGCATGCGCCAGGCTGCGCCGATGCCGGATGTGCGCCGCGTCGAACGTGCGCTGCCGGCCGAACGTGCAACCCCGGTGCGCCAGTCCGGCACCGAAGCGGGCGGCAGCGGCCGCGGCGGCGCGGCGGGCAGCCTGACCGGCGGCTTGAGCGGCGCCCTCGGCGCGACTGGCGGCGGCGCGATGCAATCGAACAGTAATGCTGGCGGCAGCGCCAGCGGCAACATCGGCGGCAACGGCGATGCCGGCCTGGCCGGCAGCCTTTCGCGTAGTGGCCCAAGCCTGGCCGGCGCCGTGCCTGCGAGCGACGCACCCGCCGCACAACCCGCGGGCAGCGCCGGCGCCAACGCGAACGGCAATGCGGCGGGCAGTGTCGGCGTTTCCGGCAGCGTCATTCCGGCCGGATTCGCAGGCGGCGCACGCGAGCTGGCCGGCAGCGCGGCAGGCAGTGCCCGGTCGGCCGCCGCGCCCGTGGCCGGCGCCGCCCGCAGCCAGGCCGCCGCCACCCGCGACTACGCTGCCGGCAGCGCCGCCAACGCCCGCAGTGCGGTTCAGTCCGGCGCAGCTGGCGTGACCGGCGGCGCGCGCGGCCTGGCGGACCAGGCGCGGGCCAGCCAGTTGCCGGCGTCAGCGTCGGTGAACGGCTCGCTCGGCGCCGCCGCCTCGGGCAGCGGCCATGCAGCGGGCAAGGCAGCCGGCGGTAACTGAAGCAGGAGCGAGCGTTGCAGCAGGCGCGGCGCCGACTACCCGGCGCCGCCTTTATGCCATTCCGACATGTCCTTATGGGAATTCGATCCTTCACCGTGTCATTCACATCGAATATACTTCACGGTTCGTTCATTCATGCCGTCGGAGATCTCATGGCCACCAGCCGTACCCTGCGCTTTTCCCTTGCCAGCTGCGCCATCGCGCTTTGCGCTCAGTTCGCCTTCGCGAATGCCGCCCATGCCGACCAGCTGGCCGACATCAAGAAGAAGGGCGAGATGGTGTTCGGCGTGCTCGGCACCGACGAGCCGAACAGCTTCATCGATCCGAAGACCCGCGAACTGGTCGGCTACGAAATCGACCTCGCTAAGGCCGTGGCAAAAAAGATCGGTGTCAAGCCGGTGTTCAAGCAGTTGTCGGTGGCAGCCCGTATTCCCGAGCTGCAGCAGGGCCACGTCGACGTGCTGGCCGCCACGCTTACCCACAACAAGGAACGCGAGTCCCAGGTCGACTTCGCGCTGACGCACTTCGTCACCGGCTCGAAAGTCATGGTGCGCGCCGCCAGCGGCATCACCGCGCTGCCGCAACTGGCCGGCAAGAAGGTCGTCACCGTCCGTGGCGGCACCCAGGAAACGAATATCCGCGCCGCCGTGCCGACGGCGAACATCGTCACCTTCGAAAACACCCAGCAAGCCTTCCAGGCACTGCAGCAGGGCAAGGGCATCGCCTACGTGAACGACGAATCCTCGCTGCTGGCCGACTACGGCAAGCTCGGTCCGGCGGCGAAGAACTTCACGATCCTGCCGACCAGCATCGGCGTCGAGTCGATCGCCCTCGGCCTGCGCAAGGGCGAGAAGAACCTGAAGGGTGTGGTCGACGCCACCCTGCGCGAGCTGGAAGCCAGCGGCGCGGCCAACGGCCTGTTCAACAAGTGGTATGGGCCGGGTACCCGCCCGAACATGGCCAAGCGCACGTTCACCATCAGCACCGACAAGATCTGAGCAGTAAGCCTTGACGTTTTTCGATCCCAGCATCCTGCAATCCGGCCAGTACCATGACTGGCTGGTACAGGGTCTCATCCTGTCCCTGCAGTTGACGGCGGCCAGCTTCGTGCTGGCCTTGCCGTTTGGCGCGCTCCTCGCGCTGATGCGCAGCTCGCCGAACCGGGTGCTGCAATCGGTCGGCGCCGTCATCGTCGAGGGCATCCGCAACGTGCCGCTGCTGGCCCATTTGCTGTTCTGGTACTTCGCCTTTCCCGAGCTGCTGCCAGAGCCGGTCAAAATGGCGCTCTACGACAGCAATCCGGAAGCCATCTGCGCCGTGATCGCCCTGAGCCTGTACGCCGGCGTGCACATGGCCGAGGACATCCGCAGCGGCATCCGCGCCGTGCCGGCCGCGCAGCTGGAAGCGGCGCGTTCGCTCGGCCTGGGACGCTTCGCCGCCGTGCGCCTGGTGCTGATGCCGCAGGCGATCCGTATCTCGGTGCCGCCGCTGCTGTCGCAAACCGTCAATTTGTGGAAGGACACCAGCGTCGCCACCGTGATCGGCGCCGCCGAAATGATGTACCAGGCCGCGCGCGTCGAAACCGCGAGCTTTCGCAGCGTGGAAGCGTTCACGTTTGCGACGCTGGCTTACCTGACGGTGTCGCTGCTGATCTCCCTGGCCGCGCAGCTGTATCAGCGCCGCTTCCCGGTGCGTACGGTGTAAGGGGACGATCATGATCGAACTGATCCAGGAATACTGGCTGTACTTCCTTGTCGGCCAATACCCGAACGGGCCGCTGGGCGGCCTCTCGCTGACCATCCTGCTGTCGGCCGGCGCCCTGGTGCTGGCGATGCCGCTCGGCTTGCTGCTGGGCGTGGCGCGCGTCAGCCCTTACCGCGCCGTGCGCTGGCCGGTGACGGCGCTGGTGCAGGTGGTACGCGCGGTCCCGCTGCTGCTGGTCGTGTTCTGGGCCTACTTCTTCCTGCCGGCCGTGACCGGCGTGAAGACCGGGCAAGCCACCACCATGCTGATGACGCTGGTGCTGTTCGACGCGGTCTACCTGGCCGAGATCGTCGCCGCCGGCATCCGCGCGCTGCCGAAAGGGCAGCTGGAAAGTGCCCGTTCGCTCGGCCTGGGTTATTTCCAGGCGCTGCGCCTGGTGCTGCTGCCGCAGGCGCTCAAGCATGTGCTGCCGTCGCTGGTCAACCAGCTGGTGTCGACCATCAAGGCGACCTCGCTGGGCTACATCATCGGCCTGTCCGAAGTGTCGTTCATCGCCACCCAGGTGAATACCCTGGTGTTCACCAAGGCAGTCGAGGTCTACATCATCCTGGCGCTGACCTATTTCGTGCTGTGCTTCGGCCTGTCGCGGCTGGCCTTCCTGCTGGAACGCCACCTCGGCGGCCGCGCCGCGCGGGTCACACCCATTTCGCTGTAAAGAGAGTTGAACGATGATCGTTCTCGAACAAGTCAACAAGTGGTACGGCGCGTATCACGCGCTGGTCGACGTGACCGAAACCGTCGCCAAGAACGAAGTCGTGGTCGTGTGCGGGCCTTCGGGTTCCGGTAAATCGACCCTGATCCGTACCCTGAACCGGCTGGAGGAAATCGACGGCGGCCGCATCGCCGTCGACGGCCGCGACATCCATGCGCGCGGGCTCGATGTGAACGCGCTGCGCGCCGGGATCGGCTTCGTGTTCCAGCAGTTCAACCTGTTCCCGCATCTGACGGCGCTGGAGAACTGTATGCTGGCGCCGGTGAACCTGAAGCGCGCCAGCAAGGCCGAGGCAAGGGCGTATGCGATGGAGCTGCTCGAGGGTGTGGGGCTGGCGCACAAGGCCGATGCCTATCCGCATCAGCTGTCCGGCGGCCAGCAGCAGCGGGTGGCGATTGCCCGCGCGCTGGCGATGCGCCCGCCGATCATGCTGTTCGACGAGCCGACCAGCGCGCTCGATCCGGAGATGGTGGGCGAGGTGCTGCAGGTGATGCGCAGGCTGGCCGGGGAGGGCATGACCATGGTGTGCGTGACGCACGAGATGGGGTTTGCGCGGGATGTGGCGGACCGGATCTGGTTCATGGCGGAGGGGAAGATTTTAGAGAAGGGGACGCCGGAGCAGTTCTTCACGCAGCCGCAGCATCCGCGTGCGCAGCAGTTCTTGGCGGATCGTAGCAACCGTTGAAAGCGATGTGCGCATGATTTGACCCGGGACCGCAACCGTACGGTGGGCACGGCGTGCCCACGCGGAAGCTAGCGGACAGTTAGCAGCGTTCCCACCGCCAAGCTAGCCTGTCGAAACGTCTCGAATGATCATTTGGAGGCGCCTGCAAACGGCCGCATCCCGGGTCCAAACGCCGCCAACACAGCGGCGCGTTCCGCGTGGGCACGGCGTGCCCACCATACGGGTCACGTTAACACTATTTTTTCAGCTTCGACAAATCCAGCTCCACCCAGGTCGGCACGTGATCGCTCGGCTTCTCCCGCCCACGCACCTCGTGATCGGTCCCGGCCGCCGTCAAGGCCGGCGCCAGGCTCGGGCTGAGCAGCAGATGGTCGATCCGCAGGCCGGCATTGCGCCCATACGCATTCCGGAAATAATCGTAGAAGGTATAAATCACTTCGCCCGGATGCATGGTGCGTAGCGCATCGGTCCAGCCCTGCGCCACCAGCCGGTGGAAGGCCTCGCGCGTCTCCGGCCGGAACAGCGCATCGTCGCCCCAGCGCTCGGGCTTGTACACGTCGAGCTCGGTCGGCATGACGTTGTAGTCACCCGCAATCACCACCGGCGCCCCGGTCTCCAGCAACTGCGCCGCGCGCGTGATCAGCCGCTCGAACCAGGCCAGCTTGTAGTCGAACTTCGGCCCCGGCGCCGGATTCCCGTTCGGCAGGTACAGCCCGCAAACCACGATGTCGTTGACCACCGCCTCGATATAGCGGCTCTGTTCGTCGCTGGGGTCGCCCGGCAGCCCGCGCGTCACCTCGACCGGGTCGACGCCGCGCGCCAGGATCGCCACGCCGTTCCAGCTTTTCTGGCCATGCCAGATGGCGCCATAGCCGGCGGCGTTGATCTCCGCCAGCGGAAAGCGTTCCTGCGGCGCCTTCAGTTCCTGCAAACAGGCGACGTCCGGCTTGGTTTCTTCCAGCCACTGGAGCAGGGCGGGCAAGCGGCTGCCGATGCCGTTGACGTTGAAGGTGGCGATGCGCATGGATTCTCCAGTCTGATGAGTTGTTCTTTGTAACGTAGCCTGAGCGGCGCCGGCGCACGCCAGCACGGCTGGTCATGCCACGGGCATGGCGGCGCACGAACTGCTGAGTGTGCGCGTAAATTTTTGCAAAAAAGATAGTATTGGATTTTACACAACCACCACTGGAGATGTTCATGTTCAAAAAAACCCTGCGCGTGCTGTCTGCTTCCGTCCTGCTGGCTGCCTCGGCCCATGCCGCGGCCGGCGGATGGACCTACAAGCCGCTCGAGATCGAAGGCGTCCTGGTCGAGGAAGTCGGCCCGGCAAGCCGTTGCCTGTCGAAGTTCGGCGGCACGATCAGCGGCCACGGCAATAGCGCGCTCATGGGCAAGGTCGTTTTTATCGGCACCGACTGCATCACGCCGATCGGCCCGCTGTTCAATTTCAGCGGCGGCAAGTTTGTCGTCATGACCACCTCGGGCGACCAGATCTACGCCAACTACAGCGGCCAGTTCGTGCCGACCGGCCAGGGTACCCAGTACGTGTTCTCGGGGGCCACCTTCCAGGTGACCGGCGGCACCGGCAAGTACGCCAAGATCACCGGCGGCGGCATCCTGACCGGCGGCGAAGACATGGCCACCGGCCAGGGCACCATCAAGCTGTCGGGCCGCGTGCTGTACAAGGACAAGTAATCCGCTCCCGCTCGCGCGAAAGTCAACTCTATTTGTGCAAATGGAGTTGTCAAACCGCGCGAGCAGGAGTAGTCTTGGAAGCGAGCCTGCGGGCTCGTTTTTTTATTCCCGACAAAGCTGCACATGACACCGACAGATCCGGGCGCCCCGCCACCGGAACAGCAGGAACCGCCCCAGCCACCACACGCCAAGGGCGGACGCGGACACGACTGGCGCCTCGCGATGCGCACCGAATTCTCGGACTGGCGCACATGGTGGGCGCGCGCCGTCGTGGTGGCGCTGGCCGTGGCCTCCGGCCTGGTCATCGTCGCCTTCACCGCCCTTGCCGAACATGCCTTCCGTATCTTCCAGGATGTGCGCAGCATAGGCTGGTGGTTTCCCTTGCTGTGGACCCCGCTGCTGGCGGCCGGCATCGTCTGGCTGACCCGGCGCCTCGTTCCGGGCGCGGCCGGCTCCGGCATCCCGCAGGTAATGGCGGCGCTCGATTCGGGCGCCGGTTCGCGCGGCCTGTTCGTGTCGTTGCGGCTGAGCCTGGCCAAGATCGCCCTGACCACGGGCGGCCTGCTGGCCGGCCTGTCGCTCGGGCGCGAAGGGCCATCGGTGCAGATCGCCGCCGGCGTCATGCTGCAGGCACGGCGCCTGGTGCCCGACCTGCGCCGCATGAACGTGCATGGTTTGCTGGTGGCCGGCGGCGCGGCCGGCATCGCGGCCGCCTTCAATACGCCGCTGGCCGGCGTCGTGTTCGCCATCGAAGAACTGGCGCGCTCGCCGGAACAGCGCAACAGCGGCCTGATCATCACGGCCATCGTGCTCGCCGGCATGATCGCGGTGTCGGTCTACGGAAACGCCACCTATTTCGGCATCATCCGCGTGGCCTCGCTCGATTTCAAGCTGTTGCTGCCGGGCCTGGTACTGACCCTGCTGGCCGGGGTGGCCGGCGGACTGTTTTCGCGCCTGCTGATCACCTCGCTGCGCGGGCTTGGCAACGACCCGATGAGCCGCCTGCGCCGCAGCCGCCCGGTGCTGTTTGCCGCCGTCTGCGGCCTGCTGGTGGCGGTAATCGGCGTCGTGACCGGCGGCGCCACCTTCGGTTCCGGCTACGAATCGACGCGCGCCATGGTCGAGGGCAGCGAAGTCATGCAGCCGGTGTATGTGCTCTTCAAATTCGTGGCCACCTGGCTCTCCACCTGGTCGGGCGTGCCGGCGGGTATCTTCGCGCCTTCGCTGGCGATCGGCGCCGCGCTCGGCAACGACGTCGCCCTGCTGGTCTTCCACACCCAGGTGCCGGCGCTGATCGCGCTGGGCATGGTCGGCTTCCTGGCCGCGGCCACCCAGGCGCCCCTGACTGCCTTCATCATCGTGATGGAGATGGTCAACGGCCACGCGATGGTGCTCAGCCTGATGAGTTGCGCGCTGGTGGCGAGCTTCGTGTCGCGCCTGATCAGCCCGCCGTTGTATCCGACCCTGGCGCGCCTCCAGCTCGAGCGCATCCCGAAGGCCGCCGGGTAATCCGTTGCCTGCACGTACTCCGTGCGGCTAGTCCTACAGCCGCATCGCCCGTGTACCTATTGCCTCACTCTGCTGGAACGGTAGTATGAAAACTACTGTAACGATACGGAGAAAGCGCCATGGATACGAAAGACAACCCGAAGGATGTGAAAGGCCGTTCCTGGGACCAGGTGACCAAGGATGGCACCAGCAGTGCCGGCAGCATGGGCGCCGGCGGCACAGGTGACATCGGCAGCATGTCGGGCAATACCGATGCCGGCAGCAGCCAGCAAGACACGCGCACCGACGATTTGCTGGCATCCGGCGCGGACGAGAAGGGCGGCGCCGAAGGCTTCCAGAACCCGCAAGGCAAGGGTGAGATCCAGACCGGGATGGCCGGTATCGGTAGCCTGAGCGGCAACGGCGCGGGTAATCGCCAGAAGGATGAGCGCCAGAAGGACGAGCGCCAGAAAGACGAGCAGCAAGCCCAGTCGGAAGCGCGCGGCGCGAACGAGTCGGATAGCGGCTCGGGTAACCGTTAAGCAGGCCGTCCGGACCGGCGCCGGGCGCCGGGTGCCGTGAGCACGACCCACGCCCGGGTGGCATGCCGTCCGGGCGCGTCATCGCGTGCACTCGTCCGCCCGCGCAGCGGTGCCGGCGCGATCAAGAAAGCACAACAAGCGAGAGTGAACCAGCATGACGCAACACATCGGTATTGTCGGCTGCTCGGCCGAGGGTGCGGCCCTGTGCTACCGCACGATCTGCATCGAAGGCGCGCAGCAGCTCGGTCCGCATGCCCACCCGGAAATCAGCATGCACACCCATTCGCTGGCCGACTACGTCACCTGCATCGAGGCGGGCGACTGGGAGGGCGTGGGCGAGCTGATGTTGGCATCGAGCGAAAAACTGGCGCGCAGCGGCGCCGACTTCCTGATCTGCCCGGACAACACGATCCACCAGGCGCTGCCCCTGATCGAAGCGCGCTCGCCGCTGCCCTGGCTGCACATCGTCGACGCGGTCGCCGCCCAGGCACAGGCACGCGGCTACCGGAAACTCGGCCTGCTCGGCACACGCTGGCTGGTCGAGAGCGACGTCTACCCGGAGCGCCTGGCGCCGCTGGGCATCGCATGCCTGCGGCCGCCGCCCGAAGAGCGCGAGGACATCAACCGTCTCATCATGGACGAGCTGGTCCGCGGCGACATCAAGCCCGAAGCCGTGCCGCGCTTCCAGGGCGTAATCCAGGGACTTGCCGCCGAAGGCTGCGACGCGGTCGTGCTCGGCTGTACCGAAATTCCGCTGGTCATCAACCACACGAATTCACGCTTGCCGACGCTCGATTCGACGCGCCTGCTGGCGCGCGCGGCACTGGCGCGGGCGATCGCCGGCTGATCCGGCCGGAGCGTCGTTCAGCTGCCCGAACGCAGGGTCAGCTTGACGATCTCGCCGGGCTGCCACAAGCGCATGCGCGGCCCCCAGCCACCGGCGCCGCGGCTGACCACGAGCGCCATCTCGCCCACCTTGTACTCGCCCATGTAGCGCGGGAACTGGCGCTGCACGAGGTAGTTGAACGGCCAGATCTGGCCGCCGTGGGTGTGCCCGGACAGCATCAGGTCGACCCCGCGCGCGGAGGCGCCCTCGACGATGCGCGCGGCCGGAATGTGGCACAGCAGGATGGTGGCCACGCCGCTGTCGCGCGGCACCACCTTGTCCAGCCCGCCCAGGAATTCTCCGCCACCGCGCATGGTGCGGCCGATGTCGTCGACCCCCGCCAGCACCAGGCCCGGCGCCAGTTCCACCTGTTCGTTGCGCAGCCAGCGTACGCCGCCGGCGCTGAACTCGGTGATGGTCGTGTCGACGTCGCCGTAGAACTCGTGGTTGCCGGTCACCGCCCACACGCCGCGCGGTGCTTTCAGTTGGCGCAGTACGGCGGCCAGTTCCGGCTCGCCCAGCGGATTGTCCTCGACCTGGTCGCCCACCATCAGCACGGCCGCCGGCTGCAGGGCATTGATCTGCGCGACCCGCTGCGCCATCCAAGCGGAGCGGCGCTGGGCGCCCAGGTGCAGGTCGGACACCGCCACCAGCACCATGCCGTCCAGCTCCTTCGGCAGGTTCTTCACGCTGACTTCGTATTGGCTGATCGCCGGTGCGCGCACCGCCTGGAAGATGGCGAAGCCGCTCACCATCACCCCGGCCACGGCCGCGATGCCGAGCAGGCGCGGCGCCCGCGCGCGCCACCACAGGCCGAAGCCGGTGAGCAGGTCGGCCACCAGCAGGCACAGGGTCATCAGAAACAGCACGCCGAGCCAGGTCATCGCGAACTGGCCGGGCCACCAGCGCCAGTCGATCGCCTCGTCGCCCAGGCGCACGCCCCACAGGTAGATAGCCCAGACGACGATGGCGCCGAGCCACCAGGCGCGCGGAGAGATGCGACCGCGGACCGGGCCGACGCGGTAGATGCGGTGGGCGACGTAGAAGTGGAAGAGGGAACCGATGACGTTCAGGATGATCGAAAACATGGTCTGGCCGCGCCGCGGGGCGGCATGATCGAGGAAGGCCGGCGGGGCTGAGCGCTGCCGCCGGGGACGGGCGATCTTAACCCATCCATCGCCGCTCTGCCGGGCTCAGCAGTGCGGCGCTGCGCGCTTGTTCACGAGACTGCGGGCTTGCTTCGGGCTTGTGCTGTTGCACGCGCTCCCGGCTTCGCCGCCGCGGCAAGAATGCGCCGGAAGCGCGGGCATTCGAGGTGGCTGGGCGCCGAGCAGGCGGCGGCATGGCGCAGGCCATCGCGCAGCGCGGTCAGTTTGCGGATCGTGTCGTCGAGTTCGTTGGCCTTGGCATCCAGCAGCGTACGGTCGATGGCCAGCTTGCCGTCTGCCGACAACATGCCGGCGATCTCGGCCAGCGAAAAGCCGGAGGCGCGGCCCAGGGCGATCAGGGCCAGGCGTTCGAGCACGCCCCGGTCGAACACGCGGCGCAGGCCGCGCCGGCCGGTCGAGGCGATCAGTCCCTTGTCCTCGTAATAGCGCAGCGTCGAGGCGGGCAGGCCGGAGCGCGCGGCGACTTCACCAATGTCCATCGATCGTCCTTGACTTCAAGTCCACTTGAGCTGGCACGATAGCACCAGGCATGTATTTCAGACAAGGAGTCAGACCATGGGAACGCAAGCGAGCGGGCAGGGCGCGTTGTGGAAGAGCGGCGCCGGCAGCGCCTGGGTGGAGGAACAGGCTGTCATCGACCAGATGTTCCGGCCGATCGAGACGCTGCTGGTGAATGCGGCGGCATCGAGCGCGGCCACGCGGGTGCTCGATGTCGGCTGCGGTACGGGCGGCACCACGCTGGCCCTGGCGCGCCGGCTGGGACGTGGCGCCCGCTGCACCGGCATCGACATCTCGGAACCGATGATCGCTAGCGCCCGGCTGCAGGCCAGGCAGGCAGGCTTGCCGGTCGAATTCGTGTGCGCGGATGCCCAGCACCACCTTTTCGAGCCGGGCAGCTTCGACGTGATCGTGTCGCGCTTCGGCGTGATGTTCTTCGACGATCCGGTGGCGGCGTTCGCCAACCTGCGGCAAGCCACGCGCTCCGGCGGACGCCTGCACGTCGTCGTCTGGCGCTCTGCCGAGGAAAACCCCTTCATGACGGCCGCCGAGCACGCGGCGCGGCCCTTGTTGCCCGGCCTGCCCGTTCGCCAGACCGACGAGGCCGGGCAGTTCGGATTCGCGCGTGAGGGGCGGGTGCGCGACATCGTCACCCGTGCGGGCTGGCGCGATGTGAGGATGGAGCCGGTCGATGTGCCGTGCCGTTTTCCCGAAAGCGAACTCATCGGCTACCTGAGCCGCATGGGGCCGGTGGGGCGGGCGCTGGATTCAGTCGATACGGTCACGCGCGAAGGTGTGATCAGTAAAGTGCGCACCGCCTTCAATGCCTTTGTCAGCGGAGAGTCGGTATCGTTTCGTGCGGCTTGCTGGCTGGTGAGCGCGCAGTAAATTGTCCTACACGGCCTGCAAGAATCTACAATAGGCCCCCTGCGCGCCTGGTGCGCGCAGGGCGTCATTGTGGCCCGCGTCCTCGAGCATCAGCAA
>Ga0308160_10004998_pt1 | contig 13961 bp, 8 predicted proteins | sample PhyFR1_FD_201036 | JGI IMG/M metagenome (GOLD analysis project Ga0308160, IMG submission 201036) | Phyllosphere microbial communities from UC Gill Tract Community Farm, Albany, California, United States - DLSLF.R1 | ecosystem: Host-associated > Plants > Phyllosphere > Unclassified | place: USA...
GCCGCTTCGCTCGCGGAGAGCGGTCCGGTGGCCTGCCGGAGGAGGTCCGAGACCAGACGCAGGGTGTCCTCCGAGAGTCCCTTCGCCAACTGCGGGCGGGAGGACGGCGCTCGCAGCGTGGCGAGGGTGAGGTCCACCTCGTGCTGGCTCGCGACCGAGCCCTCCGCCGACATCGTGTGCCGGAAGGAGCGATACGCCTCCAGCTTGTCGGCGAACGCGGGGAACGCGAACGGTTTGATGAGGTACTGGACGATGCCCGCCGAGACCGCCGCTCGGACGATCCGGAGATCACGGGCCGCGGTGATGGCGATGACGTCGACGTCGATACCCGCCGTCCGGATGCGTCGGCAGAGCTCGAGACCGTGCGCGTCCGGCAGGTTGAGGTCGAGCAGGACGAGGTCGATCCGGTCGTCGGGGGAGCGGTGGGCCGCAGCTGCCCGCAGCGCCTGCATCGCGGTGGCCGCATCGCCCGCCACGGCGGCGAGTTCGAAGCCCTCGACGCGGCGCAGGTAGGACGCATGGGCCTGCTGGGTGATCGGTTCGTCCTCGACGACCAGGACCCGGATGCGCTCGCTCATGTGCCTGCCTCGTCCCGGACGCCGACCGCGGCCGGCAGCGTCACGACGAACGCCGAGGACGGCTCGCGGACGACCTCGATCGTGCCGCCGAGTCGTGTCACCGCCTGCTGGACCAGCGCGAGACCGAACCCCCGGCCGTATCGGCCGGGCTCTTTCGTCGACCAGCCGCGTACGAACGCGAGGTCGAGCGCCTCCGGGGGCAGGCCCGGTCCGCTGTCGGTCACCTGGATCACGAGCTCCGTCGTCTCGGCGTCGTCGGACCGCCCGGCGCCGAGGTCGTCCGGCAGCCCCTGCCCGAGGTAGACCTCCACCCAGGGGCGATCGCCGGACGCCGCGTCGATCGCGTTGTCGATGAGGTTGCCGAGGATGGTGACGATCACGGCCGGGTCGACGCGCACGCGTCCGAGCGCGGGGTCGCTCTCGAGGTGCAGCTCGACCCCCTGCTCGGCCGCCTGCGCCGTCTTGCCGAGCAGCAGCGCCGAGATCACCGGCTCCTGTTCCGCCGCGAGCACGCGGTCGGTCAACCGCTGACTCGCTCCGAGTCCCTGCGCCGCGAGGTCGAGCGCCTCCTCCCGCCGGTCGAGCTCGATGAGCGAGACGATCGTGTGCAGCCGGTTCGCGAACTCGTGGGTCTGCGAGCGCAGGGCGTCGCTCATCGTGCGCATCGACGCCAGCTCGCCGCTCAGGTGTTCGATCTCGGTGTGGTCGCGCAGCGTCATCACCCACCCACGCGGGTGCGGGCCTGCCGTCTCGCCCGGACCGACCGCCGACTCCTGGTTCACGACGAGCACGTGGTCGCGTGTGAGGTGGATCTCGTCCACGGCCTGGCGTCCGCTCGCGAGGAGCTCGCGCAGGCCGGCGTCGATCGGCAGCTCGTCGACCGGCGCCGCTCCCGGGGAACGCTCGCCGAGGGGCAGCCCGAGCAGTTCGGACGCCTGGTCGTTGACGAGCACGAGACGGCGGTGGCGGTCCACGAGGACGAGCCCCTCCCGCACCGAGTGGAGCACCGACTCGTAGTAGTCGAACATCCTGGCGAGGTCCTCCGGTCCGCGCGACCCGGTGACCCGTGCGAGGTAGCGGCGGAGCGTCCAGGAGCCGATCGCGCCGATGACGAGCACGAGCAGAGCCGTTCCGAGCAACCACGGCACCCGGGTCTCGAAGGTCTCGGACACGTTGCTGACCGTGACGCCTGCGGCGACGAGGGCGACGACCTCGCCGGCGTCGTCACGGATGGGTGCGACGGCGCGGACGGAGGGGCCGAGCGTGCCCGTGTACGTCTCGGTGAAGGTCCGTCCCTCGAGCGCCGGTCCGATCGTGCCGATGAACGGCTTGCCGATCTGGTCGCGCTCGCGGTGCGTGTACCGGGTGCGATCCGGAGCCATGATCGTCACGAAGTCGACACCGGTGTCGCGCATGAGCGCCTCGGCGTAGGGCTGGAGCGCGTCGGACGGGCGATCCGAGCCGAGCTGCGCGACGACGTAGGGGTTGTCCGCGACGCCGTTCGCGACGTCGAGGCACTTCGCGACCGCGCGGTCCTCGGTCTCGGTGCGGGCCTGGAACCACAGCAGGACTCCGGCGACGAGCGTCATCGCGACGACCGCGACGAGCTGTACGAGGAAGAGCCGCGAGGCGATGCTCCTGGACCGACCGGCCATCGCGTCACCTCCGTCTGCTCCGTCGCGTCGACCCCTCAAGTATCGGGGGTGACGACGGCCACAGGCGTCGCCGACCGCGACCAGTACGACCACAAGCGGTCACTACGACCACAACCCGGTCGATCCGCCGGCGTGGTCGCAGCATGGGTCGATCGACCACCCGCTGCCGCACTGACGCGGCCGACGAAACGGATCCGGAATGGCAATGACGCTCTCCTCCCTGAAACGGCTGGACAAGACCCACTACCTCTACCTCGCGGTGATCGTCGCGGTGCTCGCCGGCATCGTCGTCGGACTCGCCGCCCCGGAGTTCGCGAAGGGACTCAAACCCATCGGCGACGCCTTCGTGGCGCTGATCAAGATGATGATCGCCCCGGTCATCTTCTGCACCATCGTGATCGGCGTCGGGTCGATCGCGAAGGCCGCGACCGTCGGCAAGGTCGGCGGGCTCGCGCTGCTGTACTTCATCGTGATGTCGACCTTCGCCCTCGCGATCGGCCTCGTCGTCGGCAACCTCATCCAGCCGGGCGCCGGCTTGAACCTCGCCGAGACGAGCTACCAGGTGGAGGGGGAGGCCAAGAGCACGACCGAGTTCATCCTCGGCATCATCCCCACGACGCTCGTGTCCTCGCTGACCGGCGGCAACATCCTGCAGGTCCTCTTCGTCGCCCTGCTCGTCGGCTTCGGCCTGCAGAAGATGGGGACGACGGGTGAACCGATCCTGCGCGGCATCAAGCTCATCCAGGCGCTCGTGTTCCGGGTGCTCGCGATGATCATGTGGATCGCGCCCATCGGTGCCTTCGGTGCGATCGCCGCCGTGACCGGGTCCGCCGGCGCGAGCGCGCTCGTCGGGCTCGCCACGCTCATGATCGCGTTCTACATCACCTGCGCGTTGTTCATCGTCGTCGTGCTCGGCGGGGTCTTGCGCCTCGCCACGGGCTTCAACATCTTCAAGCTCATGAAGTACCTCGGCCGCGAGTACCTCCTCATCGTCGGCACCTCCTCCTCCGAGGCCGCGCTGCCGCGACTCATCGCGAAGATGGAGCACCTCGGTGTCTCCAAGCCGGTCGTCGGCATCACCGTCCCGACGGGCTACTCCTTCAACCTCGACGGCACCGCGATCTACCTCACCATGGCGTCGATCTTCATCGCCGACGTCATGGGTGTCCCGATGAACCTCGGGGAGCAGATCTCGCTCCTCGTGTTCATGATCATCGCGTCGAAGGGCGCCGCGGGCGTCACCGGCGCCGGTCTCGCGACCCTCGCCGGCGGCCTGCAGGCCAACCGACCCGACCTCGTCGACGGGGTCGGCCTCATCGTCGGCATCGACCGCTTCATGTCGGAGGCGCGTGCGCTCACGAACTTCACCGGCAACGCGGTCGCCACGATCATCATCGGCACGTGGGTGAAGGAGGTCGACCGGGTGCAGGTCGGCGAGGTCCTCTCCGGTCGCTCGCGGTTCGACGAGGCGACGATGAGCGTCGACGACCACACGGGCGCAGTGGCGGTGGCGAAGCCCTGAGGGATCGGCCCTTCGACAGGCTCAGGGACCGGACATCCGGTCCCTGAGCCTGTCGCTCCCGGACCCTGAGCCTGTCGAAGGGCGCTTCAGTTGGCCGGGGAGTCGACGATCGGCTTCGACGGCGGGGTGTCGCCCTCGAGCACAGCCTCGTCCACGGCGGTGGTCGAGTGCTCCGTCCGCGGAGCGATCCGGAACAACGGGATCGTGTAGCCGCAGATCGGGCCGATGAGTACGGCGAAGACCACCGTTCCGATGCCGACGTTCCCGCCGAGCAGCCACCCGATGCCGAGGACCACGAGCTCCACGCCCGTGCGCCCGACCCAGATCGGCCACCCGGTGACGCGGTGGATGCCGGTCATGAGGCCGTCTCGCGGGCCGGGGCCGAAGTTGCCGCCGATGTAGAGGCCCGAGGCGACGCCGAGGAGGAGCAGTCCGCCGGCGAACAGCAGGATGCGCGCCCACAGGTCGAGGTCCGCGGGGATGAACGCCAGCCCGATGTCGGCCGAGGGCCCCACGAGGAGGACGTTCAGGACGGTGCCGACACCCGGCCGCTGCTTGAGCGGGATCCAGGCGAGGAGCACGAGCCCGCCGACGATGATCGTGATGAGTCCGAAGCTCAGGCCGGTCCGCAGGTTGAGTCCCTGGGTGAGGACGTCCCACGGGGCGACGCCGACCGCACCGCGCACGATCATCGCGATGGCGATGCCGTACAGGAAGAGGCCGATGAGGAGTTGGAGCACACGACGGGTCATGGTGGACAATCCAATTGCACGATTGGCTTTGGCGCTAGAGGCCAATCTGGGTATCGTGGTTCAATGGCTTCCATCACCCTGAGTGCCCGATCGCTCGCCGCCCTGCTCGGGCAGTGGAAGACCGCTGCGCCCGCATACCGCGGTCTCGCCGACCGCATCCGACTCCTCGTCCTCGACGGACGCATCCCGGTCGGCACCCGTCTGCCGGCCGAGCGGGAACTGGCCGATCGGCTCGCGCTGAGCCGCACCACGGTCACCGCGGCGTACCGCGAACTGCGCGAGGCCGGCTACCTCCGCAGCATCCGCGGTTCGGGCAGTGTCACCCTCCTGCCGTCGGCGCCCACTGCGCTGGCTCCCGTGCCACAGGGCGGGTTCCTCGACTTCAGCAAGGCGGCCGTCCCGCCGTGCCCCGAGATCATCGACGCCGTGGCCACCGCCGCCGCAGAACTGCCGCGGTACATGCACGACTTCGACTACGACCTCGTCGGCATGCCCGAGCTGCGGCAGGCCATCGCCGACCGCTACACCGCGCGCGGGCTGCCCACCGACCCCGACGAGATCATGGTGACCGTGGGGGCCCAACACGCGATCGCGCTCATCGCACGCACCCTGCTCAGCCGAGGTGACCGCGTCCTCGTCGAGATGCCGAGCTATCCCCACGCCTACGAGGCGCTCCGGGCGGCCGGGGCCAGGCTCGGCGCCGCGACCGTCTCCTCGGAGACCGGCTGGGACGTCCGCGAACTCGAGCAGTGGTTCGAGCGCACGAGCCCCGCGATGGCGTACCTCATGCCGGACTTCCACAACCCGACCGGGGCGTCGATGCCGCTCGAGACCCGCCGACGGGTCGCCGCAGCCGCCGAGCGGCACGGGACGGTGCTCGTGATCGACGAGACCACGGCCGAGCTCGACATCGACCGGCCGACGGACGAGGGCCTCGACGGCACCCCGTTCGCCGCACTCCAGGGCGCGCCGGCGTCGATCATCACGATCGGTTCGGTGGGCAAGACGATCTGGGGAGGCCTCCGCATCGGGTGGATCCGGGCCGAGCGCGGCACGATCAGGAAGCTCGTCTCGGCACGCTCGCTGGGCGACCTCGGCACGCCGATCCTCGACCAGCTGACCGTCCAGCAGTTGATGCCGGCGATGGACGGCATCGTCGCCCGGCGCGGTGTCGCGCTCGGCGAGACCCGCGACCGGCTCGTCGACCTCCTGGCCGACCGCCTTCCCGAGTGGACCGTGCCGCGGGTCGACGGTGGGATCGCCACCTGGGTGAACCTCGGCGAGGCCGCGTCATCGCAGCTCTCGCTCGCGGCTCGCAGCCACGGGCTCGTGATCGTCGCCGGGCCACGGTTCGGGATCGACGGGGCGTTCGAGCGCTACCTGCGCATCCCGATCAGCTATCCGTGGGCCCAGACCGAGCAGGCGGTCGAGCTGCTGACGCAGACCTGGCACTCCGCGATGTTCGGGCACGTGCCGGCTCTGGACTACCTCGAAGACGTCGTCTGACCTCGTCGCCGACGAGCGTGACACCGCTCCACACGCAGTGCTTGTGCGTGCCGTGTCCAGCCTCCGCGCGAGACCGCCGTCGGACGGGTGTGCGGTGACATAATTACAGCGTCCGCACCTCTCGCAACAACCGAAAGCGGCTCCGTGCACCTGCTCTCCGTCCTCAGCATGAAGAACCGCGCGTTGATCGCGCTCGTCACCATCGTGGCCGCCGTGTTCGGCGTCCTGGCGGTGGGCGGCCTCAAGCAGGAGCTCATCCCGTCGGTCCAGTTCCCGCAGCTCGCGATCATCACGAGCTACCCGGGTGCGGCACCCGAGGTCGTCAACGACGACGTCTCGACCCCGATCGAGACCGCGATCCAGGGCGTGCCCGGTATCGAGTCCACCTCGGCGACGTCGAGCACGAACTCGAGCCTCATCAGCGCGACCTTCACCTACGGCACGGACCTCGCCACCGCCGAGCAGAAGATCACCCAGGCGATCAACCGCATCAAGTCGACCCTGCCCGACACCGTCGACCCGCAGGTGGTCAGCGGCAGCATCGACGACCTCCCGGTCATCCAGATCGCCGTGTCCGGCGCGGCCGACCAGGACTCCCTGGCCGAGGTGCTCTCGAGCTCCGTAGTCCCCGACATCAAGGACGTCGACGGCGTCCGCGACGCGGCGATCGTCGGCGAGGTGGGCAAGCGGGTCACGATCACCCCCGACGACGCCAAACTGGCCCTCGCGGGGCAGACCAGCCGGGTCATCGGGACGACGCTGCAGCAGAACGGCTCCCTGCAGCCTGCGGGCGACATCACCGAAGGCGACAAGACGTTCTCCGTGCAGACGGGCACGAAGCTCACCTCGGTCGACGACATCGCCGCACTGCCGATCACGGGCGCCCTCGCCGCCGACGGCTCCGTCCTGACCATCGGCGACGTCGCGACGGTCGCCCTGAGCGACGACCCGATCACGTCGATCTCGCGCGTCGACGGCGAGCCGGCGCTCACCATCGCCGTCACGAAACTGCCCGCGGCGAACACCGTCGAGGTCTCGCAGGGCGTGCGCGACATCCTTCCCGAGCTCGAGCGCACCATCGGGTCCGACGCCAAGCTCACCGTCGTCTTCGATCAGGCGCCCTACATCGAGCAGTCCATCGAGGCCCTGACGACGGAAGGCCTGCTCGGCCTCGTCTTCGCGGTGCTGATCATCCTCGTGTTCCTCCTCGACGTCCGGGCCACGCTGGTGACGGCGATCTCCATCCCGACGTCCGTGCTCATCACCTTCATCGGTCTCCAGGTCGCCGAGTACTCGCTCAACATCCTCACGCTGGGCGCGCTGACGATCGCCATCGGGCGCGTGGTCGACGACTCGATCGTGGTCATCGAGAACATCAAGCGACACCTCTCGTTCGGCGACAACCGCACGGGTGCACAGCGCGCCGGGTCGATCCTGAGCGCCGTCCAGGAGGTCGCAGGCGCGATCACCGCCTCGACCATCACCACGGTGGCCGTGTTCCTGCCCATCGCGTTCGTCGGCGACGTCACCGGAGAACTCTTCCGACCCTTCGCCCTCACCGTCACGATCGCGCTGCTCGCGTCGCTCCTCGTCGCGCTCACCATCGTGCCCGTGCTCGCCTACTGGTTCCTCCGCGCCCCGAAGGCCCAGCGCCTCGCAGCCGCAGCCGCAGCGGAGGAAGCGCCGTCCGACGCGACGAGCGGACCGGTCCGGAGCCGACGCGAGCGCCGGGTCAGCGTGCAGGACGAAGACGACCTCGAGAAGCCGTCACGGCTCCAGAAGGCCTACCTCCCGATCATCCACTGGACCCTCAAGCACTCGGTCACCACCCTGCTGCTCTCGGTGCTCGTGCTCGTCGGCACCTTCGCGCTGACGCCGTTCATGAAGACCAACTTCCTCGGTGACTCCGGCCAGAACACCCTCACGGTCACGCAGACCCTGCCGGTCGGCACGAGCCTCGACGCCCAGGACGCGGCGGCGAAGCAGGTCGAGACGAAGCTGCGCGACATCGACGGCATCGACACCGTCCAGCTCTCGATCGGGTCGAGCGGAAGCTCCCTGCGCGACGCGTTCTCGGGCGGCGGTGGCGGAGCCATCACCTACTCGATCACGACGAGCGAAGACGCCGACCAGACGGCACTCCAGAAGACGGTCCGCAAGGACCTGTCCGGGCTCGACGACGTCGGCGAGATCGAGGTCGCCGCGTCCGCGGGCTTCGGCGGGTCGAGCGACATCGAGATCGACATCACCTCCGCACGGCAGAGCGATCTCGCGGAGGCCGCCGACGCGATCCAGCAGGCCGTCACCGGTCTCGACGGCATCGACCAGGTCACGAGCAACCTCAGCGAATCGCGGCCCTACGTCCAGGTGGCCGTCAACCGCGACGCCGCCGCCGCAGCAGGGTTCAGCGAGGTCGCGCTCGGTGCGTACGTCTCGCAGCTCATGCAGCCGACGACGGTGGGCTCCATCGTCATCGACGACACCACGCTCACCATCTACGTCGACGCCCAGGACCCGCCGACCACCGTCGACGCCCTCGCGGCGACGGAGGTCCCGACGGCCACCGGCCCGAGACGCCTCGACACCCTCGCGACGGTCTCGCAGGTCGACGGACCCGCGACGATCTCGACCGTCAAGGGGCTGCGCTCAGCCACGATCAGCGCGACTCCGGGCAGCGACAACCTCGGTACCGCCAGCGCCGAGGTGCAGACGGCGATCGACGACGTCAAGCTGCCCGCCGGCACCACGGCGACCCTCGGGGGTGTCACGGCATCGCAGAGCGACGCGTTCGGACAGCTGGGCCTCGCGCTCCTCGCCGCGATCCTCATCGTCTACGTCATCATGGTCGCGACCTTCCGTTCGCTGCGGCAGCCGCTCCTGCTGCTGGTGTCGGTACCGTTCGCCGCGACCGGCGCGATCGGGCTCCAGATCATCACGGGCGTGCCGCTCGGCGTACCGTCGCTCATCGGCGTGCTGATGCTCATCGGTATCGTCGTGACGAACGCGATCGTGCTGGTCGACCTCGTGAACCAGTACCGGCGCCGCGGCATGACGGTGATCGAGGCCGTCGAGCACGGTGCCGCACGCCGGCTCCGTCCGATCCTCATGACGGCGCTCGCGACGATCTTCGCCCTCACCCCGATGGCACTCGGCATCACCGGACACGGTGGTTTCATCTCGCAGCCGCTCGCGATCGTCGTCATCGGCGGGCTCGTCTCCTCGACCATCCTGACGCTCGTCGTGCTCCCCACCCTCTACAACCTCGTCGAGGGGTTCCGCGAACGTCGCGAGCAGCGGCGGGCTGCAGCCGAGCCGAAGCCGACGGCGCGCACGGTCGCCGCGATCGAGGGGCCGCGGGCCGCGACTGTCCCCGCGGAGGAGCCGGTCCTCGTCGGCGCCGGTGGCGGAAGCGCTGCAACCGCGCCGAGCGTGCCTGACGCATCCGTTCCGTCGGCCTCGGCGGATGTGGCTCCGGTGGACGCGGCTCCAGATGGCGCCACTCCCGCTGACGCGGAACCGGCGGAGGAGGCCCCGATCGATTCGGTTGCTGCCGACGCCGATCCTGCCGATGCGGCTCCCACGGACTCGGATGCGGCACTCGAGCCGCAGGTCGCTGCGCCGAGTGAGCCGGCGGTGGATCGACCGATGACGCGGCCCGCCGCGCACGAGGTGCACGAAGCCCACGAGGTGCACGGGGCGCATGTGGCGACGGGTGACGAGCTGCCGCGCACCGAAGCGATCACCCTTCCCGACGCGGTCTCCGAAGGCCCTGCGGACGAGGTCGCTCATTCCGGCGAGCACGTAGCCCCTGCGGTGCGGCCTGAGCCGGAAGCGACGGCTGAGCCGGTCGCCGAGCCCGAGCCGATCCTGGAGACGGAGCCGGCCGGAGAGGCTGAGGCGGCGGAGAAGTCCGAGCTCCCTGCTGACTCCAGCCCGACGAGCGACACCCAGCCGACGCCTGACGCTGAGCCGAAGCCCGATGCCGACCCGGCACCCGGGACTGAGCCGTCTTCGGGCACCGAACGGCCGAAGCGCCGCCGCGCGCAGTGGCCGTGATCGACCACCTCCCGCTCGGTCGATGAGCTGAGGTTCGAGCCCCTCGACACGAAGCCCTCGGGAACGCCGTCACCGGCGCCCGAGGGCTTCGTCGTGTGACGCCCGACTCAGCGGAGATCGCCGACCGCGCCGGTGACCGCCCGCACGACCTCGCCCGACTGCACCAGCGCGGTGACCGCCTCGATCTCGGGGGAGAGGAACCGGTCGGGTCCGGGACCCGTGACCTGCTCACGCACCCGGCGGAGCACCGCCCCGGTGCCGACGGCCGGCTCGAGCGGGCTGCGCAGGTCGAGGCCACGGGCCGCCGTCATGACCTCGATCGCCAGCACGCGGCCGAGACCGTCGATCGCCCGACGGAGCTTCCGCGCCGCCGCCCAGCCCATCGAGACGTGGTCCTCCTGCATCGCGGAGGACGGGATCGAGTCGACGGACGCCGGGTGCGCCAGCCGTTTCAGTTCACTCACGATGCCGGCCGCCGTGTACTGGGCGATCATGAGGCCCGAGTCGACACCCACCTCGTGCGCGAGGAACGGTGGGAGGCCGTTGCTCCGGCTCCGATCCAGGAAGCGGTCGGTGCGGCGCTCCGACATGGACGCGACATCGGCGACGGCGATCGCGAGGAAGTCGAGCACGTAGGCGACCGGGGCGCCGTGGAAGTTCCCGTTCGACTCGACCCGCCCGTCCGGCGTGAGCACCGGGTTGTCGACGGCACTCGCGAGCTCCCGCTCGGCGACCATCGCGGCGTGGTCGACGGTGTCCCTGGCGGCACCGTGCACCTGCGGGGCGCAGCGCAGTGAGTAGGCGTCCTGCACCCGGGTGCACTCGGGACCCCGGTGGCTCGCGACGATCGGGGAGCCGTCGAGCAGCAACCGCAGGTTCGCGGCGCTCTCGGCCTGACCCGCCTGCGGGCGCAGGGCCTGCAGGTCTGCGGCGAACACCGCGTCCGTGCCGAGCAGGCCCTCGACGCTCATCGCCGCGGCGACGTCGGCTGTGCGCAAGAGCATCCGCAGGTCGTCCACGGCGAGCGCGAGCATCCCCAGCATGCCGTCGGTGCCGTTGATGAGCGCGAGCCCCTCCTTCTCGGCGAGCTGTACCGGCTTGAGGCCGGCGTCCGCGAGCGCCTCCGCAGCGGAGCGCGTGCGCCCGGACGCATCGGTCACCTCGCCCTCGCCCATCACCGCCAGCGCGCAGTGTGCGAGGGGCGCGAGGTCGCCGGAGCAGCCGAGCGACCCGTACTCGCGCACGACCGGGGTGATGTCGGCGTTCAGCATCGCCGCGTAGGCGCGGACCGTCTCCATCCGCACCCCGGTGCGGCCCGTCATGAGCGTCGAGAGGCGCAGCGTCATGAGAGAACGCACGACCTCCCGCTCGACGACCTCGCCGCTGCCTGCGGCGTGCGAGCGGACGAGGCTCGCCTGCAACTGCGCGCGGCGCGCCGGCTCGATGAACGTGGTCGCGAGCGCACCGAACCCGGTCGAGATCCCGTAGTGGGGCTCGGGGTCGGAGGCGAGCGCCTCGATGATCCGACGGGATGCGGCGACACCGTCGAGGGCCGCGCCATCGAGGTCGATCCGCGCGCCGTGTCGGGCGACGGCGACGACCTCGTCGATCGACAGCGGCCCTGCGCCGAGGGAGACCGAGGCCGGGCCGGCGGGTTGGGGATACGAGCGACCGGAGGTCGTCGGGTCGCTGGTGGTCGGGGTCGCGCCGGGCTGGATGTCCATGTTCCGATGGAACACCCGGACGCCGACCGCGGCGGTGCGCGTAGAGTCGTCCGTGTCTGGGATGACAGACATGGACGACCAGGCGGCCGCGTCCGAGCCGCGGAGACGAGGTCAACGGTGAGTCAGGTCCCGGCAGCCGACGCCACCCTGCGCGTGCTGAGCCATCTCGCCGGCGCCCGCGGCCCGCTTCCGGCCGCGGCGATCGCCTCGGCGCTCGACCTGCCGAGATCGACGGTCTACCACCTCCTCAGCGTGCTGCAGGAGCACGGCTTCGTGGTCCACCTGCCCGAAGCCCGTCGCTACGGGCTCGGGGTCGCCGCCTTCGAACTCTCCGGCGGGTACGCCCGCCAGGAGCCGCTCAGCATGCTCGGGCGCCCGTTGCTCGCCGAGCTGGTCGACCGGGTGGGCGAGAGCGCGCATCTCGCCGTGCTGCACGGCCGGGACGTGCTCTACATCGTGGATGAGCGGGCACCGCGTCGGCCGCACCTCGTCACCGACGTCGGTGTGCGCCTCCCGGCTCACCTGACCGCCAGCGGCTGCGCGATCCTCGCCGCGCTCCCGGCCGGCCAGCTGCGCGCCCTGTTCCCCGACCAGGCGGCGTTCGTCGACCGCACCGGCCACGGGCCGAAGCGGTACCGCGAACTCCGCCAGGTCCTCGCCCAGACGACGCAGGACGGGTATGCGCGCGAGGCCGGCGGGGTGACGCTCGGCCTCGCGAGTGTCGGGGTGGTCGTCCGTGACCACACGGGGTGGCCGGCGGCGGCGATCGCGGTCACTTACGACGCCGATGCCGGGCTCGACCCGGCGTGGTTGGCCCGCGAGATCCACCCGGCGGCGGCCGAGCTGTCGCGGCGGATCCGGGGTCGCTGAGCGCTCGGCGGAGCGGGCGGGCGGAGCGTGCGGGCGGCTCCGGAACCGTGGTCAGGCGACCGAGCGCAGGATGAGCTCGAGCAGTGCGGTCGCATACGCGTCGGGCGCCGTCGCGGCGCTGAACCGTCGAAGTTCGCCGCCGAGCTCGACCACGACGGTGTACGCCTCGGCGTCGCCGAGCGACAGGAGGACGTCGAGTTCGTCGTCGAGGGTCGGCTCACCGTCGGTCGGTGCAGCGGGGGAGACCGCGCGTTCGAGTGACCGGAACGAGCCGCGCAGCAGAGCGCGCAGCTGGTGCTCCGAGGGCAGCCAGAGCGTCTCCTCCTGGTCGACGGAGTCCAACGCCCACTCGGTCGTGCCGTTGAAGCCGAAGCTGCGGCCACCCGGGTGCTCGTGCACCTCGACGGTCATCTCGCTGACCGTGAACACGTCGCCGGCGAGCTCGCCGCCGTCGATGGTGAAGCGGTCGCCGGGTTCGGGGGTCCAGCGCAGGCCGGCGGTGCGGAGCGCTCGGGCGAGGTCAGCGGAGATCATCAGTCCAGTATCGCCGACCACCGTGCGATGCGGCTGGCAACCCCTCGATTCGGACGGAACCCTGTGCGAGGGTGGATGAACTCTTCGAAGGGTCCGATGATGCCCGCACCTGATGATGGCCTATCCGGTCGGTTCCCTGCGCGCGGCCGCGTGACCACACGACGGTTCGAGGGTGCGACCGGGATGCAGGAGGCGTCGGGCGCGCTGCGATTCGTGGACGTGGACCCCGACCGGTTCTCGATGACCGTCGACTCGGTCGTGCTCGGCGAGTACGTCCTCCATCGCAACACGGTCGGGCCCGGGACGTTCGACGTCCTCGCCGACGCCTACGGGCTCGATGAGCCGGTCGCGACGATCGTGATGCTCATCGAGGGTGCGGCCAGCCTGGTCCACGGACGACAGCAACTCGACCTGCTCCCCGGGACCGGAACGCTCACGGAGGGCGCCGAGACGTATCGGACGACGATCCAAGACCACGCGACCTATCTGTACGTGTTCGTGCCGATGCGTGCGCTCCGCCGCCTCGGCATCGCCCCGACGAGCGCCCTCGGCCCCTTGGCGCCGTCGCCCCTGTTGCGGGGGAGCGCCGCGTTCCTCGTGGAGGTCATCTCCGCGTTCGAACCGATCGGCGGCGCCGCACAGCTCAGACTCTGCCGCGTGATCGACACGATGCTCGCGACGCTCTACGCGGAGAACGACCTCTTCCGGGCCGAGGGTGAGGCCGGCCGGGTTCCGCTCCGGCTCCGGATCATCGAGCACATCGC
>Ga0308160_10004999_pt1 | contig 13958 bp, 19 predicted proteins | sample PhyFR1_FD_201036 | JGI IMG/M metagenome (GOLD analysis project Ga0308160, IMG submission 201036) | Phyllosphere microbial communities from UC Gill Tract Community Farm, Albany, California, United States - DLSLF.R1 | ecosystem: Host-associated > Plants > Phyllosphere > Unclassified | place: USA...
TGTCGCAGGAGGGTTCGGGAGGAGGCGGGTCGGAAAGGAGAGTTTGGCGCTGCCAGGAGAGGGAGGAGGAGAGGAGGAGGCGGAAGGGGGAGGGTCGACGGGTCGAAGTCAGAGGGCAGAAGGGCGCGCGCGCGCGGGCCCGCCGCTCTGGGCGGGCGAAAGAGAAACGCGTCGTCAACAGGCAAGCGGAGAGAACACCGTAGCCGCCGATCCCTCCTCCGACGCAGCTTGCTGCCCTCGCTCTCGCCGCGACAATGGCTCTGCGGCTAACTCAAGGGCTTCAAGGCGGGCTGCTGGGTGGTACCGCTGGCGATGCAGCAACAAATTTGCAAATATGGATGAGGGTACGGGCCGAATAGTTCTCTGCCTTCGCCCGGCAAAAAGAAGGTGTTATGAAGTGGAGACTACACGAATTGAACGCGTGACCTTATACATGCTAAGCATACGCTCTACCAACTGAGCTAAATCCCCCAACACGATCGTTGCAAGTGCTCAAACGTTAGCAGGGTCTATCTCATGCAGCGTGACCGACCCGCAGCACACTCCGAAACGCTCGCTTACGACGTCGCCGCCGCCACTTACCTGACGACGCGCTCGCCCCGGCCTCCGATCCGATCCAGAGAGCCCTTCTGCACTCGATTTGGCAATTGACGACGACCTGATATGTCGACCGTCAGTCGCGACGGACGATGCCCGCCTTCGTACCCTGCGCTGGCCGCCGCCGTGATCGGCTGGGGTCTGACATTGCTGACCGCAGACACGGCTGCCATCATTGGTTTGGCCGAAGCAGGGCCGGTCGAAGGTGTCTAGTCAAATCACGGCCAACGACATGCTCAAAGACTGGTGGGTGAGCCGCGCGTTGGCTGGCCTGTCGCTCGACCTTCCCCTTCTTTGCTCACCCCGGACCAGCTAACTCTCATCTTCCCGCACCCTCATCAGCCGGTCGACCCCCTTGGTCTTGCACAGCACTCGGCTATGAAGACAAGTGCCACCAGCACGAAGCTGACTGACACTCTAGCCCTGCCGTTTAGCTGCTGGCGCGAGACGCCGTTGACCGCGCCTCTTCGCTCGCCTTCACGCGCCTTCGATCTTCATTCTGATCTGGCGCCCTCACCCAACCGGCCTTCCGCCGGTCCGGCTTGACATCCGGCTGTCCGTCGTTCACCGCCCAAGAGTGTGCGTAATGCCTACTAAAAAGAGGCGGCTCAGTCGCCATCACTCTGGCCTGCATCGACCGTTGGCCCACCCTGCATCCTTTTCAGCACGACAACACCCTTCGACACCCCGTCCTGCGACGTTAGCTCCTCCTCGCCTCGATCATCGTCCGCAATCCCTCAGCCACGCACCACAGTCATGCGAGTACGTTTCCCCACCGACAAAGTGTCTAAGTCGACCTGACACTTGACATACTACATTCACCTCGCAGTTCGCCGCCATTTACTCTTCGACCGGAGCCGTCTCGGCCTCGCCCGCCTACCTGATGTCGTACGTCCATCGCGACCCCCCCCCCCCTTTCCGCGCTGCCGTTCTCCTCTGACTCTTGGTCCGCCCTGTACAGCGGCGCACTCGCGACCGGTTCAGCCTACGGCTTCTTCGCCCGGCCGTCACTCCGGTCGACCGGCGTCCTCGCTGCCGGGCTAGGCGGCGCCTCCATCTACTACCTCGGAGCCAAGGATACGGCCCTTGGCATGGAAGATGGCCCGAAGCTCGGCGTCCGTGAGTCGTCCTCGTATCGACTTGGCTCTTCTCTCGCTCGCAGCTTTGAGCCTGACCGATGTGGACGCTCGGCGGTCGCACTTCGTTCCATCGCAGTTGCGTCGGCCCTCGCACTGTCGGTGACCTTCCCATCTGCCTCACAGACGCTCAGGCCGATCCCGCTCGCGCTCAGTGCCGGGGCCGCCGTCGCCGGTCTTTACTATGCTGTCGAAGCTCTCGCAGACGACGTCTGACGCGGGCACTTGCGCTACTCGATGGCGGCGTGCTGCGCCTCGACCTGTTGCCCCCCCCCCCCCCCTTCTCGCCTGCCCTCCCACGATCGACCGTCTTGCCTGATGTTACCTCATGACCCGATCCCGATACGCGAGTCGCCGACAAAACTAAGTCAGACTCGGCAACCTGCTCGGGCATGCGATGTGCAAAGCCTCCCCCCTGGCTGAGCCCCGTGCGATAAACGGACCCGCCCTCCGTGCAGCCAGCACGCGCCGGCCGGCCGGCCTCGCTTTCTGACTCGCGACGTCCACCCGCCCCCAGCCCTCATCTCGTCCCTTTCGCCTCCCGTTGCTCGTAGCTTGAGCATGCAGCAGGCCATGGCAGCCGTCAGCAGGCGAGCCCCTCAGCTTGCAGCAACCCTGCCTGCTCGCGAGCTCCGGTCCAAGGTCCAGGTGCGGACGAGCTCCAGCTGCCTCGAGGCGTCCTATCTCGCTCGCTCGCTCGCGCCGCCCAATCCTGACCAATTGCCTGCTCCTTTACTCTTTCATCGCAGGCCAAGCTGTCAAGGCTCGACGCGGCGGCCGTAGCCCCGGCCCTCGTTGACGGCTTCGCCCGGCAGCACACGTACCTGCGCATCTCGCTGACGGAGCGCTGCAACCTCCGGTGCACGTACTGCATGCCCGAGGCCGGCGTCGCCTTGACGCCGCAGGATAAGCTCCTAACGGACAGCGAAGTCGTCGACGTCGCCCGGACGTTTGTCGACATGGGCGTCCGTAAAATCCGACTGACGGGCGGCGAGCCCATGGTTCGCAAGGGCATCCTCGACATCGTCGGTGCGTGTCCCCCTTCCGGCTCTCACTCGCTCGCGCTGCCCCTCGGCCTCGTCCGATGCCCGCCCTTCGACATTGCGCCTCGACCGCTGACCCCACTCGCGTCTCGCCATGCTCATACCAGGCCAGCTCGGTCGGCTAAAGGCGTCCGGGCTCGAGCAGCTCGGCATGACCTCGAACGGCATCTCGCTCCATCGCAAGCTTCCGGCGCTCGTCGCGGCCGGCCTGACGCACCTCAACCTGTCGATGGACACGCTCGTCCCGGCCAAGTTCCCCTTCCTGACGCGCCGACCGGTCACGTACCATGCGGCGGTCATGCAGTCGCTTGAGGCCGCTCTCGCGCTCGCCCCACAGGGCCTGACGACCAAGATCAACGTCGTCGTCATGCGTGGCCTCAATGAGGACGAGCTCGCGCCGTTCGTCGAGCTGACCCAGCACAAGAACGTGATCGTCCGCTTCATTGAGTGGATGCCCTTCACTGGTGGGTGTCTTGACTTCTCTGCACACTGCTCCCCGCTGCTTCGTCAATGTTCGGCTGGCTGATCGCCCGCATGGCCCCTCGCCATCGTCTTTGCCAAGGCAACAAGTACAGCATCGACAAGCTCTACCCGTACTCGGACATGCTCTCGGCGATCCGCGCTGCGCACCCGGGCTTCGAGCGACTCGCAGCCGAAGACGATCCGAACGACACGACCAAGCACTATGCCGTCCCGGGCTTCGCCGGCAAGGTCGGTTTCATCACGTCCATGGTGCGCTAGACTCCCTTTTCTTATGCCTTCCTCGCCGCTCGTCCGCTGACGCAGAAACCACGCGCTCGACCGGCAGACCGAGCACTTTTGTGGGACGTGCAATCGCCTGCGCGTGACGGCCGACGGTAATCTCAAGCCCTGCCTCTTCTCGCCGGCGGAGACCAACTTGCTCCCCCTCCTGCGGACGCCGATGGGCGAGGCCGACCGCCAGGCTGGACTCGAGGCGGCGATCGGACGGGCCGTCGGCGCAAAGAAGAAGGGCCACGCCGGCGTCGAGGCGATCGCCCAAGAGAGCGCCAAGGCCGGCGGCCGGTCGATGATCCTCATCGGTGGGTAGATCCATCCCTCCCATCCTGGTGAGTGCCGCCGCGGATCTCTTCGTCGGCTCCAAAGTGAGCGGCCGGCGCTGACCTCTCCCGAAAATCTGTATCTGCAGGCGCTCGCACGGACCGCCCGCGTCATGCTTGGCCGGCCCTGATGGCTTCGGCGGCCGGAACCAGTCGCCTGCAGCTGCGAGCAATCTCCTCGTCGTCACCCTCGCCCTCGCAAGGCCCCAGCAATCCCGGTGAGCCGGCGACGCACCGCTTGACGCACATGAACCCAGAGACCGGCCGGCCGCACATGGTCTCCATCTCTTCAAAGGCGTCGATCTCGCGCTCCGCTACGGCTAGCGGCCGCATCTTCCTGGTGCGTCGTCAACCTACGTCTCTGTGGCGCTGAGCGCACTCTAATTTCCTTGCTGAACTTTCGACCCCTCGCTCCAGCCGCAAGCTGCCTTTGAACTCGTCACTCCCAGCTCCTCTTCTTCGTCCAGCAACAAGAAGGGCGACGCGCTCGCCGTCGCGCACCTGGCCGGCATCATGGCCGCGAAGCGGACGAGCGACCTCATCCCGCTCTGCCACCAGATCAACCTTTCGTCGGTCGACGTCGGCTTCGAGTTGGAACGCGTCGAGGAAGGCTCAGCCTCGGCCGGAGGCTGGGTCAACGTCCACGCCACGGCCGAGTGCACCGGTGGGACGGGCGTCGAGGTGCGTCGCGTCGTCACTCCCTTCCGCTCCTTGTTCCCGAGGGGCCTGCTGACATTTGCTTCGGCGCCCGTCGGCGACAACTCGGACAGATGGAGGCCCTGACGTCCGTCTCGGTCGCCCTCTTGACCGTGTGGGACATGGTCAAAGCGGTGGCCGGCAAAGAGATGGTCATCGAGGACGTCAAGGTCGTCGCAAAGAGCGGCGGCAAAAGCGGCGACTGGCGGCGCGACCCTTAGGGACCGAGGCTGGGCTTGTATATCACCATGACGCCTCACACAGAGAGCTGCTCGTGAGCCGTTGTCATCCATCGGGGCTGCCCCTCACCAGCCGCCGTTTCGGTCCCGACTCGGGCTCCGACTCCGCCAGCCGCCCGCGCCGCCTCCTCCGCGCCGCCTGTCGGGACTGGGCGACCGGTACCGACGAGGCGGCGGGCCGGGCGACCGTCGGCTGTCGCGTCCTCCGCGAGCGCCCCAACCTCCCGCCTCTCTGTCGCCCGCCACAGCCCGGTCATCGGACCGGTAAGAGGAGTTTTCTAGGTTGCGGCGATCGTCCGGCCGGTACGTGTCACGCGACCGAAGCGAGTCGCCGCCGCCGCCGGAGCCGTAGCCTCCTCGACCGCCACCGCTGCCCCAGCGGTCGGCGTCTCGTGGGTCCCGCCCGCGGCCGACAGTCGGCCTCGAGCTCCAGCGTTCGTCATCGCCATCACGGTCGGCGGGGAACGGCGCTGGCCGGCCCCGGTCGCCCCAAGTCGCCGATGAGGTCTTCGTAGCCGCGCTGGCCCAGGAGGGGTCGCCGGCGAGCAGGTCCCGCCGCTCGGGAGGAGTACTCCTGCCATTCGAGTAGCCGCCCGTCAGATGCGGCGCGAGTCCTCGGTCCATGAACCCGCCCCGGCCGCCAAAGCCTCCTCCGCGGCCACTAGGTGCGACAGGCGGAGGCGGACCGCCAAAGCCACCGCGCGAGCCGCCAGTCTGGAAGCCACCTCGGGGCGCAAAGCCGCTTCGGACCGCTCCGCCAAAGTTGGCGAAGGACGCGCCTGGGCCGCCGCCACCGAGCGGCGCCCGTGGCGCAGCATTGCGACGGAGATCGACGTTGCCGGCGCCATCGTACTTGAAGGTGAACGTCCGCTGCTCCTCGTCGAAAGCAATCTTGAGCTCGAGCTTCTTGCGGCCGTTGGACCAGGCAGCCTCCTCCTGGGCAATCAGGCGCGGGATCTCGGTCGCCGGAAGGAAGGCGACACCGAGTGCCGGCGTCGGCTGCGGTGCCTCCGGAGGAAAGTCATTCCGGCCGAGCAGCGACTCGTACGCCTTGCGCGCAGCCTCTGGCGTCGTGAACTGAGATGGGAGCAGTGGTTATCAGCTCCCGAGGACAGCACGATGCGCAGGCGCAGCACAGCAGGACGCACGGCAGCAAAGGCATGGCTCTTGACCGGCGAGAGCCACCAGCCTTCCTTCTCAGTTGTCGAGTCGGGGTCGCCGGCGCCCTTGCCGATTCCAGCCTCAAAGTCGAGCTCGCCAAAGCCTTCGAGTAGTTTGATCAGGGTTGCGGCGGGCAGCGGCCGGCGCAGGCCGGTGATGTAGAGTGCCGTCGTCGGCGGGTGGGAGCCGGCGACAAAGTTGGCGGGCTCGGGGTACGTCGGCTCATCGAGCTTGGCGCGCTTCGCGGCCGGCGCCTCCAAGCTCGATGCCATCTCCGCATCGACGTCGTCAGCAGCCGGCGAGAGCGAACGCTTGGCCGCCGGCGTCGGAGGAGGGGGTGTCGGGACGGTCGCGGCAGCAGGTGCAGGCGCAGCGACGACAGGCACCGAAGTGGCCGGGGCGTTCGTCAAAGCGTATTCGCCCTTGCCGTCGGCTCCCTCAGCAGCTGTTGACACTGGAGCACCAGCCTCCACGTCTACCTCCTTGATCGCTGCGTCAATCGAAGCCGGCGGTAGCGAGCCGAGGACGATATCCTCCTCGTCGGTCCCGAGCACGTCGTCACCGCCGCGCCTCTCGTCATCGCCGTCGGCACTTTGCTCGACGCCAGCCGGCACCTCGTCGACAACCGTCTCGGTCAGGTCCTCGGCCGAGCGCGAGGACGTCGCTGTCAGGGTCGAGGCCGGCACGTCGGCTGCGGCCGTGGTCGATGACGACGACTGAGCGTCTGCGCTTGTGCCGCTAGTCATCCCCGTCGCCGTGGGCGCCGCGGTGGACTCGGCCGGCGGCAGCAGGGGCGCATCTCTGTTGCTGCCGTTAGCGAGTGCGTCAGACGCCGTCGCAGGCTTGTTGTCGCTAGCGACAGTCGCCTGGTCCGTGGTGGCGGCCGCCTCGTCTGCCGTCGAAGGGAGCGTCGTCGCTGGCTCGAAGCCGGCAGTCGCGACGACGGCGGCCGGGGTCGCGCCGTCGAGCAGGTCGACGAGCGTCTGCTTCTTGTCCGACTTGCCATAGGCGACGCCCTTCTTGTCGAGCGCCTCCTTGAGCTCGGCGACCTTGAGCTTGCTGTGGTCAGACATGGGTGGCTCGAGTTGAAGAGCAGGAGTCCGTCGCCGCCGACTCGGACGCGACCATCTCGACCCCACTACGCGATTCAGTTTGACAGGGTCGGCCCTGACGGCGGCAACGCATGGCCAGCCGTACTCGTCACGCTAGTACCGCCAGAAGCTGGCCCCTGACTCCAGCTACGCAAGGGCAGAACATCATGATTACAAGAGAGGGAGCGTCGACGAGAACGGCTCGTCATGAGAGAGCGGCAATCTCCTGGTCGACCTGCATCTCCTGCTTGACGCCGGCAACGTCGTCCTCGTCGTCCTCGTCGCTATCGTGCTCGCCCTCGCCCTCGCCCGAGGCGCCCTCGAAATCGCTCCCGCTCTTGCCGGTCCCGCCCACCTTGGTCGGCGAGAGGCGGCCGCCGGGCGACTTGCGCCGTGGCCGGGCGGGCAGGTCGGCCCGGGTTGGCTTGGCAACGAGCGCGGCGCCCTCGGCTCTGGCATTGACGATAGGCAAGCAAGGCTGTCAGCGCGAAGCCGCTTCAGACAGATAGCAGAGCGACGCACCCAAACTCTCGTGTCAGGAGCTCTTCAAGCGCGCGCTCCTTGCCGTCCCGCACACGCCGGTACTCGCGCTCGACGTGCTCGAGCTCCCACTCGAGGTCGGCCCGTCTGCGGAGGCTCTCGCGGTGGAGGGCCTTTGCAAGCAGGTACTTTTGGACGATAGCCGGTTTCTCGCCTGCCAACGCCGCCGAGGAGGACGTCGCGAGCGGCAATGCCGGCGGGAGGATGAAGGCCGAGAGCGAGTCGTCAGAGTCGGACCCGGCGCCCTCGTCCTCTGAGCGCGAGGCAGAGGGACCAGCGAGCACCGGCTCGTCCTCCTCCTCAGATGACGTCAGGTCAGACGACGAGTCGCCCGTCGCGCCCTTACGTTTCGGCTTGCCCTTCTTACTGCCCTTGGCCGGCTTCTTGCGGCCAGATGGACCGGCACCCGAGCCGGAGGTGGCCGTCGACGGCTCCTCGACAAACTCTGGCCGCTTCGGGACGGCGCCCTTGCCCCCGAAGGCGCGATCGAGCCGCTCCCACTCGCGCTCTTCGTCCAGCCAGCGCTTCTCGGCCCCAGGTGCCGCTGGGGCTTCGCGCCCGCCCTCGAAGACGGCCAGCATCGCGGCGTGAGCCGAGCGCGCGGCCGACGTCGTGGGGTTGGCCCGTTGAGCGTTGGACGCCGTCAGCGCCTGGAACAGCTGCGAGTGCTGAACGCGCATGTGCTTGGACAGCGCGTCGGACCGGGTGAACGACTTGTCGCATTCTGCAGGATGGGCCGGCGCGGCGGACGTGGCGTCAGTCACTCGCTATGAGCCGGCGGGCATGGACGGGGCAAGGGCGACGCACGCGGCTCGGAGCATGTGAACGGCTTCTCGCCCGTATGGCTGCGCAGGTGCGAAAGGAGGGCGAAACGCGACGTCTGCGGCTTGGACTTGCGCGAGCAGGTGTCCCACTCGCACGTGTACTGCGAGCGCGTCGTCCCGATGTGATCTGGGGGCGGGCGCGGCGCACAAGGGGCTGAGGTGTCAGGGTCCGAATCGTGAGAGGAGCGAGCGGCAAGGTCCGGCGGCCTGTGCGAGACGGGCTCAAAGGCGAGCCGACGCCATGCTTGGCGACAAGCGCACGTCCAGACCACGCGCCTAGCACGGTCGCTTCCTTTGACTCAGTGGGGAGGAGGGGGAGGCGGCGACGAACTGACCTTTCTGGATGTGATCGATGAAGACGCCGAGCTCGTCAAACTCGCGGCCGCACGAGTCCCACTGGCAGGTAGCGACGGCGACCGAGCGCTTCTGCTCCTTACGATCCTCGAGTTCGTCGGCCTCGTCCCCGGTTGCCGAGCCGGCCGAGCCAGAGCGTTTGCGCTTGTGCGTCGAAGACGAGGGCGGCGAGGGCGGTGCCGGCGACGCGGCTGACGAGCTCGACGACGACGGGACCGGTGGCGGCGAGTCGGCCGCCGACGAGGGTGACTCGGGGTAGTGGCGCATGGTCGGGTGGCGGACGGAACGGAGGCGAGTAGATCGCTGCCTCTTCGATTGTGTGGCAAGGCGGGCGAGCCGAATTGGTGAGCGGTGATGGATGGAGGCGAGCGAGCATGCTGCCAGGGCGGCCTCCACTTCCGAGCTTGCCGTCTGCTGCTTGCTCTGTCCCTCTGTCGCTTGGATCCGAACGCCGACCTCAGATCGCCAGTTGACCATGCCGCCCACCCCTCTCTCCTCGCCGGACCACGCCGCCAAGCTCGACGCCGAGCCGCTCAACCCGGCGACCGGCCTCACCTCGACCCGGGCCCTCTACGAGGTCCCTAAGTGCGGCCCGGTCGGCGCCGACGGACCAGCCGGTACGCTCTCTCGCCCGCCCGATCTCAGTCGAGGTCCACCCTCAGGCCTGGCCGTCGAGACAAGCTGCTCACGGACTCTCTGTCGCTTCGGATCGGACAGACAAAGAGATCGTCTACATGGCCGGCAACTCGCTCGGTCTCTTGCCCCGCCGGGCGCGCGAGATTCTCAACCAAGAGCTCGACGTTTGGTCCTCCCGGTGCGCGCCAGGCCTCGCTCGATCTGTCCGACTCACCCCCTTGCCGCTGACCTCTGTATGTTCTGCTCGGATGCAGCGCCGTTGTCGGACACTTTGATCACCCTCATGGCCGGCCGTGGAAGGACATCGACCAGACCGTCACCGCCGGCCTGGCCGCCATCGTCGGGGCGGAGGAGGCCGAGGTTGCCTGCACGAGCACGCTGACGAGCAACCTCCACAACCTGTTCGTCTCGTTCTATCGGCCCGAGAAGGGCGAGGGCGCCAAGCGGCGCAAGATTCTCGTCGAGGGCAAGGCGTTTCCCTCGGATCAGGTCCGTCCGGCGTTTGCGGCGCAGCGCAGCGAGTGGGGGTCCACTGGCTGACCGACTGCCTGCGCTTCTCTCACCGCAGTATGCGGTCCAGTCGCACCTCATTCTGCACGGCCTCGGGCCGGACTGCCTGATCGAGCTCTTCCCGCGGGAGGACGAGGTCAATCTTCGGACGGAGGACATCCTGCGCGCGATCGACGAGAACGGCGACGAGGTGCGTCGATGGACGTTGACCGCTCGTACCACGGAGCAGACCCACTCACTGACACAGCGGTGTTCCGGGTCCCCGCCAGATCGCACTCGTCTGGCTATCGGGCGTCCAGTACTACACGGGCCAGTTCTTCGCAATCCCCGAGGTGACGGCCGCGGCCAAGGCGCGGGGCTGCGTCGTCGGCTGGGACCTCGCCCACGCGGTTGGCAATGTTCCACTCCAGCTGCACGACTGGGGTGTCGGTGCGTGCTTCCTTCCTTGCGCTCGCCTACCCCATCAGGCTGATTCCACTCCCTTGGCCGGCAGACTTTGCCGTCTGGTGCTCGTACAAGTACCTGAATGGCGGTGCCGGCGCCGTCGCCGGTCTCTTTGTCCACTCGTCGCACACGGCCGGCGGCTTCAGCGGCCCACTCCTCGCCGGCTGGTGGGGCCACAACCCAGCGACACGCTTCGCCATGCCGCCTTCGTTCGAGCCCATCGAGGGCGCCGGCGCCTGGCAGCACTCGAACCCGCCCATGCTGTCGATGCTGCCCCTGATCGCGACGCTCGAATCGATCGAGACGGCCGGCGGCCTTCCTGCGCTCAGGGCGAGGAGCATCAAGCTGACGGGCTACCTGGAGGCGCTCCTCAAGGAGAGCCGCTTCTATCGGCCGCCAGGAACGAAGGCCACCGGCGAGCGTGAGCTGTCGTTTCATATCCTGACGCCCGAGCGCGAGGGCGAGCGCGGCGCGCAGCTCAGTCTGGCCGTCGTCGAGGGTAACGGCGAGACAAAGGGCGTCATGGTCCGCGTGTTCGACGGCCTGCAGCGCCGAGGCGTCCTTGGCGACGAGCGCAAGCCAGACGTCATCCGGCTGTCGTACGTCCCCGGCTGTCGCCGCACACGGCCCAGCATTCAAGGCAGAGATGCTGACGCTGCTTTGGAGCACTCCGTGCAGACCGATACCGCTGTACACGACGTTCGAGGAGGTGCGGCTTGCAGCCGTGCTCTTTGAGGAATCCCTAGAGGAGGAGGAGGCCCGCTCGAGGTCTTAGGTTGCGCTGCTAGATATGCTCTCACGCAGCAGCGTGTCTCTAGGCGTGCCGATAGCGCGGCAGGTTTCTTGCGTGTGTCATCCTCGGGGCAGCGAGCCATTGATCCTCACTCGACGACCATGTCCTCGGCCGCGCCCGTCTCGCTCGCTGCACCGCCCTCGTCGGCGACGATCCTCGGCACCGACATGAGACCCTTGAACGTCTTGCGCGTTTCTGTTGATGGGGTCGAGCGATCGTCAGTTGGCTCGAACGGTATAGCGCGCATCAGGTCGCAAACGGAAGACGCACGAGCGCGAAGGACGACGCTTTTTGGGCTGCGCACGACGCAGTCATGCGCCTGGTCCGGACTGAGGCCCATCAGCGTGCCGAGGTTGACGACGTCGCCCGGCGCCCGGACGCCGCCCCACTCGCCGCCGGTCCCGCCGGACGAGAGGATGATGCCCTTGCCGCGGGTGATGCGGATGAGATCCCGGGCGAGAGAGAGCGTGTTGCGCCTGGCTTGCGCTGTCTGGGCCGGGGTGGCAGAGGCGAACGCGGGCAGCAAGGGCGAGTAGGGGATTTCAAACTGGGAAACGATGCGCGGGACGTCAGCAGCCGCGCGCTCTCTGCCGACGACGGACCAGCGAGTGACACGCACAAAGGCGCCGTTCCGGATAGCCTGGAGGACCGGCTTGCGCTTGAGGTAGAACGGCAGCCCGCGGGCCGTGTCGGGAAAGCTGAGTGTGATGATCGACACCTGGGTCGGCCCTGGCGTCGTCAGGTTGAGGCAGGCGTGGGTGAAGGTGTTGACCGTCGTCGGCTGGACCGAGAGGATGTCGTAGCCCGCGAGCAGCGTTTGGTTCTGCGGCGACTGTCGCGGACAAGGGGCACGAGGACCCCGGCGTCAGTCGCTCGTGCTGCGCCATGGATAGAGGCTCGCCGGTCTAGCGGGTTGACGCACGAAGCCCGGTCCTGAGCCCGTCATGCTCGCATCTTCGAGGACGACGTGCAATCGGCTCAGTTGAACGAGCGCGTCGGCCCCACGGGAGGTCGTGCCGGCCCCTTCGGCGAGCGGGTCGAGCGTCGGGAACGGGCTGGCCGAGAAGGTCGACGACGTCGGCGCGAGGAACGGATTGTAGTGTCGCGAGGGGTCGATCTTCGTATGCGCCGTCTGCGTGAAGCCGAGGACGCGGTAGCCCACTGGTGAGGGGTTGGCAGCGTCCATTTATCGAATCAGCTGCAGCTCAGCAGCAAGGAGGTGCAGCGCCCTCTCGCAGGACCAGGAGGGCTCGGCTACGCACGGTGCCGCGTCAGGAGGACCTGCTCCTCGACCCGCTGCCGGTCCGAGTCGGCGATGCCCCACCAGCAGTCGCGGTCCGACCGCTTGTCGCCCGTCGTCGCCTGCTGCTCCTTGTCCTTGCCCTTCTTACTCTTCTTGGCCTGCTTGCCCGAGCCGGAGGCTGAGCCGGCGGACGCCTGGCCCGAGGCGGCCGTCAGGAAGGCGTGTGACGGCGAAGGGAAGGGCGTGTACAGATCAAAGAACATCCTGCACTGGCGAAGCCGAGCGTGCCTGCGATCTCGAGCAATACGAAGAGGGTCGCCGAGGGCAGAAAGTCAAGGGGAGCGTGTCGAGGTCGGAAGGCAAGCTGCTCGGCCTGCTGGCTCGAGCTCCGCCGTCGTCGAGGTCGGCGCGAGCCGACGAGAGCTCGACCCGCTGCCTGCCTGCCTGCCTGCCTGTTGACGTCCATGGGCCATTCGTCATCACGCTGCTCATCTCCAGGACCGGTCTTGGTACGCTGCTATTGCTTCGCTCGATGAGCTCCTCGACCACGTCGGGCGTTCGCAAACGGCCTGCCTCGCCGGTCGTCGAGTCGGCTAAGAAGCAAGCCAAAGGTCCGTCGAGGCCGCGGCCGCCGACAGCTCGAGCTGGGTGAGCCCTGATCACTGACCCGCTCTGACCGAGCAGTGCACTCCTTCTTCCTGCCTGCCTGCCAGAAGGCCACGACAGGTCCGACCGAGAGCTTCTGGATCAGCGGGGGGCCGTGAGTCGGGCTTACTCGAGACGGAGCCAGGCCCGCGCAATGCCTGCGAGTGATGCTGACGGACGCACAACCACAACCGGTATCCTGCCCTTCTTCATCGTCGACTCTCAGGCCATCGGTGCTGCACTACTCGCACCTCCGCCATCTGGCTCCTTCGTTACCGCCGGCCGCTCCGGCACCCGTCAAGAAGGCAGCTGCAGCACCTGAAACATCTCCCGCGCCCGACTCCGCAGCAGCCGCGGTCGCGAGCCCCGCAGCCCGCGTCAGGGTCGCCTTCTTTGACCTCGACGGGACGCTCATCCTCACGGCGTCCGGCGCAAAGTGGCCGCGGGACGGCGCCGACTGGAAGTTCTGGTCGGCGGCAGTACCAGGTCAGCTCAAGGCGCTGCATGAGGACGGGTGCGTGCGCGCCGTACTCACCGGCCCAGGCTGCTGGCATCGACGCTGACAAGCTGCTTTGCTCGCTGCAGCTGGCGCATCGCCATCATCAGCAACCAGAATGGCTTGCCGGTCGCCAAGTCGGGTGCACAAAAGAAGCGTGACGATTGGAAGACCAAGATAGAGGCGATTGCGCGGAAGGTGCGACCCGTCGCTCGCTCTCTCGTCGCGCTTGTAGGCATGCACGGCTAATAACTGCTGCCTTCCAGTTGCCCGAGACGCCATTTGAGGTTCTGGCCGCCCTTGAGAAGGATCACTTTCGCAAGCCGTTGCTGGGCATGTGGGATCATTACGCCAAGGCGATCTTGCCGGCAGGAGTCGGCATTGGTGCGAGGAGCAGCTCCCTGTAGCAGTCGACCCTCGCAGACGCTGAC
>Ga0308160_10005000_pt1 | contig 13957 bp, 9 predicted proteins | sample PhyFR1_FD_201036 | JGI IMG/M metagenome (GOLD analysis project Ga0308160, IMG submission 201036) | Phyllosphere microbial communities from UC Gill Tract Community Farm, Albany, California, United States - DLSLF.R1 | ecosystem: Host-associated > Plants > Phyllosphere > Unclassified | place: USA...
GTAGACGCCGTCGATCAGTTCCTTGATCTTCTTCTGCACACCCTTCGGCGTGATGCCGTTCGCCTCGTTGAAGGCGATCTGCTTGGCGCGGCGGCGTTCGGTTTCGTCGATCGCGCGGCGCATCGAATCGGTGATGTGATCGGCGTACAGGATCGCCACGCCGTTCAGGTTACGCGCCGCGCGGCCGATGGTCTGGATCAGCGAACGTTCCGAACGCAGGAAGCCTTCCTTGTCGGCGTCCAGGATCGCCACCAGCGACACTTCCGGCAAGTCCAGGCCCTCGCGCAGCAGGTTAATGCCGATCAGGACGTCGAAGGTGCCCAGGCGCAGGTCGCGCAGGATCTCGACGCGCTCGACCGTCTCGATGTCGCTGTGCAGGTAGCGCACCTTGATGCCGTGGTCGCTCAGGTATTCGGTCAGCTGCTCGGCCATGCGCTTGGTCAGCGTCGTCACCAGCACGCGCTCGTCCTTGGCGATGCGGTCGTTGATCTCGCTCATCAGGTCGTCCACCTGCGACAGGGCGGGGCGCACGATGACCTGCGGGTCGACCAGGCCGGTCGGTCGCACCACCTGCTCGACGACATTGTCGGCGTGCGAATTCTCGTACTCGGCGGGCGTCGCCGAGACGAAGATCGTCTGGCGCATCTTCGATTCGAATTCCTCGAATTTCAAAGGCCGGTTGTCGAGCGCCGAGGGCAGGCGGAAGCCGTAGTCGACCAGGTTGGTCTTCCTCGAACGGTCGCCGTTGTACATGGCGGACAGCTGGCCGACCAGCACGTGAGACTCGTCCATGAACATCAGCGCGTCCTTTGGCAGGTAGTCGACCAGGGTCGGCGGCGGTTCGCCCGGCATCGCGCCGGACAGGTGGCGCGAGTAGTTCTCGATGCCCTTGGTAAAACCGATCTCGGCCATCATCTCGAGGTCGAAGCGGGTGCGCTGTTCCAGGCGTTGCTCTTCGATCAGCTTGTTTTGCTGGCGGAATTCTTCGAGACGGTCCTTCAGCTCGGCCTTGATCGATTCGACCGCGCGCAGCACGGTCGAGCGCGGCGTCACGTAGTGCGAACCCGGATACACCGTGAAGCGCGGGATTTTCTGGCGCACGCGACCGGTCAGCGGGTCGAACAACTGCAGCGATTCGATCTCGTCGTCGAACATCTCGACGCGGATTGCCAGCTCGGCGTGTTCGGCCGGGAAGATGTCGATGGTGTCGCCGCGCACGCGGAAGCTGCCGCGGCCGAAGTCCATCTCGTTGCGGGTGTACTGCATCTGGATCAGGCGCGCGATGATGTCGCGCTGGGCCACTTTGTCCTTGTGGCGCAGCGTCAGGATCATCTTGTGGTATTCGTTCGGATTACCGATACCGTAGATGGCCGACACGGTGGCGACGATGACGACGTCGCGCCGCTCCATCAGCGACTTGGTGCACGACAGGCGCATCTGCTCGATATGCTCGTTGATCGACGAGTCCTTTTCGATGAACAGGTCGCGCTGCGGCACATAGGCTTCCGGCTGGTAGTAATCGTAGTACGAGACGAAGTACTCGACCGCGTTTTGCGGGAAGAATTCGCGGAACTCTGAATACAGCTGGGCCGCCAGCGTCTTGTTCGGGGCGAACACGATCGCCGGACGGCCGGCCTTGGCAATCACGTTGGCCATCGTGTAGGTTTTACCGGAACCCGTCACGCCGAGCAGCGTCTGATACATCAGGCCGTCGTCGATGCCTTCGACCAGGCCGTCGATCGCGGTGGGCTGGTCGCCGGCCGGCGGGAAGGGCTGGTGCAGCTTGAATGGCGACCCCGGGTAAGTAATAACCGTAGGTTCCGGGGAATTTGCGATGGATAAATCAGCCATACTTTCAGACCTTTGCTAGAATGGGGATTCGTTTGCGGCACTGCAGCAGAGATACGGGCTGCGGCGCCGCTGTCTATACAACTGCTGCGATCCACCGACAAAATCAGTTTATCACGATGACTTCCACCGCCTCCGCCAGCCTCTTCGGCGCCATCGACATGGCCCCGCGCGACCCGATCCTGGGTATCACCGAAGCATTCAACGCCGATACGAACCCGGCGAAAATCAACCTGGGAGTCGGCGTCTACTATGACGATAACGGCAAGGTGCCTCTGCTGCAGTGCGTGCAGAAGGCGGAAGCGAAGTTGATGGAGCAGCTGTCGCCGCGCACCTACCTTCCGATCGAAGGCCTGGCTGCGTACGACAAAGCCGTGCAGGAGCTTGTATTTGGGGCCGACAGCGCGGTAATTCAAGAGAAACGTGCAGTCACCGTGCAAGCCATCGGCGGCACCGGCGCTTTGAAAATCGGCGCCGACTTCCTGAAGCGTTTCTCGCCCGATTCGCAAGTCTTCATCAGCGATCCGAGCTGGGAGAACCACCGCGCGCTGTTCGAGTCGGCCGGTTTCATCGTCAACAACTACACCTATTACGACCCAGCCACCCACGGCGTGAACTTCGAGGGCATGCTGGCGTCGCTGCGCAAGATGGACGCCGGCTCGATCGTCGTGCTGCACGCCTGCTGCCACAACCCGACCGGCGCCGACCTCACGCAGGAGGAGTGGGGCCAGGTGATCGAGGCGGTCCAGCAGGGCGGCCTGATTCCCTTCCTCGACATGGCCTATCAGGGCTTCGGCGCGGGTATCGCGGAAGACGGCGCCGTGGTGCGCCGCTTCGTCGATGCCGGCGGCCCGCTGCTGGTCTCGAACTCGTTCTCGAAGTCCTTCTCGCTGTACGGCGAGCGCGTCGGCGCGCTGTCGGTGGTCGCATCCAGCGGCGAAGAAGCGGCACGCCTGCTGTCGCAGCTGAAGCGCGTCGTGCGCACCAACTACTCGAACCCGCCGCTGCACGGCGGCAAAGTCGTGGCGACCGTGCTGTCGACGCCGGAACTGCGCCAACTGTGGGAAGACGAGCTGGCCGGCATGCGCGTGCGCATCAAGCAGATGCGCGAGGCGCTGGTCGAGAAGCTGGCCGCCAAGGCGCCCGGCCACGACTTCGCCTTCGTGCGTGAGCAGGTCGGCATGTTCTCATATTCGGGCCTGACGAAAGAGCAGGTCGGCAAGCTGCGCGACGAATCGATCTACGCGGTCGATACCGGCCGTATCTGCGTCGCCGCGCTGAATTCGAAGAACATCGATCTCGTCGTTGACGCAATCGCCAAAGTCCTCTAAAATCTTGGCTCTTCGCTGCTGAACATTTGTTCGGTGGCAAAGAGCAAGACAATTCCCTGATAGCTCAGTCGGTAGAGCGACGGACTGTTAATCCGCAGGTCCCTGGTTCGAGTCCAGGTCGGGGAGCCAGAACACAGTAGTAGATAGAAAGGCCGCGTTCATGACGCGGCCTTTTTGTTTTCCTGCGATATTTATCCGATCCACTCCCTGCATGTCGGCATTCTTTACACCCGGCACAAAAAATCCTTTCCCGCTCTCAGCAAGTTGTTGATACGAAAGTATATTTACTTTTTGGCACACTAATTGCTTTTCTGAAAATATCCAAAACCCGGCGTCCTGTGCCGGCATATAAATCAGAAACCCATCCTGAAAGGATTTTTCATGAATAAGCAAATCGCTTCGAAATCCGGCAAAGCCACGCTGCGCATGACCATCGCGGCCCTGTTCGCGACTGCCGCCCTGGCTGCCGCGCCTGGCGCCACTGCCGGCGTGCTGAACTGGACGCTGGCGGGCCCGGGCACGATCGCCCAGGATGCGACCGCCGACGGCGCGACGCTGCACTACAGCCTGTCCGGCCCAGCCGTGCACTCGACGCAGTCGTGGACCACGACCACTGTTGCCGACGAAGCGGGCGACTACAGCATTGCCTGGGGATACATGGGTTTCCACGCCTATTTCAATGTGACCGCATTCCTGAAGGCCGAGTCGGCGCAGGGCACGGACTGGCTGGTCAACACCGGCCCGGCCAACTGCTGCAGCGCACCGTCGGCCGGGTTCAGCTACACCGGCACCTACACCTTCACCAATGTGCAGGCAGGTGACGTGCTGCGCTTCAGCTTCGGCGGCCGCAACGGCGATTCCGACGCGCGCCTGATGGGCACGCTGTCCCTGGCCCAGCAACTGCCGCAGAACGAGGTGCCCGAGCCGGCATCGCTGGCGCTGCTCGGCCTGGGCCTGGCGGGCGCCGCAGCCGCGGGCCGTCGCGCCAGGCGCTGATCGTTTCCCCAGCAGGGATCCCGAGGCCGCATCGATGATGCGGCCTTTTTTATCTGAGGCTCAGATCCCCCGGTTCGGGAACTTCTCCCCCATGAACGCCAAAAACGCCTGCACCCGCGGGCTCTGGTGCTTGCGGCTTTCGTACACCAGGTACAACGGCTCCTGCGCCGGCGACTGGTAGCCGGCCAGCACCGGCACCAGCCTTCCGCTGCGCAGATCCTCGCCCACGTGGAAGGCGGCCAGGCGCACCAGGCCCAGGCCGTGGCGCGCCAGCTGCAGCAGCATGTCGCCCTGGTTGGCGCCGACATTGCCCTCGGCGGCGACGGTACGGGCTTCGCCGTGCTCCAGCACCGGCCAGGCATTCCAGTGGGTGCGCTGGCTGAAGTTGAGGCAGTTGTGGCGGGCCAGGTCGTCGGGCGTCTGCGGCGTGCCGTGGCGCGCCAGGTAGGAGGGCGCCGCGCAGATGATCCAGGCGCTGTCGAGCAGGCGGCGCGCGACCAGGGACGAGTCGGGCAGGGGGCCGCCCTGGATCGAGACGTCGATGCGCTGCTCGACGAAATCGACCGGTTCGTTGGTGAGATGGAATTCGATGCGCAGCTTCGGGTGCCGCGCCAACAATTCGCCGACGATCGGCGCCAGCTGGTACTTGGCGAAGGTAACCATCGAGTGCACGCGCAAGGTGCCGCTGACTTCGCCCGAGCAGGCCAGCACCGCGTTTTCCGCATTGCGCAGCGCGGCGAAAATGGTTTGCCCTTCGTCGTAGAGCACGCGGCCGACTTCGGTCAGCGTCAGCGCGCGCGAACTGCGGTGGAACAGGCGTGCCTGCAGGCGGTCCTCCAGGCGCGACACCAGCTTGCTCACGGCCGAGGGCGACAGTTCCAGCCGGCGCCCGGCGGCGGAAAAGCTGCCGCTGTCGACCGCCGCCACGAACACTTCCAACTCGCTTAACTGTATCGACACCGGCCAACCTGTGAAATTTCGTCATCGTCCATTGACGATTATCGCATTGTCCACTCCGCGTGCGGGGCGCAAGATGGCCTCCTGATGCGTATGCACCGTCCCGGCGCCAGCGCCAACCGAACAAGGAGAATCACCGTGTCCAAGTCGACCGAACGTACCCACCCGAGCAGCCTGGTGGGCTTTGCCCAGCCGATCCCCCGTTTCGCCATCAACGACCTGGTCGTGCCCGACGCGGTGCCGGAAGACGAACGCGAATGGGTGCCGCAGGCGCCCAATGTCTGGTTCCGCCCGCTGATCCTGAACGTCACGCAGGGCTATTTCGTCAACGTGCTGCGCGTGCGGAAAAGCGGCGTGCTGTCGCGCCACCGTCACGACGGCCCCGTGCATGCCCACGTCCTCAAGGGGCGCTGGTACTACCTCGAACACGACTGGACCGCGATCGAAGGCTCGTACGCGCACGAGATCCCGGGCGAGATCCACACCCTGTACGTGCCCGAAGACGTGACCGAGATGATGACGCTGTTCCACGTGACCGGCGCCTACACCTATCTCGACGAGGAGGGCAAGCCGACCGGTTACGAGGACGTGTTCACCAAGCTGGAAGCGGCGGTGAAGCACTACGAAGCCGTGGGCCTGGGCAGCGACTACGTGCGCCGCTTCATCCGGTAAGCGCACGGCCTCGTCCACGCTTGCTTGAATACAGGAGACAGCCCGCCGATGCAGCGGGTGTGCAATGATGAAAAAAAGGAGCAGCAACATGAGTACCGATACCCCCGGCATCGCCCTTCCGCTCGGGAGCAGCGCAGGCGCAGCAAGCGAGCAGGCCCAGGTTTACCGAAAGGTCGGCCTGCGCCTGATTCCCTTCTTGTTCATCTGCTACGTCGCGGCCTATCTCGACCGCATTAACATCGGCTTCGCGCAACTGCAGATGAAGGCCGACCTCGGATTCTCCGATGCTGTCTACGGCCTGGGCGCCGGCATCTTCTTCTTCGGCTACGCGCTGTTCGAAGTGCCGAGCAACCTGCTGCTGGAGAAGATCGGCGCACGCAAGACGCTGCTGCGCATCATGGTGCTGTGGGGACTGACCTCGGCCGGCATGATGTTCGTCACCACGCCGACCCAGCTCTACATCGCGCGCTTCCTGCTGGGGCTGTTCGAAGCGGGCTTCTTCCCTGGCATGATCCTGTATTTCACCTACTGGTACCCCTCGAAGATGCGCGCCAGGATCATTGCGCTTTTCATGTCTGGCATGGCCGTGGCCGGCATCGTCGGCGGGCCGCTGTCGGGCTGGATCATGAACGACATGGCCGGCGTCAACGGCTGGAGCGGCTGGCAATGGATGTTCCTGCTCGAAGGCATCCCGGCCGTGCTGCTGGGCGTGATGGCCTGGTTCCTGCTCGACGACCGTCCGAACCAGGCGAAGTGGCTCTCGAAGCGCGAAAAGGACATCATCGAGCACACGCTGCAGCAGGACCAGCGCGACCTCGGCCCGGCCCACCACGGCTCGCTGCGCCAGGCGCTGCGCGACCCGAAGATCTACATCCTTGCTTTCGCCTACTTCACGTTCATCGCCGGAACCTACGTGATCACGTTCTGGCTGCCGACCATCGTCAAGAGCTTCGGCGTGACCGATCCGCTGCGCATCGGCCTGCTGACCGCGATCCCGTACATCATCGGCGCCATCGGCATGGTGGTCTTGAGTAAGCACTCGGACCGCACCCGCGAACGCCGCTGGCACGCCGCCGGCGCCGCTTTCCTCGGCGGCGCGGGCCTGGTGGTGGCCAGCCTGCTGCCGGGACAGCTGGCGCTGGCGCTGGTGGCGCTCTCCTTTGCGACGATCGGCATCCTGGCCACGATGCCGCTGTTCTGGGCGATGCCGACCGCCTACCTGTCGGGACCGGCCGCAGCCGGCGGGATCGCGCTGATCAATTCGCTCGGCCTGATCGGCGGCTTCGTCAGCCCCTTCGTGATCGGCTGGTTCAAGACCGCGACGGGAAGCGTCAACTACGGCCTGTATTTCGTGACGGCGCTGATGGTGCTGGGCGGGATTGCGCTGCTGGTGGGCGTGCCGGCCAAGGCGCTGCGCGAGAAGCGGGAAGGGTGACCGGACCGGCAAGGGCTGCACGAAGAAGTTTCGTGCAGCCCTTGCAGAATGCCGCTGAGCAGTTATAATGCCAAGCTCAATTCCCTGATAGCTCAGTCGGTAGAGCGACGGACTGTTAATCCGCAGGTCCCTGGTTCGAGTCCAGGTCGGGGAGCCAGAATACGAAAGGCCGCATCGGAAGATGCGGCCTTTTTGCTTTTCAAGCCTGCGCCGTCTCCCGCGCCCGCAACGCCGCCAGCTTCTGGTCCGCCGACACATGGCGCCGCTTCCACCACAGCACCAGTCCGCTCCACAGCACCCAGATGCTGAGCAGGTCCAGTCCGGTCCACAGCAGTTTCAGGGCCAGCCCGCCATAGTCGCCGAAGTGAAGGGGCTGCGACAGCATCAGGCCCGAGACGTACCAGGGCATTTCGCCGGTTGCCGCCACCGCGCCCGTGCGGGCGTCGATCATGACGATCTTCAGCAGCTTCGAGGTCACGTCGGTATCGCCCTGCATGAAAGCCATGAAGTGCTGCGGGGTGCTGAAGTCGTTGCCGGGAAAGGCCATGAAACTGAGCGACATGTCCGGCTGGGCGCGTTGGGCGGCGGCCAGCGCGGCGCCGGCCGATACCTCGCCCGTGACCGGCGCCAGGTGGCGGTAGGGCGCCGCCAGCGCCTTCAGTTCGGTCGCCTGCCATTGGCCGAAGATGGGCCGGTTCAGCGCGTTGATGGTGCCGGTGACGCCGACCACCAGCAGCCATACCAGCGTGACCATGCCCAGCAGATTGTGCTGGTCCAGCCACTTCAGGCGCGACACGCGCTGGCGCCGCACGGTTCCGAAGTCCAGTTTCTTCATGTAGGGACCGTAGACCGCGATGCCCGAGACGATCGAGGCGGCCAGCAGCAGGCCCATGAAGCCGAGGAAGAGGGTGCCGGGCAGGTCCAGGTAGAGATCGGTATGCAGGCGCAGCATCAGGTCCATGAAGCCCTGGCCGAGCGGATATTCGCTCAGAAAACTGCCGGTGCGCGCGTCGTAGGTATAGAAGGCGGTCAGGCCGGGCGAGTCGACGCGCTCGGCAAGACGCACGTAGAGCAGGTCGGGCTCGTCCGCTTCCGCCACCAGGAACTGCGGCACATCGGCCGGCCGCCGGCCTCTGGCATCGGCAACGATGGCGTCCACGTCGGCTCGGCCGCCAAAGCCCGGCGCGAGCGCAGGCGCCTCCACGCTGTGCCCGAGCGCGTGGCTGATCTCGTGCGAAAAGATCAGCGGCAGCCCGGTCACGCAGAGCAGCAGCAGGAACAGCGTGGACACCAGACTCGCCCACTTGTGCACGGCATACCAGGCGCGGAAGTTCATCAGCAACTCCCGGCCCGTCAGAACGACGCGTGCAGGCTCAGCTCGACGCTGCGCTCGGCGCCCATCCAGCAGTTCTGCGCGCTATGGCAGGCGCCGACATGGCGCTTGTTGCCCAGGTTGCTCGCCGTGAGGCCGATGCGCAGCGTGTCGCTGACGCGGTACATTGCCGCCGCATCGACGACCGTGTACGAGGGCACGGTGGCGCTGTTGGCCGCGTCCATCCGGCTCTCGCCCACATAACGGACGCCGGCCGACAGGTCGAGCTTCGGCTGCGCCGCCCAGTTCAGCCAGAGCGCAGCCTGCCTGTCGGCCACCCAGACCGGGGTCTTGCCGACCAGCGAAGGATCGAGCTCGTTTTTCGTGACCTCCATGTCCAGGCGGGTGAGCGCCAGCGTCAGGTCGAGCTGCTCGCCCAGGCCCTGGCGCCAGGACAGCTCCGCGCCTTTCGAACGCACTTCGCCGTTCTGCGTGTAGCGGTTGAAGCCCGGCGTGTTGACGACCACGTTCTGCTTGCGGATGTCGAACACCGCCGCGGTCAGCTGCGTGTTCGTGTTCGGCGCCACGTATTTGACGCCCGCTTCGAGCTGCTTCGCGGTGGTCGGCTTGAAGGCGGCGCCGGTCAGCGAATCGACACCCGAAACCGGCTCGAAGGAGGTCGAATAGTTCAGGTAGGGCGCCAGGCCATTGCCGAGCTTGTAGATGGCGGCCAGGCGTCCGCTCGTGCGGCTCTGGCGGATCTGCGTGGTGGCGCCGGCGGGCGAACCGGCATAGCTGGAATCGTTGCGGTCCTCGCTGCGATAGCGGTCGCGGCGCAGGCCGGCGATCACGGTCAGCGGACCCCAGGCCAGCTCGTCCTGCAAGTACAGGCCCAGCTGCGACTGGCGGATCGCGTGGTCTTCGGTATAGAAGCCGAGCGGCAGCGCGCCGGGATCGATCAGCCAGTGATTCGGGCTGCCGAGATCGATGGCCGGTGTGTCGGTGCCGAGGGTGTCGCCATAGTGCACGTCCGAATCCATCTTTTGATAGTCGACGCCGGCCAGGATGGTGTGGGCAATGGGGCCGCTGCGCGCCTTGAAGGACAGCTGGTTGTCGACCACGTAGCCATCCTGCGCTTCGTCGGTGAGATAGGCGGCGCGCGTCAGGGTGCGCGCATCCGCCGCCAGGCCGAGGTTGTAGGTGTTGTGTTGCAGGCCCTCGGCTTTCGTGTAGCGGAAGTTCTGCAGGAATTTCACGGACTCGTTGAAGCCGTGCTCGAACTTCCAGCCGCCCATCGTGACCGTGCGTTTCATGCCCGACCAGCGCGCGTCGCCGGCGAAGGTGTCGGCGTCGAGCTTGCCGTAGGGCGCCTCGAACAGGGTGCCGAGCGCTGGCAGCGGGGTCGACGGCACCATGCTTGGGTCGACCTGGTGATACAGGTTCAGGTTCAGGCGCGTGTTCGGGGCGATGCGCCAGGTGAGCGAAGGCGCGACCAGGTTACGCTCTTCGCGCGTCGTGGCCTGCTGGCCGTCGCGCTTCCTCGCCAGGGCGATCACGCGGTAGTCGACATCGGGCGACAGGGCGCCGGTGCTGTCGATGCCCAGCTCGCGCAGATTGTTGCTGCCAAAACGGAAGCGCACTTCGGTCTCCTGCTGCGCGCGCGGCTGCTTGGCGGTCTGGTTGACCATGCCACCCGGCGGCGCCGAGCCGTACAGCACCGAGGTCGGACCTTTCAATATTTCGATGCTTTCGGTAGCGAAGGCGTCCACCTGCGGCGCCAGGTTCCACAGGCCGTTGTACTGCAGCGGCAGGCCGTCGTAATAGTTACGGTAGCTTTCGAAGCCGCGGATCGTGTACTGGTCGAAGATGGTGACCGTCGAGCGGCTCTCGGGCGTCACGCCCGGCACGTAGCGCAGCGCCTCGTTGACGCTGTCGGCCTGGCGCGCGGCCAGCAGCTCGGCGTCATACACCTCGTAGCTCATCGGCGCATCCATCGGCTTCAGGTTCGATTTGGTGCCGGTGGTGCGGTAGCCGGTGCCGGTGACGACGACCTGCTGCAGCGCTTCGGTTGGCGCCTGCTCCTGGGCGGTGGCGAGACTGGCGCAGGCGAGGGCGGCCAGGGCTGCGAGCGGACGCGCCGCGAGGTGGGGAATGGTGTGCATCGTGTTCTTCTTCGTATTGATAATGGTAATGCGAATCATTATCAATACGGATCGATCCATTGTCAACCTGGACAGGCCGGCAAAAAAAATGGCGCCGAGCGGCGCCATGCGTGGTACAGGTGGTGAACCGGTTCAGCGACCGGCGACCGGCTTGACCTTCGCTGCCGCCGCCAGCGCACGTTCGCGTGCGGTATCGACATCGTCGGCGGTGGCCAGCGCCACGCCCATACGGCGGCGCGTGAAGGACTCCGGCTTGCCGAACAGGCGGATGTCGCTGCCCGGCACCTGCAAGGCTTCAGCCACGCCCTCGAAGGCGATGCCTTGCGCATCCATGCCGCCGTAGATGACGGCCGAGGCACCCGGCGCGCGCAGCGCCGTGTTCACCGGCAGGCCGAGCACGGCCTTCGCGTGCAGTTCGAATTCGCTCTGCACCTGGGTTGCCATCGTCACCATGCCGGTGTCGTGCGGGCGCGGGCTCACTTCCGAGAACCAGACCATGTCGCCTTTCACAAAGAGCTCGACGCCGAACACGCCCAGGCCGCCGAGGTTGCTGGTCACTTTTTCCGCGATCTCGCGCGAACGCTCCAGGGCGAGGGTGCTCATCGGGTGCGGCTGCCAGGATTCCACGTAGTCGCCCTGCACCTGCTTGTGGCCGATCGGTTCGCAGAAGCCGGTTTGCACGCTGCCGTCGGCGCCGCGCGAACGCACCGTCAGCAGGGTGATCTCGTAGTCGAAGTCGATGAAGCCTTCGGCGATCACGCGGCCGGCGTCGACCCGGCCGCCGGCGGCGGCGTAGTCCCAGGCGGCTTTCACGTCCGCGGCGCTGTCGAGTTTCGACTGGCCCTTGCCCGAGGACGACATCACCGGCTTCACGACGCAGGGGAAGCCGACGGCCGCGCAGGCCTGTTCCAGTTCTTCCAGGCTGCTGGCGAAGCGGTAGGGCGAGGTCGCCAGGCCCAGGGTCTCGGCGGCCAGGCGGCGGATGCCTTCGCGGTTCATCGTCAGCTGGGCGGCGCGCGCGGTCGGGATGCAGGTGATCGTGCCCGCCGCTTCGAGTTCGGCCAGCTTGTCGGTGGCGATCGCCTCGATCTCGGGAATCACGAGGTCGGGCTGTTCGTGCGCGATCAGGGCGGCCAGCGCGTCGCCATCGGTCATGTCGATCACGTGGGCGCGGTGCGCAACCTGGTGTCCGGGCGCGTTCGGATAGCGGTCGACGGCGACGACTTCGACGCCGAGGCGTTGCAGGGAGATGATCACCTCCTTGCCGAGTTCGCCGGAACCGAGCAGCATCACGCGGGTGGCGGAAGGGGAGAGGGGAGTACCGAGAGTAGTCATGGTTCTATGAAGGATGGCGCCGTGCGGCAGGGTGGTGGGACTATAGCAAAGGCCCGCACGGAGCGTGCAAAGTTGAAAAGTTTGACAAGGACTCGCCAAACTCGGATTCGCCCGCTATAATGTTGCCTCAATTCCCTGATAGCTCAGTCGGTAGAGCGACGGACTGTTAATCCGCAGGTCCCTGGTTCGAGTCCAGGTCGGGGAGCCAGAATGCAGAAGGCCGCGTCGAAAGATGCGGCCTTTTTTGTTGTTGTAGGGTGCGCACTCCGTGCGCACGCGGCCGAACGCATGCAAACCACATCGCCTCGGGTCAACCGGTCATACCGCGTGCGCACGGAGTGCGCACCCTACGCCTGCCACCACATCGTTTGCGACCGTTTCCTTTGTCATCGGCGCCAGCCGATCGAACCATGGCGCCACTCCCTCCAGCTGGTGCGCCAGCTGCAACAGCTTGTCCTCGGCCCCAAAACGCGCAACGAATTGCACGCCCAGCGGCAAGCCTTCGGCCGTCCAGTGCAGCGGCACCGACATCGCAGGCGTGCCGGTCAAATTGGCCAGCTGGGTGAAGGGCACGTAGCGCAGGCTGTCGCGGGCGATCTTGTTGACGGTGCCTTCGAGCAGCCCCAGCCGCGCCAGGATGCCGAGCAGGCCGCTGCGTTGCAGCAGGTCGAGCACGAACTGCTCGCCGCGCGGCGGGTCGCCTTCGCCGTGGCGGATCGGCGGATGCGCCAGCGTCGGCGTCAGCAGCATGTCGTAGCGCGCATGGAAGCGGGCGAGCGCGCGAGCGAAATCGTTCCACTTCGCCAGTTGCGTGGTGAGGCGTCCGGCGGACACGCTGCCGCCCAGCGTCGCCAGCAGCCGGCTCATCAGTTCGACGTCGGCGCTGCGCGCGCCCAAGGCCTTGCCGCGCGCGATCATGGCGGGCACCTGGCCGAAGTACATGTGCAAAAAACTTTGCGCCAGCACGGCGCCGTCCAGTTCGGGCGCCGCTTCCTCGACGTCGTGGCCCAGGCCGCGCAGCAGGGCAACCGTCTTTTGCACCGCCAGCACCGCTTCCGGGTGCACGTCCGTGCCGATCGGCGATACGGTGCTGAAGCCGATGCGCAGGCGGCCCGGATCGCGCCGCATCAGCTCGACCCAGGGCGCCGCCGGCGGGGCGATGTCGAAGGGGTCGCCCGGCTCGGGACCGGACAGGATGTCGAGCGCCAGCGCCGAATCGCGTACGCTGCGCGACAGCACGCCTTCGCTCGATGCGCCAAACCAGACTTCGCCGATTGCCGGACCCGACGAGACCCGGCCGCGCGAAGGGCGTAGCGCGAACAGGCCGCAGCAGGCCGCCGGAATGCGCAATGACCCGCCGCCGTCGTTGCCGGCCGCCATGGGGACGATGCCGGCTGCTACCGCCGCCGCGGCGCCGCCGCTCGAACCGCCGGGCGTGTGGTCGAGGTTCCAGGGATTGCTGGCGCGTCCGTAGAGCACCGGGTCGGTGACCGCCTTCAGCGCGAACTCGGGGAGATTGGTCTTGCCGAAGACGACCAGGCCGGCCTGCAGGTAGCGGCGCACGACGGCGGCATGCTCGCCTGGCACATAGCCGCGCATCGAGCGGCTGCCGAAGCTGGTCGGCACGCCGGCGTAATCCTGCACGCCATCCTTGATCAGGAAGGGCACGCCGGCAAGCGGCCCATCGGACAAATGCGCCAGTTGCGCCAGCGCCTGTTTGTCGAGCAGGCGGCAGACGGCATTGATGCGGCCATGGACGTCGGCATTGCGGGTCAGCGCCAGGGCCAGCAATTCGGCCGGCGTGGTGTCGCCGCGCCGGACCAGGGCGGCCAAGGCAGTGGCATCGTGTTGGAGGTAATGGGCGAAGTCCATGGGCATCCTTGAGGAATACCCATATGGAATATCTTCA
>Ga0308160_10005001_pt1 | contig 13955 bp, 8 predicted proteins | sample PhyFR1_FD_201036 | JGI IMG/M metagenome (GOLD analysis project Ga0308160, IMG submission 201036) | Phyllosphere microbial communities from UC Gill Tract Community Farm, Albany, California, United States - DLSLF.R1 | ecosystem: Host-associated > Plants > Phyllosphere > Unclassified | place: USA...
CCCGCAGGGCGCGCAAGCGCCCTGCTCGTCTGCCCTGCCGCGGAAATGAAAAAAGCCACCTTGCGGTGGCTTTTCTCTTTGCATCTTGGCGGAGACGGTGGGAACCGCATTGATTTCTGTAACCCGCATGAACACTGGGGTCCGGTGGTCGAGCCGATGAATAAAGCCCCAAAAGAAGCCCCCAAAATGTCGAGCTGTGCCTGAAGGTGTGGCGGCGCCCGATCTCAGCGAATCGGACCCCCGTCATCGAATCTCCAAGGCAAAAAAGCATCGATCCCGACGGAGCACCCCAGCTCTACCTTACCAAAGCGTAAATTCAGCCGATACGGTTTACCACAACACGACTTCGACGTGAATGGCTCGCCAGCGCAGTTTCGCTACTTAAGATCCCCGACGAAGTGGCCTCGCTTGCTCTTGCAAACTCCGACTATTTGCTCTCAGCCCGGGTAACCTGGCCAAAAGATGCCCGACGGGGACGGCATGTACCTCTTCGACACCCGTGCTGGCAAGTACTGGCGGTACAACTACCGCTACCACGACACGCGCACGATGCTGGAACTTGGCGTCTACCCACTCGCTCTGGCGAAGGCGCGTACAACGCGCGCAGAAGCGCGCAAAACCCTCGCCCAAGGAGCGCCCGGGTAACGCATGGCGCATATTTATCTGTGTGCGCCAACAATTCCTGAAAGCACTTAAGATTTGGTCACGCGCCAGTATTTACGAGCGCGCAATTCCATCTAGACCCTGAAAGCGAGACTACATGCTTAAGATCACGTTGTCTGACGCAGTCGATGTCATCTCCAAGTCCGGCTCCCCTAAAGCTACGAAGGTCAGTCAGATTAAGAATCGCCAGCCCTACCATCCGGCAATCGACTATTATCGGACGCTTCGCTTGTCCTTGGCGGAAATCCATTCGAATGGCCGGGATCGTCGCGCCGTAGATGCAATTCTGCCGGCTATCACTGATCCGAAAAAGCTGGATAACTACCACGCCGCCATCGAGGGTTATAAGAAGTGGTGGGGAAGGAAAAACGTCGGCTGGTTCGTCCCTCCACGCGCTGAGTACACCTCGGGAGACGTTTCTGTGCGCGTCAACCCGGACCTCGGCCTGGATCTCGACGGAACCCGATACCTGATCAAACTGTACATGAAAGACGAAAAGCTCGAAAAGCTGCGCATCGATCCGGCGCTCGTCCTAATGGAACTGGCGCTTCGGCCTGTCGCGCAGCCCGGTGACAGGGTTGCACTGCTCGATGTCAGGAAATCGAAGCTTCACGTTCTTGGCGTGGACGTCGCCAAGAACAAGCCAATGGTTGATGCTGAGCTGGGATATATCGCTGCCCTCTGGCCCAGCGTTTGATTCAATGGCGTACTAGTAAAGGAGGCCGAACGTAGGCATAACGGTGCCCAGCGGGCGCCGTCTTAATCGAACTGTCCTCCCACGGCCTGGGTGTCATGCATTCTCCGTTTTCTCCGGCCTTGAGCGAGACACACTTCGCGTGCCTGTCGTGGCTGTCGATTAGAGCGGGCGATTCGCTGCCGAGCATGAATCCGCTCACTGCGCAGGTGGATTGTAATGGTTTTTCCTACCGCGTTAGCCAGTTAAACGGCTTACGCTCACCGCTGCCCGGCAGTTGCCTTGGCCGAGATCCTGAGCGCCGCCCCTCAACTCGAGAGCTGCGCAGCGGACTTACGCCTCTTCCTGAAGCGCGGACGCAGCGATTCGCTCGCATGCCGTGCCCTGCGCCGGCAGCACAGGCGGGCCATCCGGCGGCGGCGTCGAACCCACGGCCTGCGATATCTCCAGCGCCTCTGTAGACGCAGCGGGTTTGCCGACAACGATCGCGTTGCCGGCCACCTTGTGCTCCGTTGCGGCGCCCTGCCCCGCCACCGCAAGGTCGACTTTCAGGAACTGGACGATCGGCTCCGGCAAGGGTGGCATGCCCCCGCCGGTCGGGATGGCGTCGGCATCTCCGCTCTCGCGTACGGTGCCGACCCCGTCTTCATACACCTCCTCGTCGATGTCGCTCGCGTTGAAGTCGGGCGTCCCCAGCAAGACTTCGAATTTCTGGGCGCGGGAAAACACGACGTCATACTGGTATTTCTCGTAGTTGTTTGCCAAGAACGGAATACCGATGTGAATGCGTGTGCGCTTGGCTGGATCCGCCAGGGAATTGACGCGGTCGAGGCGGCCGATGCGCTGCTCGAGCTTGGCAGGGTTCCAGGGCAGGTCGTGGTGGATGATGTCCGCACAGTGGCGATGCAGGTCGATTCCCTCCGAGCCGATGGCGGAACATACCAGGACATCCGGCAGCAGCGGAGAATTGAACGAGGCGCACAGTCTGGCGCGCAGGTCGTTGCTGACGTCACCGGACAGGGTACTGACATGCTTCACGTCCTGGCGCAGGATGCCGCTCCACATGCTCCTGCGCTTTGAATCGCGCTGGTCGGCCTGGTTGATCGAACCTTCTTCCGCCGCCAGTCCCTCGATAAAACGCTGGATGCGCCCGAGCATCGTTTCGCCATGGCCCACGTCCATGCTCGCAATGCCGGCGCTGATCCGCTCGAAATGGGTCTTGTACTCGCCGACCGCCTCATACCGCGCGATCAGGTCTTCCCGCAAGGCGACCCGCCTCAGGCCCACCATCAACTGCAGCACGATATCGGCAAACGCCTGCAACGGCGGTGCATCGTGCTTGCCATTCAACAGACGGGCAGCTTCGGCGTCGAGCAGGTCCCATAAGGCGCGATGGAAGGCGGCGCGCGGTTCGGCGCACCACAGATTCTGACGCTCGCCGTATTGCGCAGCCAGCACGCGCTCCACCTCTACCGTACCCTCGTCCTCATCGTTGTCGTTTGCACTGCCGGATCGTTCGTCCTCCGTCTGGCCGCTCCCGTTGACATAGGCCTGCAGCAACCGGGTCCTGGTCTCGCTGTCGCCTGCCGTGAGTGCACCATACAGGCCCGTGAACATTTGCATGGCATGCGGCCAGGCGCCCGCCACGCGCGCATTAAACGCGGCCGTCTGCGCCAGCAGGTAAACGTCCAGAAGGCGAATGATGCGCCGTGCGCCGGGCTTGATGCCTGCCTGCGCGAGGCAAGTCTGGACGAATCTCCCGGCTGCATTGCGGTGGTTGCCCAGTTCTGTAGTGAAAGCATCCGACTGTCCCGCCGCGTCGCCGAGCGAGATCCACCAAAGATTGTCCACCAGGTCGGCACGCTTCAACAGGCTCTTGCGCTGCATCGCATCCTGGCCGCGTTGCTGGGTCTGGTGGTGCGCATCGATTTTTTGCGTGAGCAGGCTTTCGATCTCGTCCAGCGTATGGATTCTCTCGCAGAAGATCAGGGTCTTGCGGCCCTTCACGAAATTGTCGAATGCCCGCGCCACGGTCGCCTCGACCTTCGGGTGAACCGTGTTCTTCAATACCTCGGCGAACATCGCCTGGTAGCGTTGGTGCGAGGAGTTGCTCCTGCGCGCGCTGGCGCCATGCAGATAGGCGGCGGTGCTGGACGACATGCCGCCCAGCAGACGCGCATTCGCCTTGCCGGTCTTGCCGGTTTCGCGTTCCGCCAGTTGTCCCAGGCGCATGCCGATGAAGTTGACCATGGCCGCGTCTTCGGCGGCATACCCGGTGCTTGGGTACAAAGTCGGGCGCGGGCGTCCGTCGGGATGCCCGGCGTGGAAGTGCTCGCCAATCCGGAAATCGCGCTTGTCGCGCGGCTTCGTATGGCGGATGACGACCCGGCGCAAGGTAGCTTGCAGCTTTTCGATCGTCTCGCGGTAGGCTAGGAGTGCCGAAGCGAAGCTTTCGACCGCCTCGTCCGAGCTTCCGCCGCTTACGATCTCACGCGCAACCGTGCGGATCCGGTCGGTGTCCTGCGCCTCCAGCAGGGCCAGAAGCGCCGGGCTGTTGCCTACCGTCGACAAGCCCCGCCAGGCAAGCGCGAACTTGTTGCTTGCATCGAGGCAGGCGCGCATCAGCCCCACTTTTGTGTCGAAGACGCAGCCCAGCACCTGCGCGGCCGGGCCGTCCCGGCGCACAACGTAATTGAAGACACGCTCCATCTCCCCTTCCTCGACCTGGAAGGGCGTCGCCGACATGATGAGCTTATTGGGGATGGAGGGCGCATACTGGGCCTTGAATGTCTCCGCGTTATGCTTGCCACCCTTCCAGTTGTGCACTTCGTCGATGACCGCGAGTCCGATATTTGCCTCCGCCAGCTTCTCCTGGAAGACGAGGTTGCGCACCTCGTTGAAGAATTTGCGGGCTTCGGCGGCAACCCCGTGCGCTCCGCCGGCCTGCAGCTGCGGGCGCAAAGCGCGCCATTTCTCGAACACGTCGGTGCGCTGCAGAACGTGCTGGGTAGCACCGCGCAAACCGTACATGTCTTCACAGCTGGCCTGCAGAACCGTCTTCATGTACTCGTCCCAGCGGCCGTAGCGCTCGTGCTGTCTGAGGATGTTGGCGTCCTCCAGCGCGCGCACGATGCTCAGGGTGTTGGCAGCGCGCAGGCGGGTAAGCAGAAAGCCGAGCACGAACTCGGAAAACAGCCTGTTCTCGGCTTCGTCGATCCGCGGCGCGCCCAGCGCGCTCATGTTCATAACGTAGACGTTCGGTTCGAACCGATCCTGTTGGCCTGCAAACCTTTTGAACAGGTTGGCCAGTTGCCAGGTTGGGCCGCCAGCTAACTTCAGCTGACGGAACTGTTCCCGGAACCAGTCCTCGTAAACAGCGTGTTCGCTGTCCAGGAATTCACGGATTGCCGCCTGGGAATATCTGCCGGTGAAGCGCAGATTCGCTTTGCCCAGGAGGTCGAACGTATCCACGATAGGCCACCGGCGCGGCTGTTTGCCGAGAAGACCGCGTGACTTTGCCCAGGCGAACAGCGTGTACAGGAAAGGATGCAGGGTGCTGTCATCGACGCGCGAGCGCGCCGAGTCCTGGTAGTCGTGGAGGTTACGGAACAGCTCCCAGTAGCTGTTGACGTTCAGCGGACGCATGTCCTTGCGGCGCGCACCGGACTCGTGGCCGTTGACATATTTCCCGTTGAAGCTGCCGATCTCCTCGATCCATTTATGCTTGAGCACATGGCTGGGCGGGGTGATCAGAAGGACCTTGCGGTCGTTCCCTTCGCTCTGCATGAGGTAGTCGGCCATGACTGCCAGCGCCACATAGGTCTTGCCCATGCCGACCTCGTCGGCGAGTAGCACCGCGTCGTAATCGTCGTTGAAGTGCGTGGATATGGCGCGTGCGGTTGCCCGCTGGCGGCTCCAGTCGCCTTGCACCGAGGGGCGCTCTGCCTGAGCCCTGACGATCTGGTCGAACGGGACGCTACGTTTCATACCAATTCACTCCTGCAAAACTCGAGATAGGTTTTTAATACCGGCGGATCCGCAGGACGCGGCACCAGCGATGCGCCAAGGCGGCGTGCCAGACCGCTCATGGCCGGCAGCCGTGCTCCCAGCGCATGGCAGAACAGCGCGAGCTCGCCCGCCTCGAAGCAGTACACCTGCCTGCCCAGCGCATTGGGTGCAGCGCCGCGCTCCGCTTCGAGCAGCTGGGCGTAGAGCAGCAAGGGCTTCTCGACACACCGGGCCCACTCCTCCCGGTAGTCCACAAGCCCGGCGATCTCGTCGACCCTCTGCTTGAACACACGCTCCACTTCGGAAAACAGGCTGAGGTGCCGCTGCATTGCAATCACTACATTGCTTTCCCGGTCGACCAGCGGGTCTTGCCCTTCCTCGGTGTCAGGCGTTTCACCCGGGATGCGCTCGCCGGGGCCGGTCCCGCCCGCATACTGCGGCCTCAGGTAGTACAGCAGCCAGTCCTCGGGGTTCGCGAACAGTCTCCGGTCCGAATATTCGAGCAGCTTCGCCGCGTGATGGAAAGGCAAGTAGAACACCGGTTCTTCGAAACCACGCCGCACGAAGCGCAAATTGCGCTTTCCCAGCAGGGGGATCGCGGAGTCGTTCCATGCGATCGGCTGCGACAGCGCCCCGTTCGGTACGACCGGCGTATCGCCCCAACGAATCTCGTAGTCGCGCAGGCGCGCCGGGTCGTCACAGCCGAAATGGAAGGCCACGGTCTTCAATCCGTCCGTCGAGCGCAGCTCAATGTCGCGGATGAAGTCGAGCTGACCCGACGCATCTTCGTACAACACATCCTCTTCGCGCTCGGCAGGCCCGATCTGCTCCTGCAGCTGCGCATACGAGCAGATAGGCGACGAACCAAGCGCCCGGACGACAGGCGCAGCGACCGCTTCGGACGTACCCTTGTGGACCCATGCCAGCCCAAGCTCGTGGTTATCGCCATTCCAGGCCTTGCGGGTGAAATTGGCGCTGCCGATGTACACCAGGTGACGTTTCCCTTCGCCGCACAGAACGAGTATCTTCGCGTGCAGCTTGCGCGTGATGTTGAGATTGCCGGCAGCAGTCCCCTCATTGGCTGCGGCGATGCGCGCGAGTTCTTCGCTGCCGATCGCCTTTGGAATCAAGTGCAGGCGGCGCGTCGCCGCGTGCATTCCGTAATGCCGCTTGCTCAGCGCCGCTATGTTCTCGGCATCGGTGTGGATGGCGATCTCCGGAATCGGTCCCAGCTCTTCGTGCAGCGCATCGACCAGGAAGCTGCTGCCCTGGTCGAAGAACGGCGAGACGACGATCAGCTTGCGGGGCGGATGGTCGGATACCTGACGCCACAGGCGGCCGAGCTGCTGCAACCCGGATTCGCCCCGTGCGTAGCCTGACGACAAAAGCGTATAGGCGTCTCCACCCGCCACGCGGTCGCCGGACATCTTCCATTGTTCCAGGCGACCTTCGATCGTAGCGGCGATGCTGTCCAGCGCAGCCGAGGACGCGGCCTGAGGCTGGTTCACATAGCCTTTGCGCAGCAAGTCCACGAACGAATGCAGCAGTCCCGGGTTGGCGCGCTCGCGCGCACTCCACAGGAAGTCCATGAAGACTTCACGGTTCGAAAACAGGCCGGTCTGGGTGAGGTTGAACGATCCGAGCACCAGACGCACGGCGTCCCGGGTGACGATCAGGTACGCCTTCGAATGATGGCAACTGTACGCCCTCGCACGCACCGGGATCAGGTCCAGGAAGTGGGGCAGCTTGTTGGATTCACGGGTTTTGCGCGCGTCATACAGCACCAGCGGCTGGCATGCGGCGATGAACCGCAGGTGATTGGTCCGTAAGTCGAACTCGTCGTCGAGCCGGCGCCCGGCGATCAGGTTGATCAGTTGCTGGTCGTCGAACTCATAGGTCAGCACCAGGATGCGTTCGATCGGATCCTTCTTCGCATTGGCTGCGACGTCGGTGAAGATACTCTGCAGCGAATCGAATTCGCCTTTTGCTGGTGAGGGGCTCATGCTGCTCTGGCGTAACGGTGATATCGGCCGGCGCGCTGGAAATGCCAGTCGCGCCGGTGTTGAAACGCAATCAGGGCGACGCGCGCGCTACGGCTGCCTGCGGATTCGAGTGCGCTACGCCGCTCGCCGTAACTGCGTACGTCGAATTTGTCGCGGACGCGGATTTCCCCGTCTTCCATGAACGGCAGGCTTCCTTTGGACTTCTGATGCGCAAGGTGATGGACATGGATCCGCTGCGCCGCATCCTGGTAATCGCGGACATCCGTCAGATCCTGGAACAATCCTTTGCTGTCATTGAATCCTGGCGTCTCGACGTAGGCGCAGGCTGTCACCCGAAGCGCGGCGGCCAGATCTTCTTCGAGATCGGTAAAAGGCAACGGCCTGTTTCCCTTTTCGGCGCACGACAGGTACTCGCGCTCGAAAATATGCTGGACGAGACCGATCAAGCGCTGGAACAGCTCGATCTGGGTCAACTCGGTTTTTAACGGCGCATATCGGACGCGCCATTCATCGAAACCGGCGGCGTAGCGCGCTGCATCGCTCTGCCACTTCTCGTTTTCTTCGACAGTCAAGGGCTTGTCCCACAACGAACGAACCTGTGGGGTCCGCTCGCAATACTCGTTGATCAGCCGGCGCCATACGTCCTTCTCGGCAGGATCCGGCGATGCCTCGGTTTCGAACAGAACGGCAAATTCCTCGAATCGCGACAGATCCCACGGATCGCCGTTGCGCCAGGAATCCAGTGCATTGCGCAAGGATTTCCGCCTGCGTTGGCCGAACGCTGCGGCAAGCTCGTCCCCACGCTCGGTCAGCTGCTGCCCGGATTTACTGAGAATGCCCCAGGTGATCGATGGACTGGAATAATGGCCGAGCGTGCCGTAAGCGAGACTTGAATAAATCCGATCGGTCTTCTTGATATCGTTCAAGGACAGAGTGCCCCGATCACGCATCAGTGCATTGTATTTCGTGATATTCAGGACTGAGGATGACGCCGCCTCTGACGTGTGCAGCAGGCCCCACAAAATCTCTGCACGCCGAAACTGCAGTGAAAACTCCTTGTTTTTTGGCGTGATTTCGCTTTCTGCAAGCGCTTTGTAAATCAGTGCCAGCACACCGTGGTAAGCGGGGAAGTTCGACAGGACGGTGAATTGCTTGAACAGCTTGTCCTGGAGAGCCGTGTAGGGAGATAGGAGTCCGAGCGGGTCCATCATCATTCCCTGCCGCTCGAGTATTACGTATTCCGAAAATTTCATCCAATGCCTTCTTTGGCTGTTGCGCACCAAGAAACGACTTTCCCCTGTCGAATCTCGTCACAATAACCGACAGCGCCGAGTCAGTAAAATACTTGTAAGCAATGTGACTGTCCTAAAACCCGCGGGTGTGGCTGTTTTGCCGACAGCCGGGTCGTGTCGACGGCGTAGCCGTCTCGTCAGCTCGCGCACGAGGCGCGTCCCAGCATCTCCGCCGCCGAAGCTCGCAGTCGTATCGTCCACGCGTCATTTCAGCCCGCATCGTAAAGATAATTCATTAGCTGCAATAAAAATATTGCCATGGGTAATGAATCTATACAAAATGCTTACTTTAACGGCTGACCTTCCTATTCTGGACTAAGAATTACCTGCAGTCGAAGTTCCTCCTGCTGCCCTTCGCCGGGGCCTAGTCAATCCATGCTTCGGAGCTCGCGTTGAAATTAACCAACGAACAATTAAAGGCCGTCGAACTCTTCAAGACGTCGAGTTCGCTCAAGATCAGTGCGTTCGCTGGTACCGGCAAGACGTCGACCCTGGTCGCGATTGCTAAGTCGACGTCGAAGAGTGGTCTCTACCTGGCTTTTAATAAAAGTATTGCAGCAGAGGCTTCCTCAAAATTTCCAAGGTCCGTGGACTGCAGAACGACGCATTCGCTGGCCTTTCGGACGATCGCAGGCAGGTACAACGGAGATATGGCAAAGCTTACCCAACCATTGCATGGTAATCGGGTTGCTCATCTTCTCCAGATCGAAGAGATGGTTGTTGGAAACATCACATTGACGCCAAGGTCGCTTGCGTACCTGACTGCGAAGACCGTCCAACGATTTTGCCAAAGCGGTAATGACGAGATCATTGTTCGCAACGTTCCCTTGACAGGCAAACTGAAGACGCTTGACGCCAAGTACCGCGAGGAGTTCACGGAGTACGTGAGTAAGCTCGCGGCCCATCTCTGGGACCGAATGCTGGACCCAAAAGATGAGGCTCCGCTCGGCCACGATGGCTACCTCAAGCTCTGGTCGCTCTCGGAGCCGCGCCTTGACTACGATTTCATCTTGCTTGATGAAGCCCAGGACACCAACGAGGCAGTGCTGAGTGTCCTACGACGCCAGGACAGCCACCTGACGCTCGTCGGCGACCGGCACCAGCAGATCTACGAATGGCGCGGGGCCATTAATGCAATGGCAAGTGTAGAGACAGATGCTGAAGCAGTGCTTACCCAATCGTTCCGGTTCGGCGCCTCTGTCGCTGAGGCAGCAACGTCCATCTTGAGGGTCTTGGGAGAGTCCAGAACAGTCCTTGGCGACCCAACTAAGGACACGAGGATTGCCGCGGCAGGAAAGACCGGCGCGATCCTGTGCCGCACCAATGCCGGCGTTGTTACCGTGGTTATCGATGCGTTGGCCGAAAATCGCAGGCCGCACGTCGTAGGCGGCGTCGGTGACCTGATCCAGATGCTGAAAGATGTCAGCAAGCTAAAATCTTCGATACCGCCCGATTGTCCGGAATTTTTCGGCTTCAAGGATTGGGCCGAAGTCGTCGACTTTGCCAAATCGGACGAAGGAGAGTCGCTCCGGTCGTTCGTCAGCATTGTAAACGCCTATGGAGAGTCAACTCTTATCACCAAGCTTGAATCGGTTTCGCGCGAAGAAGACGCAGCCGACCTCATTGTTTCCACGGGCCATAAGGCTAAAGGGAGGGAGTGGGATTCCGTCACCCTCTTCTCCGATTTCGAGCCTCGCTTGAGCAAGGACATCCCCCCGAAGCCAGTGCTCAACCCGGAGGAGGCCAGGCTCCTGTATGTAGCCGCAACAAGGGCGCGAAAACTCCTCGTCGTGCCGCCCCGGCTGGCCGAGAAATGGAATGTGCCACCTGCGCCGACGGCTGCGCCCGTTGCGGTGCCGCCCCCCATCGTTACCCCGGCAAGACCAATGAACCCACGCCCCCCGCTACCCTCGTTTGCGAGGGTGATCACGCCACCGCCCGCGGCCTCGTCCTTTATGCCCACGCCGGTGGAAAGCGCGAGCTCCTCACAACTAGGGTTGCTTTCATCAATTTTCTCGTTCCTGCAGGGGAAACAATGAGCCGCCCCGCTAGTGGACGAGTTTCCTAATTGTCAAGACCAATGGGCTCGTTGCTACCCATGCTGAAGAAAGCTCTCTACAACGCCAAGACTCAGCAGCTTATTCAACACATCCAAATTCTTACTTTTGATGTACTTTCGATCTCCAACTAAATAGACGGCATCACGTGCGCGAGATATGGCCACATTCATTCTGCGTGAATCAGCATAGAACGTTGCTGGCCCGGTTGTGCGTACGAATGAGAAGAAAACCATGTCGGCTTGGCGGCCTTGGAATGCATCCACTGTATCCACTTCGACGGCCAAATACTCTCTGATGTCGAGCTTGCTGACCGCTTCTCTCAGCGCTCGGCATTGTGCCCGATAAGGCGTAATCACAGCCACGCTGAGTTTGCGTTGGCTGGATTTAGCTGCCTTAAGCTTACGGCGGGAACATATCTCGACCAAGCTGTGTGTGATGATCTCGATTTCGCGTTGGTTTTCAAGCACACCGCCGTGCTGGATGGGTATTCGATAGCCGCGAGATCCATATGTGAACCAGCCAAAGTGCGTGAAATCGTGATCGGTATCCTTACGATGGTGTCTGAGGTGTCCGTTGTAGAAGTTCTCTGAAATGAAAGAGCCGATGTGGGGCAACATGCGATACTGCTTGCTCAGCTGGCCTTTCATGGTGATCGGAAGGTGCTCGAAGAGTTTGTCAATCACCCCGTCCTTGATAAGCCGAGCTTTAGCCTCAGCCAGGGTGTCCAACGCCTCACTTTCTTCTTCGCAGAACGTCGGTGGCAGCTGCTTGTGATCCCCTACTAAGATGCACTTGTGAGCAACGGACATGGCCATGATCCACTCAGGCAGGGTTGCCTTAGAACATTCGTCTACGATGACCAAATCAAAGTCTTCGCTATCCTCATCGAGCAAGTGATCGATCTGGTTGCAGGTGACGCCGATGATCTGATGTTTGTCAGCCAAGTTCTTGAACTGCCAGCGAGGAACTTTCACCTCACCGTTCTCGAGCTCGCCTTGTTCGAGGACGTTGTAAAGCAAGTTCGTGAGCTGAGGAGCAAGCTCCAGTGCCCGATTCCACACTTCGTTTGCGCGGATCTCCGCTGCCGTACGAGCCGTGTGCTTCGATTCGAACTCAGTGACGGCGTAACGCGGATAGCGCATCGTCTTCGAGTGAATGGATTCGTCCCCGATTAGGCACAGGCGGTCTAGTGCGTTATCAACGGCCACGTGTGTCTCCGAAGCCACCAGAATGCGCGCATTCGGTTTCGCTTTAAGAGTCTGCAGAATCATCTCGACGATTGCGGTAGTCTTGCCCGTTCCCGGCGGGCCCTGCAGGAAGTAAAGGTCCTGAGTAGACATCGCGCTCTTGATGAGATCGAAAGCGTTGTTACTGGGATCGTCGTAGCCGTTTTGAATGGGTGCGCTGATCTCCAGCGCCATATCGTCGAGAGCCATAACCTGATTGGCTTCGGCAATGATTTCCTTAACCTTCCGCTCGGACTCTTTGCTCAGCTGGCGGCGCTGGCGACTGTCATCAATGCGATTGAATCGGATGTTGTCGCCCTCCTTCAAGCTCTTGTTACCGTAATAATGGTGTAGCAGCCGGTTATGGTTGATATTGCTGTTTGCGCCTTGGCGGAAGCGGATCAGGTACTTGATCTGACGCTCGTACTTAACGCACGTTTGTCGGTCATCTTTCGACAGCTCCAAGACTTTGGTTAGGTACTCAAGCCAGTCATCAAGGTGGTCAATGAAGTCGAAGACACGACCTTCGGGCATGGATTGGGACTGCTCGTGGTTTTTCGCGTGATCCATATCAGTTGACCGTAGCTTTCAGGAGAGTTTCTACGCCGGCTGGATTGTTCAAGCCGAGGTTGAAAATGACGCTGCGGATCAGCTTGGGCTTAGCCTCATCTTCCATACTTGGGATGGGTAGTACGATGGGCTTGCCGATGATCTCTTCTACGATGGCCATATCAGAATTGATGGAGAGCACGCCCATGTTCACGTCGGCCATGTTAGCTGAAAACAACGCGTCGAGGGACAGCAAAATCCTGGATTTAGAGAACTGCGGCAGCGCGCTGAGGAGCTGGTCGCGTGAAGTGTAGCCAAGGCGCACGGCGTAACAAATAGCTAGGACGGACTCTTTGAGATTGCGCTTGCGCCAATGGAAAGTGATTTCAGTTTTCATGTGGAGGCTTATCTGTTCTGGTTCTTGAGCTCATAGTGCTTACGGCGGTCTTCTCGGGTGCTGACACCGATGGCGCGATGCACATCGAAGTCCTTGCCCATGCGGAAGATCTCGACGATGCGGCGAATACTCTCGTCCGGCTGCAGTGAGTCGAATTTGCCTAGCATCTCTTTCAGTTCATTGCCACGCTCGTAGATCACTTTTCTGGCTGTGCTGACCTCACGCCGTCTTGATCCGACTTCTTGGCGTTCGCGGAACAGCCTATCCCGTGTAGCCTTGTCTTCGCTGAAGGTGGCGAAGTCCCCGCTCTGGCGGCTTGCATCAATCCTGGAGCGAATAGCCTGAAAGTCGTTGGTCAGATTATTGAACTCATCTTGGACTTCTCTTTGAATATCAGCAGTCCCTTTATGCGTTAAGAACAGCTTTGGCAGGGTGACGGCGCCCTCAATCTCGGCGATCCACGAGTCAGCAAGGCTGCTTCCTGTGGCCGCGGAGCCAAAGTGGTCACTAAACCCATCTTTGATCTCGCCGAAAAATTCGCTGCACTTTCTGTACTGATCGTTGAGCTCCGCCTTGTGGGCTTCGTGCTTCTCAGTGAACTCTCGCGAAGAAGCAATCAGCAGGTCGCGTTCGTGGCGCAGCTGTTTGATCTCCGCTTGGAGCGTAATTGAACGGCTCTTTAAGCGGCTTAGGTCATGACGAATCGACTCGCTGCTGCTCTTTTGGGCATGGTCCACCTGGCGTACGGTGCGCTCAATGAGCGTGGAGCTAACGAGGATAGGCCGATCTTTGATCATGTGCCGCCACTCGTTGCGTTCATGACGCTGGCTAAGCTTGTTCAGCTCCACCTGCAAGGCAGTAATGAACTCCATCATATGGAGCTTGGTGGTGATGCGTTCGGAGAGCACTTTAATCTTCTGCTCAGCGATGGACGTATGGCCTTCCCCCATCGATACGGACACTTCCGTTAGGCGGATTTTAGATTTTCAAACTGTATCGGGCTGATGTAGCCGATAGTGGAATGACGCCGGCGTGGATTGTAGAACCTTTCAATGTAGTCGAA
>Ga0308160_10005002_pt1 | contig 13953 bp, 12 predicted proteins | sample PhyFR1_FD_201036 | JGI IMG/M metagenome (GOLD analysis project Ga0308160, IMG submission 201036) | Phyllosphere microbial communities from UC Gill Tract Community Farm, Albany, California, United States - DLSLF.R1 | ecosystem: Host-associated > Plants > Phyllosphere > Unclassified | place: USA...
TGCCGCATGAGCGACCCCTCTCGACGTCGAGGCACCGGCCGGGAGGCGCGGCGCACGCTGGCCCCCAACCTAGCGTCCGCCCCGTCCCGGCTCCGGCGATCGCCGTCGCCGACTGCAGACCTGGTCCCTCGTCCGTGGAGCCCGTTCGTCGTGTGCGGACCGGGCACACAGCTGACGCATACGATCGGCTTGGCCAGCTCGCAGGTGCGCCATCATGACCGCCCAGGTCGGTGGTGGAGACTGCAGGAGCTTGAAAGGAGCACGTCCAGCATGAGCGACACCACGCCCAACGGGCACGGCGACGACGACCGTCGCGACGAGACCACCGGTCCGGACGAGTCGAACGGCACCCAGCACGGGCACCGCGACGCCGACGACACGGACGTGGTGGGGACGACTCCCGCAGCGGAGGGCGAGCACACCGCCGCCTCCGACCACCCCACCGAGCAGTACACGACCCCGTACCCGACGTTCGGCTCCGGGTCCTCCGCCGACGCCGACGCGACCGAGACCGCTCAGTACGGCCAGTACGGTCAGTACTCGCAGCAGGGGCAGTCCGGCCAGCAGAGCCAGTACGGCCAGGACGCGCAGTCCGGCCAGGGGCAGTACGGGCAGACGTCCCAGTACGACCAGACCTCGCAGTACGGGCAGGGCCAGTACGGGCAGCAGGGCCAGTACGGCCAGGCCGCGCAGTACGGGCAGCAGAGCCAGTACGGGCAGGACGCGCAGTACGGGCAGGACGCGCAGTACGGCCAGCAGGGCCAGTACGGCCAGGGTCAGTACGGGCAGCAGGGCCAGTACGGCCAGCCCGCCCAGTACGGCCAGGGGCAGTACGGCGAGCAGGGCCAGTACGGCCAGCAGAGCCAGTACGGCCAGGACCGCCCCCGCTACGGCGAGTACTCCGGTGCCGCGGCCCCGACGCCGTCCGCCGACCAGGCTCCGTCGTCGACGAGCTCGTTCGGTGACGCCGCCGACCAGCAGCGTGCGAACGGCCATTACTTCTCCGGTGCCCCGGCCACGACCGGCACCACCACCCGCGAGCGCTCCAGCCGCAACAAGCTCGTCCTGCCGATCGTCGCGGGGCTCGTCCTCGCCGGCCTCGTCGGCGGCGGTGCGGGCTGGGCCGCTGGTTCGGCCAGCAACGGCAGCACCATCTCGGGCGGCGGCGGCACCTCGCAGAGCGGCGGCAACCTGACCGTCAACGACTACGACTCCGCCACGGTGGTCACCGCGGTCGCCGCGAAGGCCACCCCCTCGGTCGTCACGATCAACGTCTCGGCGAGCAGCGAAGCCGGCACCGGTTCCGGCGTCATCCTGAACAAGGACGGCTACATCGTCACGAACACCCACGTGGTGACGCTCGACGGTGACAGCTCGAGCGGCACCATCTCGGTGACGACCTCGAACGGCCGTGTCTACAAGGGCAAGCTCATCGGCACCGACCCGACGGTGGACCTCGCGGTCATCAAGATCGACGCGCCGGACCTCACCCCGATGTCCTTCGCCGACTCGTCGAAGCTCAACGTCGGCGACACCGCCGTCGCGATCGGCGCTCCGCTGGGCCTGTCGAACACGGTCACCGACGGCATCGTCTCGACCCTGAACCGCAGCATCCAGGTCACCTCGAGCGACCCGAACGCGGGCGGCGACTCCAACGAGGGTCAGGGCAACAACGGCAACGGTCCGTTCGACTTCTGGGGCAACGGCGACAACGGCAGCAGCCCGTCGGCGGGCACCACGGTGTCCCTGCCGGTGATCCAGACCGACGCGTCGATCAACCCCGGCAACTCGGGCGGTGCGCTGCTCGACGACAAGGGCCGGCTCATCGGGATCAACGTCGCGATCGCCAGCGCCGGCAGCTCGAGCTCGTCGAGCTCCCAGTCGGGCAGCATCGGTGTCGGGTTCTCGATCCCGTCGAACCTGGTGAAGCGCGTCGCATCGGAGATCGTCGACAACGGCAAGGCCACGCACGGTCTGCTCGGCGCGTCGGTCGGGGACGCCACCGAGGACGCCAACGCCTCGCAGGTCGGCGCGCTCATCAAGTCGGTCGTCTCCGGTGGCGCCGCCGCCGACGCCGGGCTGCAGAAGGGCGACGTCGTCACCAAGCTCGGTGACGCCACCATCGCTGACGCGACGGACCTCACCGCGCAGGTCCGCTTCTTCGCCGGTGGCGCGACGACGCAGGTCACCTACGTCCGCAACGGGGAGACCCGGACCGCCGACGTCAAGCTGGGGACCTACGACAGCTCGAAGTGACCCGACCATCCCCATGACGGGAGGCCCGCCACCGGACCGGTGGCGGGCCTCCCGTCCGTCCGGGGCCGGCTCCAGGGGTCGGCCAGGTGCCCATCGCGGGTGCTTGATAGGCTCGGTCCGCTCTGCGGGGCGGCCCCACGGGTCGCGTCGCGCCCGCCGGACCCCGAGGATCACATGCAGCACGACGGACAGGCCCTGCCAGGTGTCTCCTACGTCATGCCCGTCCTCAACGAGGTGACCGAGGTCCGCGCCGCGGTGGGCAGTCTGCTCGAGCAGGACTACGCCGGGCCGTTCGAGGTCATCCTGGCCCTCGGCCCGTCGATCGACGGCACGAACGAACTCGTCGCCGAGATGAGCGCCGCCGACCCACGCATCCGTGCGGTCGACAACCCGGTCGGCTCGACGCCCGCCGGTCTCAACGTCGCGATCCGTGCCTCCGAGCACCCGATCGTCGTCCGGGTCGACGCGCACAGCGTCCTGCCGCCCGACTACACGCGCATCGCCGTCCGGACCCTGCAGGAGTCGGGCGCGGACAACGTCGGCGGCATCATGCGCGCCGAGGGCCGGACGCCGTTCGAGCAGGCCGTGGCCCTGGCCTACGGCAGCCGCGTCGGCCTGGGCGGGACCCCGCACCACGTCGGTGGGCAGGCGGGCCCGGCCGAGACCGCGTACCTCGGGGTGTTCCGACGCGAGCGCCTGTTCGCCGTCGGGCTCTTCGACGAGGGCATCAAGCGCGGCCAGGACTGGGAGCTCAACCGACGCCTCCGCACCACGGGCGGCACGGTCTGGTTCACGCCGGAGCTCGTCGTCACCTACCGGCCGCGCCCGAGTCTGAAGCGTCTGGTCCGGCAGTTCGTGGCCACCGGCCTCTGGCGCGGTGAACTGGCACGCCGGTTCCCGGCCGGCAACGGCCTGCGCTACTTCGTCCCGCCGCTGATGGTCCTGGCCGTCGCCCTCGGGCTCGTCGCCGGACTCGTCGGTGTCGTCGGGGCGGTCCTCGGCTCGCCGCTCGCGTGGGCGATGACCGGGTTCGCGGTCCCGGCGGTCTACCTGCTCTTCGTCGTCGTCGGTGCCCTCGCGGTGTCGCGGCGATCGGTGCCGGCGACACGGGCGTGGCTGCTCGTCGTCCTGCCGTGCATCCACGTCGGCTGGGGTGTCGGCTTCATCATCGGGTTCCTGACACGGACCTCCGATCTGACCACGCACACGGGACGGTGACCGACATGGCCGATGACGACCTCGGGAACGGCGGCGGACCGGACCCCCGGGACGGCCGCGGGTTCACCCGACCGACCTCGATCGCCGAACTGCGGGCGGTGGCCCAGCCGGACGAGGTCCGGGCGCGAGCCAACGCCGAGCACTGGACGGCCTCGCTCTACCTGCGGGACATCTCGCCGTACCTGACGTCACTGCTGCTGCGCACCCGGGTCAGCGCGAACCAGGTCACCGGCCTGATGATCCTGGTCGGCTGGTCCACCGCGGCCGCCCTCCTGATCCCGGGCATCTGGGGCGCCCTGCTCGCGCTCGTGCTCGGGCAGCTGCAGATGCTCGTCGACTGCTCCGACGGTGAGGTCGCCCGGTGGCGCGGCACCCGCTCGCCGGCCGGCATCTTCCTCGACAAGGTCGGGCACTACACCACCGAGGGACTCATCCCGATCGCGCTCGGTGTCCGGGCAGCGACCTGGCCGATCCACGGAGCCGACTGGATGTGGACGACGATCGGCTGCGCCCTCGGCCTGGTGATCGTGCTCAACAAGGCGCTCAACGACATGGTGCACGTCGCCCGTGCGCACGGTGGCATGGCGAAGCTCGCCGACCGACGCGACGGCGTCACCGCCCCGTCCGGTGCCCGGCTCGCGACGCTCCGACGCATCGCCCGCTTCCTGCCCTTCCACCGGCTGTACCACTCGGTCGAACTGACGATCATCACGTTCGTCGTCGCCCTGCTCGCGCTCGTCATCGGCCACCCGCTGGCGGACCGGATCCTGGTCGGGGCCCTCCTGCCGCTCGCGGTGCTGGCGACGGCCGGGCACTTCCTGGCGATCATGTCCTCGAAGCGGGTCCGCGCATGACGCCCGGCACCCGCCGTCGTGGCGCGGTCCCGCACCGGGAGCGCCCACGCGTCGCCGTCGTCAGCCTGTCGCAGGGCACCCGACCCGACGACCTGCGCCGTGGCCTCGAGAGCGTGCTCGCCCAGCAGGGCGTCGACCTCGACGTGGTCTGCGTCGGCAACGGGTGGCAGCCGGTCGGCCTGCCCGACGGCGTCCGGGCGCTCGCGCTGCCGGAGAACCTCGGCATCCCCGCCGGCCGGAACGCCGGCGCCGCCGAGGTCGACGGCGACTACGTCTTCTTCCTCGACGACGACGCCTCGGTGCCGTCGCCGACGTTCCTCCGCGACGCGATCGCCCTGTTCGAGCACGACCCGTCGCTCGGCCTCGTGCAGCCCCGGGTGGTCGACCCCTCCGGTTCGGCCAACCCCCGCCGCTGGGTGCCCCGGATCCGCAAGGGCGACCCGGAGCAGAGCTCACCGGTGTTCTCCGTGTGGGAGGGCGCCGTCGTCCTGCCGATGGACGTCTGGCGCGCGGTCGGCGGCTGGGGAGCCGAGTACTTCTACGCCCACGAGGGCATCGAGCTCGCCTGGCGGGTCTGGGACGCCGGACGTCGGACCTGGTACGCGGGGGAGCTCGTCGCGAACCACCCGGCGATCGACCCGGCACGCCACCGCGAGTACGTCCGCCTGAACGCCCGGAACCGGGTGTGGCTCGCGCGGCGCAACCTGCCCGCCGTCCTCCGGCCGCTCTACGTCGGCAGCTGGGCCACGATCCAGGTGCTGCGCTGGTGGCGGTCGCCGCGGCGGCTCGCGACCTGGTTCGGCGGCATCGCCGAGGGGTGGCGCACCGACTGCGGTCCCGTCCACGTGATGGGATGGCTCACGATCGGTCGGATGACGCTGGCGGGCCGCCCACCCGTCGTCTGAGAGTGTCGAGACGGACGGGAGGCGCGCCTCCCGTCCGCAGCGCACGTCCCGTCCGCACCGCACGACCTGTCCGAACCACTGCCCAGGAGCACAGCATGGCCCTCGTCAAGGACGCCCGAACCGCGATCCGGCTCGCCGGCCGGCTGTGGCGCTCACGCCAGACACGGTCGCAGCTGGCGCGACGACTGCCGTCGGTCCCGACACCCGCACCGGGCACGATCGAGATCGCGGTCTACTTCGCCGACGGCCCCGTGAACATGTACCAGATCCGCCAGTGGTACGCCCCGCTCGCCGCCCTGGCCGAGCACCGCGGGGTGGCGATCCTGTCCCGCAGCCCCGGGGCGATGCTGGCGTTGGCGGACGAGTCGCCCGTCCCCGTCGTCTACGCCCGCCAGGTCGTCGACCTCGAGCGCTTCGTCACCGAGCAGGCGCCGAAGGTGGTGCTGTACGTCAACCAGAACGCCCGCAACTTCCAGATGATGCGGTACGGGCGGATGTGGCACGTCTTCGTCAACCACGGCGAGAGCGACAAGATGTACATGACGACGAACCAGTTCAAGGCCTACGACTCGGCGCTGATCGCCGGGGACGCCGCCCGGGACCGGCTCGCCGAAGCACTCTGGGACTACGACCTGGACGGCCGGACCATCGCGATCGGCCGGCCGCAGGCGGACCACTTCGCCGGGGAGCCGCCGTACCCGGCGGACGGACGCACCGTCGTGCTGTACGCGCCGACCTGGGAGGGTGACCGTGCCGCGGCCGCCTACGGGTCGATCGCCAGCCACGGCACGACCATCGCCGAGCAGGTCCTGGCGTCGCCGCGCCACCGGCTGGTCTACCGGCCGCACCCCCGCAGCGGGGTGCTCGACCCCGCGTACAAGGCGGCCCACCAGCGGATCGTCACCGCGATCGAGGCCGCGAACGCCGCCGACCCGTCGGCGCACCACGTGTACGACGACGGGCCGACGCTGGGCTGGCAGCTCGCCGGGGCGGACGTCGCGATCACCGACATCAGCGCGATGATCTACGACCGTCTGGCCGTCGGCAAGCCGCTCATCGTCACCCGTCCGGTGTCACCCGAGGCGGACGTCGACGAGCGCGGCTACCTGGGGGACGCCAACTGGCTGCTGGCGGCGGACGCCGACGACGTCGTGGCCCGGGTGGACCGGGCCGTGACGGACGCCGACGAACTGGCCCGGCTGCGGCACTGGGTGCAGCGGTACTTCGGGGACACCACGCCGGGCGTCGCCACGGCTCGGTTCCACGACGCGATCGACCGGTTGGTCGCCCGCTGGCACGAGGTCGCCCGCGAACGCTCGGCCGACTGACCGTCGGTCGGCGCACCCGCTCAGGGGGCGAGCCCGGGGCCGGCCAGCGACATCCGCCACAGGAACTCCCCGCGGTCCGGCCGACGCCACCGGACGATGACGACGCCGGTCTCGTCGGCGCCGGCGCCGAACACGGCCAGGGAGAGCCCGCGCCCCGGCTCGAGTCGGCGGACGACGAGCGGCGGCGAGTAGCCCGTGCCGAGGTGGGTGAGGGAGATCCCGTCGAGGGTCTCGGTGCTGGTGTTGACCAGCTCGTAGCGGCGGGGTGCCGCTGATCGGTCGATGGTGAACGGTACCGGGTAGGCGGTGATGGGGTCGCGCATGGGGAGCACGTTAGGGGTGGGGTCCGACGTCGGGGCCCCCGGGGAGCCGTCGGGGGACCGGGGCTGTGGAGCGTGGCCCGGGGGTGCTCGGTTGTGGAGGAGTGGACGTCAGACGCCGTGGTCGGCGTTGTACCGCTCCAGGGCTTCGTCGATCGGGCCGTCGAACAGCAGCCGGCCACCGTCGAGGTACAGCCCGCGGTCGCAGAACCGGCGCAGGTCCTTGTCGCTGTGCGAGACGAAGAACAGTGTGCGACCACCCGCCAGCAGCTCGTCGATCCGCCTGTAGCACTTCTCACGGAACTTCTTGTCGCCGACGGCCAGGACCTCGTCGACGAGGATCACCGGCTCGTCCAGGCGGGAGATGACCGCGAAGGCGATCCGGACCTTCATGCCGCTCGACAGGTGCTTGTACGGGGTGTCGACGAAGTCCGCGATCTCGGCGAACGCGATGATCTCGTCGAAGGCCGCACGGATCTCCGCCCGGGACATGCCGTGCAGGCCCGCGGTCAGGAAGACGTTGTCGCGGACGGTCAGGTCCCCGACGAAGCCACCGGTGATCTCGATCAGGGGAGCGACGCCGGCGCCCACGTGGACCCGGCCCTCGTCGGGCAGCATCACCTGGGCGACGAGCTTGAGCAGCGTCGACTTGCCCTGGCCGTTCCGGCCCACGACACCGATCGCCTCGCCCGGGCGGACGTCGAACGACACGTTCCGGAGTGCCCAGAACTCGTCCGCCTTGCGTCGGCGCTGACCTCGGCCGAAGAGGTCCTTGAAGCTCCGGCTGGCGCGGCGGTTCCGCTTGAACCGGATGCCGGCGTCGGTCACGGAGATGACCGGTGCGGTGGTGCTCGCGGTCGTCACGGGTTCGGTCGTGGCCATCACAGCTCCTTGAGGACGCGGTGCTCGCTGCGGCGGAACACGACGACACCGACGACCAGGACGATGCCCGTGACGACGACCGACGCGAGCACTTCCTTCCAGTCCAGCTGGCTCGGGAAGAACGCCGAGCGGTAGATGCCGAAGATCCCGCTCAGCGGGTTGATCGCGGCGATGTCGTGCAGCGCCTTCGGCAGCGCCTGTGTGCCGTAGATGATCGGCGATGCGTAGAACAGGAAGCGCAGGACCAGCTTCACCGCACGCTCGAGGTCGCGGAAGAACACGACGAGCGGTGCGACGATGAGCCCGAGGCCGTAGACGAGCGTGGCCTGCAGGACGATGGCGAGCGGCCAGAGCACGACCTGCCAGTGCAGGTGCGCCCCGGTGGCGATGACGAACACCGCGAGCACCGGGATGCTCAGCAGGAACTCGATGGCCTTGGACGCGTCGATGCGGGCGACCCAGATGCTGCGCGGGATCGTCGTCGACCGGATCAGCTTGGCTTCCTTGATGAAGGCCCGGGTCGAGTCCGAGACGCCGCCGGTGAACCACATCCAGGGCAGCAGCGCAGTCAGCAGGAAGACGATGTACGGCTCTTCGCCCACCTTGCCGCGGTGGAAGACCTGTGTGAAGACGAACCAGTAGATCGCCGACATGACCAGCGGGTCGAGGATCGACCAGAAGTACCCGAGTGCCGAGGTCGAGTACCGCACGCGCAGGTCGCGGACCGTCAGCAGCCAGAGTGCCTGGCGGTACCGGCGCGCGGAGCCACGGGCTGCCGGCGGTGCCGAGGCGAGGCCTGCAGCCGCAGACGGTGGCGTGGTCGTCGGCTGCGTGCGCTCAGGCTGCGCGGTCGGGTGCGCGTCAGTCATGGGTTCCCTCCGGCCGGGACCGCACCGAGGGGCGGCCACCCGGGCCGGTGGTCCGGATCAGGGGATCCTGACCCGTTCAGGCGAACAGGTCGTTCGCGCGCTGCAGGTCCTCGGCGAAGTCGATCTCGACCGCGTACAGGTCGGAGATGTCGATCGGCGTCCAGCGTAGTCCGTCCTCGGCGATGGCAGCCTCGATGCCGCCCTCGAAGTACTCCTGGTCGTCGACCCGGCCGAGCTGGCGGATCAGCGCCTGCTTGTCGGCTGCGGAGACGTGGTTGATGCCCACGGCCTCGCCCAGACCCCCGACGACCTTCTTCGAGAGCTTCGCGATGAAGCCCTCGGCGTCGACGGTGTACTTGACCTCTTCGTCGGAGACCTTCTCGGTGTTCACGCTGACGAACGACCGACCCTCGTCGATCATGTCGGCGGCGCGGACGAGGGCCATCGGGTCGAAGACCACGTCGCCGTTCATCCAGAGGACACCGCTCTTGCCGGTCGCCTTGAGCGCACGGAGCAGGCTCTTCGAGGTGTTCGTGGAGTCGTAGGACTCGTTGTAGACGAAGTTCGCCTCGGGGAACGCCTCGACGATGTACTCCGACTTGTAGCCGACGACGATCGTGACCCGCGCGCTGGACCCGAAGGCGGCGCGGATGTTGTCGAACTGCTGCTGCATGATGGTGCGGCCGTCGCTGAGCTCGGTGAGCGGCTTCGGCAGGCTGCGCCCGAGGCGGCTGCCCATCCCCGCTGCGAGGATGACGATCTGCGTGGTCATGCTGGTCCCTTCCGGTGTCCGCCGCGTCCCGTCCGCCCGGGAGGGTGGAGGTCCGCACTGGAGGACACGTCGAGCGTGTCCTGACGGACACTTCGATACGGCTCCCTGGATACTGCACGCACCGCGTTCGAGTTGGCCGGGAGTCGCGTGATCCGGAGCGACGAACGCCCCGGTCAGCAACCGCTCCGGGAGCGCTGCGGGCAGGTTTCCGAGTGGTGAACACTCCGTCGTGTCCCGGTGAATGATACGGAACCAGGCGGTGTCGGGGTACGGGTCGGACGGCATCGTGTTCAATTCGTGACCCGGTCCGACACGGCTCAGCGAGCGGTCGGAACCGTTGGTACGGTTGGCCTCGTGTCGGCAGGAACAACGGGAAACGACGACGTCTACAGCACGTCGGACGCAGCGTGGACCGTCGACGCGGACGACGACGGCACGACCGTCGCCCAGGGGACGGGCGACGACGACCACGACGACACGGGGGACACGGGTGCGTACGGCGCGCCCGCGGGTGACGACATGACGGACGACAGGACCGGCTCGGAGACCGAGGCAGGGGTGGACGCCCGGCCAGCCGGGTCACCGACGCAGGTGACCGCAGCCACGCAGGCCGGAGCCGCGCAGGCCGGGACGGTCAAGCCCCCACGCACGGGGAAGAAGCGGGACAAGCGTTCCGGGCGGGCGACCCGGCCGCAGGGCGCGGCGTCGCGTCCGGGTGACGGCCGCGACGACGCGGACGGCCAGGAGGCCCGGAGCGGCTCCGGCACGCCGGCCCCGTCCACGACGAAGCGGCCCACCGGCCGCCCCAACGTGCCGCAGCAGCCCGTCGTGCTCCGTGCCGACGGCCTGGTCAAGCGCTACGGCCAGACCCTGGCGGTGGACGACGTCGACCTGGAGATCCGGAAGGGCTCGATCTTCGGCGTCGTCGGCCCGAACGGCGCCGGCAAGACGACGACGCTCTCGGTCCTCACGGGCCTCCTGCGTCCGGACGCCGGCACCGTCACCGTGCTCGACCACGACGTCTGGGCCGACCCGACCGCCGCGAAGCGGGCGATGGGGGTGCTGCCGGACCGGCTCCGCCTGTTCGACCGGTTGACCGGCGCGCAGATGCTCTTCTACTCGGCCACGCTCCGCGGCCTGGACGGCAAGACCGCCCGGAGCCGCAGCGCGGACCTGGCCGAGGCGTTCGGCCTCGGCGACGCGCTCGGACGTCCGGTCGCCGACTACTCGATGGGCATGGCGAAGAAGATCGCCCTGGCCGCCACCCTCATCCACTCGCCGCGCGTGCTCGTGCTCGACGAACCGTTCGAGTCCGTCGACCCGGTCAGCGCGACGACCATCACCGACATCCTGCGGCGCTACACCGCGGGTGGCGGCACCGTCGTGCTCTCCAGCCACTCGATGGAGCTCGTCCAGCGCACGTGCGACTCGGTGGCGATCATCGTCGGCGGCAAGGTCCTGGCCGCCGGCACCATGGCGCAGGTCCGCGGCCGTCGCTCCCTCGAGGACAAGTTCGTCGAACTCGCCGGCGGACGCCCCGTCGCAGAGAGCATGGAATGGTTGCACAGCTTCTCCGGCTGAGGGCCGACCTGCTCGCGGGCGAGGTCCGTGGTGGTGCGCGCCGCTCGGTCGCCGTGGTCCTCGGCAGCCTCGTCGCCCTGGTCGCCGTCCTCTGGGCCGCCTCCGTCCTCGGCGGGCTCCGGACCGCCGACCCCCTCGTGGCCCGCAGCGTCGTGGTCCTGGTCGGCACGGCGGTGGCCCTCGGCTGCACACTGATCCCGTTCGCCCTCGGTGTCGCCGACCAGCTCGACCCCCGGCGCTTCACCGCGTTCGGCATCGGGCAGCGTGACCTGGCGGTCGGCCTCGGCCTCGCCGGCCTGCTCGGCATCCCGGTCGTCGCGGTCGCCGTGCTCGCCGTCGCGCAGGTCGTCACCTGGAGCCGCGGTGCCGGTCCGGCCCTGATGGCCGTCGTCGCCGCGGTGCTGGTGCTCGCCACCGCCGCCCTGCTCATCCGGGTCGGCAGCACGCTCGGAGCGCTGGCGTTCGCGGGGCACCGACCCCGAGAGGCCACCTGGCCGGTGGTCCTGGTCGGCATCGTGCTGGTGGTGCCGTCCGTCGCTCTCCTGCTCCGACCCGACTGGCTCGACCTCGCCGCACCTGGGCTCCAGCGGCTGACCGACGTCGCCGGCTGGACGCCCTGGGGTGCCGCGTGGGCCGTGCCCGCGGACGCCGCGGCCGGTCACGTCGGCACGGCCGTCGCCCGGCTGCTCGTGGCGCTCGTCGTCGTGGGTCTGCTCGGTCTCGCCTGGTGGGCACTGGTCGGTCGGGTGCTCGTCGCCGTGCCGCACCCGGATCGCGTGCACCGGCACCGCACGCTCGGCTGGTTCGACCGGCTCGGCGCGACCCCGTTCGGCGCCGTCGCGGCCCGGGCGCTGACCTACTGGACCCGTGACCCCCGGTACCGCAGCTCGTACCTGATCCTGGTGTTCGTGCCGCTCGTGGTGCTGCCGCTCGGCATCGCCGGGGTGCCGTGGGCGTGGACGGCCCTCGTGCCGCTGCCGCTGATGGCCCTGATCGCCGGGTTCCTGCCGCACAACGACGTCTCGTACGACAACACGGCCGTCTGGCTGCACGTCGCCTCGGGTGCTCCGGGCTGGACCGACCGACTCGGCCGCCTGGTGCCGCTCATCGTCGTCGGTGTCCCGCTGCTCGTCGCCGGAGCCGCCGTGTCGGCTGCGCTCTACGGCGACATGGACGCGTTCCCGCTGCTCGTCGCGGTCTCCGCCAGCGGCCTGCTCGGCGGGCTCGGGTTGTCGAGCATCGTCTCCGTCGCCCTGCCGTACCCGACCGTCCGCCCGGGCGACCACCCGTTCCACCAACCGCAGGCCGCGGGGGCGACGGCGACGTTCGCACAGACCCTGATGGTCGTCGGGACGGTGCTCTGCATGGTGCCCGCCGGGTGGTTCGCGGTGCGCGCGCTCATCGGGGCGGAGCACCCGTCGACCGCGCTCGTCCTCGGCGTCGGGATCGGTGTCGGCGTCGTGGTCCTGGTGATCGGCGTGGCCGTCGGCGGTGCGGTGTTCGACCGACGCGGGCCGGACCTCCTGGCCGCCGCCCAGCGGAACTGACGCCCGGGGCCGCGTGCGCCCACAGCGTGACCGATCCGCCGACGGACCGGGTCCTGACGACGTACCCTGGTGACATGAGCACGACGGAACCCGGCGGTGGCGGCCTCGACGTGATGGACCGCGAACTCGAGAAGCTCCTGGAAGAGGAGGCGATCGAGCCCGGCGACCACGAGCGCTTCTCGCACTACGTCAAGAAGGACAAGATCCTCGAGTCCGCCCTGACCGGCAAGGCCGTCAAGGCGCTCTGCGGCAAGAAGTGGATCCCCGGTCGCGACCCCGAGAAGTTCCCGGTCTGCCCGGACTGCAAGGCCATCTACGAGAAGATGAAGTCCGAGTGACCCCCGCCGACGCTGCTCAGACGAGCAGCGTCGGGATGGCCGGGTCGCCTCGACCGATGCGCTCGGCGTCCGCCGGCAGCTCCGCCTTCGCCCGCTTGTGGTGCGCCCGGGCGGCTTCGACGCCGGCGGCACCGAGGAACGCCGGATCGACCTCGCCGTGGGTGACCACCGGCACGAGCAGGTCCCGCTCGTCCGGGCCGACCGACCCCGAGGTCAGCACGACCTCGGCGGTGGCGATGCCGTTCCGCAGACGCCGACCCGCTTCCTTCCGACCGCCGACGGAGGCCTTCTCGGCGGACTTCTTCGCCACCGGCACCCACTCGCCCGCGGGGGAGTGGTGTGCGACGAGCTTGAAGACCATGCCGGCGGCGGGGTGGCCCGAGCCGGACACGACCGAGGTGCCGACGCCGTAGGAGTCCACCGGTGCGGCACGGAGAGCGGCGATCGTGTACTCGTCGAGGTCGTTCGTCACGGTGATCTTCGTCGCCGTCGCGCCGAGCCGGTCGAGCTGGGCACGGACCGACGCCACGACGGAGGGCAGGTCGCCGCTGTCGATCCGCACCGCGCCGAGCTTCCCCTCGGTCAGGCGGACGGCCGTCTCGACCGCGGCCTCGATGTCGTAGGTGTCGACGAGCAGGGTGGTGCCGCTGCCGAGCGCGTCGAGCTGGGACCGGAACGCGGCTTCCTCCGAGTCGTGCAGCAGCGTGAAGGCGTGCGCCGCGGTGCCCATCGTCGGGATTCCCCAGGTGCGGCCCGCCTCGAGGTTGCTCGTGGCGCCGAAGCCCGCGATGTACGCGGCCCGGGCGGCGGCGACGGCGTTCCACTCACCGGTGCGGCGGGACCCCATCTCGGCGAGCGGACGACGGTCGGCCGCGGACACCATGCGTGCCGCTGCGGAGGCGATCGCCGAGTCGGCGTTGAACACGCTGAGTGCCAGGGTCTCGAGCATCACGGCCTCGGCGAAGGTGCCCTCGATCTGCAGCACGGGGGAGTTCGGGAAGAAGACCTCGCCCTCGCGGTAGGCGCGGACGTCCCCGCTGAACCGGTAGTCCGCCAGCCAGCGTGCCGTGCCCTCGTCGATGA
>Ga0308160_10005003_pt1 | contig 13952 bp, 11 predicted proteins | sample PhyFR1_FD_201036 | JGI IMG/M metagenome (GOLD analysis project Ga0308160, IMG submission 201036) | Phyllosphere microbial communities from UC Gill Tract Community Farm, Albany, California, United States - DLSLF.R1 | ecosystem: Host-associated > Plants > Phyllosphere > Unclassified | place: USA...
ACCGAGATGATCTTGTCGATGACGAGGTAGGTGTCGGCGCTCGTGGTGCCGTTCAGCGCGTAGGCCTCGTCGGCGAGGCGTGCGTGGAGGGCGTCACGGTCCTGGTCGGCGTAGACCGCGACCGATGCCTTGCCTGCGTCGCGGGCCGCGCGGATGATGCGGACGGCGATCTCGCCGCGGTTCGCGATGAGGACCTTGCTGATACGGGGCATGGTAAGTCAGCGTATTCGTGCGGCAGGGGCGCGAATTGACTGGCACCCACAAAGAACCGGCGCGAAGAAGTGTGGATGTCTACAGTGCCCAGAGGTCGTGCCACGCGATGCCGAACCCCCGCAGCAGCATCGCTCGCAGCACCGGGAGTGAGAGCCCGACCACCGCGGACGGTGCGCCGTCGATCCGGGTGATGTACGCGGCGGCCCGACCGTCGATGGTGAACGCACCGGCGACCTCGAGCGGTTCGCCGGTGGCGACGTACGCGTCGATCTCCGCGGGCGACATGTCGTCGGCGAAGGTGAGCACGGCGCTGTCGACCGCCACCACCTGGTCGCCGTCGGCGACCATCGCCGACCCGCCGGGCGCGACGCCCGCGACGAAGGCAGCAGCGCCGAGCGGCCCACCGCCCGACGCGTCCACGGTGCGGACGGGAGGCACGGTGCCGGCCCGACCCGCGCCTCCAGGCCCCGGATCGGGCGCGTCCAGGGCGTCGGGTGCGTCCGCGGCGCGGCGCCGGTCCACGACGCAGTGCCCGCTCCAGAGCGTGCCGCCGCCGGCGGCGAGCATCTGCCGCCACCGTTCCCGCGCGACCGCCGGGTCGTGGGGCTTGCCGTACAGCACGCCGTCGACCTCGAACGCGGAGTCCCCGCCGAACACGAAGCCGTCGACCGGTGAGCCGTCGACCGGGGCGTCCGCGACGGCCGAGGCCTTGGCGACCGCGAGCATCGCCACCAGCTCCGGTCCGGTCAGGTCGCGGCCGAGCGACGTGACGACCGCGGCGACCGCGGCGTCCTCGTCGACCCCCGGCGCGACGAGCACCGGCTCGATCCCGGTCTGGGCGAGCAGGGCGCGGCGGGCGGGGGAGGTACTCGCGAGGTACAGACGCATGGGAACATCGAACCATGGGTGAATCCGTCGGAACGCTGCTCGACCTCGACGTCACCGGGATCGCCCACGGCGGCATCTCGGTGGCACGGCACGAGGGGCGGGTGGTCTTCGTGTCGGACGCGATCCCCGGCGAACGGGTGACCGCCCGCGTGACCGAGGACCGGAAGAAGTCGTTCTGGCGTGCCGACACCGTGTCGGTCGAGACGCCGAGCGAACACCGCGTCGACCACGTCTGGCCCGAGGCTGCCCTCGACCGCGACCCGGCCGTCCGCGCCGGCGGTGCCGAGTTCGGGCACATCGCCCTCGGCCACCAGCGCACGCTGAAGCACGACGTCCTCGTCGACTCCTTCGCGCGCTTCGCCCGCACGGACCTCGCTGCCGTGCTCGGCCACGACGTCGTGGTCGAGGCAGCCCCCGGCGACGACGAGTCGAACGGCACCGGCTGGCGCACCCGCGTCCGCCTGCACGTCGACGAGGACGGCACCGCCGGTCCCTTCGCGGCCCGGTCGCACACCGTCGTGCCCGTCGCGTCCCTCCCGCTCGCGAGCCGGGTCGTGCAGGAGAGCGCACCGCTCGGCCGCGGCGCGATGCCCGGCGCGTCCGTCGTCGACGTCCTCGCGCCGAGCGGCTTCGAGGGTGCGCGACTCGTGATCGACGAGCAGAAGCCGACCGTCGTGACCGAGGTCGTGGGGGAGCGTTCGTTCTCGGTCGACGACAACGGCTTCTGGCAGGTCCACCGTGCGGCTCCGGCCGTGCTGACCGCGGCCGTGCAGGACCTCGTCGACCGCGACCGGCTCGACCCCGAGGGGCAGCACCTCGACCTCTACGGCGGTGTCGGCCTGCTCGGCGCCGCGCTCGGCGACCTCGTCGGGCCGCGCGCCAAGCTCACCAGCGTCGAGAGCTCGGAGCGCGCCACCGAGCAAGCGCAGGAGAACCTGTCCGAGTGGATCGGCGCCCGCGCCGAGACCGGCCGCGTCGACCGCTGGCTGCAGCGCACGGTCTCGACCCTGTCCGCCGGCGAGCGGCAGCGCCACCGCGCCGGGACGATCGTGCTCGACCCGCCGCGCTCGGGTGCCGGGCGCGAGGTCGTCGTGCAGATCGCGGCCCTCCAGCCGGCGCAGGTCGTCTACGTCGCCTGCGACCCGGTCGCGTTGGCGCGCGACGTCGCGACGTTCGCGGACCTCGGGTACCGCCTGGAGGCACTGCGCGCCTTCGACCTCTTCCCGCACACCCACCACCTCGAGGCCGTGGCGCGCCTGGTGCCCGTCGCCTGACGTCGATCGCGGGTCACCTCCAGGGCGGCGGGCGCGCGCTCGACGGCGGTCGTGCGGGCGCCGCGCCGACCTGGCCGATTTGCGCGACGCGTGTCCGAGCGCACGACGACCGGCCGTGTCACGACCGCGTCGCGCCGCTGCCTGAGTCCGACCTGGGTATCCTTGGTCGTTGATGGCGAACCGGTTTCAGGGGCCGGGGAGCGCATCGACCAGAGAGGCCACCGTGGCAACAGACACGACCACAACCGGAACGACCGGACTGGCGACCAAGCCCGTCCGTGTCGCGATCGTCGACGACCACGAGTCCGTGCGGCTCGGGATCCAGGCAGCCTGCCAGAACGAGGGGTTCGAGGTGGTGCTGACCGCTGCGAGCGTGCCCGAGTACATCGAGAACCTCGGTGGGCGTGAGGTCGACGTCGTCGTCCTCGACCTGTCCCTCGGCGACGGCTCGACCGTGACCGCGAACGTGAAGGGTGTGCAGGGCACCGGTTCCGCCGTGCTCGTGCACTCGATCGCCGACCGCGTCGCGAACGTCCGCGAGGCACTGGCCGCAGGGGCGGCCGGCGTCATCCCGAAGTCCTCGGCGACCAAGACCGTGATGGCCGCCGTCGCCACCGTCGCCCGCGGGGACGTGCTCAACAACCTCGAGTGGGCCAGCGCGATCGACGCCGACCGGGACTTCGCGAAGGCCCAGCTCGGACGCCGCGAGCGCGAGATCCTGCACCTCTACGCCTCGGGCCTGCCGCTCAAGCTCGCCGCGCAGCAGCTCGGCATCGGGTACTCCACCGCCCGCGAGTACCTCGACCGCATCCGTGTGAAGTACGTCGAGGTCGGTCGACCGGCACCGACGAAGGTCGACCTCCTCCGCCGTGCGGTCGAGGACGGCATCCTGCCGGGGCTCGACTCGGGCATCGACCCCGACGGCGACGGCCGCTGAGCAGCATGACGGCGGCTGACGCTGCACCCGGGGCCGGGGCCGGGGCCGGGGCCGGGGCTGCGGCCGCCCGGACCGCGGCCGGGCGGATCGAACCCGCGCCGTTCGGGGCCGATCCCGCGCGGAGCGTCCGCGCGTCCATCACCCAGGCGTCCGTCGAGCGCGCGTTCGCGATCCTCCTCGCCGTGGCCGCACTCGGCTTCGGCGCGACGACCGTGCCCGCGGTGCTGTCGCAGCTGCCGTACCTCGACCCGGTGTGGGGTCCGGTCGTCGCGTTGGCGCTCGCCGCGTCGTTCCTCTTCGTCGGGGCGTCCGTCTTCGCGAGGCGCCTGGCGCAGATCGCGCAGATCGTGTGCGCCCTGGTGTTCCTCGTCGCCCTCGTCACCTGGCCGTTGACCGTGCAGGAGCCGATCCCGTCCGACCAGGCACCGTGGCCCTGGTGGCTCTGCACCGTGGGGTCGACCGCGGCCGCGATGGGCTTCGCCCCGTGGCGGGCGTCCGTCTACACCGCGCTCGTGCCGGCCGTGTACGTGGCCATCCGGTTCACCCCGCTGGGCGGCGACGCGGGTGTCGGGGCGTTGCTCAACGGCTTCTACACGGCGATCCTCAGCGGGGCCGCCCTCATCATCGTGATCGTGCTCCGCCGTGCAGCAGCAGCCGTCGACGCCGCACAGGCCACGGCCGTCCGGCGGTACTCGCACGCGATCCGCGAGCACGCCACCGAGGTCGAGCGGGTCCAGGTCGACGCGATCGTCCACGACAGCGTGCTCACGACGCTCCTCTCCGCCGCCCGGGCCGACACCCGCGACGCCGAGATGCTCGCCGCGCGGATGGCCAGGAACGCCATCGACCACCTCGAGGCCGCGGCGGCGGACGGCCCCGGGGACGCACCCCCGGTCTCCCTCGTCGACCTGCGGACCCGCATCTCCGACGCCGTCGGTGCGCTCGCGGCGCCGGTGCGGGTCGACCGTGGGCACGTCGGGTCGATCCGGGTGCCCGCGATCGTCGCGGACGCCGTCGCCTCGGCCGCTGTCCAGGCCGCGGTGAACAGCGTGCAGCACGCCGGTCCGGCCGAGGTCGACCGGTGGATCGTCGTCGAGCAGCGCGGTGCCGGCGTCCACGTCGAGGTCGGGGACGACGGTGCCGGCTTCGACATCGCGGGGATCCCCGCCGAACGACTCGGCGTCCGCCGTTCGATCGTGGAGCGGGTGGTCGCCGCCGGGGGCACCGCCGAGATCGTCACCGCGCCGGGAGCGGGCACCCGTGTGCTGCTCGACTGGGCGCCGGCGGCGGGGGAGCACCGGTGAAGGCCTCACTCCCGGCCGGGGTCGCGATCGGGCTCGCGACGCTCTTCTCCGTGTACCACCTCGTCCTCGCGGCGACGACGCTCCCCGGAGCCGCCCAGATCGGGCCGGTCGTCGCGTGCATGGTCCTCTACGCTGCGGCGACCGGCGTCGCGGTGTTCGTGCCCGGTCGGCCACTCCCGGTCTGGGCGACGTGCTTCGCGCTCGCGACGGCCGTGGTGCTGCCCGTCGTCGCCTCGCCCACGGTCGACCTGACCGCCGGCCCGGGGAACGGCACGTGGTGGATCGCCGCTGTGGGCACACTGATGGTCGTGCTCGTCGTGCGTGCGCGCGTCGCGTTCGCCTGGGTCGGTGTCGGGTTCCTCACCGTGCACGCCGTCGCCTGGGCCGGACTCGGGGCGCTCGGCTCGCTCGGCGTGCTCGGCAGTGTGGTGTGGGTCGTGATCGCCACCGGCCTCACGGCTGCGATGAGTCGTGCCACCCGTGTCACCCGCGACTTCGTCCGCGCCGAGCAGGAGACCGCCGACTGGCAGGCGGCGCAGGACGCCCACGTCTTCGAGCGGCAGTTCCGGCTCAGCCAGACGACGCGCATGGCGCTGCCGATGCTGCAGCGCATCATCGAGACCGGTGGTGACCTGGACGACGCCGAGCGTGCCGAGTGCCTGCACCTCGAACAGGCCATCCGCGACGAGATCCGGGGCCGGTCGCTGCTGTCGGAGGACGTCCGCGACGAGGTCATGCGCCTCCGTCGTCGTGGCGCCACGGTGCAGCTGCACGACGACGGTGGTCTCGACGACCTCGAGATCGACGACCTGCGCCGGGTGCACGCCCGCATCGCCGAGGCCCTGCGCCAGGCGCGGGAGGCCGACAACGTGATCATCCGGACCGTCCCCGAGGGGTCCGAGTCCGCCGTGACCGTCGTGGGGCTGCGGCTCGACCTCGCGGCGAGCGAGTCGGCGGCGCTCGGGGCCGGGATGGACGACGAGGACGGCGACGAGGACGAGTCGGTCGTCGTGTGGCTCGAGATCCCGCGGCACGAGACCGTCTGAGGCGGCCCGACACCGAACGTCGTCGGCGCCCGCGCGGACTCCAGCGCCCGGAAACGGGGAACGGGCCGGTCGGATACCGACCGGCCCGTTCACGACCCGAGTCTGAGCGACAACCCGAATATCGCCCTGACTCGTAGCTGGTAGGTGGCTTCGTACCCTAGTCGGCCACCGACCTGCGATGTTCTTCGTTGAAGGACACCGAACACGAACTACTATGCCCGCAGCCGAACGCTCTGTCAGTCGTCATTATGGGGGACAAAATCGGCCATTTCCGCCGCCCTCGGCCCCTGCTGTCCCCCGTCTGCGGGGAGACCGACCGGGAATCCCACGGTCGGGGCGCCGAGACCGCCCGGTACCCAGGGGTACATGGTCGCCCGCACCGTGCGGCACGCGCAAGCCCCCGGAGCGGCTCAGCGGAGCGATCGGCTCCAGGCGCCGGCACCGTGCTCGAGCGGTCGGCGGAGGCCCCGGGCGGACACGTCCCACCCCGAGCGCGGTGACACGATGACCTCGGGACGGCCGAGCGACGCTGCCTCGTCCGCCTGACGCTGGAGGACGGCGATGACGGCGGCGAGCTCCTCCGGCGTGGGCTCGCCGGAGACGACACGGACGTCGGCGGCCGCCGCGACCGCCTGGTCGACGGGGACCGCGGGGACCACGGCTGCGTGGCGGCCCATCAGCGTGTGCCCGTCACAGCGGGATGTTCCCGTGCTTCTTGGGCGGCAGGGTCGCGCGCTTGCCCCGGAGGGCCCGCAGCGCCTTGACGACCGAGACGCGCGTCGCGTGCGGCTGGATGATCCCGTCGAGCTCGCCGCGCTCGGCGGCGAGGTACGGGGACGCGACGTTGTACGTGTACTCGTTCGCGAGCTTCGCACGGACGGCCGCGACGTCCTCGCCGGACTCCTCGGCGCGCTTGATCTCGGCGCGGTACAGGATGTTGACGGCGCCCTGGCCACCCATCACGGCGATCTCGGCGGTCGGCCACGCGAGGTTGATGTCGGCACCGAGCTGCTTCGAGCCCATGACGATGTACGCGCCGCCATAGGCCTTGCGGGTGATGACGGTGACGAGCGGCACGGTAGCCTCGGCGTAGGCGTAGAGGAGCTTGGCGCCGCGGCGGATGACACCGGTCCACTCCTGGTCGGTGCCGGGCAGGTAGCCGGGCACGTCGACGAGGGTGAGGATCGGGATGCCGAACGCGTCGCAGAACCGGACGAAGCGCGCGGCCTTCTCGCCGGCGTCGATGTTCAGCGTGCCGGCCATCGCCTGCGGCTGGTTCGCGATGATGCCGACCGTGCGGCCCTCGACCCGACCGAAGCCGATGAGGATGTTCGGCGCGAAGAGCGGCTGGACCTCGAGGAACTCGCCGTCGTCGACGATGTGCTCGATGATCGTCGTCACGTCGTACGGCTGGTTCGTGGAGTCCGGGATGACCACGTCGAGCTCGCGGTCGGCGTCGGTCGTCTCGAGCTCGGGCGCGACGTCGTAGGCCGGCGCGTCGGACAGGTTGTTGTCCGGCAGGAAGCCGATGAGCGAGCGGGCGTAGTCGAGCGCGTCGGACTCGTCCTCGGCGAGGTAGTGCGCGACGCCGGAGATAGCGTTGTGCGTCTGCGCGCCGCCGAGCTCCTCGAAGCCGACGTCCTCGCCGGTGACGGTCTTGATGACGTCGGGGCCGGTGACGAACATGTGGCTGGTCTTGTCGACCATGATCACGAAGTCGGTGAGGGCGGGGGAGTACACCGCACCGCCCGCTGCCGGGCCCATCACGATCGAGATCTGCGGGATGACCCCGGAGGCCTGGGTGTTGAGGCGGAAGATCTCGCCGTACTTGCCGAGGGCGACGACGCCTTCCTGGATGCGGGCGCCGCCGGAGTCGAGGATGCCGATGATCGGCACGCCGGTCTTCAGCGCGTGCTCCATCACCTTGATGATCTTCTCGCCGGCGACCTCGCCGAGGGAGCCGCCGAAGACGGTGAAGTCCTGCGCGTACACGGCGACGTTGCGGCCGTGGATGGTGCCGAAGCCGGTGACGACCGCGTCGCCGTAGGGCCGCTTCGACTCCATGCCGAAGGCGTGGGTGCGGTGGCGGACGAACTCGTCGAGCTCCACGAAGGAGTTCTCGTCGAGCAGCTGCTCGATGCGTTCGCGCGCCGTGGTCTTGCCCTTGGCGTGCTGCTTCGCGATGGCGGCCTCGCCCGCGGCGGTCACTGCTTCGTGGTACCGCTCGCGGAGGTCGGCGAGCCGGCCGGCCGTCGTCGAGAGATCGGGGGTGTCTCCTGGGGTCACCCGCTCACCCTACCGGCGGCGACGGCGGGGTCGGTTGGAGGACCCCCACGGTTCCTGCCCGTAGATTTGCTGCATGTCCACACCTGCGTCGTCGACGTTCCCGCTGAGCCGAACCGTCGTCGAGGCCGCGGGCGCGGTGCTCACCGAGCCGGTGACGACCGGGTCGACGAACGCCGACCTGCTCGCCCTCGCGACGACGCAGCCGCACGGCAGCGTCGTCGCGACGCTCGACCAGACCGCGGGTCGCGGCCGCCTCGACCGGACCTGGTCGGCGCCCGCCGGCCAGACGCTCGCGGCGAGCGTGCTCGTCCGCGCGGACCTCGACGACCGCCACCGCGGATGGCTGCCGCTCGTCGCCGGCGCCGCGATGCGCGACGCGATCGTCGCCGTGCTGCACGGTCCGGAGCGTGTCGCGGTGAAGTGGCCCAACGACGTCCAGATCGACGGCCGCAAGGTCTGCGGCATCCTCTGCCAGGTCGCCGCCGACGGCAGCGTCGTCGTCGGCGCCGGCGTGAACCTGACCATCCCCGCCGCCCGGCTGCCGACGCCCACCGCGACCTCGCTCGCGGTCGCCGGCGCGACGGGCTCGGCACCGGACCTCGCCGACCGTGTGCTGTCCGCGTTCCTCCGCGCGGTCCAGGAGGCCGTGGTCGCCCTGGTCGCCGGCGGTGCGGCCGCGGACGGGGTCCGGTCCCACGTCCGGTCGGCCTGCGGCACGATCGGGCAGCGGGTGCGCCTCGGGCTGCCGGACGGCACCACCTCGGAGGGGGACGCGACCGGCATCGACGACGACGGCCGGATCACGATCCGGGATCGAGCGGGCGTCTCCAGGGGCGTCGCCGTGGGGGACGTCACCCACCTGCGGTATGCATGACGGCATGACCGACGAGCCGCCGCCCGAACGCGTGGTCGCGCGGCTGCGCCCGCACGCTCGCCGGCTCGTGCGCCCCGCGGTGTTCGTGGTGCTCGTCATGCTCGCCGGCGGGTTCGGCTTCGGGGTGTTCCGGGCGCAGCTCGCCTGGCTGAACGCCGTCGTCGCCGGTCTCGTGGTGCTCCTCGTGTTCCTCGGCGGCGCGATGCCGCTGTTCCGCTGGATGTCGGAGCGCTACGTGGTGACCACCAGGCGCCTCGTGGTCGTGCACGGACTCGGCACGCGCACCCGGCGGGAGCTCCTGCACTCGCGGGGCTACGACGTGACGGTGCGTCGCCGCGGCCTGCAGGGGGTCTTCCGGTCCGGCGACGTCCTCGTGTTCCCCGGCGACGAGCCGGCCCTGGTGCTCGGCGACGTGCCGCACGCGGACCTCGTCGTGGCGGTCCTGCACGACCTCGTCGAGGCGCACGAGGCCCGGCGACGGCACCGCGAACCCGACTGGGACGAGATCGTCGGCGGGGCGGATCGACCGCGATGGGGCGACGTCAGACCCTGACGATGTCTCGACAGCGGGCGGTGCGGACGAGAACTGCGCCGAGGTTCCGGTACCGTCTTCCCGTGCGTATCTCTGTCATCGGCTGCGGTTACCTCGGTGCCGTGCACGCCGCCTCCATGGCCAAGCTCGGGCACGAAGTCGTCGCAGTCGACGTCGACCCGGTCAAGATCGAGCGGCTCGCCGCGGGTGAGGCTCCCTTCTTCGAGCCCGGTCTCCCCGAGATCCTGAGCGAGGCGCTGGCCTCCGGCCGCATCCGCTTCACCACCGACATGGCCGAGGTCGCCGGTGCGCGCGTGCACTTCCTCGCCGTCGGCACGCCGCAGGGGCCGACCGGCGCCGCGGACCTCACGTACGTCGACGCCGCCGTCGCCGCGCTCACGCCGCACCTCGCCGCCGGCGAGTTCGTCGTCGGCAAGTCGACGGTCCCCGTCGGCACGGCCGCGCGCCTCGCAGCCGAGGTGTCCGAGGCGGTCCCCGGTGCGACGCTCGTCTGGAACCCCGAGTTCCTCCGCGAGGGCTTCGCGGTGCAGGACACGATCAGCCCGGACCGCTTCGTCTACGGCGTACCCGACGGCGACGCCGGGCAGGCCGCGGTCGAGGCCCTCGACGAGGTCTACGCCGAGGCCCTGGCGAGCAGCACGCCCCGGCTCGTGGTCAACCTGCCCACGGCCGAGCTCGTGAAGATCAGCGCGAACGCGTTCCTCGCGACGAAGATCTCGTTCATCAACTCGATGGCCGAGATCGCCGAGGTCGCCGGTGCCGACGTCACGGCGCTCGCCGACGCGATCGGCCACGACGCCCGCATCGGCCGCAAGTTCCTCAACGCCGGCCTCGGCTTCGGCGGCGGCTGCCTGCCGAAGGACATCCGGGCGTTCCAGGCGCGGGCGGACGAGCTCGGCGTCGGGGAGTCCCTGGCCTTCCTGGCCGACGTCGACGCCACGAACCTCCGTCGCCGCGCGCACGTCGTCGAGCTCGCGCAGGAGCTCCTCGGCGGGGCCGTCGCGGGCAAGCGCGTCGCCGTGCTCGGCCTGGCCTTCAAGCCGAACTCCGACGACGTCCGTGACTCGCCGGCACTCGACATCGCCGCCCGGCTGCTGGGCCTCGGCGCCTCGGTCGCCGCGTACGACCCGGAAGCCGTCGTCACGGCGCGCCGCGTGCACCCCGAGCTCGATTACACCGAGAGCGCGACCGATGCCCTGCGTGACGCCGACCTCGTGCTCGTCCTCACCGAGTGGACCGAGTTCCGCGAGCTCGACCCGGCCGTGGCCGCCTCGCTCGTGGCGACGCCCGTCGTGATCGACGGGCGCAACTGCCTCGACCGCGACGCCTGGACCGCTGCCGGCTTCACCTACCGCGGCATGGGCCGCTGAACACCGCGCGGGGGAGCAGCATGACGATCGACGACGCCGTGACGACCGAGGACCCGGTCGTCGACGCTCCCGTGGAGCACCGACGCCGCTTCGGGGCCTTCCACGAGGGACGGCGCCCGTCGCGGGTGTCCCTGCTCGCGAACGGTGCACTGCTCCTCGTCGCCTCACTGCTCGTCGCCGTGATCGCGTTCCGCACGCGGCTCGAGATGACGAACATCGACGGCATCTCGTACATGTCGATCGCGAAGCAGTACGCCGAGTGGCACTGGGCGGACGCCGTGAACGGCTACTGGTCGCCGATGGTGTCCTGGCTGATGGCGCCGTTCATCGCCGTCGGCGTCGGGCAGACCACGGCCTTCGCGATCGTGAACACGCTGTCCTGCGTCGCCGTGATGGCGATGGGGGCGTGGCTGCTGCTCCGGACGACCGGCAACGGCTGGACCGCCGCGTGGTCGATCGCCGCGACGGCTCCGCTCCTGATGGCGAACGTCAGCCTGCAGACCCCGGACACCCTCGTGCTCGTGTGGTGCCTCGGGTTCCTCTGGGCCCTGCTCGCGGCCGACCGCGCCTGGCACGGCTCGGTGCGACGGATCGTGCTCACCGCGGTGCTGCTCGGCGCGGTGTGCGCGTTCGGGTACTTCACGAAGGCGTTCCTCGTCCCGGTGTTCCTCGTGGTGGTGCCGGTGTGGGCGGTCGCCCGCTGGTTCCAGGACCGCCCCGAGGCCCGCGAGCGCCGGTCCGTGCTGCTGCCCGTCGTCGCCCTCGTCGCCGTGGTCCTCGTCTCCGCGCCGTGGGTCATCGCCCTGTCGGTGAAGTTCGGCGGCATCGAGGTCGGCTCGTCGCTGACCGTGAACGTCTCCGGCAAGTTCAGCGACACGTCGAGCACCGACGGCGACGAGTACCGCATCGCGACGCCGCCGAACGCCCGTGCGGTGTCGCCGAACGAGGACCGCACGCCGTCGATCTACGACGCCGGGATCCTCGAGGCCGAGCGCACGCTTCCCGCGGTGCCGCAGCCGGGCGCCGAGGCCGCTCCGACCGAGAGCCACACCACGACCCTCGTCGGCAAGGTGCGGTACTACGTCGAGCAGCGGCTCGAGGCGTTGCCGTACTACTTCAACCGCATCGGGTCGTTCGCACCGTTCGCGCTCGCGATCGGCGTCGTCTTCGTCGGCGCGGTCGTGGCGGGCGTCGTGCACTACCGCCGGTTCGTCTTCGCGAGCATCGTCGGCATCTTCTCGGGGGTGTACCTGCTCGGGTACGCGGGCATCGCGACGGTGGACACGCAGGGCGGCAACGCGCGCTACTACCTCCCGCTCTTCATCGGGTCGGTCCTGATCGCCGGGGCACTCCTGCCCGCGTTCTGGCGCGCGGCTCGTCGGGGACGTCGTGTGCGGCAGGTCGTCGCCGTGGCCGCGTGTGCCGTCCTGGTCGTCGCCGCGTACAGCCAGAACGTCAACGGCGTGAAGGCGCCCTTCTCGACGATGGGCACGCGCCCGTCGGGCATCCCCGTCGGGCAGGTGTTCGGCGGGGTCATCACCCCGGACGAACCGCTCTCGGACCTGCTGCTGGCCAACCACACGCTGCCCGCCGGCAGCACGATCCTCGGGACGAACACCCGGGACGCCACGCTCGTCGCGTTCCGCACCGGCACGCAGATGTACGGCGAACCGGGCCAGGAGTACGACTACCAGGACCCGTCGTTCGTCGCACTGCTCAAGAAGTCCGGCGTGCAGTACTTCCTGAACTACACGAACGCCCTCATCCCGAAGGACCGGGACTACTCGGCGATCGGCACGCTGGAGGACAGCTTCACCGTCCAGCAGACGTGCCAGGACATCCGGTCCGCGCCGGTCCAGGCCTGCCGGGTCGACGTCGTCAAGGTGTCGGGGAACTGACCTCGGTCGGCGTGCTGCGGGTCGGGGTGACCCACACCCGCAGCACGCCGCCGGTCAGCCCGACCGCGACGAGCACCGCGACGACGGCGACGACGGCGAAAGGCACCGGGCCCCACGACTCGTAGCGGGCGATGCTCGCGGCCGAGAGCGGTCCGGTCGCGGCGTTCCAGAACCACCCGGCGGCGACCGCGAGGCCCCAGAGCCCGATGGCCGGCAGCACCACGGCCAGCACCCGGGGCAGCACGGCCGTCCCGCGCCCGGGCAGGGGCAGCCGCCGCCACGCCACGGCGCTCAGCACGACGAGGCAGAGCAGCGCCGGGAACAGGTAGCGGCCCTGCGTGCCCGCGACCTCGGTCGTGTCGAGGTAGGCCTTCGCGCTGCTCGCGGTCTGCAGGAGCAGCAGGAGCGCGGGGAACACCGCGAGTGTCCAGGCGGTGCGCCGGGTCCGGCCACGGCGGAACGCCCAGCCGACGAGCACGACGAGCGCGACGAGCGTCAGGACCGCTGTGAGGAGGTCGCCGATGCTCACCTGCGCGCGCTGCCCCGGGGAACCCCAGAAGGTCCGGGCGAGGGTGCCCCAGCTGACGTCGAGGAAGTGCCACACCGATGGACCCTGGCCGTCGGGGAACGGGCGGTCCGGTCGGATCGCGGCGTAGCCGTCCGGCTGCAGGGTGCGGAACAGCCAGAGGTTGCGCAGCCACCACCAGGCGCCGATCACCGCGGCGACGCCGAGGGCGACGGCCGCGCGGAGGACGCGACGGCGGAGCGGGACGACACCCGCACCGGCGACGAGGGCCACGACCGCGGCGAACGGGACCGCCGGCAGCCCCGTGCCCTTCGTCCAGACGAGCAGCCCGAGCGCGACCCCGAGCCCGACGAGCGTCCGGCGTCGCAGGTCCCCGGTGAGGAGCCGCGTCGCGAGCCACACCACGACGCCGCCGAGCAGGAACGTCAGGGCGTCGTTCGTCACGGAGGCCCCGATCGACGCCAGCTGCGGCGTCGCGAACAGCGCGAGTGCGCCCATCAGGCCCGCCCGCGGCGACCGGGTGACCCGTCGGACCGAAGCCCACGCGAGGAGCGCGAGCGGCGTCACGAGCAGCGCGTCCACGAGCCGGAGCGCGACGAGGGCGTGGTCCCAGCGGAGCGAGCCGTAGTGAAGCACGCGGAGCACGACGGCGTCCAGCACGTAGGCCGTCGGCGGGTGCTGCGTCATCTGGTCGACCGTCGTGGAGTCGCCGGGGTGCGCCGCGAGCAGCTCGCTCACGGTCGACCACGTCGAGGAGTCCCCGGCGACCTGTTCCCGTTGCGC
>Ga0308160_10005004_pt1 | contig 13949 bp, 23 predicted proteins | sample PhyFR1_FD_201036 | JGI IMG/M metagenome (GOLD analysis project Ga0308160, IMG submission 201036) | Phyllosphere microbial communities from UC Gill Tract Community Farm, Albany, California, United States - DLSLF.R1 | ecosystem: Host-associated > Plants > Phyllosphere > Unclassified | place: USA...
AAGCCTTGCCGCCCAGGTCGCCGGTGATCGACTTGCCCTCGGCAATGGTCTGTAGGTCGACAGAGAAGGGTCAGAGAGGACCCGAGAGGCGGGGCTGTTCAGGCTACGGGGCTTACCTTGAGCGTGGCGTTCTCGATGTTCTGTGCGACCTCATGGAGGTTCATGTGCCGAAGCATCATAAGTCCCGAAAGCTTTTGAATGCCGAGGTCGGATCAGCCAAACTCTGCGTTCTGCGGCCTATCGAGCCTCCTGAAGATCTCGCGAGACTTACAAGAAGGGCGGTCGGGTTGGCGAGACCCTTGCCGGCGATGTCAGGGGCCGAGCCGTGGACGGCCTCGAAGATCGAAGCGTCCCGGCCAATGTTGCCGGAGGGGGTCAGGCCAAGGCCACCGATCTAGAAAAGAGCAGCGAGGCAAGTCAGCTGGTGCTCCTGCTGGCTGTGGAGCCGACCAGCGGGTGCAGGCAGAGAGACAAGCCGGGGGAACGCACGAGACCGGCGCACATGTCGGAGAGGATGTCACCGTACAGGTTGGGCGAGACGAGGACGGTGTTGGCGAACGGGTCGGGGTCCTGGCAGATGCGGAGGCAGACACGGTCGAGGAGGTCCTCGTCGTAGGCGACGTTGGGGTAGTCCTTGGCGACGGCGCGGCAAGCCTGGAGGAACATGCCGTCCGACATCTTCATGACGGTCGCCTTGTGGACGGCGGTGACCCGGTTGCGGCCGCAGACCTGGGCGTAGTGGAAGGCGTACCGGGCGACACGCTCCGAGGCGTCGTGCGTGATGAGCTTGATCGACTGGACGACGCCGGGGACGAGCTCGTGCTCGATGCCCGAGTACTCGCCCTCAGTGTTCTCGCGGATGAGGACGGTGTTGACATTGTCGTAAGCCGTCTTGAAGCCCTCGATCGAGGCGCAAGGCCGGACGTTGGCAAAGAGGTTGAAGGTCCGGCGGAGCGTCAGGTTGAGCGAGACGTGGCCCTTGCCGATGGGCGTCGCGAGCGGGCCCTTGAGCGCGACCGTGTTCTTCTTGATCGAGGCGACGGCGTCGTCGGGGATCTGCGACTTGCCGTTGACGAGGATCGGGGTGACCTCGACCTCCTCCCACTCGATGGGCGCCTTGGCCTTAGCAAAGATCGCCTTGACCGACTCGGCAATCTCGGGGCCGATGCCTGGACGAAAGCGGGAAGGGCAGGGTGCCAAAGAGTCAACATCGGGCCTGCTTCAAAGTACAGAGCGGCAGTTGTGCGGGCAGGACGCACCGTCTCCGGGGATGAGGGTAACGGTGTAGTTGCCCTGAGGACGACGAAAAGACAGGTTGAACGGGGCGGTCAGCAGGGACGTCCATCTCTCGCGCCCGTTGGTGCGGACAGCCCTCCAGCCCTCCGCCAGCAAAGGGCCCAAGAGCCTCTCTCATGACGCTCTTCTCCCATCAGAGCCATCCCTGGAGACTACGGCGAGGTTGCCAGCATGCGCTCTCGACGTCCTTCCCCGTTTGTTGCCTCATCGACTGCGAGGGAGCGCGCGCCGCACCTTCGAGTTCTTCTTCGAAGCGTAGACCGAGGTCGGGGCACCCTGGACCTGGGCCGACGAGTAGGCCGTGGCGTACGACCGCGACTGAACATTAGGCAATGAGGAACGCAGTCGTCGGGAGCAGCGAGAGTGCACAGCAGAGCGTTTGTAGGTTGACCAGGAGGGAGAGGAGCAGGGCGAGAGGCAGCAAGGAAAAGTCAGCCCCGTGCGGCGCATGCCCGGCGTGGGCTGGTTCCCAAGCCGAGGTCGAGCGGAAGAACGCACCGAGCGCGAGGCGCGAGCGACGCTGCTGAAGACGGAACGAGAGAGCATCTTTGGAGAGAGAGAGAGGGCTGAACGAGGTAGGAGGGTTCGGATGGGCGTCGGGCAAGGGAGGAGGGCGTCTCCTCTCGCCCTCCCCTCCGCGCGCGGGCTGAGCCTCCTCTGTTTCCCGTCGCTCGCGTTCGGCCGCAAGGCCGGCTTCGGCCGGCCCGAATCTTCAGCGAGGGCTACCTCCTTAGTGGCTCTTGCTCGGGACAGTGATATGATCATGAAACTCATCGCTCGAGGCAGGCGCATCCATCCAGCCCCTCATCGTCGTCGGGGGATGAGTCTTAGGTGAGTAAACCTTGACGACGGTGCGGCCGGCACCGGCAGGCCTGCACAGCCGCGCGCCGGCCAGACGCGCACGCCTCCAGGCGCGCCCGCCGCCCAAACCCGGACGGCGTCGCCTCGCGGCGAGACGGCCAGCGAGCACCCCTTCTCACCCTCCCAGCCCGTCCCGGACACCATCTCGAGCCGACTCGGGCGCCACGTCGCACCCTCGGAGCCGACGCACAAAACCTCTCATCTCTGACTCGGCCATCGCCTCTTGCGCGCCGGATGCTGCCGCAGCCCCTCGTCCTGCTCGTCGCGCTCGCGCTCGGCCCGCCCTGGTCGTCACCTGTCTCTGCGGCCCCGACCTCGCCCTTTGTCGCCCAGCCACCTTTGCTCGCCCTCCCGGTGCTAGGCGACAGCGGTCGCTCAAGCGATCCAGCAAGTAGCGCCGGTGGCCAGCGGCTTGCCCTGCACGCCCACACGCTCAGCCAGGTCGCCTTTGGCCGTGGCAGCTCGGCAGGCTCGAGCGGGGCGGTCACCGGTCAGAGCGGGCTGCGGAGGCGGGCAAGCAACCCCGACAGGGACGCGGCAGACGAGGACGTTGTCTGGGAGGCTCTCGGCTGGGTGCAGAATGGCGGGTGCGTCTCTGCGTTTCGTCTGCCTGTCGACGTCGCTCGTGCTGACCCCTCTGGCCCTGGCGATGTCCCACGCAGCACGTATTCGGTTCCGGTCGAGGTCGGCAGCCCGGCGCACACCTTCTACCTGCAGATCGTGCGGCCTTCTTAACAAACGCTCGCCCTCTGCCTCGCTCCACCTGACCCTTGTCTCGCGCTGCCCCAGGACACTGCCTCGGCCGACCTCCTTCTGGCATCGACGCTCTGCCTGTCATCAGCAACGTGCAAGGCCCTTCTGTCTGCCCGCCTACCGGCGGCCGTCCTTCAAGACTACACCTCGCCCTCGACACCCTACGTCGAGCTTTACAACCCGGACCGGAGCGAGTCCTTTACGCCGATCAATGCCAACGGCAGCCGCTTCGAGAGCCAGTTCGCCGACGGGACGGTCGCGAGCGGCTTCGCGGCCCGGGAGCGCGTTGCTTGGGGCGGCGTCGTCGGTCCGCAAGCCGGCCGGCTGACGATCGACGACCAGGTCGTCGGCCTCATCAACAGCACCAACGTCACGCTCGCGACCGAGCACGTCGCTGGCATCTTTGGCCTCGGCCCTCCTCGGCTCTCGGCCTTCTCCAGCTCTTTCAACGACTCGACCAGCCTGGGCGAGCCAGTCCTCAGCCGTCTCGCGCACAACGCTTCGCTTGGCTACCCGCTCTTCGGCCTGCACCTGCGGCAGAATGCAACCCTCGGCGGCTCGCTGACGCTCGGCGCGATCGATGGCGAGGTCGTGACGGACCAGAGCCTGATCGAGTGGTATCCGGTCGTCAAGTTTCCGCCGTTCAAAGACGCGCCGCGGCAGAATACGACCTCGCCGTTCCTCCAATGGGCGGTCGAGCTCACCAACATTACCGTCAACGGGACCGCGCCGGCCAAGCTCTTCTCGGCCGCCTACCCTGAGACGCGGAACGCCACCTATGCCCTGATCGACTCGTACGTCCCGTCGTGTTGCGCCCCCTCGGTACCCGGCCGCTGACGGCCCCGTCTCGTGATGCGGCAGGGGCGCGTCTGGCATCTTTGGGCCGATCGAGGACGTCGAGTACATCTTCAGCCTGATCGACGGCTCGCGCATGGTCTCGGACGGCGTCTGGATCGTGCCCTGCAAGACGCGCGCGACAATGAGCTTCTCCTTTGGCGGGCGCGACTACGTCCTCCAGCCGAGCGAGTGGCTTGTCGGCCGCGTGTCGACCAACACGCAAGAGTGCCTCGCCTGGCCGGTTGCGCTTCCGCCATCCGGCGACGGCATCGGCTGGCAGCTTGGCACGCCCTTCTTGCGCTCGGTCTACAGCGTCTTCCAGTGCGTACGAGTCGCTCGGCTTGACCTGACGCTCCTGCTGACCTCGCCCTGTCCTTCCTCAAACAGCATGGGCATCGACACCGTCCAGGAGCCTCTCATCGGCTTCCTTCCGCTCGGCGACGCAACCTCGCTCGTCGAAACGCCCGCCAACGTTTCGTCGCTGCTCGACGCCGCCCCTTTCTTTACGACCGTCCTGCCCAACGTCCTTCTGCCGACGCCGACGTTTGCGACGCCGGCCTACCTCTTCAACACCTCGGCCTGGCACCCGACGGTCACCTCGAACGGCGTCACGCAGACCAAGACGCATCTGCCAACGCGGATCGCCGGCCTCGGCTCCCCAACCGGCTACACGGCGCTGCCGCTCGGTCAAGGCGCGAGCGTCGCGACGCTCCCGGCCGGGTTCAGCGGCCTCCCAACCGCCAAGCCGGTGAACTCATCCGTCATCAACGAGCTCCAGAGCGCGCGCGAGAGCATCGCCAGTGTCGCCAGCGTCACCTGGGGCGCTGGTCTCGCCATGTCAGACGCAGTTCCGGCGCTTCGTCTCGACGCCCATGCAGCTTCTGCCTTCGTCGTCGGCGTGGCGATCGTCGCGCTCGATCTCGCCTTCTGAGCGGGTCTGGTGGACTTATTGGTCGCTCTTTCGTCACTCGCGTCCCTCATTCTCACTCACTCCAATGCGCGCTTCTCGTCGCCCTACCGCTATGACCATACGATCGCGCCTCGACCTATCGCACCGCCCTCCACCTCCGCGCACAGACGCGGCCCCGCACTTTTATCGTTACCTAATTTTGCACCTTTCAGCACACGGACCTTGTTTCCTGCCGTCGCCTTCCTGCACTGCCCGCCTCTCACGCTTGCGCTCCTGTTGTAGGCTAAACCCATTTTTGCTTATCCATGCGCCCTTCGCACACCCCAGCTCATTGCAAGACGGTGCGAACAAACAGTCATCATCGCCCGGTCTAGTCTAAGGAAGGGGTATCTGAGCGGTAGAGGCCGGCGGCAAGCCCTCGACGGGGCGAACCTCTGGCTGGAGGTCAAACGAGTGTGACCGACCGTCGAGGGAACCTGCGCTCGGCGCCTCATCCACCCCGGCACCCGCCTGCTCTCGTGCGAGTCGCTCGGCTTTTCGCCGCTGATAGGCCTCGCCAATCACGAGCCGGATGCACTCGAGGCCCTCCTTGAAATTGGCGCGTGCCGTCAGTCGGATCGTCTGCACCTGCTCTTCGGTCCACTTGAGGTTGTACGAGCCAGAGAAAGCGGCGCCAGAAGGGTCGTAGCCCGGGTTGACCTTGTTCGGAAAGAGCGGGCAGTAGATGAGGGAGACTGGACGGGTTGCGAGCGGCACGTTGTGATCGGATGTGTGGTAAGGAATCGAGCCAGGCTGCTGATCTGACACCTGGATCGTCGAAGACGAGGACTCGGTCTCGGTTGACTCGGGAGCTGGCCCGTGCGGTGGATGCGTCGGAACGCCATCAAAGATCTGCCGGCAGGCGGGTCAATCAGTGAAGGCTTCTCATATTGGACCTTCTGTCAGGTAGACTCGACCAGGCCGCACCTGTGCGTAGCGATCGCCGAAGGTGCGCTGGATACTCTCCGCCGTCCAACCTTCGGCCTCGGCCTTTTTGCGCCGCTTGTCGTCCTCGGTTTTGGCCTCATCGAACTCGCGTCGATTATGCGCCTCAATCGATGGGTCGGTAGGCCCGCCAGCTCTGGATCGCGGCTCGTCGGCCTTGTCCGTGCCGGATGCTGACGGACCGCCAGTGATCGTGCTCGAGTCGGTCCCAAGTTCGTCCGAGCCGTGGGCTTGAGTCGATGTTGACGTTGGACTGAACAGATGACCGGGCTGCGGCGATGCGGCGCCACCGTGAACGGCAGCGTTGTACGAGGCGGCGAGCGCCTGCGCTTGAGTCGGCGCGTCGGGCGCGCCCTTCGGAAAGGGGTGATCGCGCTTCGTAAACTTCAGGCCTGTAGCACGGGCAGGCGGTTGAGCGTCTGATGAGCGCACGGCAACCGACAGGCTCCAGAGTGTAGGAAAGGCCAGACCGACCCTTCATGTCGCCCATCTCCTGGTTGCGTGCGGCAGCAGCCTCGCTCTGGACGTCGCTGCTCGCGTCAAAGTTGATGATGACGTCGGTGCCGCGAGAAGGATGCAGGAACGGGTAGGTCGGGCAATTGTTGCTGTTGTGGGAGACGAAAGGGTTTAGTCGGCCATGGCAGTGACGGATTCCGGCGGCAGGCGACTAACCTGATGCCCGAGTCGAGCATGTGGATGCGCTTCGCATTCTCGACACCGGGCGGACGAGGGCTCGGCGAGGCATGGTACAGCGGCTAGGGAGGGTGATCGGTCAGGCCGTCAGCTCAAGTCACCAGCTGGAAGTAGTGGAGTGGTCGCCTGACGTTGTGCTCGTTGGCGGCATGCACCGGGTGCCGACCCTCGAAAATCTTGGTCCCTTGCGCGCCCCAGAGGTCTGCACAGGAGGAAGTGAACGCTCGTCAGCGACGAGTGATGCGAGAGAGCCTTCTTCAAAACGTACGGGAGACCGCGCCCGAGATGTTGTCGATGCTACCTTCAATCCAGCCCTTTGGAAGGCTCCGCTGGATTGTCCCAAGGTAGATGCTCATCGGTGCGGCCGGGGCGCTCGTACACAGGCCGAGAACGGAGGACAGGGAGTGCTCGGGCAGACTCTTGACGCTCCGCCCATTCTCGAACGGCCGACCGAAGGCCCAGATGCTGGGGGAGAACAGGCGAGCTCGTCAGTTGCACCCTCGACAACCTGCAGCGAAGATTACGAGACGCACGGGATCCAATACTTGAGCTCGTCACAGCCGAACTCGAAGGGTGTGAACTGGGCGGCCGACGATGACGATCAGCTGTGGGTTGCGGAATCGCTTCTCGAGACGTGGCCAGCGTACCTCGTACCACTGCCACCACGAGTCCTGCGCCTTGCGGTGCTCCTTGTCGTTGTGGTTCTCGGGGAAGGGGTTCTCCTTGTCTCTCCAGGCCTCTACGATGGCGGGCAGCGAAGCGTCAGGATCCTCCGCTCTCAAGAGAGGGGAAGGCTGATCATCATGAGACGCACTCCACGGCCGCTCGTGTCGGATCGCCGTGAGGATCGGCAGCGGCTCCTCGCCTCTGCTGATTTTGGGCGCGACCGAGCTCCAGCGGAACCACTCTCGGTGAAGCGATGGCAGGCGGTCCTTCCAGATCGTCTGCGCCTCTTCTTTCGTCGCTGCGAGTCAAGCATAAGGAACCGTGTCAATTCTGGCGCAGTAATGGCAATCGGCGGGAACGATACTTACGGAGCCAGAGGAAAGCGGTGACGAAAGAGCCGTAGATGTCCAGCAGCGTCTGCGACAAGCCGGCCAGGTGCTTTTGCTGCCTGGGAAGCCGACAGCACAAGAGCGAGGGTTAGCGGGCTCAATGACCGTGCACTGAGGAGAAACTTACAGTGGAGCGAGCAGGAAGTAAGGCCCCCGAGGGCTCTTCATCGTTTCTCGCATTGCTCTGCGGGCGGTCGGGAGGGATCGAGTCAGCGCCTGCAGGCCGGCGCGAGTGATCAGGGAGAACAGACTTCGGGCTTAGAGGATGGCTGCGAGTAGCAAGCGAGCCGGTCAGCGTGTCATCTGCGCTGAGGAAAAAGATCGGGAACCCACTGCATCGAGTGCTTCGCGAAGTGCGCAAGCACGCGCTTCGTCGAGAACTCGCCCCACGTGTAATAAGCTGGGCGCAGGCGCGTCATGAAGTCAGTCAAGGCGCGAGGCTGGTCGAGAGCGACCAACATACCTCCAAGTGCCCAACACGAGCCCGAGACGCCGCCGGTGTACATAATCTGTCGTGCAAGGGGGCGAGAAACGTCATCCTGTCAGCCGTCTGCTCGAAGACCCCGGAAGCAAGCTGACGGACGGACCAGGTCCCACATGCCGGCTTCTTTGGCAGCCTCGAAGGTCGCTAGTAGACCGAGCATCTGCGGCCGTCACAGACATCAGCCGTAAGGTCTGGACCCAGAGCACAGGTCTCGCTGCGCCGATACTCACCGCACGGAAACCGCCGCCGGAGCCCCCAATGGCGACGATGGGCACGTCGCGCTCGTCGACGACCTCGTCCTCTGGCAGGCGCAAAAAACGATGGAGCTGCTTGGTCGCCCGCTTGCGGCGCTCCTTGACGAGCGTCGCCTCCTGATCGCACAGGTCGTTCGACCGCCGCAGGCCGGCGCTCCACTGGATCTCGGGGTGCATCCGTGCGTCCGAGAGCTCGGCCGCAAGCAGGTCGTCGACGTTGAGCATATCGGACCAGCGCGACTTCATGTCTTTGAAGCGGTTGAGGAAGGCGCTCCCTGGACCATTGATCGTCAAATAGACGGGCAATGCGAAGGAAGCTAGGTCAGCGATCAAGACGCAAGGTCGACCTGCTGCTGTCGACCTGCTGCTGCCGACTGCGGACGTCCTTGCGCGTCGCTGGCGACGGGCCGGTCAAGATGGTCACTGCGACTGACCATTGCGCTCCGGTGCGTCCTCTCCAGCGTAGGCGACGTTGCGAGGTACGCTCGTGTCGTCGCTCCCCCGGGTGGCGCTGCTGCCGATGGACGAGATGGACTGAGCGAGGTCACGCACGAGGGTCGGAGACGAGCGCGAGCTTCAGCCGCGTCCGAGGGCTTTACGGGACAAGGCCATGGACGGCCCACTTCCATCGACTCACTTCCTTGCGGTCAAGCTTCTTCCGGAGCAGCCACGACATGCCGCGCTCGGCGCCCTCGCGGGCGAAGATCTGGTCGAGAGGAGGGAGAGTGAGGTGAAGAGGCAAGGGTCAACGTTGCGAGCAGAGCCCCTGCTGCGAGACGACACCCCGCGCGACGCCGCCGTTCGCTTCCGAGCGAGCTTCCTCCGCTGGTCGGCTGAGACCGCTCGACGTCCACCTTGCCCGCTAGCCTTCCAATCACATCCGACGCCCCTACGGTCGTGCGCCCATGTCCTCGGAAGGGTCGGACGAGGCGCTCGCCGCTCAGCAGCAGCACCCTCTGGCCGAGTTGCCGACGGGCGAGACGACAGCGGAAGGCTCTCCGGCCGACGTGAGACCTGCTTCGCCGGCTGTCGAGGGCGACAACCCACCAGCCTCGACAGCTTCTGGTCTGCTGGGGCCAGGGCAGCATAGCTCCGAAACAGGAGTCGACCAGGTGCGTGTGCGCGAAAACTATGGCGAGGTTGGGAGGCACGAGTTGGTCACGAGCAGCACTCTGGTCGAAAGGGGCACGCTGCGGCCGGCACCTCCGGCGAACCCGGCGCAGCGTCAGTAGACGTAACTCAGCCGAGGGGTGAGCGAAGCTGCCCTGGTCCGCTCGTACTAGCCTGCGCGACACTACCGAGGAACCATAGAGACCTGCAGCGAGCTACGTGCGATTAAGGGAGAGCGAGAGGCTGACGCACCCCTGCTCGCTGCACTCCTGCTGCGGTTTGCAGGCCTCGTCGGTCGAACCCGCCCAGGTGCCTCTTCCCGACTCGCCTATCCTCGCGCCCTCCTCGCCATCACCGTCCTCCTTGCCTTCGTCGGTCTCGTCGCCGCTACCCAAGCCTCCGCTCGCTCCTCCGCCGAGGTCTCGCGCCCGACCTTTTCCCGGGCCCTCTGGCCTCAGCAGCCCGGCCGTGGCGTCGAGACGTGCCAGCACCGCGCCTGTCGGAGCAGTCGGCGTCGCGGCCGTCGCAAAGGCCCTCGACTACGGCGACCAGGACCAGACGTCCTCTGATCCGACTTCAACAATCACATCGAGTTCGCAGTCGGTCGACGGACCGGCCGACGAGACCGAGGAGTGGTCGACGCCCGTCCTGCCGTCCTTCCGCGAGGCGCCGCAAACCGCCTCGGCCACAACCCCCGTGACGACGACGTCCGGCCTGGGCGAGAGCGCGAGCCCTTCGGCCGTCGCATCGGCTTCAAGTTGGGTCGCGCCGTCTGTGGCATCTGGCGGGCTGCCTGCTCTGCCGCCGCGGTCGTCGTCGCTCGGCACGCGGGTCTACTCCTCACCCGGTCCCTCGCCATGGTCGTCGCCGTCACAACCGTCGCCTTCCCTACCGTCATCGTCCTCTTTTGTCCTCAAGCCGCCGACATCTCCTCAGATTCCAGACCACGAGGCTACGGGCCCCCTGCCGAAGCGAAGAGCATCGTCTGGCGTTTACACGCCAGCCTCATTCACGCAGAGGAAAGGCAGTGCGCCAGCGACCGTGGCGCGCCCACCCCCTTTGCCGACTGCAGGCAGCCTTGGCATGTACCGGAAGGCTTCCGAGGGCGCCGGTCTCGGTCTCGGCCTCCCGTCAAGTGGCACGCCCGCCGCTGCGCATGCCCCTCTCGCGGCGGCAGCACCAGCCTCGGGCGGCTGGGGCCTATGGTCGTCGGCCAGGTCGTACTTTGGCACCCCTCTGGCGACACCTTCCGTGCCGACAGAGACCATCTCGCCCCTTGCGCCGTCCCCTTTGGCGAGCGAGCCCTCGCCATCGTTGGCCACGGCTTCGTCTCCGGCCGAGACCGACACCTTGCTTCCGACCGGCTCGCTGTCGCCGACGGGAGTGTACACCCCACACTCATATCCACTCGGACTCGGTTCCACTGTGCCCACTGGTCCGAAAGGTGTTGCTCTACGGTCACCGTCCGTCTCCGGCCCTTCGCCCGTCGCATCGGCTCCGCGCCCGCCGTCGTTCGCCCGCAAACCCGCGCCAGCTGTCGTCGAAGAGACGTCGGCCGACTTGGCCTTTTCGGCGACGATCAGATCGCCGACGGGCGTGCCCACTCGGAAGCCCGTCCCAGCCTACTCGCACTCCCCGGAAGACGACGAGGCAGCGTCGACGGTCGACTCAGGGGTCGCCGACGCCACGCCCCCCTCGTCCCAAGGCCCTTCGACTCCCGCTTGGGAGCAGCCCGAGACGCCTTCGCTTCCCAACGACGTGTCAAAGCAGCCGTCGATTAGGCCCGTTGATGGCGACGCCGGCTTTAGCGGCTTCAAGGGACTCGGCAAGGACATGGCTGTCCTCGAAGTCGCTCTGCCACTCGAGGCGCAAGAGGCGCAGGAGCGCAACTCGGCGTCTCGTGTCTGGTAAACTCTTCCACACTCCTCTCCTCTCGCTCAGGGCCCCGATAGCTCGCCCCTCTCAGGCCCTCGTTCTAGTTCCCCTGGCCGCTCCTCTCTCGCGCGGCGCGGTTGCGGCCGTCCCGCCACCCTCTAATCTAAACCTTTGTCTCTTGTCTGTCCATCACCCTTGTAGCATCGCAATACACATGTCCCACGATCTCCATCAAGTCGACGGGAGAGTCACCCAGCAGCAGTGCAATCACCGGCTGGTCGGAGCGCAGGCGGCACCGGCGCCGGTGCGACGCGTCCGTCGGTGCCGCCCGGACGACGCGTCGTCCTTCAGCTCGCCTTCCTTCCGCATCGACCTCGTCCTAACCTCGTAAGCGCCGGGACGCCCAGCAAACCTACCCCCGCCAGTGTCACGACTTTTCCAGACGCTGCTTCGGACCCCATCGTTTGACTTCCTCGGACCGACCAAGCCACCACCTGCCTCGCCCCGCCCCGCCCTGCCCCGCCCCGCCGGCCTGCCATGTCGCTCTCAGATCTCGCCTCGCTCTCACTCTCCTCGACACCGCCGACGGCGCCACTCCGGTTATCTCGCTCGCTAGCTCAGCTCGACCTCTCGGCCTGGCCGGTCGCCTACTTTGAGGCCGTCCAGGGTCTCGACGACGAGGCCGAGGGCCTAAGTGAAGGCGTCCGTCGAGAGCTTGTGCTCGCCGCCGGTCAGGCGGCTGGCGGCGCTGGCGTCTGGGATCTTGCTGTCGTCGTGAGTTTCGGTACCTAGCCGTGCTTGGGAGCGATGTCAGAGCTTTCCTCGTCGCCAATGGAGAAGCGCTGACGGGTCGCATGTCCGTCCGGCGACCACTCGCGGCGAGCAGCACTATCAGGAGGCGAACGACCTGCCGCTGCCAACCACTGGCCTGCTCTCGTCGGATCCGCTGCCGGCAACCAAGGAGGTCGTAGCCAGGCTACTGACGACGTCGCTCCAGGTGCGTACAAGCTCAAGCTTGTGTCCGAAGCAGCGGGTCGAGCTCGAGTCTGGTCCTGACGCCTCTCAACCTCACTCGGCCTCTACGCGTGCCTCGGCTTCTTCCGCCCCTGCCCTCAGAACCTGCAACGGCTGTCGCAGCATCCTCGGTTGCTGCAGAAGCTCGGGGAGCGCAAGATGGCTTTCTTGCAGGAGGCGTTCCCTGGCCTGGGCGAATCGAGCGACGAGGACGAGAGTGAGAGCGACGAGGACTGGGAGAGCGACGATGGCGAGGACGAGGGCGAAAGCGATGCCGCTGCGAGCGAGCGACCGGCAGAGGATGAGACGATGGTGCGGTCTCTGTTACCCGCTGCAAAGAAGAACCGCGCAGAAGGCTGACCGGAACGCTCTTCTGCAGGCATCGACATGACCTTGCTCCCGCTGTCTCTGACCCGGTCGATCTCGACAGCTATTGGACACCTCTGACCGGGCTACCGCTGCGGGTGTCTGGCGCTCCAGACCTGCAGTCGCACGCGGGCTCAACGGCAAGGGCGATTCAGATGGTCGAACGTGGTTGCGACTGCCGTTGACGGCCGGTCGTGTGCGACGTTGGACGATGCGCCGGGCGGCAGGCGGATGAGTCGTGCGTTGACGTGGCCGACCCGAGCCTCCCGCCGTCTATCAAGCAAACCCGCACATGATCCGGTGCGTTATCCGGTGCGTTGCCTAACGACGTGCCCGGCTGTTGACGTTCCCGGAGGCGCGAAGGCCGGGCCCTCGGTCGTAATCTGTCGCGGGAAGGCATCGGCGCGACTCAACACCTTTGCGCCCCTGCAGAAGACGCTGCAATACAAAGGCATGAGGGAGTCGGCACGGAGTTGCGCGCAAGCAGCTCGGTGCTGTACATGAAGTAAGTAAAAAGCGGAAGGGCGACGGGGCAGCGACGGGTACAGTGCAACGAGGGACGGCCCCCGCTCAGGTGCGCAGCGCCGTCCAAAGGCCGACCAGGCCGCCAGCGCCGAGCAGGCTGGCCCGGATGACGTTGAGCCGCTCAAACTGCTTGAGAAGGGCGAGCAGCTCGGCCGTCCGCTTCGGGCCGTCGATCTCGGCCTTGTCGGCGGTCGAGCGCTTGGCGAGGTCGTCGAGCTCGCACAGCCGCTTGTTAGCGAGCGGGTACATGATGGCGATCGCTGATGAGGAGGAGGATGAGATGGTGTCAAGCACGGCGAGCGCGACGCACGTCGGCGAAGAGATGTCCGACCGCCAGCGGACGTACTGAAGGGGATGATCGAGAGAGCGCCGCCGGCAGCGAGCGCGAAGCCCTGACGGCGGACCGAGCCGGCCTGGGCGTCGACCTTAGCGAGGTAGGCGAGCAGGGCGGCCGAGACGGCCGCCATCTGGGGGATGAAGTGCGAGCCCGTCTCAAAGGTCGACCGGAGCGCGGCGAGCGCGAGCGAGGTCGAGCCGGCATCGGTCGAGCTTGCCGTCAGGCGGACGGAGGGCGAGATGAAAAGTGTGAAGGAGAGGATGGTGCCGGACGTGACTAGGGCGATCAAGGGACCGAGGGCAACAGCAATGTCGGTGGGCGACGACATGGTGGGCTGGGCGAGCGAGGAGGGGAGGAGGTGATGGTCGGTCGTCAGCGCCGTCTCCTTCCTTGTCGACGGCAGCAGGCACGGAGGAGGACTGGGCGAGTCGTGCACGGCTGCGCCGCCCTCGGCCTTGCTTCGGCCATCGTTCGAGCCTGGCGTTCGCCGCATCGAGCCTAGCCCTCGCCATCTCTTGAGCCCCCGCTTCGGGGGGGGGGCCCCCCCCGCCGCGCGCGGCGGGGCGGCGGGGGGGGGGGCCGGGGCGACCCCCCA